>Ga0182741_1000892_pt1 | contig 42063 bp, 30 predicted proteins | sample eDN5th37CBELigOP_FD_128874 | JGI IMG/M metagenome (GOLD analysis project Ga0182741, IMG submission 128874) | Enriched Organic Plus compost microbial communities from Emeryville, California, USA - eDNA 5th pass 37_C BE-Lig OP (version 2) (version 2) ... | reverse complement strand
GGCCCCGGCGCACCGGGCCCCGGCGCACCGGCACCGATCGAGATGCGCCCACCACTCCCGCTCACCTACGCCTGGCAACTCACCGCACCGGCAGACGCCCGAAACCGCAACCAGGCAGCATAGACAGCGACACGGCGCTATGCGCCGGCGGCGCTGCACTACGCGCCGAGGTACGCCTCGATCACACGGGAGTCCTCGGCGAGCTCCGCCGCGGGACCGGACAGCGTCACGCGCCCCGATTCCAGCACATACGCACGGTCGGCGATCTTCAACGCGGCCTTCGCGTTCTGCTCCACGAGCAACACGGTCGTGCCCTGCTTGTTCACCTCGCGAATGATGTCCATCACCTGACGCACGATCAGCGGGGCGAGACCCATCGACGGCTCGTCGAGCAGCAGCAGCTTCGGTCCGCCAACGAGCGCCCGGCCGAGGGCGAGCATCTGCTGCTCCCCGCCCGAGAGGGTGCCGCCCTGCTGGTTGCGACGCTCCAGCAGCCTCGGCATCAGCTCATAGGCATAGTCGGCGCGCTCCTTGATCAGTTTCTGATCCTTGACCAAATACCCACCGAGCAGCAGGTTCTCGTGCACCGTCATCGTCGAGAAGATGCGGCGACCCTCGGGAATGTGCAACACACCGGCCTCGACCATGTCCCACGGTTGCTTCTTCGTGAGGTCCATGTCGCCCCACCGCACGGTTCCGTTCTTCGCCCGCACCAGACCCGAGATCATCGAGAGCGTCGACGTCTTGCCGGCACCGTTATTGCCGAGCAGCGAGACGATCTCACCCTCGTTCACCTCGAGGCTCAGGGATCGCAGCGCGTGCACCCGGTTGTAATACAAATCGACGTTGTCGATCACGAGCTTGCTCATTCGTCGCCCTCCCCGAGGTATGCCGCGATCACGACCGGATCCTGCTTGATCTTGACCGGCGTGCCGTCGGCGATCTCCTTGCCGTAGTTCATGACCACGATGCGCTCCGAGATTTGCATGACGAGCCCCATGTCGTGCTCGATAAGCACGATGCCGACCCCGAGATCGCGGATCTTGCGAATCAGCTGCATCAGCTCATTCTTCTCGTTGTGGTTGAGGCCGGCCCCGGGTTCGTCGAGCAGCAGCAGCTTCGGCTGCGTCGCGAGCGCACGGGCGATCTCCACCCGGCGCTGCTCACCGTACGGCAACTGCGTCACGAGCAACTCGTCGTCGGCGCGGAATCCGACGAAGTCGAGCCAGCCGCGCGCGTCCTCAGTGCATTGGGCCTCGCTGCGGCGGTAGCGGGGCGTGTGCAGCATCGCGTCGAACAGGTTCTGCCCGAGGTTGCCGTGCATGCCGGTCTTCACGTTCTCGAGCACCGACATCTCTTTGAACAGCCGCACGTTCTGGAAGGTGCGCGCCATGCCCTTCTTCGTGATGTATGACGGCTTGCGCCTGGTGATCGTTTCGCCGTCGAACACAACCGTGCCGCTGCTCGGCCGGTAGAAGCCCGAGATGCAGTTGAACGCGCTCGTCTTGCCAGCGCCGTTCGGCCCGATCACCGACACGATCTCGCCCTCATGCACCGAGAAGGTGAGCCCGTCCACGGCCTTGATGCCGCCGAACGACACCGCCAGGTCGGACACCTCGAGCAGGGTGCGGCCGACCGCTGCGGACGGCACCTCGGACACCGCCGTCGTGTCGTTGCTGATTGACGCGTTCACAGTCGCCCCTCCCCCTTGGTCTCGTTCTCCTGCGGCGGACCCTGGCCGTCGATCGCGATCGAGTCCATCGACTCGCTCGGCGCGGTCTCGGCGTTGCGCGCCGAAACGTCATCGATCTTGCCGGGTCGATCGGCGTCAGCGAGCTCAGCCTCGCCCGCCTCCTCTTCACCGAGCACCCCGACGGTCTCGGTCGGCGGCACCTGCGGAATCTCGCGCTTCTTCAAGAACGGCAACACCGCGGTCGCCGGCCAGATGCCGCGCGGACGGAAGATCATCGCGACCACGAGCAGCACACCGAACAACAGGAATCGCCACTCACTGAAGTCGCGCAGGAACTCCGGAGCGAGCGACACGAACAGCGCGCCGATAATCACACCGGGGGTCGAACCCATGCCGCCGAGCACGACCGCCATGAGCACGAGCGCCGAATACAGGAACTCGAAGCTGTTCGGGGAGATCGCCGACAGGTGGCTCGCCATGAGGGTGCCGGCGAACCCGCCCCACACTGCGCCGATGATGTACGCCATGAGCTTCGTGGCGTAGCCGTTGATGCCCATCGCCTCGCTGACGTCCTCGTCGTCGCGCACCGACTTCCACGCGCGGCCGAGCTTGCCCTTGCCGAGGCGCGAGACCGCGACGACCGCGAGCCCGATGCCGACGATCAGCACGAAGTAGTAGAAGAGGATCTTCGAGTTGAAGTGGATGCCGGCGATGTCGAGCCCGTCGGCGAACGACCAGCCGAAGAACGACCACGTGGGAATCCCGTGAATACCCGAGGGACCGCCGGTCACCTGCAGGTTGTTCGCGGTGATGCGCACGATCTCACCGAAGCCGAGCGTGACGATCGCCAGGTAGTCGCTGCGAAGGCGAAGCGTCGGCCCGCCGATGATCACGCCAGCGAGGATGCAGGCGAGGATCACGAACGGCAGCGTCTCGAGCATCGACAGACCGAACTGGGTCGTGAGGATACCGCTCGTGTACGCGCCGACCGCCATGAAGGCGATATAGCCGAGGTCGAGCAGGCCCGCGTAACCGACGACCACGTTGAGGCCCATGGCCAGCACGATGTAAATCATCGCCGAGGTGAGAATCGAGATCACGTAGGGCGTCGCCGTGATGAACGGGAGCACAGCCGCGCCGATGAACAGGATGAGCCCGACGAGCTTCATAAACCGGTCGGGAGCGAGCAGCCCGGTGATGGCGGGCGGCCGCTCGATAACGGGCTTGGGTGCCTGCAGGCGCTGAGTTGTCTTGGCCATCGGTCACACCCTCTCTACGACGCGCTCGCCGAGGATGCCGGTCGGCTTGAACACGAGGAACAGAATGAGGAAGCCGAACGCGAACACGTCGCGCCACTGGCCGCCGAGGAAGTGGGTGCCGAACGACTCGAGCAGACCGAGCACGAGACCGCCGAGCATCGCACCGTAAAGGTTGCCGATACCGCCGATCACGGCCGCGGTGAACGCTTTCAGACCGATGACAAAGCCCATCAAGAAGTCGATGGTGCCGTAGTAGGCCGCTGCCATGACGCCGGCGGCCCCGGCGAGCGCCGAGCCGATGAAGAAGGTGCGAGAGATCACCCGGTTGACGTTCACACCCATGAGGAGCGAGGCGGTCTGATCCAGGGCGATTGCGCGCATCGCGCGACCCTCACGCGAGTGCATGACGTAGCGCTGCAGCAGGAACATCAGGATCGCTGCGATGAGCATGAGCGTGAGCTGGGGCAGCGTGATCCTCGCCCCCAGAATCTCGATCGGCGCGCCCTGCAGCCGCACCGGGAACACGAGCGGGCTCGCACCGAAAATCTGGCGCACCGCGTACTCGAGGGTGAACGAGACGCCCACCGCGGTGATGAGCGCGGCCAGGCGCGGGCTGGTGCGAAGCGGACGGTACGCGACGCGCTCGATGAGCACGCCGATGCCGCCAGTGAGCAGCATGGTGATGAGCAATACGAGGATCAGCACCGGGATCGAACTCAACCCGAACAGGCCCGTGAAACCACCGAGCACGACGAAGGCGAGGAACGATCCGAGCATGTACAGGTCGCCGTGGGCGAAGTTCAGCAGCTTGATGATGCCGTACACCATGCTGTAGCCGAGGGCGACGAGCGCGTAGAAGGAACCGACGAAGAGCCCGTTCCAGATGAGTTGGAACACAGTGAAGCCTCTCTGGAGCGTCGTAGGAGCAGATGAAATGCAGCTGCTCGGCGCGAGCCGAAAACCCGCGCCGAGCAGCCGAGGCAATCAGCTCGTGAGGTCATCCTCCAGCACGAACGATCCGTCCGCGCCCGTCGGGGCGACGATGACGAAGCCGCCGCCCTCGCGCGAACCGTCATCGGCGAAGGTCAGGTCGCCCGACAGGAGCGGGAAGTTCTCGAGCGCGTCGAGCGCCGAGACCACCGCGTCGTAGTCGGTCGACCCCGCGTCATTCATCGCCTGCGCGAGCACCTTGACTGCCTCGTAGGTCTGCATCGAGTACGGCCCGGGATCAGCACCGCCCGAAACGCCCTTGTAGGCCTCGACCCAGTCTTCGCCGCCCTCGAGCATGTCGGGGGTGCGGGTGAACGTGCCGACCACGCCTTCGATGGCCTCGGGTCCGGCGATCGCGGCAAGTTGCGCGTCCACCGAGCCGTCACCGACGAGGATCGTGCCGGTGTAGCCCGCGGCGCGCAGCTGATTCACCAGCAGACCACCAGCCTGGTAGTAGCCGGTCCAGACGATGAAGTCCGGGTTTGCGCCAAGGGCGCTGTTCACGTTCGCCGAGAAGTCCTTCTCGTCGGGGTTTACCGATTCGCGCTTAGCGATGGTGAATCCGTCCGCCTGCGCCTCGATCTCGTCGGCCAGGTCGACCGAGTAATCGGTGGTGTCGTCGATCACGACTACGTTCTGCGCGCCGACCTTCTGAATGTAGGCGACGGTCGCGGCGGCCTGCTGGGTGCCGGTGCCGTTGATCATGAAGGCACCCTGGCCGACGAGCTCGGTCGAGTTCGCGGCCGGGATCACCATCGGCACGCCAGCCTCGGCGAAGATCGGCAGGGTCGGGAGCGTCGATCCCGAGCAGTAGCCGCCGACCGAGCCGTGCACACCGGCGCTGACGAGCTTGTTGGCCGCGGCGACCGCTGCGGTGGCGTCGCAGCCGTCGTCTTCGGTGACGAGCTCGATCTGTTGGCCGTTCACGCCGCCGTCGGCGTTGACCTCGTCGATCGCGAGCTGGGCACCGTACTGCATGTAGTCGCCGAACGCCGCCTCTGAGCCCGAGAAGGGAGCGAGCATACCGAACTTGATTGGGCCGTCGCCCGAATCGCTGTCGCCACCGGCAACGCCGCCGGAACATGCGGAAAGCGCGAGCGCCGCGGTCGCCGCAAGCGCACCCGCTGCGAGCGCGCGGTGGAAGCGCGAATTGGGTCGTGAGAACATCGTTGGTCCTTCCGGTGATGCATCCTTGAATCGTCTGAAACGCGGGCCCTGAGGTCCCGAGCTTGTCAGTGCAATATTACAGATGGTCGCAACTTGAAATGTCTCGGGAAGGTCACGGTTGCCGAAAGAATGTTCACTCTTCCTGTCGGATAGTGTTCAGTTCAGCGCAGGGATCGTGTTCCGCGTGATCCTCGCATTTCTCGCAGTTCTCGCATTTCTCGCACCCCTCGCCTTCCTCGTTCGGTGATGTGCCTTCGGATCGCACAGGATCCGCGCCGGCACGGTTCCCGAACTGGGCATAGAATGGCAAGGATGTCTGCCCAGCAAAAGCATTCCGTTCTCGAGCGGATTCTCGCCTACGCGTCAGTCACGATCATCGTGGTGGCCGTGGCGTCATACCTCACGACCCTGATCGTCGCCATGGTCGCGGATCGAGAGGTGCTCGCCGAGGGGATCTGGCAGGTCGTCACGATCATCTCCTACTACGGGCTCCCCATCGGCCTGCTGCTGCTCATCGTTCTGCTGATCATTAACTACACACGCAGAGGCAAAGAGAAGTAGCGGCGGGATGACGGGCACACTCGCGCTTGCGGCGTCGATCGCAGCCATGGACCGCGAGGCCCTTGAGCACCTGGTGGCCCGCCGCCGCATCGGGTCACCGGACACTGTCGATGAGCCGCTCGGCCTCGCGCTCGAGCTTCTGAAAACCGACTCGCTCACTCGCGCCCTGCAGGGTGCGCACCGGGATGAGCTGCGCCTCCTGCGTGCTCTGGAGAGTGAACCGGTGAGCCTCGACCAGCGCCGGGAGCTCGGCGCGCTCGACCACGTGATCTCGCTTGGCCTCGTCGGTCTCGATGCGGCGAGCGGCCGCACCGTGGCGCTGCCCGAGGTCGCGGCCGTGCTCGATGACCTCGACCCCGTGCTCGGCGACCCGGCATCCGCGGTCGACGACTTGTCACCCGCGGCCAGCAGCGCGGCACCAGCGCGCGGTGCGACGGCAGGTGCGCGCGGCGCGGCGGGAGGTGCGCTCGGCGCGGCACGTACGCCGCGAACCGTAGATCACACCGTGGACACCTCGAAGTGGTACGGCCAGGCGCTCACCAGCGTCCGGCAGGTTGCGCACCTGATCCGCGTCATCGCAAAGCGCCCGGTCAAATTGGGGCGCAAAGGATCGCCGACCGTCATCGCGCTTCGCGAGCTCGCAGATACCACCCACACCGACGCTGACGTCGTCTCGCGCCTCATCGAGGTAATGGCGCAGGCCGGCCTGCTCGCACCCAGAACCGGGCACAGCGGCGGGCAGGAGCTGGTGCCAACGGGCTCAGCGCGCGAGTGGCTGCAGTTCGACTACCCGACCCGCTGGCTCTCGCTCGCGGAAGCGGGCATTACTCGCTTCGACGCCCGCCTGCGGCGCGAGATCGCCTTCGCCGCCTCGACGTCTCGCGAGCAGACTCCGATCCTCGACCAGAGCGCAACACCTGATCCGACCGCAGCGCGTGATCCGAGCGCAGCACCTGATCCGAGCGGATCGATCGACCTCCGCGCGCGGATCGACGACCTGCCGCGCGAGTACCCGCTACTCCCCGCCGCCGACCTCGACCAGGCGCGTCGCTCGGTCACCATCGCCGAGAATCTCGGCCTCACCGTGCACGGCCACCTCACCCCGAGCGCGCTCGCCCTGCTGGGCGGTGACCGCGAAGCGGCACAGCGCATCGCCGAGGAACAGATCCCGCCACCCGTTGCCGGCGTCTACCTGCAACCCGACCTGAGCGTGATCGTGCCCGGCCCGCTCCCGCCCGAGGACGAGGCCGCCCTGAGTGCGGTGACCGAAACCGAGCAGCTGGGCCCGGCTGCTTCGCTTCGTCTCGCTCCGTCCGCACTGGAGCGCGCGGTCCGCGCCGGCATCGGCCCCGGAGCGATCCGGGCACTCCTCGAGCGCCTCTCGCTCACGGGCATCCCGCAACCGTTGGACTACCTGCTCCGCGACCTCGACCGGCGGTGGGGCGAGTCTGATCAGGCACCTGCCGCCACAGGTGACACGACCGAGCCCGAGACCGCGGCCAGCGGTCACGGAACAGCAGCGATCCGAAGCGAGGATCAGCCCGACCGCGACCGCCCCGATCAGCCCAGCGGCACCCGTGCCGATCGAGAATCGAGGCTGGATCCTGGGCCCGGCCGCGCCCAACTCCCCGCAGAACTCGCGGAGATGGTCGAGCGCGTGCTCAGCGCCGATCGGAGCACCGGCACCGAAGGCGATCTCACGCGCAGGCTCAAGCTCGCAATCCGGGAACGCAGCACCGTGCGCGTGGTCGCGGTCGCGGGCGACGACGAGCGAGAGTTCACGCTGCTCCCGGTCTCACTGCAGGGCGGGAGGCTGCGCGCGACCGACCAGGTGGCCGGTGTCGAGCGCACGCTCCCGGTCAGCGCGATCACCACCGTCGAGAGCGCGTGACTCACGCCGTCACGGCGGGCCCGCTTCGCCCGTCACCACGATCTCGCTCCGTCACCACGATCCAACGCCGCAGGATCGTAGGGGCGCGGCAGGATCGTAGGGAATCGGTGCCGCACGCCCACGATCGGGCGCGGCGGCACGCGACACCGGTCGAGGCCGACCGATAGAATAGTCAGTTATGACTCTCGGCCCTTTGATCGTGCAAAGCGATCACACCGTGCTCCTCGAGGTGGCGCACCCGGATGCCGAGGATGCCCGGCACGCGCTTGCCGTCTTCGCCGAACTCGAGCGGGCCCCTGAGCACGTGCACACCTACCGCATCACCCGGCTCGGCCTCTGGAATGCGCGCGCGGCCGGACACACCGCCGACGAGATTGTGGCGACGCTCGACCGCTACGCGAAGTTCCCGGTACCGAGCCAGGTGGCAAGCGAGATCACCGAGACCATGCGCCGCTACGGACGCCTCACGATCGAGCGCGTCGAGACGCCGATCGTGATGCACGAGGGCGACGACACGACCGAGACCACACTGGTGCTCACCTCGGACGACCCGGCGGTGCTGCGCGAGGTCTCGAGCGCGAAGAAGATCGCCCCGCTGCTCGGCAACAAGGTCGACGACGGCACGTTCCCGGTCCGGGCGTGGGCCCGAGGCGAGCTCAAGCAGCAGCTGGTCGCCCGCGGCTGGCCGGCCGAGGATCTCGCGGGGTACACCCCCGGCGAGGCGTACAAGATCGAGCTCGATTTCGGCGATCCTGGCGGCACCAGCGACGGGACAGACGCCAACGACGGCACGGACACCAGCACAGACAGCACCTGGCACTTGCGCGACTACCAGCAGCAGGCGATCGATGCGTTCGCGGCGGGCGGGTCCGGCGTGGTCGTGCTGCCGTGCGGGGCGGGAAAGACGCTGGTGGGTGCCGGCGCGATGGCGGCGGTCGGGGCGAAGACCCTGATCCTCGTCACGAATGCCGTATCGGCCAGGCAATGGCGCGACGAGCTGCTGCGCCGCACCACCCTCACCGAGGACGAGATCGGCGAGTACTCGGGCCAGAGCAAGGAGGTGCGGCCGGTCACCATTGCGACGTATCAGATCCTAACGAGCCGCCGCCGCGGGCAGTACGCACATCTATCGCTGCTCGACGCGCAGGACTGGGGCCTCATCGTCTACGACGAGGTGCACCTGCTCCCGGCCCCGGTGTTCAAGCTGACGGCCGAGTTGCAGGCACGTCGCCGCATCGGGCTCACCGCGACACTGGTGCGCGAGGATGGGCGCGAGGGCGACGTGTTCAGCCTCATCGGGCCGAAGCGCTACGACGCCCCGTGGAAGGACATCGAGGCGCAGGGGTTCATCGCCCCGGCGGAGTGCTTCGAGATTCGCGTCGATCTGCCCGAGAGCGAGCGGTTCGATTATTCGGTGGCCGAGGATCAGGACCGCTACCGCCTCGCCGCCTCCGCGTCCACGAAGCAGCAGGTTGCCCGACGCATTCTCGAGAAGCACCCCAGCGAGAGCGTGCTCGTGATCGGGCAGTACATCGACCAGCTCGAGGATTTCGCCGAGGCGCTGGACGCGCCGCTCATCACGGGGCAGACTCCGGTCGACGAGCGGGAGCGGCTCTTCGGCGAGTTCCGTGCGGGCGAGATCAAGCTGCTCGTCGTGTCGAAGGTGGCGAACTTCTCGGTGGATCTTCCGGACGCGTCGGTCGCCATTCAGATCTCGGGGTCGTTCGGGTCACGGCAGGAGGAGGCGCAGCGCCTCGGGCGTCTGCTGCGCCCGAAGTCCGGTGGGCAGACGGCCTCGTTCTACACGCTCGTCACCCGCGACACCGTCGACCAGGATTTCGCCCAGAATCGGCAACGCTTCCTCGCCGAGCAGGGGTACGCGTACACGATCCTCGACGCGACGGAGTTGTGAGCGCGACGGCGCTGTACACGCTGCGGAACTGCATCCGCGCGGGCTACACGACGCCCAGGTACTTGTTCTGCAGTTCGGCGCTCGACGCCAGCTCGGCAGCCGGCAGGTCGGCCGCGATCGAGCCGTTGACCATGACAAGCACCCGCTCGCACAGCTGCGTCGCGAAGTGCAGGTTCTGCTCGATCAGCAGCACGGACTGCCCCTCGTCGACGAGCCTGCGGAACACCTCGGCAAGGTGATCGACGACGGCCGGGGCGAGCCCCTCGCTCGGTTCGTCCATCATGAGCAGGCGCGGGTTGGTCAGCAGCGCCCTGGCGATCGCGAGCATCTGCTGCTCGCCGCCGGAGAGCTCGGCACCGCCGTTCTTGCGGCGCTCCGCGAGGCGCGGGAAGAGGTCGTAGATCGCCTCGACGTTCCAGCGGGCGTCCTTCGCGGGCTTCACCATGGTCAGGTGCTCATGCACGCTGAGCGAAGGGAAGATGCGCCGCCCCTGCGGCACGTAGGCGATGCCGGCGCGGTTGATCTTGTTGGGTTTCTGCCCGGCGAGCTCGTGCCCTTCGAAGGTGATCGATCCGCTGCGGATCGGCAAGAACCCGGCGATCGCGTTGGTGAGGGTGGACTTTCCCATGCCGTTGCGGCCGACCATGCCCAGCGGCTCGTTGCCCATCGCGAACGACACGTCCTGGAGCACGTGCACGTGCCCGTAGGCGACATTCAGGTTCTTGACCTCGAACACCGGGGTCTCGTTAAGCTGCATCGGCCGCCATCCCTCCGAGGTAGATGTCTCGCACGAGCTCCGAAGCTCGGATCTCGTCGGGGGTGCCCTCGAGAATCTTCTCGCCGTCGTGCATCACGATCACGCGCGAAGCGACGGCGAGCGCGATGTCCATGTCGTGCTCGATCAGCAGCAGGCTGACCGTATCGGGCAGGCTTTGCAGGAGTGTGACGAGGTGCGCACGCTCGCTCGGCGAGAAGCCCGCGGCCGGCTCGTCGAGCATGAGCACCTTCGGGTCGAGTGCGAGGGCCATCCCGATCTCGAGCTGGCGCTGCTCGCCGTGGGAGAGGTCGGCGACGAGTTGCGTGCCGCGATCGGCCAGCCCGACCTGCTCGAGCAGCGACGCCACGGTCTGCCAGCGTTTCGAGTTGAAGCGGCTCGGCAGGAGGCGGGATCCTCGCATGCGCACTCCCCCGAGCGCGATGAACAGGTTCTCCGCGGCGGTGAGCTGATTGAACAGTTGCGACGTCTGAAAGGTGCGGGCGAGGCCGCGGCGCGCGCGGCGGGCGGCACGCATGCGGGTCACGTCTTCGCCGAAGAGCAGGATGCGGCCCGAGGTCGCCGGGAACGCGCCGGCCACGCAGTTGAACAGGGTGGACTTGCCCGCACCGTTCGTGCCGATCACACTGACCCGCTCGCCGTCGGCGAGGGTCATGCTCACATGGCGCATCGCCTTCAACCCGCCGAAGTGCTTCGAGACATCTTCGACGACGAGCGCTGCCTGCTGCTGCGTCATGTCTGCTCCTTTCGAGCGATCGTGCGGTTCGGTGCGGGTGGGGGGGCCGTGGGTGAACGGTGGTCCGTGGGCGATTGGGTGCCCCATGGGCGAGGATCGGGACCGGGTGCCCCGGCGACTCGTTGCTCGACCCGCCGAGGCCCCGATCCTCGTGTGTGCTATTGAATGTCGGCGCAGGTCTCGAAGCGGTCGTACACCGTGGTGCCCTGGCGCACATCGCTCGCGGTGCTGATGGTCTTCAGCACGAGCGAACCGTCCTCGGCCTCCTCGACCTCGTTCATGAAGTTGTCGACGATGGCCTGGCGGTTCTCGTCGAGCTTCAACGGTCCGATCGGGCTCTCCCACTCGAGCGTGTCGAGCGCCTCGCGCAGGCCCGCCTGCTCGTCGCTCAGGTCGCCGTCGACGGCCTCAAGCCCCAGCAGCAGCGATTCGATCGCCGTGTAGTTGAGGATCGCGAAGATCGAGGGCGCGGGGAACGCGTTCGGCTGTGCGGCGTACGCCTCGACGAACGGTGCCCACTCGGGGTTCTCGTAGCCTTCACCGGGCACGGGACCGCCCGAAATCATGCCATCCGCCGCCGAAGCGATGTTGGCGTCGCCCGAGAGCGCGGTGATGTCGATCGCGATGCTGCCGCCCACGAGCGGCTTGTCCACGCCGCCGGCGACGGCCTGCGACAGGAAGCTCGCCGCGTCGGCACCGCCGAGGCCCACGTAGATCGCGTCGGTGTCGGCCGGGATCTGCGAGATGATCGTCGCGTAGTCCGTGTTGCCGACCGGCACCCACGACGCGCCGTTGATCTCGCCGCCTGCGGCGCAGAACTCGTCGAAGAAGCCGCCCGCGTTGTCGTACGGGAAGGAGTAGTCCTCGGCGAGCAGGTAGATCTTCTCGTAGCCCTTCTCGTTGGCCGCGTAGTCGCCGACGCCGGCCATCCACATCACGGAGTCGCCCATGAAGCGGTAGAAGTTCTCGGCACCCTCGAGCGTCATGCCGACCGGGCTCGCCGCGCCGTTGACGAAGGTCACCTCGGGAACGGTCATGGCGTACTGCACGACCGTCTCACCCTCGTCGCCCGAGGTCGGCCCCATCACGAGGTCGACGCCGTCGTTCTCGACGAGCTTCTTCACCTGGGTCTGCGCCGAAGCGGTCGTGCCGTCGGTGCCCGCGTAGACGAACTCGACCTGCTTGCCGGCGACCTCACCGCCGTCGACGGTGCCGCCGCGCTTCTCCATCGCGACACCCACCGCGGCCTTCGCCTCGTCCATGCCGAACGCGAGGTTGCCGGTGTCGGTGGCGAGAATGCCGATCTTGATGGTGTCTCCACCGCCGTCGCCGCCGTCGCCCGAGGCTCCGCCCGAGCAGCTGGCGAGCAGCAGCACCGCGGCACCGGCCGCGAGACCAGAGACGAGTGTCTTCTTAGTCAGCTTCATTGCTGGTTCCCTTCTGTGTGTTTGCCCTCGGTTGTTGCTCCGTAAGGCCCGATAGCGACTCTTGCTCCGCCTGCGCATTGCGCCGTCGGGACACCAGTCGACGTACCTGCTGCCACACGCCGGCCAGGCCGGTCGGCGCGAAGAGCAGGACGAGGATGAACACCAGCCCGGTCAACGTCATGTACCGTTCGGTGAAGTTCTGTGCGAAGTTCGACAGCATCGTGATCACGAGGGCACCCGCGAAGACGCCGCCGAGCGAACCGATGCCGCCGATCACCGCCACGACGAGCACGTCGAGCGTCGAGTTGAGGCTGACCACGTTCGGGTCGACCTGGTTGCGGTCGAGGGCGATGAGGATTCCGCCGATGGAGGCGATGAAGCCCGCGAACGCCATGGCCGCGATGCGGTAGCCGAACACGTTGTAGCCGAGCGCGCGCATGCGGTCGGGTGCGTCTCGGATCCCCTGCAGCGTCAGCCCGAACGTCGAGGAGGTGACGTAGCGGCACAGCAGGTAGCAGATGATCGCGAGCAGCAGTGCGAAGTAGTAGAACGTTTGGATGTTGGCCAGGTCGATCGGGCCGAACTCGGGCCGGTTGATGGGGGCGAGCCCGCGCCGCGCGTTCGTCACCTCGATCGACTGGGATGCCCAGGAGTAGAATACCTGCCCGATGGCGAGGGTGATCATGAGAAAGTAGATGGCCTTGGTGCGGGCGGCGACGAGCCCCACGATGACCGCGGCGAGGGTGCCCGCGACGATGCCGACCAGCGCTCCCACCAGGAACGGCAGCTCGAGCTGCACGACGACGAAGCCGACACCGTACGCCGACACGCCGGCGATGGCGACCTGGGCGAGCGACAGCAGGCCCACGTAGCGGTTCAGGAACACGAGGCTCATCGCGATCACCCCGAGCCACAGGCTGCGGATGCCGATGTTCGGCAGCCAGAAGCGGGGGCGGTCCACGATGTAGGGGAACGCGAGGGCGAGGATCAGCACGACCGCCCCAAGCGCGATGGGCAGCCACTTGGCGAGGCCGGTGCGTTGCGGGCGAAGGATCGAGCCCGAGTATGGCTGGTTGTTCATGACTTGCGCCCCATGATTCCCTGCGGCCGGATCGCCAGCACGACGACCATCAGCGTGAACGTGAAGACGAGCGAGTAGGTCGGCACGTACACGAGCGTGAATTGCGAGACGAGCCCGACGAGTGCCGCACCGATCGCCGCGCCGGGGATCGATCCCATGCCACCGACGATCACGACCACGAGCGAGAAGAGCAGGTAGTTGGCGTCTTGGCCGGGCATCAGCGGGAACAGGGTGCCGCCGACAACCCCGGCGAGGCCCGCGAGGGCCGATCCGAGCGCGAAGATCACGGCGAAGATCACCGGGACGTTCACGCCCGTTGCCGCGGTCATCTGCGCGTCGTCGACGCCGGCGCGCACCACCGCGCCGAAGCGGGTGCGGGAGATGCCGAGCGCGAGCAGCACGCCGATGACGATCGCGACGACGAGCACCAGCAGGCGCAGCAGCGAGTAGGGGCCGATGAGCGGCAGCTGCACGGTGGCGACCTGCAGTTCGGGGTCGATGGGCACCTGGGTGGCGGTGCCGCCGAACGCGGCGAGCATCAGGTCCGCGCCGATGAGCGAGACGCCGAGCGTGATGAGCGCGACCCGCATGTCATCGTCTTGGAACCACTTGATCAGCACCTGGTGGATGAACAGGCCGAGCAGTCCCACGGCGACGATCGCAGCGATGGCCCCGATGAACCAGTTGCCGGTCTCGCGGGCGGCGACGTAGCCGATGTATCCGCCGAGCAGGTAGCTCGTGCCGTGCGCAAGCGTGATGACTCGCATCAGGCCGAAGATCAGGGTCAGCCCGCTGGCGACCATGAAATAGACAGCGGCGAGCGTCAACCCGTTGAGGGCGATCCCGAGGATCTGCGCCATATGTGCTCCACCACCTTGTGTGCGTTCATGCCTACATTTCGGACACTATCATGTATCCGTACTTGTATACAACTATTCATACAATAAGGAGATCTCTTGCGGATCTCAATGCGAAATGGGTAACGATTCGGGCACGGAGCCCGGTGCCGCCTGCCGCGAGCCCCCGGCGCGGCCACAGCGCGCCGCACCCCCCGGCACCGTGCCGCCGGAGCTCTGCGGCGGGGCTGTGCCGCGGAACTACCCGAACAGCACGCTAGTGGCGCGCAGCAGCTCGACGACGCGTTCGCGCATGTGCGAGATGTGCACCTCGACCGCCTGCGCGATCGCCGCGTCATCGCGGTCGATCATGGCCTGCGCCAGGTCGCGGTGCTCGTTCGAGCACGCGACGAGGCGCCCCTCCATCGACGGTGCCTGCAACCAGAACCGCTGCACCCTGCGGCGCGTCTCTCGCACCGTCTCCCACACGAGTGCGTTGTCGGCGATGCTGTTGACGAGCCGGTGGAACTGCAGATCGGCCTGGGCCCAGGCATCGCGGTCGCCGGATTCGGCCGCGGACGTCATACTCTCGACCGCGTCGAGCAGCTCAGCCTTCTGCTCATCGCTCAGCCGCTCCGAGGCACGCCGGGCGATGTAGGTGTCGAGGATCACGAGCAGGTCGCAAGCCTCCTCGGCCTCCTTGATCGTCGGCTGGGCGACCGTGAACCGGGCATTGCTCCCCCGTCGCACGAGCCCCTCCTGCTCGAGCCGCTGCAGCGCCTCGCGCACCGGGGTGCGCGAGATGCCCAGCTCGCTCGCGATGCGGTTCTCGGAGAGTCTCGCACCCGTGCGAATGCGCGACGACGTGATCTCGTCGACGAGATAGTCATAGGCGCTCTGAAACAGCAGCATGCTGTCGGCAGTCGTGGTCATGCGAAACACCTCCTATCGAACTCACCCCAAATTGTATCCCCCGGGTGGGCGGCCACCCGTGCACCTCACATCGTGCGGCCGACGAACTCCCGGTCGTGCACCTCGACGGGCACCTGCATCAGCTCGAGGATGCCGCGTGCGCAGTGCTCCGAGTAGCGGGTGAACGCCTCGAGCCCCTTCTCGCGGGTCGCCCGCAGCGGGTTGCCGATGATGCCGTTCTCGACGAACTCGTGGTGATCCATCGGGAAGGTGAAGTACTGGTACCCCTCGAACTCGGTGTCGGGCATGCCGTCGTTCTTCTTGAAGGCGTCTGGCAGGAACTCGGGCGTGTGCGCGCGGGTGTCGACGGCGCGCTCCATGCGCACGAGCTCCTCGCGCCACGCGAGATCCTGCGACGTCTCGAGCTCGCTCGAGTGCCACCCCGGAGTCTCCTCCGGCGGGTTCTCCATGAGCCCCTTCAGAATGCCCTCGTAGCGTTCCATGAACGGCTTCACGAACGAGATCAACGCGCCGGTCTCGTAGCGCAGGCGGCGCAGCACCGGGTCGACGACCTTCACGTTCGATCCGTGCCCGTTGATGAAGATGATGCGGTTGAAGCCGTGGTGGATGAGCGATCGGGCCACGTCGTACATGAGGTCAAGCAGGGTCTGCGCGCGCAGCGTGATGGTGCCGCGCCCCTGGCCGACGCCGTACATGTGCTGCGGCGAGTAGCCGGCCCAGATCGGCGGGGTGTGCAGCACGCCGATCGCCTCGGAGATGCGCTCCGAAATCTCGACTGCGGTGATGGTGTCGGTGTAGAGCGGCAGGTGCGGCCCGTGCTGCTCGGTCGACGCCATGGGCACGAGGATCGTGTCCTTCTCTTTGAGGTACTCATTGATGTCGACGTACGACAGGTAGGCGTGGTTCCACGAGACGAATTTCGAACGGAACTCCTCGTCGCCCGTGGTGAGGTGACGGATCTCCCGCTCCTGCCCCGAGGACTCTGAACGGACGATTGGCATGGTGTCTCCTTTGGACTGGTGGGGACTGGTGGCTTTCTGTGGAACGTTCGGGTCCGCGGCTGCGCGTCATGCGAGCAGTCGCTCCGCCGGCAGGCACCCTGCTGGCAGACGCTCTGCGCTACGCGAGCAGGCGGAGCATGCGCTCGGCCGCGAGCTCGCCGAGCAGGGGGTCGTTGATGTGCAGGTCGACGGTTTCGATGGGTATGTCGGCGCGCAGGTGCTCGCGGAGCGCGTCGAGGAAGAGGGCGTCGCCCTCGGGATCCCAGAACACCTCGCCGGGCTTCGCCGGGAGCGAGAGGCCCTGGGTGGGCACGATGATGTGCACCGGTCCGGTCGACTCGTTCACGCGCTCGGCGAAGATGCGCCCGAGCTGGGTCTTCTCTTCGTGGGTGGCGCGGATCAGCGTGTACTCCGGGTTGTGCTCGTACATGGGCCGCCCGCGCATGTGGTCGGGGATGCTGGTGGGTGCCCAGACCGAGAAGTCGACGCAGCCGGGCACGAGCACCTGGGGCACGCCGACGCGGCCGGCGACCGTCAGGCGGTTCGGTCCGCCGTCGTGGATGCCGCCGACGAGCGGATCGTAGATCTCGTTCGTGGTGTAGTCGATGACGCCGGCGAACTGGCCCTGCTCGATCAGCTCCTCCATGGCGGGGCCGCCGACGCCGTTGGAGTGGAACACGACGGTCTCGTACCCCTCGGCGCTCATGCGGTCGCGCGCCGCCCCCACCGCGGCGGTGGTGTTGCCGAGCATGGTGGCCGCGACGGTGCGGTTCTCGGGCGGCGGCTCCGGCAGCGTGCTGCCCTGATCGAGCATGCCGCGCATCGCGGCGGCGACGTTGTCGAGCACGGTCGTCAGCACCGGGTTGAGCCCCAGAATGTCGACGACCGAGTGCACGACGAACACGTCTTTCAGCCCCACGTAGGGGCCGAACTCGTGGTGCCCGCTAGCCGTGGGTGCCACGACGATCTTGGGAACGCCCACGGGCAGTTCCTGGATCGCCGCGGCACCCATGACGGAACCGACACCACCAATCGAGATTCCGCCAGCGATCTCGCCGGCCTCATAGCGTTCGCGCACGTAACCGCGAACGTTCTCGCGCATGATCTCGACCGCTCGCCCGCGGGTTCCCACGTTCTGCAGCTGCGAGATCGTCATGCCGCCCCGCTCGGCGAGCTCGGCGTGGGTGACATCGGGGACGATGCCGACCGGCTCCCCGATAATCCCCACGTCGATCACCAGCGCCTCCATGCCCAACGCGACGATCCGGTCGCGCAGGTACGCGGTCTCGGGCCCTTTCGTGTCGAGCGTGGCGACGATGGCGATCTTCGGCATGGCGTGCTCCTGGGTCAGACGTAGCGGGCGACGCCTAGTAGACGTCGTTGATCAGCGGCAGCAGCGTCTTCGCGTTCTCGCCGACGAGCCAGTCGTAGTACTCCTCGGTGAGAATCGACGAGCCGTGGTCGATGATGAACTTCAGCTGCTCCTCGTCGATGTCGAGGTTATCGAAGTTCGTCTCGAGCGCGTTCGGGTAGCGGTTCGCCGGGGTGCGGTCCACGGGAGCGACGAACTCGGCGGTGAGGGCACCGTCGTAGCCGACCTCCTTGAGCACGCCCACGAACTTCGCCCAGTCGTAGTCGCCGTAGCCGGCGGGCATACGGTTGTTCTCGGCCACGTGCACGTCGACGAGCTTGCCTGCCTTGCCGACCTTGCGGATGGCCTCGTAGAGGTCTTCCTCTTCGATGTTGATGTGGAAGGCGTCGAGCACCACGCCCAGGTTCGGGCCGACCTCGTCGCAGAGAGCGAGCGCCTGATCCGCGCGGGTGATCAGGTACGACTCGAAGCGGTTGAGCGGCTCGATGCCGACGCGCACACCCTTGGCCTCGGCAACTTCGTAGATCTCCTTGACGCCCTCGACGAGCCACTTCCACTCGTTCTCCGGGGTCGAGTCAGGGGTGATCTTGCCCACGGTGCCGGGCACGAGGGTCAGGATCTGACCGTCGAGGTCCGACACCAGCTGGATGCAGTCCTTGACGTACTGCACGCTCGAGGCGCGCATCGCCTCGTCGGCGGACTGCAGGTTGCGCTTGTCGACCATGAGCGTCACCGAACCCCAGCAGTTCAGGCCGTAGTGGTCGAGCTGCTCGCGCACGTGCTTGGCATCGTACTTCTCGGGCTCGCCCGAGATCTCGATCGACTTGTATCCGTACTTCGCGAGCCTCGCGATCGTGGTCTCGATCGGCTCCTGTCGCATCCAGTTGTGCATTGAAAGATGCATCGCACTCTCCTTCGAGTCGGTTCGGTTGTCGGTGTTGGGTGGGTGGTGGTTGCAGGTGCCCCGCGAGGATCGCGGCAGCCCCTGCGGGTTAGAGCCTTGGTGCGCGGGGCGGCCCGAAGCCGAGCTTGCCGGGGTTCATGATGCCGTCAGGATCCCACGCGTCCTTGAGGGAGCGCAGGTAGTCGAAGGCGGTGCCGAGCTGGGGGCGCATGAAGCGTCCGAGCTTGATGCCGACGCCGTGGTGGTCGTTCAGTACTCCGCCGTGCTTCATGCCCGCGAAGATGCCGGCATCCCAGAGGCGGTCGTGGAGGTCCATGGCCTCGGCCGGATCCTCGGGCGGATTGTCGACGTAGAAGCGGTCGTAGAGCATCGACCCCCAGTCGTACCAGTGCGAGAGGTGCGCCGTATACCGGGCACCGTACTCGGCGAATTCGGTCTCGATGACCTCCTTCTTCGCGCGGTAGATCGCGGGCAGATCCTTGAACCGGGCGACCTGGTCGAAGGTGCCGTACATGAGCGGCGGCTGCGGCAGCTTGCCCTTCGCGTAGGGCTCGTACTTGCCCTCCCACCAGATGCGCCCGACCTCGGCACCCTGGTCGGTGCCGCCCGCGCCGAGCGCGATCTCCGTGATGGCACGGGTTTCGTAGTCGACGAGCTCGGGAGCCCCGTCGCACATGACAACCATGAGGGTGCCCTTAAACGGGGTGCCCACCCACTCCTGCAGTTTGACCGAGTCGGCCTCGTCGTAGAGTCGGATCGTAGCCGGGCGCAGGCGACTCGTCATGATGCGACGGCCCGCCTCGATCCCCTGGAAGATGTCGTCGAAGCTGAAGGCGAGGAACTCGCGCCGCTCGGGCAGCGGGTCGATGCGCAGGGTCGCTCGGGTGATCACGCCGAAGGTGCCCTCGGAACCAACGAGCACCTGCAGCAGGTCGGGACCGGCGGCGTGGCTGGGCACGCGCAGTGTCTCGATGGCCTTGCCGGGGGGAAGCACGGCTTCGACCTGGAGCACCTGGTTCTCGGCCTTGCCGTACTTGGTGGAGACGACGCCCGATCCTCGCGCCGCAATGAAGCCGCCGATCGACGCGCCCATGTTGTAGGAGCCGGGGTAGTGCGCGAGGGTGAAGCCGCGCTCGTTCAGCGTTTTCTCGAGGGTCGGGCCGTCGATGCCTGCCTCGCAGGTGACCACGAAGCTCTCCTCGTCGATGTCGATGATCCTGTCGAGCCGGCTGAGGTCGACCGCGATGCCGCCATAGGGCGCGAGGGTGCCGCCCTGGGTGCCGGTGCCGCCGCCGCGGGGGATCACGGGGAGCTTGAAGTCGGACGCGATCTCGACGACCCGTTCCACCTCGGCCGTGTTCGCCGGATGCACCACGAAGTCGGCGACCGGCTGCTCCAGCCCCTTGTAGGCCATGAACTTCGACTGCCACGACCAGTCGGCCGCGGCGGCCTCGCGGGCCGCCGGATCCTCGGAGACGTGCTCGCCGCCCAGCGCGGCCGAGAGTTCGCGCGAAACCACTCCGCGCAGGTAGTTCGCGCCGGTGACGGCGCTCTGGGTCGGTTCGGTGCTCACGTGACTCCTTCGTACACTGTGGATCGTGCGAATGCGACTTCGCCGAATTTGTATCCTTAGCTGTATACAAGTAAGAACACTAGTGTGTCCACAGTGCCGCTGTCAACCGTCCGCGGCTGCGCGTGCCCGCGGGCGGCTCGCGCGCTGTTGGTTCCGCGCTTCCCCGCTGCCCACCGCTCCGCGCCGCCGGTTCCGCGGTCCGCGCCGCCGATTCCGCCGTCCGCCCCTACGATCCTGCTCCGCCCCTACGATCTGGCAACGCAGAACTGTAGGGGCCGGGCAGGGTCGTAGGGTTTGAGCGAAAGCGCCCGGCGTCAGAGCGCGCCGCGCGGTCGCCCAGCGCGCCACACGTAGTAGGTCAGCACCACGACCGTGCCCGCGAGGCCGATCGCCCACCAGGGTGCCCCCGGAATATCTGGCGACGCCCCGGCCTGCTGCACGTCGGCGACCGGGGTCGGGATCACCCGCTCCCCCGTCACGAGGATTCGGTGACTGTTGATGCCGAGCGGGGTGCAGGTGACCAGGGTGACCAGGTCCTGGCCGTATCGCGGCACGAGCGAGGCCGTGTCGCTGGGCTCGACCACCTTCGTCTCGATGACGCGGTAGGTGAGCACTTCGCCGAACACCTCGATGCGGAACGTGTCGTCGATGCCCAGCTCGTCGAGCCGGTCGAACAGCGTCGCTTCGGCGAGGCCGCGATGGGCCGTCAGCACGGAATGCGTGCTCGGCCCGCCCACGGGCAACGACGTGCCGCGCAGGTGCCCGACGCCCCGGGCGAGGGTCTCGTCGTCGGTGCCGTGATAGATCGGCAGGTCGACCGCAATCGCCGGGATGCGCAGCCGCCCCATGGCACCGTTCGCGTCGCCGTTCAGCAGAGATTCATAGCGAGGATCGGCCGCCGCACCCCCCTCGGCGAACGGCTTGCGCTCGTTCGCCACGAGCTCGGCGCTTGACACCAGCTCGTCGTTGTACTGGCGGGCCGCGATGAGCGCTTCGGCCTGCTCCTGCGGCAGGTGACGTACACCGTTCGTCCCCAGCTCCGAGATCACCCTCGACTGGTCGTACTGCGAGAGCCAGGCGGCGGTCGCCGGGTAGAGGAACACCATGGCACCCGCCAGGGCGAGCGCCGCGATCGCCAGCGCTCCCTTCGGCAGGTGCCACCGGGTGCGACCCTCCGCCGCGGCTTCGACGCTCGGCGGTGCCGAGCTGCTTGCCTCGTGGGAGCCCGATGAGCTTTGGGGGATGGTACTCATGTCCGGGCTCCTCATGACTCACGATGCAATTCGATGCCCGCGGCGGAGGGCGATTAGGGAGTGGGGCCCGTTCCCGGACCCCACTTGGACGGGCTCAGTTCGACTGGACCGTCCACATCGACCGACCGGCAGCTCAGCCGAGGTCGGTCGAGCGATCCCGTCTGCGCGATGCCAGGAGTCCGGCGCCCACGGCGAGGACAAGCAGCCCGAGGCCGCCCGCCATGAAGAGCGTGGTGCCCGCATCACCGGTCAACGGCAACGGTGGGGTCTCGCGCGGTTCGTTGTAGATGTCGGCCCGGTAGGTGACCACCTTGGTCTCGCCGCTCTCGTTCACCGTGAGGGTGAAGCACGTCCACTCGTCAATGTACGAGTAGCCCGGAGGCGGCGCGGTCTCCTTGAGGCAGAGCTCCTCGGACTTGTCCGAGCCCTTACCGAGGCCCACACCCGAGAAGGTGATCTCACCGTTCGCATCGGTGCCGACGGGTCCGTAGAGCTTCGTCTCCTGCTCGCCGTCCCACAGTTCGAACATGGCACCCTGCAGGGTCAGCCGCGATCCCTCGCGATACTTGACGACCTTCACATTGCCGTAGTTCACCTGCTCGGTGCCGACCTTGGTGACGTTGTCGTTCACGTTGCGGTACGCGGAGTTCACGATCTCGCCGAGGCCGTTCACGTTCGTGTCGAAGCTGAGTACGAGCACCTGCCCGGTGAGCAGCTTGGTCGGGTCGAAGGTGACCACGAGCGTGTTGTCGTCACCCGGGTCCGGCTCGGTGACGGTGTAGTTGCCTGCAGGTGCCAGGGGCGAGCCGTCCTTCATCACGCTGAGGGAACCGGTCACGTATTCGAGCCGGTCGTCCAGGGCGTCCGTGACCAGGAACTTCGTGTAGGTGGTGCCCTCGGCCGGTGCCACGACGGGAACGGTCAACGTCCAGGTGACGGGTTCGCCCTGCAGCTGCAGCGCGGGATCGGTCACCTCTTTCTTCTTGTCGTCGGGCAGCAGGTTCTTCGGGTACACGTGCACGTTGTAGATCCAGGTGTTCTCGGTCGGGTGCGGCAGTGGCACGGTCACGAGGAATGCCGGGGAGGGCGTTGCGCCCGCCGGAGGCACGGTCTCGGTGACGACGTAGAGTCCAAGATCGAGCTCGCTGAAGGTGGCGATGCCGCCGCCCGCGGTCGTCTGCTCCTCGCCGATCTGCACCTTGGTGTAGTCGGGGTCGGCGTTCATCTCGGCGATCGACTCGGGAACGAGGTCCCAGCCCGCGGAGGTGCTGAGGTCGATGGGGACGCCGTCGTAGCTGACGCGTTCGATCTTGAACTTCACGCCGTCGAGCCCGATGCCGAGCGCGGCAACCTTGGCCGGATCGGTGATCTCGGTGCCGTCGCCCGCCGCTCCCGGCTTGCCCGCGTGCTTGTGCACGATCACCGAACCACCGTCCTCGGGCGGGGTGATGTCGGTCGTGGCGGCAGAGGCCGAGGTGGCACCGAAGACGACCGCTCCGGTGAGGGCGAGCGCCGCGGCGCTGAATACGGAGAGCATGCGGGGCATGAGACCTCTCCGCTCGATTCGGTTCATGATGGTTTCCTTTCTGGGCGGCGCTTCATCGCGTCCGGTTGTCGGTCTGGGTCGGGGTGTTGCGCCTGCTGCCGAACCAGACAGCGGTGCCGAGCAGTGCGGCGAGCGCGAGTGCGCTCAGCCCGATGCCGCCGTACAGTTCACCGGCGACGCCGCCGGTGCGGGGCACCTGCACTTCGGGTGCGAGCTTGTTCACGAAGCGGTAGATCGCTTGCTGTCCGACGCCCACCTGCACGGGGGCGTCGGGATCCTCGACCGTCTGCCAGTTGCTCGCAACCGAGGGGTCGCAGACCCCGTCGACGAGCTTGAAGCAGACCTCGAGGCGGTCGAACAGGTAGGCGAGGCTCGCCCCGGACGCGGTCGGCTCTTCACCGAGGCGGTAGTCGTCGAAGGCTGAGGCCGGGACGGTGTTGTTCGCGTTCGGCGAGGATGCGCCGGGGAACGTCGCGGGGTTCGCCGGGTCGTCGTCGTTCGCGACCGAGAGCGTCCAGTCGTTCGGCTGGCCGACACCGCCGCCCTCCACCTTCTTCAGCACCACGATGCTGCTCGAGCATTCGATGACGTTGGTCACCTCGTAGGTGTTGAGGCCCTCGCCGAGGGTGACGGTGACGCCGTCCTCGCCGAGCGCGGTGGGCGGAGGATCCTGGTCGACACCGGCGAGCTTCGCCGAGGTCAGCTTGCACCCGGGCAGCCCGGTGATCGTGGTGGTCTCGTTGACGGTCACCTCGTCGCCGTCGGTGAGGCCGTCGATGACCTCGCCCCAGGGGACGGGGGTGCCGGACTCTTCTCCGGGCGTCTGCACGGTGAGCTGGGCGGAGATGCCGTCGGGGAGAGTGCCGCCGTCGTCCGAGTCGTAGATCACGGTTCCGCTGACCTTGTCGCGGACCAGCCAGGCCTTCGACACGACCATGCTCGCCTCGCGTTCGTCCTCGAGGTTGGTGATGGTGCAGGTGACGTTACCGCCGAGCGGTACGTTCACGCGCACCGGGTTCGCCGGGGTGGTCGAGCTGTCGGTGACCGGGATCGGCACGGTGCGGTCGACGCACGTCCAGTCGGTCAGCAGGCTGAAGCCCTCGCGCTGCTCCTCGGTGAGGGTGTAGCTGCCCGCCTTCACCGGCACGTTGACGATGGTGCCGGAGGCCTTGGTCCCGGTGATCGTCTGATCGGCACCGGTGGCCGTCAGGATCCAGTGGTCGGCGACCGACTCGTCGTAGCTCGTGTCGAGCTGCTTGACGAGGGTGAGCCTCGTGTCGCAGGTGACGGTGTTCGTGATCTCGAAGCTGTTGGAGCCGGCCTTGAGGTTGGGGCTCGTGTAGGTTGCCGAGCCCATGAGGTCGGCGTTGGGGTTCGTCGGCGAGCCGCTGCCGAGCTTCTGCGATGTGACCCTCGCGCTCGTCAGTTCGCAGCCGGCGCGTGTCACGATGTCGTTCGCGGGTGAGACGGCTTTCTCGTCGAGTGTGACCGTGTTGCTTGTCGAGAAGCCGGATCGCGCCGCGCCCCAGGCCTGGTTGGTGAGGGTCGAGGATGAGCCGCTGCTCAGTTGCAGCTGCGCGGCCATGCCGCTCGGCAGGGTCGGGTCGCCGGGCTGTGCCGGTTCGTGGACCGTCATGAGGGTGGCTCCCCCGGCGTCTTTGATGAGCCAGGTCTTCGTCGCGACGACCGTGGTCGGCACTCGCTTGTTGATGACGGTGCAGAGCACGTTGTCGCCGTTGCGCAACCCCGTGAGGGTGAACGTTGCACTGTTGTCGATGCCGTCCATTTCGCTGCCGTTGTTCGTGCAGCTGACCGAGTCGAAGTCGTAGTCGCTGGAGTTGTCGGTCTCGGCGATCTGCAGGTTCGCGGTCTGGCTTTGATCGGTGAACTTGATCGTCCACGGGCTCGGGAGCAGGCCCGAAGCGTTCGTGGTCTGCGCCCCGCTCGGCGTCATCGTGCCCGAGCCGGTCTTCGTCGGGGTGAACAGCCAGTTCGCCCCGTTCGACAGGTCACCCGACTCCGACTTCAGTTGCTTCTTGACCTGCACGGTCGCCTCGCAGGTGATGGTCGAGGCAAGGCTGCCGAGTTGGGTGGCGACCGTCGTCCAGTCCGACGTGATGGCGTAGTCGGCGTTCGCGATCTGCCCGCCGGTCCAGGCGTTCGGTCCGGTCACCGCCCGAAGGTTCTGCGGCATGTCGCTGCGCAGGTACGCGCCGACCCCGAAGGCCAGGATCTGTGATCCCTCGGTCTTCAGCTGGTTCGCCGAGAGCATCGCCTCTTCGATGCCCCGCAGGTCGGTCCAACTGCCGTTGCCTGACCCGCTGCGGTACCGGGTCGGGTTGCCGTCGGTGAGCACGACGACCATGTCGTAGTCGGAATCGGCCACCTGCTCGAGCCCCCGATCCCAGTTCGTGTACTGCGTTTCGGGAACGCTCATGCCGCTGATCGCGGTGGTGAAGTTGCCCACGTTGCTCGAGGTCACCGTCGACGGGGTGAGCAGCGCACCGTTCGCGTTCGTGCCGAAGGTGAAGATGCCGAGCGTCACGCCCTTGTTCACGAACGCGTTGGTGAACGCGGTGGCTGCGGCCTTCGCGCCGACGAGCCCGGCGTCCGTGGGGTTCACCATCGAGGTCGACAGGTCGACCACGAGCGCGACCCTGGTTCCGACGTTGCAGGTCGGCACGTATCGGTTGTTGTCGAGCGAGACGACCATGTCGTTGGGGTAGTGCGCCCAGCGATCCTCCGTGTCAGTGGTGAGGCCGAGCGGTGGCGCGACCGGGGTTCCGACGCGGGAGCGGTCAGGCATCGAGGCCCCGCCCGGCAGGTGGTACGGCGTGTTCGAGGCCTGAATCTCGGGGGTGCGGAACGCGTACGGCGTCATCGCGAATCGGTTGGAGCCCTCGGCCGTGTTCTCACCGGTCACCAGGTAGTTACTGAGGAAGGACCCTGCCCCATCCAGGCCGTACGGCACGGCCCAGTACCGCTCACCGAGCGCCAAGGAGTTCGCTGGGATCTGGAACGAGCAGTCCCCATCCGCATCAGTGGTGCACGTCGCCCACGGCTGGTTGACCGGATCCCCGGGGTAGTAGTAGCGCGACCCGGACGGACCGCCCCGCACATCCACGTGCAGGCGGAACTGCGTCCCCGCGGTCGCGGCCGTGCCGCCCCCGCGCAGCGAACGAAGGTTCACGTTAATCGTGGCACCGCCGTTCGGGGGCGGGAGCACTCGCGCGACCGACATGGGGCGCTCCAGCACCAGCGTGGGCACGGCCTCGTCGGCCGACGCGAGCACATCGAACTCCGACCAGCTCGCGTCGTCGCCGATCAGATAGCCGGCCGGGGTCTGCGCGGGCCGCACGCGATACGACTCGCCCACGGCCACGTCGTGCACCCGGGTCGGATCCGCATCATCGATGAGTTGCTTCACGAGGATCGCTCCGGGCTCCGGGTCGAGGTCGAGGCCGACGTACTCGGCGTCACCCGAGTTATCGGTCACGCTCGCAAGCAACCCGTCCAGCCACGGCAGATCCGAAGCGACATCGGCCTCATCGCCGGTCACGCTTGGATCGCGCGGGCCCTGCAGCGTGAAGGTCGCCCCCGGGACGACCTCGTCGGGCTCGTCTGTGACATGCCAGCGCAGGTACGGCGGCTCCGGTGCCGCGGTTGCGTCTGCCATGATGCTCGGCCCCTGATCCTCGACCGCAGCCGAATCGCCCGGCTCGCTGGACCCGGCGTCGTCGCCCTGATCCTCGCCCAAGCTGTCCGTCGGTTCAGGGGCCGACCCCTCGCCTGCGCCTCCTGACCCGTCGCCCTCGGAAGGAGGTGCCTCGGGCGGGGGATCGGCCGGCGCAGGCGGGGGGCTTGCCGGTTCTTCCGGCGGCGGCGTCTCCGCCACCGTCATCTCAGTGCTTGCGGCCTCGGTGCTGGCGACCTCGGCGCTGTCCGCTCCCGCGTCTGCGCCATCCTCGGCGAGCGCGGGCGTCGCGCCCATGAGCAACAGCGCGAGCACTGAGGAGGTCGCCACCCACGTGCGCGGGCGACGACCTCGATGTGTTGTGTCGCCTTCCGACGACGCAAGATGCCGTGAGTCCGAGCGGTCGTTTCTGCGACCCCCGAACGCCCCTCGAAAATCCATGGCGTCCTCATTCCGTACATGCCTTCGGTCAGGCTAGAAGCGCCGCGGCGAATAGGGATCCGGGAGAAATACGTATCTTGCAGACGGTTGCTCGCAAGATCGAAAGCTGGGAGAACGCCCCGTTCCCTTGCCATTTTTCAGATACGAGCGCACTATCTCAGGTGGGGGAAGCTCAACATTGGGGGCACCATGGACAGTGTCACGCAAGCTGACGGCCGAAAAATCGGCAGTCTCTCCGCTTCTCCGCGCGAAGCCTTTCTGCATCTCTCACGCGACAGGCTGCAGCATCTCGTCGAGTTGCTCGCCGTCAAGGGGTCATGCGTAGTTCTTACCGGCGAGCCGGGCAGCGGCAAGGGGTATCTCGCGCACGCGGCCGCGTACGCGATACAGCAGCACGCCGGATCGATGACGCACGTGCCGGTCTGCGACCTGCGCGAGTTCACTGAGCTGCAGGGCACCGAAACGGAGCTCTCGGCGCGCGAGGCGGCCCTCGCCCTCGTGGAGAAGCTCCGTGCCGGCAAGCGAAAGCGCAAACTGATCGTCACCGCGCTCAACATTGACGCCTACGACCCCGGGGAAGCCGCCGTGCTCGAGCACCTCGTGCGGCAGCACCGGCTGCGCCTGATCGCCACCGCCCGCACCGTGTCAGGGGCGGCCGACCGCCTGGCCCGGGAACCCAGCGTGCACCAGGTGCCCGTCGAGCCACTCGACCGCCGCGAGTGCGAGGCGCTCCTGTCGAAGCTGCTCGGCGTGGACTCCATCGCACCCGCCACGCTCCGGCGCTGGTACGCGGCGAGCGCCGGCAACCCGCACGCGCTCACCACGCTCGCCGTCGCCGCGGAACGTCGCGGTGTCGTGCAACGCACAAGAAGGGTGGCCTGGATCCCCGCCCGAGACGACACTCCCCCGGCGGACTTCATCGCCCAGCTCGGGCCCCTCACCCCGCAGCAGCGGAACGTGCTCGAACTGCTCACCTTCGCGGCCCCCCTGCACGAGCCCGCGCTCCTGCACCTCCTCGACGCCGAGGCGGTCACCTCACTCATCGAGTCGCACGTGCTCGACGTGCACACGGACGACCAGGGCATCACCGCCCTGACCACCCGCCTGCCCGTGCTCGCGGACGCGATGCGCTGGCACCTCTCCCCGCTACGCCGCACCGAGCTCGCGCAGCAGTGCTACGAGGCGCTCGCCGCCGAGGACGGCACATTGAACACCGCGAGCCGCGCTCGACTCGTCCGCTTCGGCATCGAGGCCGGCCAGCCGCTCCCCGTCGACTGGATCTGGCAGGCCATGCACGCCAGCGCCGGCACCGGCGACTTACGCTTCGGCCTCCGGCTCGCGCTGGCGGCCATGCCGCACGAGCGTCCGGTGCGGGCCGCCGAGGCGATGCTCCGCGCCTGCGACCTCGCGTACTTTCTCGGGGACCGCGATGGTCTTAACGAGGCGATCGATGCGATCAGTCAGCTGCTCGCCGATGACGCGAGGATGGCGCAGCTGCCGTTCGAGACGCAGTTCGCGCTGGCGGCGACCGCGATCAGCTGTGATCCGAGGTACCGGTGCGACGCCGATGGGGCGCTCGACGCGTTTCACCACTGGCAGCAGCGATGGGGCGAGCAGGGCGTGGATGCCCGGCGCATCTCCCAAACCTGCCGCATGCGGATGCTGTGCTGGCACGGTCGGCTGCGCGAGGCGCTCGCGGAGGGTGGTCGCATCGACGAGCCGCATAACCTTTACGCCGAGTGGCTCTCGGCACCGGCCCGGAGCTACGAGGCGATCATTCGTCTGCAGCGAGGCGAGATCCGCAAAGCGCTCTCGCTGGCGGAAACAACGCGGCAGATCATTCTGCTTCGCGAGATTTCCCCGACCATCTCGGGTGATCTCGAGGGGTTTCTCATCTTTCTCGCGAACTGGGCCCGCGGCACCACGATCTCTGCGGGCCGCGCTATCGATCTGCTCGGCAGCGTGACGCGAGCGGACCTCGCCGCCGTGCACGCCAACGCAGGGCTGGTTGAGACCGCCTCCGCGCTCTTCGCACTGCAGGAGGCGCGCTGGCACGATGCCGCCGAGGTGTCGGCGCAGCTGCTCCCCTCACTCGAGAAGAACGACCCCTTCGGCATCGCCCCGCTGGTCCACGCGGTGTCAGCGCTCGCCCTGGCGGCGCTCGGCGATCGGAGCGGCGCGCACAATGCGCTGCATCACACCGAACGGTTCGTGCCCGGTGTCTCGCAGGCGCTGCGCGGAATCGTCGGCGTGCTCTCCATCCGGGCACGCCATTGGATGCGCGACCCCGACCTCCCTGCGCAGGCGCGTGCGCTCGTGAGCTGGGCGCGCGAGGAGGAGCTCGCCCTCATCGAGCTGGAGGCGATCGATGTGCTCGCGCACGCGACGGGCACGCTCGATGGCGCGATGTTCGAGCGCGCGGCCCAGCTCGCCCCACTGGTTGACGGGCCGATTGGTGAGGCGATCCTCGCCCATGTGCAGGCGCTCACGCGCCGGGTCTCGGGGCCAATCGCACCCGCCGAACCCGAGGAACGCCTGCTCTCGGAACTCGGCATCTGGGTGCCGCTGCCCCCGGTCGCGCTGCTGACCGGGCGGGAACGCGAGATTGCGCTGTTCACGGCGCTGGGGTACTCGTCGAAGCACATCGCTGCCCGGCTGCACCTTTCCGCGCGCACGATCGAGACGCACCTCGCCCACATCTACGGCAAGCTCGGGGTCTCGGGCCGCGCGCAGCTGCGCGACTGGTTCTCGCGCCGCCGCGAAGCGGTCTAGCGGGGCGGCCTGGCGGGGCACCGGGCGATCCACCGGGTACCGGGCGTTCTCGCGAGCGCCGCGCCCGCCCGAGCGCGCCCGCGCGAGCGCGTTCGCACGTGCGCCCAGATATTCAGCCAGTTCATAGCAAACTTTCAGAGACTGATTCCATGAACACTCAGCACAAGGGACCTCGCATCCTGATCGTTGACGACGAGCCGAGCATTCGCGAACTGCTCAGCACCAGCCTGCGCTTCGCGGGCTTCGGCGTGCGCGCCGTGGGCAACGGCGCGCAGACCATCTCGGCGGTGCTCGAAGAGGAACCCGACCTCATCATCCTCGATGTCATGCTGCCCGACATGAACGGCTTCAGCGTGACCAAGCGCCTGCGCTCGCACGGCTTCACTGCCCCCATCCTGTTCTTGACGGCGAAGGACGACACCGAGGACAAGGTTATGGGCCTCACCGTCGGCGGCGACGACTACGTCACGAAACCGTTCAGCCTCGACGAGATCATCGCGCGCATCAAGGCGATTCTGCGTCGCACTATTCAAGAGGACGAGGAGGCCGTGCTCGAGACCGGCCCCATCATGCTCGACCAGGACACGCACGAGGTGCGCGTCGCAGGCAACCCCATCGAGCTCAGCCCCACCGAGTTCAAGCTGCTGCGCTACCTCATGCAGAACGCGAACCGCGTGCTGTCGAAGGCGCAGATCCTCGACCACGTGTGGGAGTACGACTTCAACGGCGACGCCGGCATCGTCGAGTCCTACATCTCGTACCTGCGGCGCAAGCTCGACCCGCTGACGGGCGAGTCGCTCATTCAGACCAAGCGCGGCTTCGGCTACATGCTCAAGACCGACGCCAAGTAGTCACCGGCTCTCGAGCATGCGGCGAGACGCCCGGGCCGACGAGCCCAACACCGACAACGGCCCTGAGACACCTCGGGGCCGTTTCGGCGAGCGCTGGGGCGACATCACGCTGCGCGCCAAGATCACCGGGGTGACGGTGTTCATTCTCTCGCTCGGCCTGATCGTCGCGGGCATCGGAACGCAGTCGTTCCTGCGCCCGCAACTGATCGCGGCGCAAGACACCGACCTGCGGCAGATCATGGGCGACCCCATGGTCGTGCTCGTGCCGGGTGCCGACAAGAACGCGCTGCAGTGCAGCTATGTGACCGAGGCGAGCCCCCGGTACTATGTCGCGATCCTCGACGAGACCGGCCAGGTCAGGTGCGATAACCAGCGCGCCGGCGACGACTCGACCCCGAACGTGCCGAGGATCACCCCCGAGGCGACCGAGAACCTGCTCGGCACCGTCTTCGCGCTGCACGCCGCGGACAGCATCGAGTGGCGCAGCATCTCCATTCCGATCCAGTCGACGCAGGGCGGCGAAACCGCAGGATCCTTACTTATCGCGTCGTCCACCGCGCCCGCGAACCAGACCATGGCGCGCTTCGTGCTCGTCTTCACCGGGTTCGGTGTCGCCGTGCTGCTGCTCGGAGCGGCGCTCACGCGGATCCTCGTCACCAACACCTTCGCTCCCCTCGCCGAAGTCGAGCAGACGGCGCTCGAGATCTCGCGCGGGGACTTCTCCAAGCGCATCATGGTCGCAAGCCCCCACACGGAGGTGGGGCACCTCGGGCAGTCGCTGAACGTCATGCTCGACCGCATCGACACGTCGTTCGACGAGCGCCAGCGCACGATCGAGCAGATGCGCCGGTTCATCAGTGACGCCGGGCACGAGCTGCGCACCCCTCTGGTGTCGGTGCGCGGGTACGCGGAGATGTACCGCCACGGCTGGCTGACCGAACGGGAGCAGCTCGACCAGGCCATGGAGCGTATCGAGAAGGAGGCCATTCGCATGGGCTCTCTCGTCGACGACCTGCTCGCGCTCGCGCGTCTCGACGAGAAGCGGCCCCTCGAGTCGGCAGCGATCGAACTGAACCGCATCGCCGCCGACACCGCCCTCGACACCCACGCACAGGCACCCGACCGCGAGGTGCAGGTGATCGAGAGCCCTGAGAACCCGGTGGTGGTCGGCGATGAGCATAAGGTGCGGCAGGTGATGACGAACCTCATCGGGAATGCGCTGCGCTACAGTCCGGCGGGCAGCCCGATCGAGATCCGCGTGACGGGTGCCGAGGGCGAGGATCGCGGCTTCGCCGCCTTCGAGGTCATCGATCACGGCGAGGGGATCCCCGAGCAGTTCCGCGCTAAGATCTTCGACCGGTTCTGGCGCGCCGACACGTCGCGCAACCGCGAGACCGGGGGCTCCGGCCTCGGTCTGGCCATCGTGCACTCGATCGTCGAGGCGCACGGCGGTACCGTGCGCGCGCTCGAGACGCCCGGGGGCGGGGCGACCTTCCGCGTCGAGCTGCCGCTCGCCCCTCCCGGTGACGACACGGTGCCCGTGCCGCGCCTGGGTCCACGGGCGTGATGGGTGAACGGGGCTGCCGCGGCGTGCTGCGCACGCCTTGCCATGAAAGGAACGTATCGGTAGCGTCGTGGCTCGTGCACTGGTGACGCTGGTACGTTACGTCACCATCATCGCGACCACAGATAGTGGTGACGTCCGGCACAACACCCTCGGTGACCAGAGCAGCAGCGCACTTCACTTTTTGAGGCGGTGGCTTGCGAGGCAGGCCACCGGCGCCCCACCAGAGGCAAGGTGCGACGGGAAGGAGTACCGGACTTACGCCCCTCGCCTGTCCCTACGATCTCGCTCCGTCACCACGATCTGGCACTGCAAGACCGTAGGGACTCGGCAGGATCGTAGGGACGCGCGGCGGCCAGACCCGACCCCGCACGCGCCAACCGCCTCCACGTACGCGAAACGGCGGCCACACCAGAAGGTGCAACCGCCGTTTCGAATACCCTGCGCGACGAGCCTGTCGGGCGCTGCAAGCGCTACGGGCTCGAGGAGCGCATCGGGCGCGACTTGCTTAGAAGTCCATGCCGCCGCTCGGGTCGCCCATCGGAGCAGCCGGAGCAGGCTCGGGCTTGTCAGCGACAACGGCCTCGGTGGTGAGGAAGAGGCCCGCGATCGAACCAGCGTTCTGCAGCGCCGAGCGGGTCACCTTGGCCGGGTCGAGGATGCCCTGCGACGCGAGGTCACCGTACTCGCCGGTCGCGGCGTTGAGGCCGTGGCCGAGCGGCAGGTTCGCGACGCGGTCGGCAACCACGCCAGGCTCGAGGCCAGCGTTGTGCGCGATCTGACGCAGCGGAGCCTCGATGGCTGCCTCCACGATCTTCGCGCCGACTGCCTCATCGCCCGACAGCTCGAGCGACGAGAACACGTCTTTGCCGGCCTGGATCAGCGCGACACCACCACCGGGCAGCACGCCCTCCTCGACGGCAGCCTTCGCGTTGCGCACGGCGTCCTCGATGCGGTGCTTGCGCTCCTTGAGCTCGACCTCGGTCGCGGCACCGGCCTTGATGACTGCCACGCCACCGGCGAGCTTGGCGAGGCGCTCCTGCAGCTTCTCGCGGTCGTAGTCGCTGTCGGTGGTCTCAATCTCGCGGCGGATCTGAGCCACGCGGCCCTGGATCTGCTCCTCGTCGCCGCCGCCCTGCACGATGGTCGTCTCATCCTTGGTGATGATGACCTTGCGCGCGGTGCCGAGCATGTCGAGGGTGGCGTTCTCGAGCTTGAGGCCGACCTCCTCCGAGATGACGGTGCCGCCGGTGAGGATCGCGATGTCCTGCAGCATGGCCTTGCGGCGGTCGCCGAAGCCGGGAGCCTTCACGGCAGCCGACTTGAAGATGCCGCGGATCTTGTTGAGCACGAGGGTCGCGAGTGCTTCGCCCTCGACGTCCTCGGCGATGATGAGCAGCTGCTTGCCCGACTGGATCACCGGGTCGACGACCGGCAGCAGGTCCTTGATGTTCGAGACCTTGCTGTTGACGATGAGGATGTAGGGATCCTCGAAGACGGCCTCCTGGCGGTCCGCGTCGGTGACGAAGTACGCCGACAGGTAGCCCTTGTCGAAGCGCATGCCCTCGGTGAGCTCGAGCTCGGTGCCGAAGGTGTTCGACTCCTCGACGGTGACGACGCCTTCCTTGCCGACCTTGTCGATGGCCTCGGCGATGAGCTGGCCGATCTGCTCGTCAGCTGCCGAGATCGAAGCGGTCGCGGCGATCTCATCAGTGGTTTCAATGTCCTTGGCGTTGGTGAGGAGTCGCTCGCTGACGGCAGCAACGGCCTTCTCGATACCGCGCTTGATCGCGATGGGATCGCTGCCGGCCGCGACGTTGCGCAGACCCTCGCGCACGAGTGCCTGTGCGAGCACGGTAGCGGTCGTGGTGCCGTCACCTGCGACATCGTCGGTCTTCTTCGCGACCTCCTTGACGAGCTCAGCACCGATCTTCTCGAAGGGATCCTCGAGCTCGATCTCCTTGGCGATCGAAACGCCGTCGTTGGTGATCGTGGGCGCGCCCCACTTCTTCTCGAGCACGACGTTGCGGCCGCGCGGGCCAAGGGTCACCTTCACGGCATCGGCCAGGGTGTTCAGACCCCGTTCGAGACCGCGGCGTGCCTCTTCGTCAAACGCAATCATCTTTGCCATGTGTGCGTCCCTCCCGGACGTGTTGGTTTCGGTGGCGTCGCGGTATGCGGCGCCGCAGCTTGAGTTATTAGCACTCAGGTTTACCGACTGCTAAATCAATCTTGGCACTCGCACTCTGAGAGTGCAAGAAATGGTGCTCGCTCGCGGCGAACAACTGCTGTGCGGGTGTCCCGGCGGGTGCGTGCGAGGATCGCACAGCCCCTTCCAGCCCCCCGGTTCGCAACGCTACTCCACCGGCTCCTCGGCCGGGGCGTCGCCGGTGCCGGGATCCTCGCCCGACTCGTCCGCGGTTTCCCCGGGCTCCCCCGGCACGAACTGGTCACTGCCCGGGCCGGTGTAATCGGCACCGAGCACGACGATGAGCTGCGCGCCGTAATCCGCGTACTCGTAGCTCTGCGCGATGGCCGAAATGCCAAGCTGTTCGGCGAGGCCGAGCGCCATCGCCTCGTCGGAGACCGACGAGTAGTAGAGCGTCGTCTTCTCGATGTCGTTGACCGCCGCCTCGGCGGAGAAGAGAATCTGACCCCACCCGTTCTCGGTGATCAGCCCATCCACGATCGCACCGAACCCGGGCATCGACGTGCCATTGAGCACGACGACTGCAGCCTCCGGGTCGAGCTCAGGATTCACCCGCTCCGGGGCCTTCGACATCTCCTCGCTGTTCCTCGCGTCGGTCGCCGCGTTGCTGAGCTGGAGCGCGATGATGCCGGCACCCGTGAGCACGACAATGCCGGCGAGTGCGCTGACGAGGTAGATCCAGAACCGCTTCGGTTTGCCGACCACTCGGTGCGCGCCAACTCGCCGCTGCTTCGAGGGAGCTTCGAAGCGATCCCTGGGCGCGCTGGGGGCCTTGTCCGCTCTGGCCGCTCTGGGCGTTTTCGTGGGAGCGGCCTGCTCCGGCGACGCGTGCCCCGGCGAAGCCTGCGCCTGCGAGCCACGCTCCGGCGAAGTCTCCCCCGACACCTCGTTCTCGTGCGTCTGCGCCACACGCCCTCCCAATCGACAGTCTCAGATTCCGCGCACGGTTTCGACGCAGGACAATCGTGCACCCAAGAATACACGCGGCCGGCTGGGTGCCCGGTTCAAGGCCGAGGATCGCGAAGCGATGCTTCGCCTACAGCGAGTCCCTCCGCGCTCCGCACGTCGGCTGGCCAGTAGGCCAGCACCCGACCGCGGCGAAGCGATGCTTCGCCTATAGCGAGTCCCTCCGCGCTCCGCACGTCGGCTGGCCAGTAGGCCAGCACCCGACCGCGGCGAAGCGATGCTTCGCCTATAGCGAGTCGGGTGCATACAGCGCGCGGGCGAGTCCGTCGAGCACGTCGGGCAGGCGCGTCCCACCGGCGAAGATGAGCGTGTCCTCGACGTCGATGATGCGGCGATGCTTGCCCGCGTTCGTGAGCGCGATGCTCGGCTGGGCCTCGAGCAGCCCCTCGACTCCGCCCGCGCTCTCAAGCCCCTTGGTCATGACGAGCAGCACGTCGGGGTTCAGCGCGACGAGCGCCTCGCTCGTCATGGGCTTCTCGCCGACCCAGCCGATCTCCTCGGCCACGTCGACCGCACCGAGCGAGTCGATCATCGAGTCGATGCCGCTACCCTCCCCAAACAGGTAGTACACGCCGGCAGTGCCGCGCACGTAGAGGAACGCCACCCGGGGCCGCTTCGACTCGTCGGCGGGCAGCAACTCGGCAATCTCGGCCTCCTTCGCCGCGACCGCCTCCTGCACCTGCTCGATGAGCTTCTCCGCGAGCGGGTCCACACCGAGCGCCGCCGCGACCTCTCGGGCCAGCTCATAGGTGCTCTCGGGATCGTTCGCGCGTGAGACGGTCACCACCTGAATGCCGGCGTCCCGCAGCTGCAGCACCACATCCGTCGGCCCGATGGACCCGTCGGTGATGATCAGCGTCGGACTGAGCGCCAGCACGCTCTCGGCATCGATCGAGTGGCCGTCCTTGGTGACGACCGGCAGGTCCTCGTGCCCGGGGATCTGGGTCGACACGTCGCGCCCGACCAGGTTGTCGGAGAGCCCGTAGGAGTCGACGAGCTCGGCGATCGTGCCGGTGATGGACAGCGCGAGCAGGCGGGAGGTGTCCTTCACGGTGACCTCGGTGTCGCCGGTGCTGTCGTGCGAGATGACGGTCGCGGGCAACTGCTGCTCGGGGTGGTCGGCGATCGGTTCGATGCTCGGACCGCCGATCACCGCGGTGCTGGGGCCCTCCCAGGACGTCGGGTCATCGATCGGGGTGAGCTCGCTGAGCGGCGGCAGGTCGACGGACTCGCTCGCAGCGGCCGCCCCCTCGGTGGGGCCGGTCTGGCAGCCGGTGAGCAGCAGGGCCGCCGTGGCGACCACGGCGACGAGGGACGCGATCCGCCGCCTGGGCGCACGTGAGAGCGACATAAAAACCTTCCGGCAACACGTTCATCTGATGATATGTAGCCTAACCCAAGCGATAGGATGGTTTCTCGGAATCCCATGAAAACTACAGCCACCACACCGGGCTCGCTACGCGCGACCAAGAGTCTGCTCTTCGCGGCCCTCGCCATCGCCCTCGTGGTGGCGCTGGTGGCGTCTGCCGGCACCGGCCAGCTCGCGATCTCCCCCGCCGAGGTGCTCGGGTCCCTGCTGCACCGCATCGGCATCGACTGGCTGCCCCTCCCCGAGAACCCCGTCGGGGACCAGACCCTCTGGGCGATCCGTTTCCCCCGGGTCGTGATGGCCGCGCTCGTGGGCGCGGGACTTGCGGTGTCGGGCCTCCTCATGCAGGCCATCTTCGGCAACCCGCTCGCAGAGCCCGGCGTCATCGGCGTCTCGTCAGGCGCGGCGGTCGGTGCGGGCCTGTCGATCGTGTTCGGACTCACGGTGTTCGGGCAGTGGACGACCGCGATCCTCGCATTCGCCGCCGGCCTCGTCGCCACCCTGCTCGTCTATTTCATGAGCCGCGCCGAGGGCCGCACGGAGGTCGTCACCCTCGTGCTGACCGGCATCGCCATCAACGCGGTGGCCGGTGCGGCGATCGCGCTGCTGACCTTCCTGGGCGACACACAGTCGCGCGAGCAGATCGTGTTCTGGCAACTCGGCAGCCTCGCGGGCAGTCGCTGGCAGCAGATCGCGATCGTCGCACCGATCCTCGCCCTCGGCATGATCGTCGCGTATCTTGTGGCACGCAAACTCGACCTGCTGTCGCTCGGCGAACGCAACGCCCGGCACCTCGGGGTCAATGTTGAAGCGCTGCGCATCGGCGTGATCGTGCTCGTCGCCCTGCTCGTCGCGGCGTCGGTGGCGTTTGCGGGCATCATCGCGTTCGTGGGGCTGGTGATCCCGCACCTGATGCGCATGATCCTCGGCCCGGCCCACCTGCCGCTCGTCACCGCGAGCGCGCTCGGCGGCGCACTGCTGCTCACCGTCGCGGACCTCGGTGCGCGCACGATCGTGCCCATGGCAGATCTGCCGATCGGCATGCTGACCTCGCTCGTCGGCGGGCCGTTCTTCTTCTGGCTGCTGCGGCGCACCCGCAAGCGCGCAGGCGGGTGGGGCTGATGGCTGCCGCAAAATTCATGGGCGAGGATCGCGCCCGCCCCGGCGACGTGGTCGTCGCCGCACGCGACGTCGCCGTGGAGCGCGGCGGCCGCAAGCTACTCGACGATGTGTCGCTCGAACTGCACGCGGGCGAGGTGCTCGCGCTGCTCGGGCCGAACGGTGCGGGCAAGTCCACGCTGCTGAGTCTGCTCTCGGGCGACGTGGCCCCGGATCGCGGAGCGGTGGAGTTTCGGGGCAGGCCCATCGGCGACTGGCCCCTGACCGAGCTGGCCAGGCGGCGCAGTGTGCTGCTGCAGGACAACCAGATCATGTTCCCGTTCACCGTGCACCAGGTGGTCGAGATGGGGCGCGCGCCGTGGCGGCGCACCCCGCTCGAGGACGAGGACAACGAGGCGATCTCCGAGGCGCTGGCCGCCGCCGACATCGCGCACCTCGGCAACCGCCGCGTGCCGTCGCTCTCGGGCGGCGAGCGGGCCCGCGTCGGCTTCGCGCGGGTGATTGCCGGCCGCACGGGCGTGCTGATGCTCGACGAGCCGACCGCGGCGCTCGACCTCGGGCACCAGGAGACCCTGCTGACGCTCTCCCGCGAGCGTGCCCGCGCCGGTGACGCCGTGCTCGTGGTGCTGCACGATCTCAACCTTGCCGCGGCGTACGCGGACCGCATCGCGCTCCTGCGCGACGGGCGCATCGTCGCGTGCGACGCCCCGGCCGCGGTGCTGACTGCCGAGACCGTGAGCGACGTGTACCAGACCCCGGTCGAGGTGGTCCCGCACCCGACGAGCGGCATGGGTATTGTCATGCCGAAGCGCGGCTGAGGTCGTCAGAACGTAGATCCTGCTCTGAACAGGACTACACAGCGGGCGTTCCGCGATCTACGCTTGAGACATGATCGTCAGGTGACAACTGCAGGAGGCGAAGCAGCGCCTGAGTGAGGTCGTGCGCGCGGCGGAACGCGGGGAGCCGCAGGTGATCACTCGACATGGACGAGACGTTGCCGTGGTGATCGAGTACTCGGGGTACCAGCAGCTCATGGCTCACGAAAGCGGCCTGAAACGTCTTCTGCAATCAGCTCCGTGGCCCGATGACTTCGAGTTCGACGAGCGCAATGACCGAGCTGATCGCGACGAGGGGCGGAGCTCCGCGGCAGTTGTGTTGTAAGTCAGCACCGCAATGGAGCGCAGCGCTAGGCAGCGGGCGGCGGGGTCTTCTTGCGTCCGGCGATCAGCATGCCGGCAGTCACGCCGATCACGACAACGGCGACGCCCCCGATGATGATCGGCAGCCAGGGCACCCCCGCCTCGGATTCGTCCGCGGCCGTGGTGACTTGCTCGTCTGGGGCGGCTTGATCCTCGCCCGCATCTGCACCGGCCCCCGCGCCCTCGCAGTCGGCGAACTGCAGCGTGAAGTTGAGCGGGTCGACCTCGTCGCCGCTGGCGTAGAAGTCGCCGAACGCCTTCGCGCCCTCTGAGGTGAGCACGGCGGGCGCGTCGGTGACCTTCAGCTCTCCGCCGGCGATGTTGCTGCTGTCGACCCCGTCGACCTTCGCGAGCGAGACCTGCTGCTCGTCGAGCACGAGCTCTCCGCTCGCGTCGTTGCTCTTCGTGTCGAGCAGCAGACGGGCGGTGCCGTCGCCCTTGAACTCGATCGTGGGGTTCTGGAAGGTGAGGTCGAGCACGCCGTCATGGCCGGTGAAGTGCACGGACCCCGGGAACGAGACCTGGCCCTCCCCCGTGCTGGGGTCGATCTCGCCGCTCGGGTTCGTGAAGCCGAAGAGCGGGGTGTCGTAGGTGGCACCGTCGGCGACTTCCCAGGATCCGTTGGCGATGCTGCCGGAGATGTAGGAGCGGAAGCTCTCTTTGATGCCCCAGTTGAAGCTGCCGCCGGTGACCTGGCAGCTACCGGCCGCATCGTTCGCGGGTGTCGCGCTCGCGTCGTTTTCGGTGGTGGCGGCGGTGGCGGGGCTCGTGGTGGCGGCGTTCGCCGCGGCGGGCGCGAGGATCGCCATGGCTGTGAGCGCTGTCGCCGCGAGGGCGCGCGATGCGATGCGGCCGCGAGTGTTGTGCTGCTTCACGTTGGTCATCTTTCGGTTTCAAAGTCGGGGTGAGCGAGGAACCGGCTCCGACGCGTGCCGGAGCCGGTTCGATGCGCCTAGAGGTAGCTCGGGCCTGCGGGTGCGCGGTTGCGTTGCGCAATCAGCAGGGCCGTGAGCCCGCCGGCGATCACCACGAGGGCGATCGCGATGGCCCACCAGATCCAGACTGGCATACCACCGGTCTCGGAGGTGAACTCGCCGCTTTGGGCCGGCTGCGACGTGGTCGAGGCCGTGGCGGTCAACTCCTTGACCACCTGATCCGCGGCCAGGATCGTGATCTCCTTGCCGACGTTGATGCTGCCCTGCAGCGTGATCGTGTGCTTGCCGACAAGATCCTTGGGGAGCTTGCCGATCCAGTGCACCTTCCCGTCGGCGTCGGCCTTCGCCTTGTCGTCGAGTGTGATCGGTGCGATCTTGCTCGGTGCGGCCAGGCTCACGGTTGTCGCCCCGTCAGCATCGGTGCCAGGATCGTCGGCTGCTTCTGCTGACTGCTTGGCACCTTCCGCTGCGTCAGCGTCTTTGACGATCTTGGCATCTTTCGCGTCGGGGTAGAGCACCACCAGAATGCCCTGCTCGTTCGGTTCGAAGCCGGATGCCTCGATCTCGATCTCACCGCCCGCGATGATCTCGTCGTCAGAGGTCAACACCTTGAGCCCGGTCGTTGCCGGCGGCGTCTTGGCGGGCTCGCGCTTCTTGGCAAAGGGCGAGGTGACCGTGGTCGAACCGTAGTTCGCGCTGCTCGCCGAGCCGACGGTGAAGCTGAGCCCGTCCATGCTGACCGAACCGCCAGCTCCGCCTCCGTCGCCACCGCTGATGACTCCGTTGACACCGACGTTGCTCCACGTGACCGAACCGTCGGGGTTCGCCGTGAAGTTCGCTCCGATCAGGTCGATCGGGAAGGTCTGTCCCCCTGCCGTGATGGAGCCCGAGGTCGGGCTGTTCACCGTGATGACCGGGTTAGCGAAGGTCATGTTGATCAGCCAGTTTCCGGATCCCTTCGGTGTCTCGTGTCCCTTGAAGGTGACCGAGCCTCGGTACTGTACCGAACCCGTGCGAGTCTGGGCGTTCCAGTTCGAGTCGGTCGCTTGCGGGAACACGTACCCGCCGCGGCCACCACCGACACCGCTCGTGCTCACGGAGCCCTTGGCAATGTTGCTGTTGATGTAGTCCGCGAACTGGGTGGAGACTCCCCAGGTGAGCGACCCGGCACTCGGGGTGGGCTTCGACGCTGGGAACACCGCGGACCACTGGTTGGCGCTCACATCGAACGGCAGTACCTTGACGAGATTGCTCCTGGTCGGCATGGAACCACCGCTCCAGACGGCGACCTCGTACTGCTGCGCCCGGTCGAGCTTCGCTCGCGGAGCGCTGAGCTGCGCTGCGGCAGTCTTGCTCGCTGTGGGCTTTACCTTCGAGACAGCATCGCCGATGAGGCTCGAAGCTCCGGAGGCAGTGCCGCGCTTCACGATCGCGAAGTTCAGGCCCTGCGGGTAGGCCTCCGCCGTGACGTTCTTCAGATTGGCACTGACCTTAAGCCCAGCTGTCGTGGCGCTAGTGACCTTGGCGCTGCCGCTGGGTGGAGTCACTGGAGACAACTCATCCCAGTCAATTGCAACATCAGCGCGCGCGTATACGGTCTCCTCGCTTGGATTCGAACGTGACGGCCAGGAGATCACCTCGTATAGCTTCGACCTGTCAAGTGTCTCGGCGTCTGCTTCCAGCGTGCCGGAAAACTCACCTTCATCGACATCTACTGCAGTGAATGGCAACGATGATTCCTGACCAAATTCGGAGAGGTCCATGCCCTTTTCAATAAGCGCAAGGTACACGCTTGGAGCTGCCTGCCCTGGCAGCGCCTTCACATTCTCGAAGCCCGCGCCATTCACAGTGATTGACACCGTATCCTCGTCTGGGATGGACGTAGTGACAGAAAGTTGCGGTCCCTCAACTGGGTACATCACGTTCCATTGGTCTTGCGTGATCACCAAATCCTGCTGACCAATCAGCATGTCATCACTCAAGAACCCGTGTGCAATCCACGACACCACCACATACTGCTTCGTGGGATCAAGG
>Ga0182741_1000891_pt1 | contig 42066 bp, 39 predicted proteins | sample eDN5th37CBELigOP_FD_128874 | JGI IMG/M metagenome (GOLD analysis project Ga0182741, IMG submission 128874) | Enriched Organic Plus compost microbial communities from Emeryville, California, USA - eDNA 5th pass 37_C BE-Lig OP (version 2) (version 2) ... | reverse complement strand
GGAATATCTCGGTCATTTCGTGCGCCTGGGCGGCCTCAAGCCGACGGATCGCGTTCTTGATATCGGCTGCGGCATCGGCCGCATGGCGGTTCCGCTGACCCAGTATCTGGACGGCCAGGCGGGCTGCTACGAGGGCGTCGATCCCGTGCGGGAAGGGATTGAGTGGTGCGTGCAGAACATCACGCCAGCCTATCCGCATTTCCGCTTCTGCCAGATCGACCTGGCGCATGAACTCTACAATCCCGGCGGTTCCCTCGCGGGGCACGAGGTGGTCCTGCCGTTCTCGGACGCGAACTTCGACTTCGTCGCCATGGTGTCGGTCGCGACTCACCTGCCGGTCTCGGAGATCGCCGCCTATGCACGCGAGGTCATGCGCCTGATGGCCCCGGGCGGGCGGCTTTTTATGACGGCCTTCCTGGTCCTCGACGGAGATGTGGATAGGGCAAACGCACGCCCCCGCTTCACAGCCGGCAAGGAGGAGGGAACCTGGTACGGCGATCCGGACGCGCCGCTCGCGGCGATCGGCTTCGACCGTCACCTGGTCGAGCAGGCCGTGCGCGAGGCCGGGCTCAACATCGAGCGAGTCAGCCTCGGCCACTGGCGCAACATCGACAGCACTCATTACCAGGATGTGGTGATCGCGACGAAACCGGAGGCTGCCTGACATGCGGGTTCTCGTCGTCGCCCACAACCATCCCGACCTGCATCCAGGAGGGACCGAGATCTTCGCCCACGACCTGTTCCGCGAACTGCGGACACGGCCTGGCATCGAAGCTCTGTTCCTCGCGGCTACCAACAGGGTTCACCGGGAGCCGCGCCCCGGCACGAGCTTCCAGGCCGTGACGGATGCTCCCGACGAGGTGGTGCTCTGGAGCGGACATTTCGATCATTTCTACCTGAGCCAGGTGGACACCTACGGGGTCGTCCCGCAGCTGGCCGCGCTCCTGCGGGAGTTCCGTCCCGACGTGGTTCACATCCACCATGTCCTGCTTCTCGGCGTGGAGTTCATTGCGCTCATCCGGCGCGTGCTGCCGCAGGCGCGCATCGTGATGACGCTCCACGATTACTACGCCATCTGCGCCCATGACGGCTTGATGATGCGGACCAAGGGACGCGAGCGGTGCGAGCGCGCCTCGCCGAACCGGTGCAGCGGGTGCTTCCCCGACATTCCCGCGGACCGTTTCCTCCTGCGCGAGCGCTATCTTAAAACCCTGCTCGCACAGGTCGACCGTTTCATCGCGCCGAGCCGGTTCATCAAAGAGCGTTTCGTCGCCTGGGGGTTGCCTGAGGCCGTCATCGACGTGGTGCTGAACGGTCGGCCCGAAGCTCCTGTGGCCGCACATCGTGCCTCGCCAGACGGACGACGCCCCGTCTTCGGCTATTTCGGCAACCTGAATCCCTGGAAGGGCACGCCCGTGCTGCTGCGGGCCGTGCAACGCCTGATCGCCGAAGGTCGGGAGGATTTCGAGCTGCGCATCCATGGCGGCGCGCCGTTTCAGGCGGAAAGCTTCGTCGAGGAGGTCGACGACCTCGCGCGTGCGGTCGAGCCTCACGTGGTGCGCCTCGGTCCCTATCGCCGGGAGGAGCTTCCGGCCCTCATGGCGGCGGTGGACTGGGTCATCATGCCGTCCATCTGGTGGGAGAACGCGCCCCTCGTGATCCAGGAGGCCTTCCATCATCGGCGCCCCGTCATCGCGAGTGGCATCGGCGGGATGGCAGAGGCCGTGACGGACGGCCAGGACGGGCTCCACGTGCGCCCGGACGATCCCGTCGCGCTCGCCCGCACCATGGCGCAGGCCATGGACGAGCCGCAGCTCTGGAGCAGGCTGGTCGAAGGGATCCGGCCGCCTCCAACCATTGCCGAAACGGCCGAACGGCATCTTCGCCTTTATGGCGACCTCGATATTTCCGCACAGGCAGCCTGATGCAGGGAGGGACGACCTCATGAGCATGGCAGAAGTCAAAGCGCCGATCCGGCAGGCTCCGGAGCCGACGGGTGGCCAGATCCAAGGACGGCTCGATGCCGTCGAAAGCCGGCGCCTCTACGGCTGGGTCTGGGACCGCGCGCAGCCACAGGAAAGGCTCCTCGTGCGCGTGCTCTTCCGGGGGCGCATGGTGGCCTCTGCCACGGCCGACCGTCCGCGTGTCGACCTGAGGCGCAACGGCATCGGCGACGGGGCCTATGCGTTCGAGGTCGAGCTGCCGGTCAGCGTCAGCCAGGACCTTGGAGATCTCGAGGTCGTGGCGGTCTCGCGCAAGACCGGGGAGGAGATCATCCTCCCGGCACCAACCCAGGACGAGCGTGCCGCGGAGGCGGCGATCAGCGCTCCGCTCAATCGGGTCCTTCAGCAGCTCGAAGTGCTGATCACCGCGCAGCACCGTTCGCAGATCATCCTGCGGGAAGCCGTGGAGGGGATCCGTGAGACGGCCGGGCAGGTGGAGCGCATGGCCTCGCAGGAGGACGGCATCGGCGCGGCCCTGGAGGTCGTCCGTTCCAACCACGGCGAGCTCGCCCAGCGCATTGCCGACGTGGAGGTGTTCCACATGCGCTTCGACAAGATGATCGCCGGCTTCGACGAGAGGATTGCCGAGCTGGCGAACGCGGCCGACCGGCCCATGCGCCGCGCCGTCGCGATCCTGATCGCCCTGGCGGGCATCTCGGCCGCCAGCGCCCTTTCGACCCTTGTGATTGCGCTGCGATAGGAGAATTCATGACGATTGCAGTCCGCCATCCGCCGCAGAGCGATGTGCCGCGCGCCGTTCGCGCCGACCCTGTCGGAGGTGGCGCCTTTCTTGCCGATCCCCTGAGCCTGCCGACCGACGGCGAAACCGTCATCGCCGCACCCGTAGGAGAGGACCTTCTGCTCCTCGCGGGCGTGACGGACGCCATGTCCCGCTCGGTCCCGGTCCTGCTCAACGGCGACCCTGCGCTCTCGATGACCGCGAACGTAGTCACATGGGTGCGCAAGGAGGCGCCTCCGGAAGCCTGCATCGGCTTCGTGGCGGTCGTCCCGGTCAAGGTCGCGGGCCGGGTCCGCATTCGCTCCATCGTGATGCGCCGCAAGGGGCAGCCGCTCCGCTACACCCTGGTGCGGCGGGCCCTGCCGCTCATGGGCCTGATGAACATCGTCGCTGTCGATGCCGAATCCGAGTTTCCGAAGGTCGCGGACGGCGTCGCCCAGGCTCTGGTCAGCGGACGGTCGGATCCCAAGCGCGTGGCAGCGGCCCTGTCCATGCTCACGGCGGCCGCACGGGCGGACGGTTTCGTCGAGGTCATGGGCGCGCTCGATACGGGCGAGATCCTGCTCCAGGGCTGGTCGAGCGAGCTGCCCCTCGATCGCTCACGGCTGATCGTCTCCCATGAGGGCCTCACGTCCGGCGACTTCGCGGCCGCCAAGGTCGTGCGCGACGATCTGGGGGAACGGGGATACGGCTTCGTCGGCGTCCTCAACACCGGCGAGGCGACGGTCGACCTCGAAAGGTTGCAGCGGCTCTTCTTCCGCGGCCCGCAGGGCTGGCGGACGCTCGAGATCTATGACAGGCGCGTCCGCCTCGCACCGATTGACGTTCCCGCCCACATCCGCGACGTGCTGCCCCGGGCGGCTGCCGAGGCCGAAACGCTGGCCCTGCTGCAGAAGATGGGCGCGCGTTACGACGGGCGCGACACGGTCTCATCCCTCAAGGAGCCCGTCCGGATCGGCATGGATGCGGTTCTGGACCTGGCGAAGGGGGGCATTCTCGTCAGCGGCTGGATGCTGGACCCCGAGCAGGCCGTCAGGGAGGTCATCCTCCATGCGGGCAAGCAATCTGCCCGCGTCGACGGAACATGGACACGCCTGGCCCGGCCCGACGTGACGGCGGCCTTCCAGCATGATCCGGCCTTCGGCCACAGCATCGATCCGCACCGGCACGACCACGGCTTCCTGTCTTTCGTGCCCGGGCTCGCCCCCGGGAGCGAAGATCCGGTCTATTTCGAGATCGTGACGGGGGAGGACACGTCCGCATTCTATCCGCTCAAGCCCGTGCGGGCCTCGTCCCGCCGCGCTCTGGACCGGATCGTGGCGGCGCTCGATCCGCGCTCCGCCGCGACCGGTATGGCGATCGAAACCCATATCGGGCCGATGATCCAGGTGTTCGACCACCCCAAGCCGCGGCCCGTGGAGCAGCGCGATTTCGGCTATGATGAGAGCGCATCCGGCCTCGCATTGGCGCTCGGCGGCCGCCGCGACGGCGAGGAAGTGCTCGTCACCCTCTCGCTCCTGGCCCTCGACCCCGCGATGCATGACATTCCTATCATCGTCTGCGTGCCGATGGAGCTCTACGGCAAGATCGCCGCGGAGGTGCAGCGTCTTGCGAGGTTCTACGGCCTCGGCGTCAGGCTCGTGGGCGCCGAGGGCGTGCAGGATGCCTGCGATGCTCTCGATGCGGCCGCCCAGGCCACGAAGGTCGAGACGCTCGCGTTCCTGTCCGCCGGGGTCATGCCGCGCCGCTCCGGATGGCTGCCCGTCCTCGAACGGGCCCACCGCAACCGGAACGGAAAGGCCCTGGTCAGCCCGACGATCCTGTTCGAGGACGACTCGGTCTGTTTCGCCGGAACGATTCTTGATCCGCGAGAGCGGCGCCTGGTTGACAGTTTCCTGGGCTATCCGTGCGACGTCATCCGCGGCGCGGAGCCCATGGAGGTCATGGCCGGGTCGAGCGCCTGCTGCATCCTCTCCCGCGCGGCGTTCCACGATATCGGCGGTTTCAGCCAGTCCTATCTGAGCGTCCGGGAGAAGAGCCGCGACCTCAGCCTGAAACTGAAGCTCGCCGGCACACCTTCGATCTGGCTGCCGGACATCGAGATGGTCGCGGCGGATGGCGACCCGGCCGAAGTAGGCCTCTCGTGGCAGCGGCTAGTGCAGCACGTGGACCGCTGGAGCTTCGACCGGCGCTGGTCTCTCCTGGTCGCCAACATGCGAGGAGCCGAATGACTGTTCACCCGTTACGCGTTCTCGTGGTTTCCCACGGCCATCCGAGCCTGTCCCTCGGTGGCGCGGAGGTCGCCTCCTATAACCTCCACAAGGGGCTGAACACCCTCGAGGATGTAAATTCCCGCTTCCTTGCCCGCGTCGGCCATCCGGTCGTGCGACATGGGGGGACGGCGCTTCTGAGCCTGCGCCAGAAACAGGGAGAGATTCTCTACCACGCCGACGATTACGACCATTTCTTCCTGTCCAACCGGAACACCGAGGAGGTGGAGCGCGACTTCATGCGCGTGGTGCTCGACCTCAAGCCGGACGTGATCCATTTCCATCACTTCATCGGCCTCGGTCTCGAATGCCTCTATGCGGTCCGGCGGGCCCTGCCGGACACGGTCATCGTCGTGACGTTCCACGAGTTCCTGTCCATCTGCCACCACCACGGCCAGATGGTGAAGACCGGCAACGGCAACCTGTGCCGGCAATCCTCTCCGGCCGATTGCAACGCCTGCTTCCCGGACATCTCGCCCGCGCGCTTCCTGCGCCGGGAGAAGTTCGTGCGCGGGCTTTTGGAGCTGGCGGACCATTTCGTCTCGCCGAGCCACTTTCTGGTGGACCGCTACGTGGATTGGGGGCTCGACAGATCGAAGTTCACGGTGATCGAGAACGGCCTCGACATCGTGGAGCCGACGCCGCCCCGGCCATTGCCGCCCGGCGGGCGGCGCGCCCGGTTCGCCTATTTCGGGCAGATCACCGCGTTCAAGGGTGTCGACGTCCTGCTCGATGCGGTGGCGCGCATTCCGGAATCCGTCTGGGGCGACGATGCCCAGCTGATGATCTTCGGCGGCAATCTCGAACGGCAGCCGGAAGCCTTCCGGCAGAAGATCGAGAAGCTCGTCGAGCAGGCAGGCCCGCGGGCGCGCTTCTATGGCGCCTATCAGAACGCCGAGATGCCGCGCCTCATGCAGTCCATCGACTGGACCGTCATTCCGTCGATCTGGTGGGAGAACTCGCCCATCGTGATCCAGGAATCCTTCTTCCACGGCCGCCCCATGATCGCCAGCAATATCGGCGGCATGGCCGAGAAGATCACCGACGGGGTCAACGGCCTGCATTTCAGGGTCGGATCGCCCGAGGACCTGATCGACCGGATGGTCGAAGCCCTCACGGATCCGGGACTCTGGGACCGGCTTCGCGCCGGCATTGCGCAGCCGATCAGCTACCGGGACTGCGCCCAGAAACACCTCGACCTCTACTACACCGTCGCGGCGAACCGCGACTCCGTACCCGCCGTGCGTTCGGCCTGACATTCGCCCGGCATACGCCTATAACCAGAAGGAGAGACAACGTGGCCCGCATTCTCGTGATGATCCCCTCAGGGGAAGTCTATGACCACGACAACGTTCGCTGGTACCGCTACAAGGACGTCCAGAACCACATCAATCACTACCACAATATCGGCGACGCCTTCGTCTTCGACTCGTCCCTGAAGCTCCTGAACTTCGACAAGCTCGGAGTCCTGCCGATCGCGAACCCCAATCTCGACGACATCGACCGGCTCAACGAGGAATACGACTACGTGTTCCTGCGCGGGTCCAACTATGTCCACAAGGACATGCGCTGGAGCCAGACCATCGAGGTCCTCAAGCGCCTCAAGATCCCGGTGATCGCCTACGGAATCGGCGCGCAGGCTCCCGTGAAGGGCAAGATCGAGCTGTCTGAAGAGACCAAGACGGTGCTCCGCATGATGGCGGATTCGACCACCTCTATCGGCGTGCGCGGCACCTATTCGGCCCAGGTCCTGTGGGATATCGGCATCCGCAACGTGCGCATCATCGGCTGCCCGACCGCGTTCCGGAGGAACAACCCGAACCTGTCGATCCAGCTGCCATCCCTCGACAAGGTCCGCTATGCGGGCATCACCATGCGGCGGGAGGTCTCGCCGGCCTATGCGCAGGACATTAAGCGCTACCTGACCTTCCACCGCGACCTCGTCAAATCCCTGGCGCAGCGCTTCGACGTGGTCCTCATGGCCCAGGGCGAAGTGGAGGAGAAGAAGATCGTCTTCGGAACCCAGGAGCAGAAGGAAGAAGCCTTCGCGGCCCTGCGGGCCAACAAGTGGGTCTCCGACTGGTACATGGACGAGACCATGGAGCAGCTCCACCGCGAGCGCCTGTTCTATTCCGACGTGGTCTCGGACTACGAGGACCTGGTGCAGCAGAAGGACCTGGTTCTCGGCTACCGCCTCCACGGCAACCTGATGGCCCTGTCGAACGGAACGCCGTCGATCTACTTTACCTATGACAGCCGGACGACGGAATTCGCCGAGACCTTCCAGATCCCGAGCTTCGACGTCTTCTCCGGGAAGGACTTCGTCCTCGAGGATTACTGGGACCAGTCCCTGTTCGACAAGTTCAACCGGGCCTATCACCACACCTATCGCGAGATGCGGCAGTTCCTGGTCGAGAATGGCGCCGACACCAAGATGGTCGACGTCATGGAGAAGGTCCAGGAGCCTGTCCAGAAGGTGGCGTGAGGGCACACCGATGAAGCGGCCGCTGGCGCTTCTCGCTCTCTCTCTCCTGGCGGGAAGCGCGCTGTGGACCGGCGCTCGGGCCGAAACGGCCGGGCGCCGGGACTTCACCCTCGTGCCGTCCGGACCCGTCGAGACGGTGTTCGACTGGTCGCGGGATGCCTGTGCGAAGAGCCACGTGCCGGATGCCTCGGCCCGGGCCTTCCGCGACGCGGACGGGGAGGTCCGCGTGATCGCGAGTCACAACGACAACCGCGCCTTCGTGGGGCCGGACCTCGATGCGGTCCGTCCCCGCTGCGACGTGGTGTATCAGGGAAGTCGCTCCGCCCGCCTTGCCGATTTCGACGACCTGAGCTGGATCGGCGCCGTCTACACCCGGGATGGCCGGACCGTTTATGCACTCGCGCATACGGAGTTGCGCGGCGAGCGCACGCCCGGGCAATGCCCGGCGGGGCGCTACAGCGCCTGCCTCCTCAACACCGTCACGGGCCTCGTCTCTCACGACGGCGGGCGCCGGTTCGAGAAAGCCACCGCCACTCCACCGGTCGTGGCGACGCTGCCTTACGCCTATCCCACGGACCGCAAGGCGCGGGTCGGCTATGCCAACCCGTCGAACATCATCGAGCGGGACGGGTGGTATTACGCCTTCATCTTCGCGGACGGCTACCGGGATCAGCGCAGGGGCAACTGTCTCATCCGCACGAAGACCCTGGACGATCCGGGCTCCTGGCGCGCCTGGGACGGAAAGGGCTTCACGGTCACTTTCACGGACCCCTTCCGGGCGCCTGAAAGCGATGTCGCCTCCCATGTCTGCCAACCGGTCGCCCCCAACGTGATTGGCCGGATGATCGGCAGCATCTCCAAGGTGCGCGGGACGGATGCGGTCGTCGCCGTGTTCGGCGATAAGCGCCGCACCGCGGACGGGCGGACGATCGAGGGGTTTTATGCGTCCACCTCCGGCGATTTGCTGACATGGACGCCGCCGACCCTCGTGATGGAGGCGCAGCTTCTCTGGGACAAGGATTGCGGCCGGCCGGATGCCTATTTCTATCCGAGCCTCCTTGATCCGCAGGCACAGACGCGTTCCTTCGAGGATGTCGGTTCCAAGGGGTATCTCTACCTGACCCGCTACCAGCTCACCGGTTGCAAGGTTACCTGGGACCGGGATCTGGTGCGTGTTCCCGTGGAGGTCCGCACGGCTCCCTGACGCGACGGGGAAGGGCTCCCCGCCGCATCGCGCCGTTTTCAATCCCAGGCCAGGGAGCCGCCGTTCTGGTAGTCGATGACCCGGGTCTCGAAGAAGTTCTTCTCCTTCTTCAGGTCCATGGCCTCCGACATCCACGGGAAGGGGTTCTCGGTCGGCGCGAAGACCGGCGCGAGGCCCAGCTGGGCGCATCGCCGGTTGGCGATGAAATGCATGTACTGCTCGCAGAGCGCCGCATTGAGACCGAGGAAGCCGCGTGGCATGGTGTCCCGCCCATAGGCTGCCTCGAGCTCAGCCGCCTCGGTGAGCATTCCCCGGATCTCGTCCTGGAAATCCGGCGTCCAGAGATGCGGGTTCTCGGCCCTGATCTGGTTGATCACGTCGATCCCGAAATTCAGATGCAGGCTCTCGTCGCGCAGGATATACTGGTACTGCTCGGCGATGCCGACCATCTTGTTGCGCCGCCCCAGGGCCAGGATCTGCGCAAAGCCCGTGTAGAACCACATCCCCTCGAACACCACGTAGAACGCCACGAGGTCGCGCAGGAAATCCCGGTCGCGCTCCGGCGTGCCGGTGCCGAAGGAGGGATCGTCGAGATGGCGGGTGTGTCGGAGCGCCCAGGCAGCCTTGTCGGTGATCGACGGGACCTCCCGGTACATGTTGAACAATTCGCCCTCGTCGAGGCCGAGGCTCTCCACGATGTACTGGAACGTGTGAGTATGGACCGCCTCCTCGAAGGCCTGGCGCAGTAGGTATTGCCGGCATTCGGGATTCGTGAGGTGCCGATAGATGGCGAGCACGATGTTGTTAGCCACGAGGGATTCGGAGGCTGCGAAGAAGCCGAGATTGCGCTTGATCATGCGTCTTTCGTCTTCTGTCAGCCCGTCCTTGGCCTTCCAGAGGGCGATGTCCGCATGCATGGAGACTTCGGTCGGCATCCAATGGTTGTTGCAGGCGGCAAGATATTTCTCCCAGGCCCATTTGTATTTCAGGGGGAGGAGCTGGTTCACGTCGGCGCGGCAATTGATCATCGCCTTGTCGTCGACAGTGACGCGCCGCCCCTGGCGGTCGATGTCGCCGAGTCCCGTGGGCGTAAGAGAAGCGGGCGCGGCTGCGCGGGTGTCTGCCAGGTCGAGCATGGCTGTCCTTTCGGGGAATGAGAGCAAGAGAAAGGCGCCGCCTTACTGGCAGGCCTCGCAATCCGGGTTGTCGATGGAACAGGCAAGCGCCTCCGGAGACGGAACCGGGGCAGGCGTGATGCGCACGGCATTCAGGCTGCCGTCCGTCGCCGTCAGGGTCGACTTCTCCACATGGGTCGCGGCCGTGGCGCGCAGGTAATAGGTGGTCTTGAGGCCACGGCGCCATGCCAGCTTGTACATGGCGTCGAGGGCGCGTCCGTTGGGGGTGGCGATGTAGAGGTTCAGGGACTGTGCCTGGTCGATCCACTTCTGGCGCCGGGCCGCAGCCTCGATCAGCCAGGAGGAGTCAATTTCGAAGGCGGTCGCATAGAGTGCCTTGAGGTCGTCCGGGATGCGGTCGATCCGGCTGAGGCTTCCGTCGAAATATTTCAGGTCGGAGATCATCACCTCGTCCCAGAGACCCCGCTCCTTCAGGTCGCGGACCAGGGCCGGGTTGATGACCGTGAAATCCCCCGACATGTTGGCCTTCACGTAGAGATTGCGGAAGGTGGGCTCGATGGACTGGGACACGCCGCAGATGTTGGAGATGGTCGCGGTCGGCGCGATGGCCATCACGTTGGAATTGCGCATGCCGACGGTTCTGACGCGCTCGCGCAGGCTCGCCCAGTCAAGCCGCGAGGAGCGGTCGAGGTCGAGACCGCCCCGCGCCTCGGCGAGGCGTTCGAGCGAGTCGATGGGCAGGACGCCCTGGGACCAGAGGGATCCCTCGAAGCTCGGATAGCGGCCCCGTTCGGCCGCAAGGTCGCAGGAGGCCGCGATGGCATGATAGCCGATAGCCTCCATGCTCTCGTCCGCGAAGGCGACGGCCGCATCCGATTCCACCGGCAGACGCAGGGCGTAGAGTGCGTCCTGGTAGCCCATGAGGCCGAGGCCGACCGGGCGATGGCGCAGGTTGGAGCGGCGCGCCTCCGGAATGGTGTAGAAGTTCACATCGATCACGTTGTCAAGCATCCGCATGGCGGTCCGCACCGTACGGGCGAGGCGGTCGTGGTCGAGCCCCTGCGGCGTCACGTGGTTGGCGAGATTCACCGAGCCGAGATTACACACGGCCACCTCGTCGTCGGAGGTGTTGAGGGTGATTTCCGTGCACAGGTTGGAGGAGTGCACGACCCCGACATGGCCCTGGGGCGAGCGGAGGTTGCACGGGTCCTTGAAGGTGATCCAGGGGTGCCCGGTCTCGAACAGCATGGTCAGCATCCGCCGCCATAATTCGATGGCGCGCAGGCGCTTCCAGACCTTGATCTCGCCTCGTGCGGCGCGCTCCTCGGCGACCCGGTAGGCTTCCGCGAAGGCGGTCCCGTAGAGGTCGTGGAGATGGGGCACTTCGTCTGGCGAGAACAGCGTCCAGTCCCCGTCCTCCAGAACCCGCTGCATGAACAGGTCCGGAATCCAGTTCGCGGTGTTCATGTCGTGGGTGCGCCGGCGCTCGTCGCCGGTGTTCTTGCGCAGGTCGAGAAATTCCTCGATGTCGATGTGCCAGGTTTCGAGATAGGCGCAGACCGCGCCCTTGCGCTTGCCGCCCTGATTCACGGCAATGGCCGTGTCGTTTGCGACCTTCAGGAAGGGCACGATGCCCTGGGATCGGCCGTTCGTTCCGAGGATATGGGCGCCGAGGCCGCGCACGCGCGTCCAGGAATTGCCGAGGCCGCCGGCATATTTGGACAGGAGCGCGTTGTCCTTGATGGCCTTGAAGATCCCGTCCAGATCGTCGGGAACCGACGTGAGGAAGCAGGAGGAGAGCTGCGGCCGGGGCGTGCCCGCATTGAAGAGGGTCGGGGTGGAGCACATGAAGTCGAAGGACGACAACAACTCGTAGAACGCGATGGCGTGCTCCTCGCGGTCCACCTCGCGGATCGCGAGCCCCATGGCGACGCGCATGAAGAAGGCCTGGGGCATCTCGAAACGGATGTCGTCCCGGTGGAGGAAATAGCGGTCGTAGAGGGTCTGAAGGCCGAGGAACTGGAACAGGTCGTCCCGCTCGGGCCTGAGCGCCCGGGCGAGGCGGGCAAGATCGAAGCGGGCAAGCTCCGGGTCGAGCAGGCCGGCCTCGATACCGGTCCGAACGAAGGCCGGAAAGTAGGCGGCGTAGTCGGGTGTCTCCCGGACGAAGCCCGTGGCCGAAAAGGCTTCGCGCTTCAGCTTGCCGAGGAGGAGCCGTGCGCTGACGAAGGAATAGTTCGGCTCCTGCTCGATGAGAGTGCGGGCCGCCATGATTTGCGCCAGGGCGAATTCCTCGCTTGTGATCCCGTCATAGAGATTGCGCAGGGTCTCCTGAAGGATCGGTTCCGCAGAGACGCCTTCGAGCCCTGCACAGGCTGCCTCGATGGCGCCTTTGAGCGCATCGGGATCCAAAGGCGCCGTGCTCCCGTCGGACTCCCGGATCGTCAGGCGCGGAGCCGGGGAGGGGGCCTGCGCTCGCTGCCGCTCGCGGGCGCGCTCCTCCCGGTAAAGGACATAGGCGCGGGCCACCTTCTGGTGCTCGGCCCGCATGAGTGCGAGTTCCACCTGGTCCTGAACCTCCTCGATATGGAAGGTCCGGCCCGAATCCGCCCGGCGCAGGAGCGCCGTGACGACCCGGTCCGTGAGCTCCGCGACCGTTTCGTGGATGCGGCGCGAGGCGGCCGCGGACGAGCCCTCGACGGCCAGGAACGCCTTGGTGAGTGCCACAGCGATCTTGTTCTGGTCGAAGGGCGTCACGCTGCCGTCGCGGCGGATGAGTTGGTATTCCGGCGCGGTGAACGGCGATGACGAGGCCGGCAGATGCGCCGGCATTGGGTGAGTGGACAGAGACATTCGGCAACCCCTTTGAAGCAGGGGAGTGGGCCGAAGGAGCGCAGATCAGGATTACGGACGCAGAGGGACGCCGCCATCGGATTGCGATCCAACGGGGCACCCCGCCCGTGACGATCGAAACGCGAAGGCAGGTCTCCTGGCTCGCGGGTCAGTGCCGCTGTCGTCCTTCCCGGCGCGTCCACGCCAGTGGTTCGTTCGACAGATGCTCGCCGCTTACAGTTGCGGGGGCAGCCTCGGTATTGCACCGAGTTCCCTCTTAGCCTCCGAGCCCGTGCGACTCGGAAGAACCTTCGCTAGATATGGTAGGGATGCGGCCGGGCATGTCAACATGTGGATGGCGCATGGGTTGCCATGCGCCATTCCCGCATGATCCGGACGGCCATGCCGCGGCTGCGACTCCACCTCCTAACGCGCTTCTGTCTTTCGCGCGGAGACGAGGAGCATCATCGGCCGCTCCAGTTCTTCGGCCAGGTCGGGCCATTGCTCAATCTGTTCGTGCGTCGGCGCGAATTCCTCTATCCGGCGCAACGTGAAGCCTGAATCGATCAGCGTGTTGAGCGTCGTGCCGAGCGTCCGGTGATACTTCAGCACGCCCCTGGCGAACCAATCCGTGCGGCGCTCGCCCTCCATCGAGTAGCCGTTGACCGGCCAGGTCTTGCGGCCGTCTTCAGCGGCAATCCAATGCGGATGCGCCGCAGCCATGAAGATCGGATGCTCGATCGTGAAAACCAGATCTCCGCCCGGAACCAGCGCATTGTGAATCATGCGCGTGAGACGGCCAAAATCCTCGACGTAATGAAAGGTGAGGGCGCTGTAGACGAGGTCGAAAGCCGCTTCGGGCAGTTCCAGCGTCTCGAGATCGGCGATCCGATAGTCGATAGCCGGGTCCGAGGTATTGGCCTTAGCGCGTGCAACCATGTTCTCAGACAGGTCGAGGCCGAGGACCGAGGCCGCGCCCTGCGCACGGATCCAGCGCGAAGCCCAGCCGAACCCGCAGCCCAGATCCGCCACGCGCTTTCCGGTGAGCGCGGGCAGCATGGCCCGGATCGCAGGCCATTCGGGCGCACCGTCCAGGCCTTTCACCTGTCGCGGCAACTGGCTGTAGCCAGCGAAGAATTCGGGATTGTCGTAGATATTCTGTGCCATGTTGATCTCCATAACGAAAGGAGGACGAGGCACGTTTCAATGCGGAAAGACCTCGTCCGTGAGGGGCGAGGCCAAGGCTGGCGATCCGCGTGTTCAGTTCGCGTGGTCGACATCCCGGCACCCCGCCTTGGGGATGCCGGCCAACCGGGCGACAATATGGGTGTCCTTCTCGACCATGGCCCATATCTCGGCAAGACCTCCGGAGGTGTCAAGCGCTGACATGGCCATGGTGGCTGCTTCGTTCACACAGCCGCTTTCGATCAGCGCGATTTCAACCCATTGCGCGTCGCAATCAGGGCGGGCCCTTCTCCCTGTCGGCGAGTGCCAAGCCCGAGCGGAAGAGGATGCCGCGCGGACAGGACTATCGCTTTGAAGTGGCTCGCGATGTCGGGCCTATCGAGAAGAATTCCAAAGTAGAGCCAGATAAGAAATATTCTAAGTTATTGATTTATAATTGATTTTTGTAAAGTTTGGTCTTAGCGGTGCCGCGACGCCAAGGGCGTGACACTCAACCCGGGGCCTTGACCCCCAGGATTCATGAGGACAGCCGATGCCGAGCTTCAGACGGCGCGAGAACGGTTCAGCGACCGCGCGCTTCCCTTTCCTTTTCCTTCTCGCCTTCTTCGCCACCACCAGCCTCTTGTGGTCGGTGTCCGCGATTTCTCCGGCTCATGCACAAACGGCCGAGACCGTCGAGGTCACGGATCTCGCGGGCCGCACGGTGCGGGTCAAGAAGGGTGTGCAGCGCATGATCCTGGGCGAGGGCCGCCAGCTCTATGGGCTGGCCGTGCTCGAACGGGATAATCCCTTCCGGCGCGTCGTCGGCTGGCGTGATGACCTGAAGGTCAACGATCCGGATGCATGGCGCAAGTATCGCGCCAAGTTCCCGGAGGCCGAGAAGATCGCGGATTTCGGCAATCCCTATACGAGCGATTTCAGCGTCGAGAAAGTGCTGGCGCTCGATGCGGACGTGGTGGTGCTCGATCTTGGCAACTACTTCAAGGCCCAGGAATCCGGAACCATCGCGAAGCTCGAGAAGGCCGGTATCCCGGTCGTGTTCATCGACTGGCGCGAGGATCCGAGCCAGAACACCGTGCCGAGCCTCATTCTCCTCGGACGCATCATGGACCGGGAGAAGGAGGCGCTCGCCTTCGCGGATTTCTATCTGCGCCAGATCCGCCTCGTCTATACGCGCGTCGGCAATCTCAAGGAGAAGGACCGTCCGCTCGTGTTCATGGAGCGCGCGGCCGGCTATAACCCCAACAATTGCTGCTCCACCTGGGGCGCCACCAACTTCGGCAAGTTCGTCGAGGAGGCCGGTGGCCGCAATTGGGGAAGCCGCTTCTTCAGCTCCACAAGCGGCGGCGACGTCAATGTCGAGAAGGTCATCGCCGACGATCCTGATTTCTACCTGATGACCGGCGCGAACTGGTCCGAGGCCATCCCGAGCAGCACCGCGGCGCCCATGGGTTACGAGGCCACGGACGAGAAGGTCCAGGCGAGCCTCAAGACCCTGACGGCGCGGCCGGGCCTGTCCCTGCTCCGGGCCGTGCGCGAGAAGCACGTGATGGTGCTCTACCATCAGTTCTACAACTCGCCCTATTCGTTCGTAGCCGTCCAGGCCGTGGCCAAGATGCTTCATCCCGACCGGTTCAAGGATGTCGATCCGCAGGCGACCTGGACGGAGCTCCACGCGAAGTTCCTGCCGGTCGAGCCCTCGGGCCTTTTCTGGGCCACGATGAAATGACGAGCATCGCGCTCACGGCGGTCGCGGGCTACCGACGCGCTACGCGCCGGCGCCTCGGCCTCTTCGGCCTGGGACTGGCGGCGCTCCTGGCCGCCTTCGTGACCGACCTCGCCGTGGGCCCGGGCCCGGCAACGCTCGGCCAAGTGATCTCGGCACTCATCGACCCGTCCGCGGCCGATGCGCGGCTTCGCCTGGTGGTGTTTGACCTGCGCCTGCCCATCGCCCTTATGGCGGTGCTGGTCGGTGCGATGCTCGGCCTCGCGGGCGCTGCCATGCAGACCATCCTCAACAACCCACTCGCCGACCCGTTCACCCTCGGCGTGTCGGCGGCCGCGAGCGTCGGCGCGTCGCTTGCCATTGCGTTCGGCTGGGTTCTGCTCCCTGTCGGCGGGACCATCGCGATCACGACGAACGCCTTCGTGTTCGCCCTCATGGCGTGCCTTGCCCTGTTCGGCCTGACCAAGCTGCGGGGCGTGAGCGCCGAGACCATGGTGCTCGTCGGCATCGCGCTTCTCTTCACGTGCAACGCGCTCCTCGCCCTCATCCAGTACCGCTCAAATGAGACGCAGCTTCAGCAAATCGTCTTCTGGATCATGGGCAGCCTGAGCCGCGCGAGCTTCGAAAAGATCGGGATCTGCGTCGTTGCGCTCGGTATCGCGCTCCCCTGGATGCTGGTGCGCGGCTGGGCGCTCACGGCCCTTCGCCTCGGCGACGAACGCGCCGAGAGCATGGGCATCAAGGTGGACCGTCTCCGCCTGGAAATCCTGGCCCTGGTGTCGCTGCTCGCGGCAATCTCGGTGGCCTTCGTCGGCGCCATCGGTTTCGTTGGGCTCGTGGGGCCTCACATCGCGCGTCTCGCCATCGGGGAGGATCAGCGCTTCTTCCTGCCCCTGTCAGCCGCGACGAGCGCCATCATCCTGTCCTTGGCCTCGACCCTGTCGAAGGCCGTGACGCCGGGCATCATCTATCCCATCGGGATGATCACGAGCCTCATCGGCGTCCCGTTCTTCATCAGCCTCATTCTCTCGATCCGAAGCCGAGGAGCCTGATGCCGTGTCCCTCCTGATCGACGACCTCAGCTTCTCCTACGGTCCTCACGCGGTCCTGAGCGGGCTCGCAGCTGGGCCTCTGGAGCGCGGCGCCCTGACGGCGCTCGTCGGACCGAACGGCTCGGGAAAATCGACCCTGTTCCGGTGCTTCTCGGGCACCGCGAAGCCGCAAAGCGGGCGCATCGTCCTGGACGCGCAGGATCTCGCGACCTTCAAGGACAGCGAGCGCAGCCGCCGGGTCTTCCACCTGGCGCAGGACCTGTCGGCGCGCGCCGCCCTGACGGTGTTCGAGGTCGTCCTTCTGGCCCGCAAGAGCCTGACGGGCGGCTTCAACCTGCGCGCGGGCCTGTGCGATCTGCGCATGGTCCAGAACGTCCTGGGGAGCCTTGAACTTGAGGCCCTGAGCCAGCGTCCCATCGGCGCCCTGTCCGGAGGCCAGAGGCAGCTCGTCGGCATCGCCCAGGCGCTCGTGCGCGAGCCCGACGTGCTTCTTCTCGACGAGCCGACGAGTGCGCTTGACGTGCGCCGTCAGCTCGAAGTCCTTCAGACCGTCCTCCGCGTCACCCGCGAGCGGTCCATGATCACCCTCGTGGCCCTGCATGACCTGTCACTGGCGGCCCGCTTCGCCGACCGTCTCCTCGTGCTGAAAGAGGGGCGGATCGCCGAGGAGGGAGAGCCGGAGGACACCCTGCGCAAGCACGCCACGGCCGAGGCCTACCGCGTCGGCCTTCATCTCGAGCGGTCCACCCGCGGATCGCTCCTCGTCGAACCCTATCTTTCATCCCTGCGAGCCGCCGAATGACGAGCACCCTGCACCCCTCCGCCAACTGGTCCCTGAAGGAAGACATCCGCAGCTATTGGTCGAAGCGTGCCGAAACCTTCGACCGTGCCTTCGGGCACCGGATCCCGAAGGGACCCGAGCACGACGCCTGGGCGGCTGAGATCCGGGACCATTTCGGCGAGGCTCCCCTCGACGTGCTGGAGCTCGCCTCGGGAACCGGAGAGGTGACCGGCGTCCTGCTCGACCTCGGCCACAACGTTACCGGCATCGACTTCTCGGAAGCCATGATCGAGCGCTCCCGGGCGAAGCACCGGGGGAATGCGCGGGCCCGGTTCCTGCTGGGCGATGCCGAGGGCACGCTGGAGCCTGACGATACCTACGATGCGGTCGTGTGCCGCCATCTCGTCTGGACGCTGACGAACCCCGAAGCGGCTCTTCGGGACTGGCACCGGGTGCTCCGGCCCGGCGGGCGTCTCCTGATCTTCGACGGGGATTTCGTGAACCAGCCCTGGCAGGGTCGCCTGGCAAAGCGGGCGATGACCCTGCTCGAAAAACTGACAGGTCCCGATCTCCACCGGGATCCCTCCCTGGCGCAGCAGCACACCGCGATCCTGGAGCAACTACCCTTCCGGGATGGCCTGACCTTCGCGCGCCTCAAGGGGATTGCCGAGGAGGCGGGCTTTACGGATGTGGCGTGCAGCAGCTACCGGCGCATCCAGCGTGCCCAGCGGCGCATCGCCGGCCCGCATGACTGGCTGCGGACTTGGCTTCATGACCGGTTCATCCTCACCGCAAGAAAGATGTAATCCGCAGCCGCACGGAGGACACGCCTCTTTCGCAGTTCCGGTCCGGCGCCGAACTGCGATACGGAAACGGAATGGGGGAGGCCGCGAAGACCGATGAATTCCATGGATTGGGCAGATTTGCCGGACCTGAAGACGCCTTACGTTCTGGTCCAGAAGGAGAGGCTTCTCCGCAACATCCGCCGAGGAGCGGCCATCGCGACCGAAGCGGGCATCCGCCTGCGCCCTCACGTGAAGACGCATAAATCGATCGAGCTGGCCGCACTTCAGCACGAGCACGGTGCGGAGGGGCTGACGGCCTCGAAGCCCAGCGAGGCGGAGATCTTCGTCCGCGCGGGCTTCAAGGACGTGCTGGTCGCCTATCCGGTCATCGATCCCGAGCGCATCATCCCTCTCCTTCGAGCAGCCGATTGCAACCGCGCCTCGGTCACCTTCATCGCGGACAGCCGGGAAGGGCTCACGGCTGTCGAAAAAGCCGCGCAGGCCGCGGGGCGCAGCGTTCCCGTGCGCATCAAGATCGACGTGGGGCTGCACCGCTGCGGCATCGCGGCGGAATCGCCCGCTCTGGAGGGGCTTGCCGATATTCTCAAGCGTTCTTCCGCGCTCATCTTCGACGGCCTCGTGTCCCATGCGGGTCACGCCTATGGCCGCACGGGGCGCGATCAGATCGGCGAGGTCGCCGCGGAGGAGCGGCGCCTCATGCTCCTCGCGAGGGAGCGCCTGACGGGCCTCGGCCTGCCGGACGCGAAGATCTCGGTCGGGTCCACGCCTACGGTCTTCTCGTCGGAGACCTTTGCGGGCATCGATGAGATCCGGCCCGGAAACTACGTCTTCCTGGATCTGACCGCCGTCCGGCTCGGGATCGCCACCCATGACGACATCGCCCTTGCGGTGGTCGCGACCATCGTGAGCGCCAACGAGGATTATTACATCGTTGATGCCGGCTCGAAGGCGCTGACCTCAGATCTTGGAGCGCATAGCTCGGGAGGGGCCGGCTTCGGCCTCGCCTCCACGTTCGACGACCGGGCGAGCCAACTTCCGGTGGCGCGCCTTTCGGAGGAGCATGGCTTCGTGGAGAGGCGGGGCGGGGCCCTTCCGGTCGGAACCCGGGTGCTCATTTACCCCAATCACGCCTGCCCTGTGGTCAATCTCTTCAACCGTCTGGCGGTCTATGACCCGGAGGGCGAGCCGTCCCTCTGGTCGGTGGACGCGCGTGGGCGGAGCGTCTGATCCGGGCCGCGCCGTGCCTCTCGTCCGGAAGGGCAAGGCCTAGCCGGCTAAAATTGCGATCCCTTTCTGATCGCAGGCTTTCCAGTGTCATTTAAATGTGATTGTCTCATCCCATAAGGACGCGAAAAGCGCCGACAGGGAGGGAAGTGAGGCCGTGGACAATAATGTCTTGCCCGCGATCGAGGTCGATCATCTGCAAGTGAGCTACGGCAGCCAGCCGGTGCTCCACGGGGTCAGCCTCTCGGTCGCGCCGGGAGAGTTCATCGCCATCCTGGGCTCCTCCGGATGCGGGAAGACCACGCTGCTTCGCACCATCGCGGGATTCCAGAAGGCCTCGGGGGGCGCCATCCGCCTCTTCGGGCGCGACGTGGTCGATGTGCCGCCCGAGAAGCGCGGCATGGCCATGATGTTCCAATCCTATGCCCTCTGGCCGCACATGACCGTGCTGGGCAATGTGGGCTACGGCCTTCGCCTGCGCGGCGTCGCCAAGGAGGAGATCCGGACCCGGGTCGCCGCCGTCCTCAAGATGCTCAACCTGACCGGCCTCGAGGACCGGAAGGTGACCAACCTGTCCGGCGGCCAGCGCCAGCGGGTGGCCCTGGGCCGGGCGCTGGCCATTGAGCCCGAGATCCTGCTGCTCGACGAGCCCCTGTCGAACCTCGACGCGAAGGTGCGCATCCAGCTCCGCTCGGAGATCAAGGCTCTCCAGTCCCGGCTCGGCTTCACGGCAATCCACGTCACGCACGACCGGGAAGAGGCCATGACCATGGCGGACCGGATCGTCGTGATGGATGCGGGCCATATCGCCCAGGTGGGATCTCCGAAGGAGGTCTACGACCGGCCTAATTCGCCTTTCGTGGCGAGCTTCATGGGCGCCGAGAACACCATTGCGCTCGATATCCGGCCCGCGGGTGACCGCGTCGAGATCAGCACCCGGGACGGGCGTTCCATGCCCTATGGGGGCGACGTGCCGGTCGGCGCCGTCACGGCTTATTTCCGCGACGATGTCGCGTCCCTCGACGATCCCGATGCGCGGGTCGAGGATTCCATCGTTCTGCCCGGGACAATTACGCAGAGAACGTATCCCGGCGGACACTACAGGTACGTGGTCGCGATCGGCGACCGTCATTTTACCGTGACGGACGACCGCTACCACGACGTCGACCGCCCCGTCGGCCTGAGGCTGCCGGTGGCGTCGTTACACCTGTTCCCCACCGAACAATCCAAGGGAGGAATTCATGCGTAAGGCTCTTTACGCCGCGGGCTTCGCGGCGCTTCTGATGACGAGTAGCGCCAGTGCGCAGACGCTCAATGTCGCCACTGCGGGCGACCAGAACATGGTCGACTACATCAAGGATTATCTCGGCCCGCTCTTCGAGAAGCAGCATCCGGGCGTCAAGGTCGTGGCCGTCGGCACAGGGCCGGGCGACGGCGGATCCCAGAAGATCTACGAGAAGCTGGAGGCGCAGAACAAGGCCGGCGCGCCCGCGGATTTCGACGTGGTCGTGATTCACCAGAAGGCGGCCGGCACCATGGTGCAGGAGAACCTGCTCAAGAAGTACCGCGACAGCCTCCCGACCGGGAAGCTCGTGACCCGCGATACGGCGACGAACTCCCTCGGCACGGACGTTTCCGGCTACGTCATGCCGATGTTCCATTCGCAGACCGCCATTGCGTACAACCCGGACCTCATCAAGGACGTGCCGAACAGCTATGTGGAGCTGCGCGACTGGGTGAAGAAGAACCCGAAGCAGTTCGGCTATAACGGCATCAAGGGCGGCATGTCCGGCGTCGCCTTCGTGACCGGGTGGGTCGCGGCCTTCGGCGGTGACGCTGCGAAGCTGGAGAAGGGCCCGTACGATGCGGCCGAGAAGGCTGCCTGGGACAAGTCCCTGGCCGACCTGAAGGAGTTCAACAAGAACGTCGTGATCACGCCCGGCAATGCCGGCACCCTCGACATGCTCAACCGCGGCGAGATCGCCATGGGGCCCGTCTGGGTCGACATGTTTTATACCTGGAAGGCCGAGGGCAAGCTTCCGCCGAACATGCGCCTGAAGCTCGTGTCGCCCGGCATGCCCGGGCAGCCCATGTATTACGCCGTCCCGGCGAAGACTGCGCAGGACAAGCTGGCGACCGAGTTCATCGCGCTCGCGACCAGCCCCGACGTCCAGGCGGAGGGCATCGTGAAGCGGTTCAACTGGTATCCGGGCATCGACGCCAAGAACCTGGAAGGCAAGCTCGACCAGGCCGTGTGGAATCAGCTCTTCGCCGACATCCCGCCGGATGCGCTCTCGTCCAACGGCAAGCCGTTCCCCATCGGTCCGTACTTCAACGACATTCTCGAATCCTACGAGAAGAAGGTCGCGAACTGATCCTGTTCACGCCACGGGCGGCCTGTTGGGCCGCCCGTGGCCATTCGGCTCCGGCTTTCTGCCGAAACCGGGATGTTGCTCGACCATGGCACGACCTTCCTTCTTCGGCCTTCTGCTCATCGCCCCGGCTCTGGCGATGATCGGGGTGCTGTTCCTGTACCCACTGGGATTTTCGCTCGTCTCCGCCTTCACGGGGCCGGACGGCGGGGCGTCCCTCGCGTCCTTCCATAAGGCCTACGAGCTTTATTCCACCGACATTCTCTTCACCCTGTTCATCGTCATCGTCTCGACGCTTCTGACGGCGCTTTTCTCCATCGCGATCGCCGGCATCCTCACCTTGAGCGAGACGCCGTGGCTGGTCTCTGTGCTGCGCAACCTCTATCGCTGGCCGCTCTTCATCCCGTTCATCGTGGCGGCCCAGTGCATGCGCACCTTCCTGGCGAAGAACGGGCTCATGAACAATTCCTTCGTGGCTCTCGGTATCATCGAGCCGATCCAGGCCACGAGCCTGTTGGATTGGCGCGGCATCATCATCACGTTCGTCTGGAAGCAGGTGCCCTTCGTAACCCTCATGCTGGCCGGCGCCATGGCGTCCATCGATCGGGCGACCATCGAGGCGGGACGCAATCTCGGCGCCTCGCGCCTGCGCGTCCTGATCGAGCTCGTGCTGCCGCAGGTCGCGCAAACTCTCCTCGTCGGCCTCGTCCTGTCCTTCGTGACCATGCTGTCGGTCCTCTCGGTGCCGATGATGGTGGCAGGCTCGCAGCCCACCATGCTGACCGTCGACATGGCCTTCCGCATCAACTCCTACGGGGACTACTCCACCGCGAACGCCCTCGGGGTGATCTCCTACATCATCGCCGGCACGGTCGCGTGGATCTATCTGCGCCACAATGTGAGGCGGGAGGCGCAGGCATGAGCGGGAAGACCGTGCTTTCCCCGGCTGCAGAGAGCTTTTCCCTGAAAAATACCGGAAGGGCGGACGTGCGCCGCTCCGCGCCGGCAAGGACCTGGGCATTCGGCTCCACGCTCCTCAAGGTGCTGGCGCTGGCGCTCTTCGCTTTCCTGCTGTTCGGCCCCCTGGCCAACCTTGTGCTCTGGTCGGTGGCGGAGCGGTGGTATGCGCCCTTCAAGCTGCCGGTCTCCTACGGCATGCGTTATTGGGAGGTGGTCTTCCGGCCGACCGGCGATGCCATGTCGTCGCTCGCCACCAGCGTCGCCATCGCGTGCCTGACCGTCGTCGTCGCGCTCGCGGTTTCGGTGCCGGCGGGCTATGCGCTCGCCCGCCTCAGGCTGCCCTGGCGGACCGGCCTCATGATCCTGTTCCTCCTGCCGCAGGCCTTCCCGTCCGTGGCGATCTACATCAACGTGGCGCGGGTCTTCTACGGCCTCGGGCTGACCGGGACGATTCCCGGCGTCGTGCTGGTCCATGCAGCCCACGGGCTCGTCTATTCCGTGTGGATCGCAGCGGCCGCCTTTGCGGCAGTGGATAGGGACCTGGAGCTGGCGGCGCGCAACATCGGCGCGTCGCCCCTGCGCACCTTCTTCACCATCACGCTGCCGCTGGCGGCACCCGGCATCATGGCGAGCGCCATCTTCGTCTTCCTCGAATCGCTGGACGAGTTCACCGGCACCTTCTTCGTGGGCGTGCCGCAGGTGACAACCCTGCCGCTTCTCCTTTACAACGCCAGCATGGGCGGCAATTACCAGATTGCCTCCATCACGGCTCTCATCCTTCTCGTGCCCTCCGTTCTGTTCATGATCGTCATCGAGCGTTTCCTGAAAGCCGACGTCCTGAGCAAGGTCGGGCAGTAATCGCAGGACATCCATGCTCAGGATCATCACCTGGAACATCCAGTGGGGGCTCGGCATCGACGGGCGCGTCGATCTCGAACGCCTCATCGCGGAGGCCCGCGGCATCGCCGATTTCGACGTGCTGTGTCTTCAGGAGGTTTCGGACAATTTCGATACCCTCAAGAACAACGACGGCAGCAACCAGTTCGCGGCCCTTGCGGCTCTGCTGCCCGGATACACAGCCGTCGAAGGCGTTGCGCTCGACATTCCCGACGAAGCCGGGGGGCGCCGCCGCTTCGGCAACATGATCCTCTCGCGGCTCCCGGTCACGCAGGTCCTGCGCTACACCCTGCCATGGGAGGCGGCCCCCACCCGCAACATGCCGCGCCTGGTGCTCGAGGCGACCGTGGAGACGGGCTCCGGTCCCTTGCGGATCATGACGACCCATCTCGAATATTCCTCCGACAAGCTGCGGCGGGCGCAGGTGGAAGGGATCCGCGAGGCGCACCGCACGGCGCACGAGCGGGTCATCACGCTTCGCGAGGACGGTGCCGGCACCTATGTCCGGCACCCGGTCACGTCGTCAGCCGTCCTGACGGGCGACTTCAACATGCGTCACGAGGATGGCGCAAAGAAGCGGCTCTCCGACCCTTTCGAGAACGGCGCTCCGGCGCTGGTCGATGCCTGGCAGGCGCTCAATGGCGAGAAGGCCCACCCATGGTCCTTCTGCATCTACGAGCAACAGCACGGCGAGCCCCATTGCTGCGACTTCATGTTCGTGACCGAGGATCTCGTGCCCCGGCTGCGCAGCATGACCTATGATCAGCACTCGCAGGCGTCGGACCATCAGCCGGTGCTGATCGAGCTCGACCTTTGATCGCCGTCCCCTCTCGGAACGGCCGGGGAACTGCACATGGTTCAGATGAGGCTGCGTATTGGGGCTGTCTCGCAAGATAAGTGACGTAACGGAGGCTTGCGGAGAGCTGCGAATCGAGAAAAACCCGCTTGACGCCGAGGTTAGACCCATGCAAACGCGGCGAATGAGCTAACCTTACGGGGAAAGCTCATCTATCAGGCTTTCCTCTGGGATCGAAGGAACACCCATGAACAAGAACGAACTTATCGAGCAGATCGCTCAGGAGTACGAGCTGACGAAGACCTTCGCGCGGGATCTCGTCGAACATGTGTTCGAGTCCATCTCCGACGCCGTCCACAAGGGCGAAGAGGTCGCGATCTTCGGTTTCGGCAAGTTCAAGCTTGCCGAGCGCAAGGCGCGCAAGGGCCGTAACCCCCAGACGGGCGAGGCCATCAAGATCGCCGCCTCCAAGAACGTGAAGTTCGAGCAGTCCAAGTCCCTGAAGGAGCGGGTCAACGCCAAGCGCCGTTCCCGCAAGGGCTGAGCTGACGCACATCTCTGTGTCGGTTGGGCGCCTTCGGGCGCCCAAATCGTTTCTGAGGGGGCGCCGCTGCCCGATTGGCCGCCTGAGACACACAGCGACGAGGCGGTCCTGTCCGAACGGAGTACCCTTTACGGAGGCCTCAGAGAGACAGGGCCGCGCCGCAGGAAAGGGGTGATGCTGGCAAACGCGCGGATGTTTCTTTCAGCCCGGCCCCCGGCAGGCAGATCCACGCCCCTGCGGGCGGAACCTGCGGCATTCCCTGCCGTTCAAGCTCAGTGCGGGCCATGGGGCCGGAAAGGTCCGTTCGGGCTGGGGACACTCTTGAACGGAGGCGGCAATGTTTCATTTGCCACGATCCCTGCGTTTGTGTCTCCTCCTCGCCACCTGCCTTCTCGTCCGGCCCGCGCAGGCCGAACCACGGCTCGATCTTGCCCTCGTCATCGCCGTAGACGTGTCCTCCTCGATGGATCCCAAGGAGCAGAAGCTGCAACGGGACGGCTTCGTGGAGGCTTTCAGGTCGCCCTTGGTCCATAAGGCCATCAAGCAGGGCATCCTTGGGCGCATCGCCGTCACGTATGTGGAATGGTCGTCCTCGGACGATCAGACGATCGTGGTGCCATGGACGGTGATCGACGGGCCGGATTCCGCGAGCACCTTTGCCCAGAGACTATCCTTCCAGCCTACGCGCCGGGGAACGACCACATCCATCTCGGCGGCGCTCGATTTCGGGGCCCGTCTCCTGCGGGAGATCGAGCCCGAAACGGTCCGGAAGGTCATCGACGTTTCGGGGGACGGCACCAACAATGACGGGCGGCCCGTGACCGATGCCCGGGATCAGGTCGTCGGCGCCGGGGTCACCATCAACGGCCTTCCGGTCATGATCAAGAATCCGGAGGCCATGTGGGACATGGATGTGCTCGATCTCTATTACCGGGATTGCGTGATCGGCGGGCTCGGCGCCTTCATGCAGCCCGTCCGGGACGTGAGCGAGTTCGCGACTCTGGTCGAGCTGAAGATCCTGCGTGAGGTATCCGGGATCGATGGTCAGATCCTGCCCACCATTCCGGCCGCAATGAGCGTGGATTGCCGAACCGGCGAAAAGAAGCGCGAGGAGCCGGAGGTGCCGCTTCTGAAAAAGCCCTGATCCGGTTCCTTCGACGAAACCGATCCGCAGCGCCTCGCGGATAGCCTCGTCCGTCCGGGGCGCCCGCCCTGTGAGCCATGCCCTGCATGGGAGGTGCCGGCGCCCGGGGAGGGGATCAGTTGACGCTGTTGCTCGGCGCGTCGCCCATGAGAGCCGCTTCGGCGGCCATCAACAGCGCCTCGCCGAGTTCCCGGGCCCGGTCCGCCGTCATGGCCACGGGCATCTGGTGGCGAATGCCACGGGCGAAATCGTCGGGCGTTGCGGCAATCTCGATGACCATCATCGCATCGCGGCCGTCCAGCGTGCCAACCGAGAAGCTCGTCAGAGCGCCAATCAGATCGAAGTCCTGGGTCATCTCGACCTCCATGTTTCTGCCTTGGTGCCGTTTTCCCTCGGAAACAGAAAATTGTCTGCTCTCCGGGTGAAGAGTGGATTATGTTACAAACTTGTTTCTATCGTTATTTCAAAAGCTTAGGGTAAATTTTTTTTACATTTTTCTTCTTTTGGATGCTTGGAAGTCTTTTGGCGGCCGTTCGTTGCCCGTCTGAGGATCGCGCTCCTGACGTAGGGGAGCCAAGGGCATTCCGTTGTGGTAGGATCCTTCGGCGCATGGGAGGCATACGACCATGGACGAAACCTTACGGCGTGAGATTGTCGATATCCTGAATCGGGCCCAGGACCTCACCCTCGCGACGATCCGGCAGGACGGCTATCCTCAAGCCACGACGGTGTCCTATGCCAGCAGCGGCTTTCACATCTATTTCGGCTGTGCGGACCAGTCCCAGAAGGCCCAGAACATCGCCCACGATGCCCGGGTCTCTGCCGCCGTCACCCTTCCGTACGAGAATTGGGAGCAGATTCGGGGCCTGTCCTTTGCCGGGCGGGCAGAGCGCCTGACGGATCCTGCTGCGATCCAGCAGGCGGTGCGGTTGATGCTCGCCAAGTTTCCCCAGCTCGCCCAATATGCCACGGAAGGACTCGAAGGCGTGGCGCTCTACCGGATCGACCCGGAGGTGTTCTCGGTCCTCGATTACCGGAAGGGGTTCGGCCACACCGAATTCTCGACGGTATCCGACGAGGCGCGGCTCGATGCGGTCGAGGAAGCGGATCTCGAATCCTTCCCGGCCAGCGATCCCCCGTCCTGGACCGGCACGTCTCTGCTCTAAAGAGCGGCCGTGAGATCGAACTCACGCCCGAGATTTCGGGTTTCCGGTCTCGAGCACCTTTTCCCGCAAAGCCGGTTTCCACTTTGCGAGCGATGGTCCGGTGGATGATTTCTGACGCTTGGAATCCAAGCCGCAGGTCCGCTCAAGATTACGGGCAGGCCTTCAACATTGAGCGGGATCATGAGGATTTCGTTGGATAGATCGTTTGTCCGAGCGCCAGCATCGAGACGAATTTTTCAATTCGCGCCGCACGGGTCTTTTCCGTCTTCGCGTCATGGATCCGGTAGAGGACGGCGTATCGATTAGCGCCCTTCAGCGTCGAAAAGAATGCCTTCGCGGCCGGCTCGGCATCAAGGGCAGCCTGCAGGTCATCTGGGATCTCGGCTTTGCTCTGCGGAGCATAAGCGGCGTCCCAGCGGCCATCAGCCTTGGCCTTCTCGACCTCGGCAAGTCCCGCCGGAGTCATCCGTCCAGCGGCTGAAAGCCTTGAGGCTGTCTCCACATTGACCTGTGACCACTTGCTCCTGGGTCCACGCGGGGTAAAGCGCACGAGCCAGAATTGGTCGTCGAACCGGTCAAGCTGTCCGTCGATCCACCCGAAGGCGAGCGCTGCCTCGATAGCCTCGGATTTGCCGACGCTGGCGATGCCGGATGTTTTCTTGGCAAGCTTCATCCAAATGCCTCGTGAGGCGGACCCGTGTTCTGCCAGCCAACTTTCCCAAGCGTCGCGCGACGCAAAGGCAAGAACGGGTAATCCTTTGTGTTCGGTCATGTCCCCTCTTCGAATGCCGTCCGGGTGTGTAAGACTAACCCACAAATCAATCCTGGCTTAAACGGGCGGGCGTTTGCCGAAACTTCGTGGAGGCGATGAATATCCTTGGGTGGCCGGGCACCGGGCGTTGGAAGCCGCCCACAAGTTCGCCCTACAGCATCGGACCCAAAAGTGGACCCACTTTTGGGTCCGATGCTTCTTCTCTGGGCCGGAGCATCGTTCGGGGCGGAAAACCGGGTCCACTTTTCGCTGACGCGGCCCTCTGGGTCCGCACGATGCTCTAGAGAGCGGCCGTGACCTGGATTTCGAGGGCGTAGTCCGGATCCGCGAGCTTCGCCTCTACGCAGGCGCGGGCCGGGGTGTGGCCGGGCGCGACCCAGGCGTCCCAGACAGCATTCATCTCGTCGAAGGTCGCCATATCGGCCAGCCAGATCGTGGCGCTGAGAAGCCGCGTCTTGTCGCTGCCGATTTCGGTAAGCGACTGGGCGATCTGGTCGAGAATGTCCTTCGTCTGTTCGGTGACGGACCCGCCCAGGGTCGTCTCCGGCACATAGCCGGAGAAGTACGCCACGCCGTCCTTGATGACGAGATCGCTGTAGCGGGCCGCAACGCCCACGCGGGAAATCGCCGTCATGGCCGGCTCTCCTTGTCTGGAGCCGCGCCGGCCCGTTGCATGGTCTCGGGGATATGTCCGGAGAACGCGACCGCCACCGGGCCGGTCAGGACGAGCCCGTCATCGTCCTGGACTTCGACCTCCAGGAGGCCGCCGGGCATGTCCACGGCGACGCGGCTCTCCGACGTCAGGCCCCGACGGCGTGCCGCCAGCACGGCCGCGCAGGCTCCGCTTCCGCAGGCGCGGGTCAGGATGCCGGGCCGCTCCCAGACGACGAGGCGGAGCCTGTCCGGCGCGACGAGTTCCGCCACGCCGATATTGGCACCCTCGGGCAGGAGAGGGGCATTCTGGAGCGCCGGCGCCCAACGGGGAACGTCGACGGCATCCCGGTCCGCCACGAAGCAGACGAGATGCGGGTTGCCCAGGCTGAGGGCGGTCGGCTCCGCGAGGGGGCCGGACGCCAGGTCGAGGCGAAGGGTGTCCCGGGGCTCCGCCAGCGGGATGGCGTCCCAGTCCCAGCGCGGGGCTCCGAGCCGGAGGGCGACCCTTTCGGCATCCGGGCTGGAGCCTTCGATGGCGCCGCCGAGGGTCTCGAGCACGACCGAACCTTTCCGGCTCTCCTGAAGCAGGAGCCAGATGACGCAGCGCGTGGCGTTCAGGCAGGTCTGGGCCTCCGTGCCGTCCACGTTGTAGATCCGCATCCGGCCATCGGCACCGGGCACGGTCGGCTGTTCGATGACGAGAAGCTGGTCTCCGCCGATGCCCTCGTGGCGGTCGCAGATGAGGCGGATGACCTCGGCCGAGGGGCGGAACGGCTCGGCGCGGCCGTCGACGATGACGAAATCGTTGCCCAATCCATGCATCTTGAGGAACGGACGACCAGGGAGAGCGAAGGACAGCAAGGGACTTCCCGAAAGAAAGACGGCTGAAGGGAGCGGGCGGGCCAGGCCCGCGACACTGGGTGCTCCCCTCAGGCCTGTCAAGCGCGTCCGCTTCTTCCGCGGGCTCTCTTCCAGGCAGGGCCCGAACGGAGTATTCGCCTTGGGGCACGCGCCGGGAAGGCGCATGGTTCGAACCGGACGAAAGCCGAGGAGCACATCATGAAGGCAAGGGTGAAATGGGTCGACGGAATGGCCTTCGTCGGCGAGTCGGGCAGCGGCCATGCCATCGTGATGGACGGGGCACCCGAATATGGCGGGCGCAACCTTGGCATCCGGCCCATGGAGATGCTGCTGATCGGCCTCGGCGGCTGTACGGCATTCGACGTGGTGCAGATTCTCCGGCGCGGTCGGGAGCAAGTGACCGATTGCATCGTCGAGGTGGAGGCCGAGCGGGCCGAGACCGACCCCAAGGTCTTCACCAAGATCCATGTCATCTACCGCGTGAAGGGGCGGAATCTTGCGCCCGCCAAGGTGGAGCGGGCCATTTCCCTGTCGAAGGAGAAATATTGCTCGGCCTCGATCATGCTTGGCGCGGTGGCCGAGATCACGCACGAATGGTCGGTCGTCGACGAGGCGGAGGAAGTCGCCTCCTGAAGGCCGTCTATCCGGCTCTTCCTCATGTGAAAAGCCCATAAGACCACTATGGACAGGAAGCGACCAATATGAGACCAGTGTGAGCGTGAGCGAAACTGGTCCTCATACCCGCTTCCGGTCCCTCTACCGGCAATCGCTTCCCGGCACTCGTGTCAACGAGGATGGTTGCGGTCTGCACGGTCGCCATGCGTGGATCGTCGACGGCGCAACGGGCGTTTCGGACGGGCAGATCGGGTCCGCTCCGAGCGACGCGGCATGGCTGGCCGGGACCATTCAGAGTATCCTGCCGGAACTCACCGGCGCCGAGAGTGCCAACGGTGACCTTCTCGAGGTCCTCCAGGCCCATATCGGCCAGGCCTTCGCGGCGGCCGCAGGGGCGGGGGGCGGCTCTGAGGATGCCGGGCCTTCGGCCTGCCTCGGCCTGCTCGGGCTGGAAACCTCCCATAACTCTCTTCGCGTGAGCGGCCGCTTTCTGGGCGACGTCGTCGCGCTGGTTCAGACGGACGGAACGGTCCTCCGCTGGACCGACGAGCGGTCCAAGCCCTTCGAGCGGATGACCCTGGCGGCCCTCGGCGATGGCGGCTCCGATGCGAGCGGCATGTCCGAGCCGGTCCGCCGCCAGATCCTGGAAAACCGCGCAAGGCTCAACCATCCGGACGGGTACTGGGTCGTGAACCCGCGCCGTCCCTGGGCCGGACGGGAGCTCCGGTTCGAGGCGACGATTGCGCCCGGCTCACCCATCGTGCTTGCGACCGACGGTTTCATGCGCTCGTGGACGTGTTCGGCGCCTATACGGACGCGTCGCTCCACGCGGCCCTGGCGGCCGGGGAGGGCGATGCCCTGTTCGAGGAGCTGCGCGAGCGCGAGCGGCGCGACGATGGGGGCCGTGCATTCCGGCGCGTGAAGATCCACGACGACGCCACCGTGCTGGTGATCGCCGCGGGGCCTTAAGAATCAAGGAATTCCGAAAGACGGACCTCAAACGGCAGGTCTTTCGGTGTTAAAGGAGGAGACTTCCACAATGAGGGGAACGACGATGAAGCTGACGAGACGAATGCTGATGGGCGTCGCCATGGGCGGCTATCTGCTCTCGGCCGGGGCCGCCATGGCCAAGACCGAGCTGACCTTCTGGAGCTGGCGCCAGGAGGACAAGGCCTTCTACCAGGACATCATCAAGAAGTTCCAGGAGAAGGAGCCGGACATCTCGGTGAAGTTCGAGACTTACGCGCCCGAGAACTACCAGACCATCCTGTCGACCGCTCTCGCGGCCGGGCGCGGCCCGGACGTGATCCAGGCCCGCGCCTACGGCAACCTGGAATCCATCGCGACGCCCGGCTACCTGCTCGCCCTCGACAAGCAGAACGTGCCGGAACTGGCGAACTTCCCCGAAGCCGCGCTCGCGGCCGAGACCCTGCGTTCGGACGGCAAGGTCTATGCGGTGCCCTTCGCGATGCAGGCCCAGCTCGTGGTCTACAACAAGAAGCTCTTCAAGGATGCGGGCGTTAACCCGCCGAAGACCTGGGACGAGCTGATGGCCCTGTGCCAGGCCCTCAAGGCGAAGAACATCAACCCGTTCTCGAACGGCACGGCGACCGCCTGGCAGAACGAGACCATCGTGGGCGGCCTCCTGTCCTCTATGCTGGGCAAGGAGTTCGAGGCCGACATCGTGTCCGGCAAGGCGAACTTCACGGACCCGCGCTTCGTCAACGCCCTCGCCAAGCTGAAGGACGTGAGCCAGTATTTCGCGCCGAACTTCACGGGCGTGGATTATCCCTCCTCGCAGCAGCTCTTCGTGGCGGGCCGCGCGGCCATGTTCGCGGGCGGCTCCTATGAGGTCGCGAACTTCAAGACCCAGAACCCCTCGCTCGATCTCGGCGTATTCCCGGCTCCTGTCCTGAAGGCGGGCGACGAGGCGCTCATCGCCACCTATTACGACGGCGGCTACGCGGTGAACGCGAAGTCCGACAAGAAGGACGCGGCGCTCAAGTTCGTTCGCTTCCTGGCGACCCCCGAATACGGCACGGCCTTCACCAACACCCTGAAGAACCTCTCGCCGATCAAGGGCATCAAGATCGAGGATCCAATCACCCAGGAGGTCGCGAAGCTCGCCGAGCATTCCATGTCCTACCTGATGCTCGTGCGCTTCCGCTACCAGGAGCCGAGCGGCTCCGTCCTGCTGCAGTCGAACGTGCAGAAGATGCTCCCCGGCCAGCAGACCCCAGAGCAGGCCGCGGCCGAGATCAACAAGGGCATCGTGACCTACTACAAGCCGTTCCAGAAGTAAGCTTATTCCTCGTAGTCCCCGGGGCTCACACCCCGGGGATTCGCGTCTTTGAATCGCGGATGCTCTCCGCACGGTTCTCCGAGGCCGATCCATGCCCGTCTCGCCGAAGCAGGCTCGAACACTGAAGCACCGCAGCTGGGTGGCGTTTCTCGTCATCCCGCCTATTGTCTTCATGTCCCTGTTCGTGGTCTATCCGATCCTCTCGGCCTTCGCCTACGCGTTCTACGAATGGCGCGGCCTGGCGCGCGGGGAATTCGTCGGCCTTGCCAATTTCCGTGAGGTGCTCTTCGGGGCCACCATGGGGCCGGTGGTCTGGAACGCCTTTCTGCACAACGTCTACGCGCTCGTGGCGCTGATGATCATCCAGAACGGGGGCGGGTTCTTCCTCGCCTGGCTGCTCTACAAGGAGCCCTTCGGCTTCCGCTTCCACCGGGTCGCGGTCTTCGTCCCGGTCGTGCTCTCGACGATCATCGTCGGCTTCCTGTGGAAGCTGTTCCTCAATCCGAATTTCGGTATCGTCAACCAGGCGCTTTACACGCTCGGTCTCGACTCCCTCGCCAAGCCCTGGCTGGGGGATTCCTCGACGGCCCTCGGCGCCCTCATCCTGGCGAATGCCTGGCACTTCATCGGCTTCCCGACCCTGGTCTATCTCGCGGGCATGCAGCGCATCCCGTCCGAAATCATCGAGGCGGCGCGCCTCGACGGCACCAGCGAGTGGCAGCTCCTGAAGAGCGTCGTGTGGCCGCTCGTGGCGCCGAGCACCACGATCCTCTTCACGCTCCTCTTCATCGGCGCCTTCAACTGGTTCGAAATTCCTTACGTGATGGTCGGCCTCGACGGCTCGCCCTTCGGCACCACGGACGTGCTCGGCCTGGTCTTCTACCGCACGGCCTTCGGCAACCAGAGCGCCAGCATCCAGAATTTCGGCCAGGGCTCGGCGCTTGCGACGCTCCTGTTCCTGTTCATCGTCGTCTTCGCGTCGATGCTCACCCTGTGGCTGCGCCGACGGGAGATCCAGTTTTGACGACCATGACCTCTCAGGCCGCCCCGCAGCGGGCCCTTTCGTTCGCACTCCTGGCGCAGATCATCCTGATCGCGAACTCGTTCATCATGCTCTACCCCGTGGTGGTCATGGTGTTCTCGGCCTTCAAGACGACGGGCGAGATCTTCGAGCATCCCTTCGCGCTTCCCGACTTCACGCAGGTTCAGAACTTCACGCGGGTGCTCGGCGAAACCTCGATGCCGACCTATTTCGTGAATTCCATCCTGGTGACGGGCACGTCGATCATCCTGATCCTGGTGCTCGGCACCATGGCGGGCTACGCGGTGGCGCGCTACGAGTCCCGCACGAACACACTCGTGCTGCTGTTCTTCCTCGCGGGCCTGATGCTGCCCCTGAAGCTCGCCGTGATCCCGCTCTTCATCCTGCTGCGGGACCTGAACCTGCTCGACAGCCGCTGGAGCCTCATCGTCACCTATACGGCCATCGGCCTGCCCTCGACGGTGTTCATCATGGCGGGCTTCCTGCGCTCGCTGCCGAACGAGCTGGAGGATGCTGCGCGCATCGACGGGGCCTCGGAGCCACGCATCATGTGGTCCGTCATGCTGCCGCTCGCCCGGCCGCCCATGGCGATCGCGGCGATCCAGAACGCGGTGCCGATCTGGAACGACTTCTTCTTCCCGCTCGTCTTCATCCAGACGGATTCGGCAAAGACCCTGCCGCAGGGCCTCACGACCTTCATGGGCGAATACACCACCGATTGGGGCATGCTGTTCGCGGGGCTCACCATCGCGGCGGCGCCCATCACGCTGCTCTACATCGCGCTGTCACGCCAGTTCATTCAGGGCATGACGGCCGGTGCCGTTAAATAGGAGATCGGCCATGCTCATTCCGAAAGGCGCCCTCGTCGTCTCGTGCCAGGCCCGCGTCGACAACCCGCTCCACGGCCCGATCTTCATGTCCGCCATGGCCCGCGCGGCGGCGGCCGGCGGCGCAAAGGGCTTTCGCGCCAACGGCGCCGAGGATGTGGCGGCAATCCGCGCCCTGTCCACCATGCCGATCATCGGCATCGACAAGGCCTTCGACGACGATTTCCCGGTCTATATCACGCCGGATTTCGCCCATGCGTCCCGCATCGCCCAGGCGGGTGCGGACATCATCGGGATCGACGCGACGCCGCGGCGCCGCAACGGCGAGCCGGTCGAGACCCTGATCCGGCGGATCCGCGACGAACTCGGGCGCGAGGTCTTTGCGGACGTCTCGACCCTGGAAGAGGGGCAGGCGGCGGCTGCGCACGGCGCGACCTATGTGGCGACTACCCTGTCGGGCTACACGGACCAGACAGCCGCGCTCAAGGAGAAGGGTCCGGATCTCGACCTCATCGAGGCCCTGGTCAGGACGGTTTCTGTCCCGGTCGTCGCGGAGGGCCGGTTCGACACGCCCGATCTCGTCGCCGCCGCCTTCGCGCGCGGCGCCCATGCGGTCGTGGTGGGCACCGCCATCACGAACCCGCGCGAGATCACCAGGAAGTTCGCCCAGGCGGCAGAGCCGTGGGCGGGCGAAGGAAATGCTGGCGCCCCGTGAAACGGCGCAGATCTGTCACGGAGTGAATCATGGCCGATGTATCGATCCGCAATATCCGCAAGTCCTTTGGGCTGGTTGCGATCATCAAGGGCGTCGACGTCGATATTCAGGACGGTGAGTTTGTCATCCTGGTCGGCCCGTCCGGCTGCGGAAAGTCGACCCTGCTGCGCATGATCGCGGGGCTGGAGGACATCACGGACGGCGAGATCCGCATCGGCTCGCGGGTGGTGAACGACGTGCCGCCGAAGGACCGCGACATCGCCATGGTGTTCCAGTCCTATGCGCTTTATCCGCACATGACGGTGGCCGAGAACATGGCCTTCTCGCTCAAGCTCAAGGGCACGCCGAAGGCCGAGATCGACAAGCGCGTGAAGGAGGCGGCCGCCTCCCTCGGCCTCGTGCCGCTTCTCGACCGCTATCCGCGCCAGCTCTCGGGCGGGCAGCGCCAGCGCGTCGCCATGGGTCGGGCCATCGTGCGCGATCCGCAGGTGTTTTTGTTCGACGAGCCGCTCTCGAACCTCGACGCCAAGCTGCGCGTGCAGATGCGCACGGAAATCAAGGAACTGCACCAGCGCCTGAAGACCACGACGGTTTATGTGACCCACGATCAGATCGAGGCCATGACCATGGCGGACAAGATCGTCGTGATGCATGACGGCATTGTCGAGCAGATCGGCGCGCCGCTGGACCTTTATGACCGTCCGGCCAACCTGTTCGTCGCGGGCTTCATCGGCTCGCCTGCCATGAACTTCATCGAGGGGACGCTCGCCGGGCAGGGAATCGCCCTGAAGAGCGGGGCGTCTCTGCCCCTGGAGGCCCGCCCGAATCTCGCCGAGGGTGCCCCGCTGACCGTCGGAATCCGTCCCGAGCACCTGCAGATCGTTCCGGCCGGGACACCCGGCGCCATCCCGGCGACCGTTGCCGTGGTGGAGCCGACAGGCTCCGACACGACCGTCATCGCCAAGGCGGAGGGCGGGAACCTGACCGTGGTGGTGCGGGACCGTGTCTCGCTCAAGCCATCCGAGACCATCGCCCTCAAGCCCTTGGCCCATCAGGCACATTTGTTCGATGCGCAGGGAAAGCGTGTGGCCACGGCCTGACGCCGGGAGCGGTTGCGCAGAGGGGATCATCCCCCGAAAAGCGGACCTTATAACGCAAACGTGAGATCACGGCGGAGCCGCTCGGGTGTACCCAAGTCATATGGGGTTCAAATGAGGTGCCGTCGTGCCGATCCGCCGCCCTTCAGATATTCTGCCGTCCGAGATCACCCCTCGGAGCGTTTATCTCAACCGTCGCCAGCTCTTCGCCGGTGCAGCCGGGCTTGCCCTGGCGTCCGGCCTGTCTGGCCGGGTTCAGGCCGCGTCGCTCGCGACCCAGAAGAGCCCGTTCTCGACGGACGAGAAGCTCACCAGCCTTCAGGACGTGACGAGCTATAACAATTTCTACGAGTTCGGCGTGGACAAGGGTGCGCCGGTCGCCCATGCCCACACCCTCAAGACCTCGCCCTGGACCGTGAAGGTGGACGGGCTCGTGGCCAAGCCGGCGGAATTCTCCGTCGATGACCTCATCAAGGGCTCGGCCCTGGAGGAGCGCATCTACCGGATGCGCTGCGTCGAAGGGTGGTCGATGGTCATCCCCTGGGACGGGTTCCCGCTCGCCGATGTGCTCAAGCGCGTCGAGCCCCTCGGCAACGCGAAATACGTGGCCTTCGAGACTGCCTACCGGCCCGAGGAGATGCCGGGGCTGCAATCCATGTTTCCGGTCCTCGACTGGCCCTATGTGGAGGGCCTGCGGCTTGACGAGGCGATGCATCCCCTCACCATCCTGGCCGTCGGCCTCTATGGGGAACGGCTGCCGAACCAGAACGGCGCTCCCATCCGCCTCGTTGTGCCGTGGAAATACGGCTTCAAGGGCATCAAGTCGATCACGCGGATCCGCCTCGTCGAGAAGCAGCCGGAGACCTCCTGGAACAAGCAGGCGCCGGACGAATACGGCTTCTATGCCAACGTGAATCCGAACGTGGACCATCCGCGCTGGAGCCAGAAGACCGAGCGGCGGATCGGGGAGGGCGGGCTGTTCGTGAAGCGCCGCCAGACGCTGCCCTTCAACGGCTATGCCGATCAGGTGGCGCAGCTTTATTCCGGCATGGACCTTCGGAAGTTCTACTGATGGATGCCCGCAGCCCGAAACCGGCCGCGCGGGCGGGCGCCTCCGCGCTCCGCGTGCCGAAGCTCCTCCTCTACGTGGTCGGCTTCGTGCCGGCCGTGTGGCTGTTCTATCAGGGGATCAACGACAATCTCGGCGCCGATCCCATGCGCTACCTGGAGCAGTCTCTGGGCCTGTGGGCGCTTCGCTTCCTCGTGGCGACGCTGGCGATCACGCCCCTGCGCCAGATCCTCGGCATCAATCTCCTGCGCTACCGACGCGCCCTTGGGCTGTTGTGCTTCTATTATGCGGCCCTGCACTGGACGACCTATCTGGTCCTCGACCAGGGGCTCGATTTCGAGGCGATCTGGGCCGATCTCGTGAAGCGGCCCTACATCACCATCGGCATGGCGACCTTCCTCATCCTGGTTCCCCTGGCCGTCACGTCGAACAACGCCTCCATTCGGCGTCTCGGCGGGCAGGCTTGGGCACGCCTGCACCGGCTCGTCTACGTCGCGGCCATCGGGGCGGTGCTGCACTTCCTGCTCGTCGTGAAATCCTGGCCGCCAGAGCCGCTAGTCTATACGGCCATCGTGCTCGCGCTGCTCGGCTACAGGTTGGGGCGCTCCGTCCTGCGGAAGCTTGTCCCCAAGCCGGAGCCCCGTCGCCGCGCGGCTTGAAGAGCGCCGCCGCTCGGATAGGATGCGGCCGAAACGAGAGGGCCGTTCCATGGCGACGCACTGGATGTCGAAGCTGTTCCGAACCGCCTTTGCGGGTCTCGTCGCGGTCATGGTCCTGTCAGCTCCAGCAGGTGCGCAGGATCAGGACGTGGTGGTCTTCGCGGCCGCGAGCCTCAAGAACGCCCTCGACGAGGCCAATGCGGCCTGGCAGCGGGACACCGGCCGGAAGGCCGCGATTTCTTACGCGGGCAGCAACGTCCTCGCCAAGCAGATCGAGGCGGGTGCGCCCGCGGACATCTTCGTCTCGGCCGATCTCGACTGGATGAACGTGGTCGCGTCCAAAGGGCTCGTCGACCCTGCGAGCCGCATGAACCTTCTCGGCAACGCCCTCGTGCTGATCGCCCCGAAGGACGAGGGCGCCGACATCGCGCTTGAGCCGGGCGTCGATCTCGCGGCGGCGCTCAAGGGCGGGCGTCTCGCCATAGCCAACGTGACAGCGGTGCCGGCCGGCAAATACGGCAAGGCGGCACTCGAAAAGCTCGGCGCGTGGGAGAGCGTCAAGGACCGCATCGCCCAGGCCGAGAATGTGCGCGCCGCTTTGCTCTTCGTGTCCCGCGGCGAGGCGCCGCTCGGGATCGTCTACCGGACGGATGCCGCCGCGGATCCCGGGGTCAGGATCGTCGGCACGTTTCCCGAAGGGAGCCATCCGCCCATCGTCTATCCGGTGGCGCTGACCAGGACGGCCCGGCCCGACGCAAAGTCCTTCCTCGACTTCCTGCGCTCGCCGAAAGCCAGGCCGATCTTCGAGCGGCAGGGCTTCTCGATTCTCGACAGGCCGGTTTCCGGCTCTTGAGCGCGTGGCTGTCCCCCGAGGAGTGGTCCGCCGTCACCTTGAGCCTGAAGGTGGCGACGGCCGCGATGGCCGGCAGCCTTGTGCCCGGGGTCGCGGTGGCGATGCTCCTCGCCCGCGGGCGCTTTCCGGGGCGCCAGGCGCTCGATGCCCTCGTGCACCTGCCCCTCGTCCTGCCGCCCGTGGTGGTGGGGTATCTCCTGCTCCTGGTCTTCGGCCGCCGCGCGCCGGTCGGAGCATTCCTGGCCGAGCATGTGGGCCTCGTCTTCTCGTTCCGCTGGACCGGCGCGGCCTTGGCCTGCGCCGTCATGGGCTTTCCCCTGCTGGTGCGCGCCGTGCGCCTCTCCATCGAGGCGGTGGACCGCAGGCTCGAGAAGGCCGGCGAGACGCTGGGCGCCCATCCGGCCTGGGTGTTCCTTCTCGTGACCCTGCCGCTCATTCTTCCGGGCATCCTGGCCGGGATGGTCCTGTCTTTCGCCAAGGCCATGGGCGAGTTCGGAGCCACGATCACCTTCGTGTCCAACATTCCCGGCGAGACCCAGACCCTGCCGACCGCCATCTATTCCCTCACGCAGGTGCCGGGCGGCGAGGCGGGGGCGCTGCGCCTGACGCTCATCTCCGTCGCGCTCTCCATGACGGCCCTGTGGGCGTCCGAATGGCTGGCGCGGCGGGTGCGGCGGAGGATCGCCGCCGAATGAGCCTCGAGGTCGACATTCACCATGGGCAGGGCGCCTTCACGCTCGATGCGCGCTTCCATTCAGAAGGGAGGCTGACGGCGCTGTTCGGGCGCTCCGGGGCGGGCAAGACGACCCTCGTCAATGCCATCGGCGGTCTCGTCCGGCCGGACCGGGGGCGGATCGTCGTCCAGGGGCGGGTGCTGCTCGATACGAACAAGGGCATCGACGTGCCGGTCCACCGGCGCCGGGTCGGTTACGTGTTCCAGGAAGGGCGCCTGTTCCCGCATCTCACGGTTCGGCAGAACCTGCTCTTCGGGCGCTGGTTCACGCCCCGCCGCGAGCGGGCGGCGGATTTGGACGGCGTGGTGGAGCTTCTCGGCATCGGCCATCTCCTCGGGCGGCGGCCCGGCACCCTGTCGGGTGGCGAGAAGCAGCGGGTCGCCATCGGCCGGGCCCTGCTCGCCGATCCGCGGATCCTGCTCATGGACGAGCCGCTCGCCTCCTTGGACGACACGCGCAAGGCGGAGATCTACCCTTACATCGAGCGCCTGCGGGACGAGGGCCGGGTGCCCATCGTGCTCGTCAGCCATTCGGTGCCCGAGATCGCAAGGCTCGCGACCTCCGTGGTGGTCCTCGCGGAGGGTCGGGTCGCCGCCTGTGGGCCAGCGGCCGAGATCCTGCGGCATCCGGAGCTCTTCCCGGAGCCCGGCCCCGCGGAGGCCGGGGCCCTGGTCGAGACCCGGGTCCTGCGGCACGAGGAGGCCTTCGACCTGACGATCCTCGAATCCCGCGCCGGCCCCCTGACGGTCCCGCGGCTCGACCTGCCGGTCGGCGCGCCCTTGAGGGTGCGCATCCGTGCCCGCGACATCATCCTGGCCCTGGAGCGGCCCGAGGGCCTAAGCGCCCTGAACATCCTGTCCGGCACCGTGACGGACGTCGCGGCCGGAGAGGGGCCGAGCCTCGACGTGACCCTCGATTGCGGGGGCGAGCGCCTCCTGGCGCGGATCACCCGCAAATCCGCCGAGCATCTCGGCATCGCGCCGGGACGGGCGGTTCACGCCATCGTCAAGAGTGTCGCGTTCGATCCGCAGGTGGTGACCCGCATCCCCCGCGGGGAGTGAGGCCCGACGGCAATCCCTGAGGCTTGCACCCGCAGCCAGGGGGTGTAGCTTGCCCGGCAGCAATCCCATTCCATGAGGCAGGATCATGAACGACCAATTCCGGAATCCGTCTGAGGCCACCTCCCATGCGCAGCGTCTCGACCGGCTGGCCGAGGTCGCGGTGCGCGTCGGTCTTGGCCTGAAGCCGGGCCAGGAGGTCGTCATGACGGCGCCCCTGGACGCCGTGGCCCTGGCCCGTCGCATCACGGAGCATGCCTATAAGGCCGGCGCATCCCTGGTCACGACCCTGTTCTCCGACGAGGAGGCGACCCTCATGCGCTTCCGCCACGGGCGGGAGGATAGCTTCGATACGGCCTCGGCCTGGCTCTATGAGGGCATGGCGAGCGCCTTCAAGAGCGGCGCGGCGCGCCTTGCCATCGTGGGCGAGGATCCGTCGCTCCTCGCCCAGCAGGACCCGGAAAAGGTCTCGCGGGCGAACCGGGCACGCTCCAAGGCCTATATGCCGGCCCTGAACCTCATCGCGGGCTTCGACACCAACTGGACCATCGTGTCCGCCGCGACCCCGGCCTGGGCCAAGGCCGTGTTCCCGAACGACCCGGAAGAGGTGGCCGTCGCCAAGTTGTGGGATGCGATCTTCTCCGCCTCGCGGGTCGACGCGGACGACCCCATCGCGGCCTGGGCGGCCCATAACGGCAATCTCCAAACCCGCACCCGGATGCTCAACGAGAAGAGCTATGCGGCCCTTCACTTCAAGGGCCCGGGCACGGACCTGCGCGTCGGCCTCGCGGACGATCACGAGTGGAATGGCGGCTCGACGACGGCCAAGAACGGGGTCGTCTGCAACGCCAACATCCCGACCGAGGAGGTCTTCACCACCCCGCACAAGGACCGGGTGGACGGCACGGTGACGAGCACCAAGCCGCTCTCCTACCAGGGCACCCTGATCCAGGACATCCAGGTGCGGTTCGAGGCGGGCCGGATCGTGGAGGCCAAGGCCCGGACCGGCGAGGCGGTCCTCAACAAGGTGCTGGAGACGGACGAAGGCGCGCGTCGCCTGGGCGAGGTCGCCCTGGTGCCGAATTCCTCGCCGATTTCCCGCAGCGGGCTTCTTTTCCTGAACACCCTCTTCGACGAAAATGCCTCCAGCCACATTGCCCTTGGCCAGGCCTACAGCAAATGCATCAGGGGCGGAGGCACCATGAGCGAGCAGGAGCTTGCTGCCCGCGGCGCGAACAAGAGCCTCATCCACATCGACTGGATGATCGGATCCGGCCAAGTGGACGTGGACGGGATCACGGCGGACGGGCAGGCCGAGCCGCTGATGCGCGGCGGCGAGTGGGTGACGGCGTAACATCATCGGCCGGCAGGACACGTCGTCGCGCCCCTGGGTACGGGTTATTTGCCGGCTCAGCGGCGCGGCGGGCTTGACGCTAGGGCCCTGCCGCTGCGAAGTGGAGAGGTATCAAAGAGGTACAGCCGTCGC
>Ga0182741_1000888_pt1 | contig 42089 bp, 34 predicted proteins | sample eDN5th37CBELigOP_FD_128874 | JGI IMG/M metagenome (GOLD analysis project Ga0182741, IMG submission 128874) | Enriched Organic Plus compost microbial communities from Emeryville, California, USA - eDNA 5th pass 37_C BE-Lig OP (version 2) (version 2) ... | reverse complement strand
GCGGCCGCGTCATCCGACTCGGTGTGCGCGAGAACGTCGTCACCTGGGTGCCCAACCCGGCGACCATCGACCGCGTCCCCGCGGCGGTGCGCGCGCGGGTGGACTCGGTGACCGCGCAGCTCCGCGCGCAGACGTTCGATCCGCTCGATCGCGCCCGTTCCTCACGAGCCACGGACACCGCCCCATGACGACCGCGCTCGAGATCGCGGCGCACCTCGACGAGCTGCTGCGCGTCCGCGAGATCCCCGACTATCCGCCCGCGCTCAACGGGCTGCAGCTCGAGAACCGCGGCGAGATCCGGCGCGTCGCGGCGGCGGTGGACTTCTCGCTGCGCACCGTCGAAGGGGCGATCGCGACCGACGCCAATCTCCTGCTCGTCCACCACGGGATGTTCTGGGGCGGGCTCCAGCCGCTGCGCGGGCGGAGCTACGAGCGGATCCAGCGGCTCGTCACCAACGACGTCGCCGTCTACGCCGCACACCTGCCGCTCGACGCGCATCCGCAGCTCGGCAACAACGCGCTCCTCGCGCGCGAGCTGGGGCTCGACGCCACCGGCACCTTCGCGCGCTTCCAGACGATCGACGTCGGCGTGCGCGGCGAGGCGGAGATCGAGACGGCGACGCTCGTGGAGCGCGTGCGCGCGTTCGCGCGACGGCACGGAGGCGAGATCGTCGCGACGCCGTTCGACGCCGGACGCTGGACGCGCCGGTGGGCGATCTGCACCGGCGCCGGCGCGTCGTCGGAGACGCTGCGCGAGGCGCTCGCCGCGGGGATCGACACGCTCGTCGTCGGCGAGGGGCCGCACCACACCGCGGTCGAGGCGACGGACCAGGGACTGGTCGTCGTCTACGCGGGGCACTACGCCACCGAGACGCTCGGCGTGCTCGCGATCGCGCGCCATCTCGAGGAGCGGTTCGGCATCCCGTGGAGCTTCATCGAGGCGCCGACGGGGCTGTGACCGCGACCGACGCGCCGCGCACGGAGGTGCGACTCGCGCTCCGCGCGGTGCACAAGCGATTCGGTCCGGTGCAGGCGCTCGACGGCGCCACGCTCATCGTGCGCCCCGGCACGGTGCACGCGATGCTCGGCGAGAACGGGGCGGGGAAGTCCACGCTCGTGCGCATCGCGTTCGGGCTCGTGCGCCCCGACGCGGGAACGATGGAGATCGACGGCACGACGCGTCGCTTCCCGCATTCCGCAGCGGCCATCGCGGCCGGGATCGGGATGGTGCATCAACACTTCTCCCTCGTGCCGGCGATGACCGCCGCCGAGAACGTCGCGCTGGGCGGGCATGGACGCTTCGATCCCGCGCGTGCCGCGGAGACGCTGCGCGCCGTCGCCGCATCGGCGGGGCTCGCGATCGATCCCGAGGCGCGCGTCGACGAGCTGCCGGTCGCGGCGCAGCAGCGTCTCGAGATCCTCAAGGCGCTCGTGCGCGGCGCGCGGCTGCTGATGCTCGACGAGCCCACCGCCGTGCTGGCGCCGCGCGAGATCGACGAGCTGATGGCGTGGCTGCGACGATTCGTCGCCGAGGGGAACGCCGCGGTGCTCATCACGCACAAGCTGCGCGAGGCGCTCGCCGTCGCAGACGAGGTGACCGTGCTGCGCCGCGGACGCACCGTGCTCACACGCCCGGCGCGCGAGACGAGCGCGGAGGAGCTGGCCGCGGCGATGGTCGGCGCGTCGACGATGCCGACGCACGACGCCGCGCCCCGTCCGATGCACCTCGCGTCGTTCGACGATGCGCCGCCGGTCGCCGACGCCTCCGCTCTCGAGCTGCGCGATGCGCGCGGCGTGGCCGTGCTGCGCGAGACGAGCTTCGCGCTGCGGCGCGGCGAGATCGTCGGGGTTGCCGCCGTCGAAGGGTCGGGGCAGCACGAGCTCCTGCGCGCGCTCGCGGGACGACTCGCGCCCGCGGGCGGCACGCTGCGCACGCCGCCCGCGGCGCAGATCGCCTTCGTCCCCGAAGACCGCCATCGCGACGCGCTCGCGCTCGACTTCGCGCTGGACGAGAACGTCGCGCTGCGCGGCGCCGGTGCACGGCGCGGTGCGATGCGATGGGACCGGATCCGCGAACGTACCTCGGCGCTCCTGGCGGAGCACGACGTGCGCGCATCGGGCGCGCGCGCGCCGGCGCGCACGCTGTCGGGCGGGAACCAGCAGAAGCTCGTGCTCGCGCGCGAGCTGGCCGACGACCCGGCGCTCGTCGTCGCCGAGAACCCGACGCGGGGGCTGGACATCCACGCGACGGCGCAGGTGCACGCGCGACTGCGCGAGGCGAGCCGTCGCGGCGCGGCCGTCCTCGTGTACTCGACCGACCTCGACGAGGTGCTCGCCCTCGCCGGACGGATGCTCGTCCTGCACGCGGGCCGCCTGCGCGAGCTGCCGCCCGACCGCGAGCGCGTGGGACGTGCGATGCTGGGGGCATCCTGATGCCGCAGACGACGAGCACCACGAACGCTCCGCTCTCCGCCCCCGCCCCCGCGGGCGACACGCATCCCGCGCGCTGGCGGATGCTCGCGCTGCTGGCGACGGCGGAGCTCCTCGGCATGTCGCTGTGGATGATGGGGAGCGCGGTCGCGCCGGCGCTGGCGGCGCGGTGGAGCCTGACGCCGACGCAGGTCGGGCTGCTGGCGACGCTGGTGCAGCTCGGGTTCGTGGCGGGGACGGCGACGTCGGCGCTCCTCAACCTCGCCGACACGGTGCCCTCGCGGCGGCTCTTCGCCCTGTCGGCGATCGCCGGCGCGCTGGCGAACGCCGCGCTCCTCGCCGCGGGGAGCTTCGAGTGGGCGCTCGCGTCGCGCTTCCTGACGGGGATGTTCCTGGCGGGGGTCTATCCGCCGGCGATGAAGATGGCCGCGACCTGGTTCCGCGCGCGGCGCGGGCTCGCCGTCGGCACCGTCGTCGGCGCGCTGACGGTGGGGAAGGCGGGCCCCTATCTCGTGCAGGCGATCCCGGGGATCGGGATGACGACGGTGGTGCTCGCCGCATCGGCGTCCGCGGTTGCCGCGGCAGCGCTGGTGTGGCTCGGGTATCGCGACGGGCCCTATCCCTTTCCGCCGCGCCGCTTCTCGTGGGGGCTCGTGGCGATGGTGGCGCGTGGCCGCGAGTGGCGGCTCGCGACCGGCGGCTATCTCGGGCACATGGCCGAGCTGTACTCCTACTGGACGTGGATCCCCGTCTACCTCGCCGCGTCGCACGCGGTGCGCGTCGGCGATCCGGGGGCGCACTCGGCGCTCGTCGGCGCGCTGTCGTTCTCGGTGATCGCCGTCGGGGGGATCGGGTGCATCTGGGGTGGGCTCGTCGCCGATCGCGTGGGGCGCGAGCGGCTGGTGACGACCGCGCTCGCCGGGAGCGGCGCCTGCGCGCTGCTGATCGGCTTCGCCTTCGGCGGCAGCTGGTGGATCCTGGCGCCGCTCGCCCTCGCGTGGGGGTTCTTCGTCATCGCCGACAGCGCGCAGTTCTCGGTGCTGGTGACGGAGAGCGTGCCGCCGCACGCCGTGGGGACGGCGCTCACCCTCCAGACGTCGATCGGCTTCCTGCTGACGACCATCACGATCCAGCTCGTGCCGCCGCTGGTGCAGCTCGTCGGGTGGCGCTGGGCCTTCCCGATGCTGGCCATCGGACCGGCGCTCGGGATCTGGAGCATCCGGCGGCTGGCGCGCGCACGCGCCACAGGCTAGGCGGAACGAACGTCGCTTCCGTCGCGCGACCGAGCGGCGTACGCCGGGCCGAGCCTCGCGCGAGAGAGATTGCCACGGATTCGAGAAGGGATGTTCGCGGATTCGATCGGCCGCGTTGGACCTCCCCTCGCCGCGATCGATCCGTGTCCTTCCGCTGGTTTCCGCGGAGATCCTCGTCGCGCGAGGGGTGGCCACGCGGTACGCCACCCCGCGCAGCGGATGCCACGCGCACGACTTCCCCGGCATCGCGGGTCCCGCGAGCTTTGTTGGGCCCCCATGACCAGCCGCGCGCTCCTCACCACGCTCGCCGTCCCCGCGCTCGCCCTCGCCGCGCTCGCCGCCCTGCTGGCGGCGATGGGCTACGACGCACGGGCGGCGATGACGGCGCTGTGGGACGGCTCGTTCGGGTCGTGGTACGCGATCGGGTCGGCGACGCTCGTGCGCGCGACGCCGCTCATCCTCGCCGGACTCGCGGTGTCGGTCGCCTTTCGCGCGGGGGTGTTCAACATCGGCGCGGAAGGGCAGCTCCTCGCCGGCGCCGCCGCGGCGACCGCCGTCGCGCTCGCGACGTCCGCGAGCGTCGGACGGGCGAGCCTCCTCCTCGCCCTCGTCGCGGGCGCGTTCGCCGGCGCCGCGTGGGCGGGGATCGCCGCCTGGCTGCGCCATCGGTTCGCCGTGCTCGACGTCATCAGCACGATCATGCTGAACTTCGTCGCGCTGAACGCGGTCGGATGGCTCGTGCGCGGGCCGCTGCAGGAGCCCACGCGCATCTATCCGCAGTCGTCGTCGCTCCAGGCGGCCGCTCGGCTGCCGCGCCTCCTCCCCGACGCGCGCGCGCACTGGGGACTCGTGCTCGCGCTGCTCGCCTGCGCGCTCGTCTGGTGGATGCTCGCGCGCACCGCGGCCGGCTTCCGGCTGCGCGCCGCCGGCGCCAATCCGTGGGCCGCGCGGTCGGCGGGGCTCATCGACGTCGGGCGCGTGACCGCGGGGGCGTTCCTGCTCAGCGGCGCGCTCGCCGGGATCGCGGGCGCGTCGGAGGTGACGGGGGTGACCTTCGCGCTCTACGAGAACCTGTCGCCGGGATACGGCTACACGGCGATCGCCGTCGCGCTCCTCGCGCGGCTGCATCCCGCGGGGGTCGTCGCGACGGGGATCCTCTTCGGCGCACTGGAGGCGGGGGCGACGGCGATGCAGCGCGACGCCGGCGTCCCCTCCGTCGTCGTCGCCGTCGTCGAGGCGGCGCTGATCCTCGCCGTCGTCGCGCTCGAGCGCATGCGCGGACGCCGCCGCGCCGCGGAGGTCGGCGCGTGAGCGACGTCGTCGCCCCCTTCCTCGAGGCGACGGTGCGCACCGCGACCCCGCTCGCGCTCGCGGCGCTGGGCGAGCTGGTCACCGAGCGCGCGGGGATCATCAACATCGGCCTGGAAGGGGCCATCCTCGCCGGCGCCTTCGGTGCGCTCGTGGGCGCCGGGGGAGGGACGATCGCCGGCTATGCCTCGGGGGCGCTCGCCGGCGCGCTCGTCGCCGCCATCTTCGCGCTCTTCACCGTGCGCTGGCGCGCCGACCAGATCGTCGTCGGCACGGCGATCACCCTCCTCTCGCTCGGGGCGACCGGCACCCTCTACCGCGCGCTCTACGGCGCCGGCGGGGCCGCCCTCTCGATCCCGACCAGCCCCGTCGTGGCGATCCCGCTCCTCTCGGAGATCCCCGTCGTCGGCCGCGCGCTCTTCGCGATGCCGCTCGTGACGTATCTCGCGTGGGCCCTCGTCCCGCTGCTCTGGTGGTGGCTGTCGCGCACGCATGCCGGCCTCGCGCTACGCGCCGTCGGCGAACGGCCGCAGGCGGCGGACGCCGCGGGGATCCGGACGGCCTGGGTCCGCGCGGGCGCGGTCGTCTTCGGCGGCACCCTCGGCGGCCTCGCCGGAGCGACGCTCGTGCTCGCGCAGGCGGGGACGTTCGCCGAGGGGATGTCGGCGGGGCGCGGCTTCATCGCGATCGCCGTCGTGGTGCTGGGCCGGTGGCATCCGGGTGGCGTCGGCCTGGCCGCGCTCCTCTTCGGCGGCGCGAGCGCCCTCCAGTACCTCTTCCAGGCGATGGGCTGGCCCATCCCCTATCAGCTCTTCCTGGCGCTCCCCTACGCACTGACACTGCTCGCCCTCGCGACGGTACGGGGGCGAGCGAGAGCACCGGAAGGGTTGGCGAAAGACGGGGGCTAGCCCCCTTCACCCCCCGCACTTCGCCGTCGCGCTCGTCCAGCGCAAGACCCACCGCGCGGCGCCGGTCCGCTCGAGCAGCCGGTAGCGGAGACCGTCCGTCACCTCGTGCACGACGAGGAGCATCGGCCGGTGCCGCGCGCCGAGGATCAGCGGAGCGATCGACTCGGCGGTCTCCACCTCGTCCTCGGACCCCGCCGCCCGTTCCTGATACGCGACGCGCCAGGGCGCCTGCGGCGACTCGCGCTCGGCGACGATGAAGGTGCGCTCCTCGAGCGGCGAGTCTTCCTGGCTCACCCGCCGGACGAGCGAGGCGGCGAAGGCCTGCACGCCGGGCGCGGGGGAGAAGCGCTGGAGCGAGCGCACGGCGAAGGGGAGGCCGCGGAAGTACGCCTCGTCGCGCACCGGGAGCGCCGACGCGAGGCGCGCGGCGGCGGCGACGAGGGCGGAGGAGTCGGCAACCGGGAGGCTCGGCAGCGAGTCGGCGGCGACCCCCTCGGCGTTCCCCTCGACGAAGCCGACCTGCCAGGGGCCGATCGCCGAGTCGGCGGCGAGCCGCATCGCTGGCCAGGGGGCGGCACATTCGTCGGTGGCCGGCGGAGCGGGGACGGTGAGGCGCGCGGCGATGCGCTTCCCCCCCGGGGCCAGGAGGATCGCGGCACGCCCGGCCAGCGCGGCCGAGTCGGCGGGAGTACCGGCGGCGAGGACCCCGCGCTGCTCCGGGTCGATCACCATCGCCTCGGACGGCGACGTGCCGGGGATGAGCAGGTAGGGGCCGGCGCTCGCGTCCCACCCCGACGCGGGCGGGGCGGGGGACTCACCGGTGGGCGCGGGGCCGCCGGGGGCGGCGCTGTCGGTCGGCGGGAGGTCGCGGCTCCGTTCACAGGCCGCGAGCAACAGCAGCCCACCGACGACGAGGGGGCGAAAGTGCAGCATCGACGGTAATTTGGAGCGCCAGTCCCGACCGTCAATCAGGCAGCTGACGCCGGGCCCCCCCGGCTGCATCATATCGCCGCCCCTTCCGTCGCTCGGCATCGTTCCGTCGCACGACGCATGACGTCGACGCCGGATGCCCACCGTCCACCCGCGCGCATGCCTCCCTCCGATTCGACGACCATCCCCGACACGTCGCGCTCGACGCTCGATCCCCACCGGCCGGAGCCCGGCCGGCCCGCGGGGCTGCTCGCTCGCCTCGGCCTCCAGACGCGCGAGCAGCGCGCCTGGGCGATGTACGACTGGGCGATCTCGGGGATGCAGACGGTCATCCTCGCCTCCGTCTTCCAGATCTACTTCGCCAGCGTCGCGGCCGCGGAGCTCGGCGGGAGCCGCGCCACCCAGGCGTGGAGCGCCGCCAACTTCGTCGGCGCCGTGCTCGTCGCCATCCTCGCCCCCATCCTCGGCGCGATCGCCGACTACTCGGCGGCGAAGAAGAAGTTCACCGCGCTGTTCATGTGCGTGGGGGTCATCGGCTGCTTCGGGATGTTCTTCATCCAGCGCGGCGACCTCACCCTGGCCGTCGTCACCTACGTGCTCGCGCTCGTCGGCTCGACGGCGAGCCTCACCTTCTACGAATCGCTCCTCCCGCACATCGCGAGCGAGCAGGAGGTCGACCGCGTCTCCAGCGGCGGCTACGCGCTCGGCTATCTCGGCGGCGGGCTGCTCCTCGTGCTGAACCTCGCCTGGATCCAGAAGCCCGAATGGTTCGGGCTCCCCGGCGCGGGAGCCCCTCCCGGACAGGCGACGCTCCCGGCGCGTCTGGCCTTCGTCTCCGTCGGGATCTGGTGGCTCGCCTTCGCCGTGCCGCTCTTCCGTCGCGTGCGCGAGCCGATGCGGATGCGCGAGCCCGACGAGCCGTCCGGGCTCGGCGCCGTGCGCGCTGCCTTCACCCGGCTGGGGGAGACGCTGCGCGAGGTCCGCCGCTTCAAGCACGCGTTCCTGATGCTGCTCGCCTTCATGATCTACAACGACGGCATCCAGACCATCATCAAGACGGCGGCCGCCTACGGCACGGAGCTCGGCATCCCACAGGTCGCGCTGATCGGCGCGATCCTGCTCGTGCAGTTCGTCGGCGTCCCGTTCGCCTTCCTCTTCGGCGCCATCGCCGGCCGCATCGGCCCCAAGCGCGCGATCTTCCTCGGGCTCCTGGTCTACACGGCGATCAGCATCGTCGGCTTCTACATGCGCACCGCGACGCACTTCCTCCTCCTCGCGCTCCTCGTCGGCACGGTGCAGGGAGGGACGCAGGCGCTCAGCCGGTCGCTGTTCGCGAGCATGGTACCGCCGCACAAGAGCGGCGAGTTCTTCGGCTTCTACAGCGTGTTCGAGAAGTTCGCCAACATCTTCGGCCCGCTGCTCTTCCTGGTCACGATCCAGCTCACCGGCTCGAGCCGCTGGGCGATCCTCTCGGTCATCCTCTTCTTCGCGATCGGCGCGGCGCTGCTGAACATGGTGGACGTGGACGAAGGACGCCGCATCGCGCAGGCGTCGGACGCGGAGCTGACGCCAGGGTGATCTACGGGCTGCTGCGCTGGATCGCCGGCGTCGCGCTGCGCTGGTACTACCGCGACGTGCAGGTGCGGGGGATCGAGCGGCTGCCGCGCACCGGGCCGCTGCTCGTCGCCCCCAACCACCCCAACGCGCTCGTCGACGCGCTGCTCGTCGGCCGGATCATCCCGCGCCGGCTGCTGATCACGGCGAAGGCGACGCTGTTCGCGAACCCGATCGCGGCGTGGGCGCTCCGGAAGCTCGGCGTGCTCCCGCTGCGGCGGATGAGCGACGAGCGGCGGCGGATCCAGGGCGGCGGCGCGGCGAGCACGACGCGCAACGAGGACACCTTCCGCGCCGTGCTCGACGCGCTCGCCGCCGGAGGAGCGGTGCTCATGTTCCCCGAGGGGAAGAGCTGGGACGAGCCCTACCTCGCGCCGCTCCGCACCGGCATCGCCCGCATCGCGCTGCAGGCGCAGGAGGGGGGCGTGTCGGGGGTGACCATCGTCCCCGTGGGGATCGTGTTCGAGCAGAAGGAGCGCCCCCGCTCGCGCGTCCTCGTGCAGGTCGGCGAGCCGATCGACGTCGAAGCCTGGTCGCGCGAGCCGCACGCGAACGCCGTCGCGGCGCTCACCGACGAGCTCACCAGGCGGCTGCACGCGGTGACGTTGAACCATCCGAGCCTCGAGACGGCGGTGCGCGAGCGCGACCTCGCCGCGCTGTTCGCCGCGCTGCGCGAGGAGGCGACGCCGCTCACCGCCTCACGTCCCCTCGAGGCCGACGTCGCGCTCGCGCGCCGCATCGCCGAAGGACGACTGCTGCTCGAATCGCTCGGCGACGCGCTGGACGGCGGCTCCACGAGCGCGCGCGTGAACGCGGTGCTGCAGCGCGCCGACGCCTTCGTCGCGACGCTGGCCACCCGAGGGCTGCGCGTCGAGGACGTCACCGTGTCGCCGCGCACCCTCCCCGGCGCGCGCTTCGCGCTGCGCGAAGGCGCGTTCCTCGGGATCGGCCTTCCGATCGCGGTGTGGGGGCGCGTGCATCACTGGCTGCCGATGCGGCTCGCCGGCCTCCTCGCGCGCGGCGGCACCTCGCGCGCGGACCCGGCGATGCGGCGGATCGTCGCCGGCGTGGTGCTCGTGCTCGCCTGGTACGCGATCGTCTGGTTCCTCGTGCGCGCGCTCACCGGCTCCGCGCTCGGCGCGACCGCCTACCTGCTCACCCTGCCCATCGCCGAGGATTTCGCGCTGCGGTTCCAGGAGCGGATGTCGCGGGCCTACGAGCGCATGCGCGCGTATCTGACCTTCCGCCGCGATCCGGCGCTGCATCGCACGCTGCGTGCGGAGCGTGCGTGGCTGCGCGACGCGAGCCTGGAGCTGGAGGAGGAGCTGCTGGGTTCGCGCGGATCGACGAGCTGACCGACGACCGTTCCATGGCGAGGTGACCGATGACCGGCGAGAGCGCAGTCACGCTGCACCATCAGGGAGATCGCCACACGCTTCGCTTCGAGCGACGATTCCCGCACGCGCTCGACCGTGTCTGGGAGGCGATCAGCAACGTCGAGGAGATGGACCGGTGGTTCCCCGCGCGGGTGGTCGGCACGCGGCGCGCCGGCACCAAGCTCCACTTCCACTTTCCGCCGCAGCCGGGGCAGACGCCGTCCGACGCGCCGGACCGGAGTGCGGCGACCACGTGGGGCGAGCTGCTCGTGTGGGATCCGCCGCGCGTGCTCGAGTTCACCTGGGGGGACGAGGTGCTGCGCTTCGTGCTGACGCGGAGCGAGGGCCGAACGCAGCTCGTCTTCACGCACACCTTTCACGACCTGACGAAGGCCGCACGCGACGCATCCGGCTGGACCGTGTGCCTCGACGCCCTCGACGCGCTGCTCGACGGCAGGGCGAAGACGCCGTTCACCCCCGAGCGCTTCGAGACGCTCTTCGCCGAGTACGCGTCGCGATTCGGACCGGAGGCATCGTCGACGCGAGCGCCGGGGTGAGGCGGGTCGATCCGTCCACCATCACTCGATCGCGCCGCTCCTCTCCGGCAACCATGGACCCACCAGGTCCCAGTGCCAGGCATCGCGCCGCACGCCGGTGCGCGGATCCTTGAGCGGCTTGTATTGCAGCCGTTCGGCCCCCAGGCCGACACGACGGCCGTACTCCAGCAGGCGCTCGCGATCAGTGGAGACGAGGTGCGCCATCGGACGTCCCTTCCAGACGTGACGGTGGAGCCAGAGCCCGCCGTCCATCGCGTGGATCATCCCCGCCTTCCGCGACACGAACTCGCGCCAGGGGTACGTGGGTGGCGCGCCATCGGCGCGCGGTCGCTCTCGCAGGCTCACGACCGCAGTGTAGCCGCCGTGCCTGCCGGGCGGAACTCGGCGCGCACGCGTGCGGCGCGCACGGGTCCGGATGCGACGAGGGCCGGCGCGAAGCCGGCCCCGCTGCATCACGCTGCGATCCGTCCGCGCCTCACTGACAGTGCACGATCCCGGGCGAGGTCGCCGGCGCGAGTGCGGGGGCGTTGCCGGTGTACACCGCGCAGGTGATCGGATTCGACTGCGCGTGGCTCGCCGACGCCGACCATCCCGTGGCCGACGCGGTCACGACGGTGATCGTCACGCCGCTCGAGGGGGTGATGTTGAGGTCGGCGAGGTTGGCCGCGTACGTATGGTTGTCGAAGTAGTACCCCTCCTGCGCGACCGCGAGGTTGCGGAGGTCGCTCTTCATGTAGGACAGGTACGCCTTCCCCTTGCTGGTCGAGAACTTGGGGATCGCGATCGCGGCGAGGATGCCGATGATCACGACGACGATGAGCAGCTCGATGAGAGTGAAGCCGGATCGGCGGGCGCGGACCTGCATGGTAACCCCGTGGGAGGGAGTGGAGGGAGTCGCGGCGGGAGGGACGAGGGGGTGGGACGAGGTGCCTCGCCACGCCCCGGAATGCAAAGCCGGGACCGCTGGCCGGCGCGCGGGGCAAGTCGTTGTCGAACCACGACTTGCCCCGCTACGACCGCCGGCGGACGGAGCCGCGGCGCTGGGTCGAAGCGCCATGGATGCTGCACTTTGCAACAGTGCCGTTGGACGCGACCCTCACCGTCCCGGCCTCAATCCAGCTTCGTCTCGAGCCAGTTCTCTCCCGTGCCGATGTCCACGATGAGGGGGACCGACAGCTCGGCGGCGTGCTCCATCTCGTGCTTGACCAGCGCCGTCGTCGTCTCGAGCTCCGCGGGCGGGACCTCGAACACCAGCTCGTCGTGCACCTGCAGGAGCATCCGCGTCTCCAGCCGGCGATCCCGCAGCGCCCGGTCGATGCGGATCATCGCCATCTTGATCAGGTCCGCCGCCGAACCCTGGATCGGGGAGTTGGCCGCCGTCCGCTCGCCGAACGCGCGAATGTTGAAGTTCCGGTCGCGTAGCTCGGGGATGTAGCGGCGGCGGCCGAAGATGGTCTGGGCGTAGCCGTGCTCGCGCGCGAACTCCACCGCGCCGTCGAGGAAGGCGCGCACGCCGCTGAAGCGCTCGAAGTAGGTCTCGATGAACGCCTTCGCTTCGGCGTGCGTGATCTTGAGCTGCCGCGACAGCGCGTGCGCTCCCTGGCCGTAGATCGTCGCGAAGTTGATCGTCTTCGCGCGCGCGCGCATCTCCTTGGTCACCGCCTCCACCGGCACGCCGAAGATGATCGCCGCCGTCTGCCGGTGGATGTCGCCACCGGCGTTGAACGCGCCGACGAAGGCGGGGTCCTGCGACAGGTGCGCGAGCAGCCGCAGCTCGATCTGCGAGTAGTCGGCGCCGAGGAACAGCCACCCGCGCTGCGGGATGAAGGCGCGGCGGATCTCCTGCCCGAGGGCGCGGCGGATCGGGATGTTCTGGAGGTTCGGGTCGTTCGAGGAGAGGCGTCCCGTCGCCGCGACCGTCTGGCTGTACGACGTGTGGATGCGTCCCGTGCGCGGGTTCACGGCGGCGGGGAGCGCATCCACGTAGGTGCTCTCGAGCTTCGCGATCTCGCGGTACTCCATGAGCAGCACCGGCAGGGCGTGCCCCTCGTCGGCGAGCTGCTGCAGCACGCTCGCGTCGGTGGACGGACCGGTCGCCGTGCGCTTGAGCACCGGCAGCCCGAGCTTCTCGAAGAGGATCTCGCGGAGCTGCGGGTTGCTGTTGATGTTGAACCGTTCCCCGGCGGCCTCGTAGATCGCCGCCTCGAGTCGCTCCCGCTCGCCGCGGAAGCGCGTCTTGAGGGCGGCGAAGTGCGCCGTGTCGATCGCGACGCCGTGCCACTCCATCTGCGCGAGCACGTCGACGAGCGGGACCTCGACGTCGCGGAAGAGCGGCATCCCCTGCATCCCCTCGAGCTGCGGCTCGAAGACCTCGCGCAGACGCCACGTCATGTCCGCGTCCTCGCACGAGTAGTCGCGCGCGCAGTCGGGGGGGACCTGGTCGAACGGGAGCTCGTCCTTCCCCTTGCCGCACAGCTCCTCGTAGCTCGTCATGCGGTGCTGCAGGAACTCGAGCGCGAGTAGATCGAGGCCGTGCGAGCGGCGCCCCGGATCGAGCACGTAGCTCGCGAGCATCGTGTCGAACTCGAGGCCGCGCAGCGTCACGCCGGCGAGCCGGAGCGCGAGCACGTCGAACTTGGCGTTCTGCATCGTCTTGGGGACGGTCGCATCCTCGAGCAGCTCGACGAGGGGGCGCATCGCCGGATCGTCGAGCGGGGGGAGGTTGGCGATGCGCACCGGTCCCTGCGCCAGGGCGCGCGCGGCGATGCTCTGCGGCTCGGCGGCCTTGGCGGCGGTCTTCCGGGTCGCGCGCTTGCGCACACTACCTTGGGGGGCCCCCCCCGACTGCGAAGCTACGCCGCCGTCCTCCGACGCACCGGATCCCTCGCCCGCATCCGGTGTCGTTTCCTCCCCCGACGCCCCCGCCTGCGTCTTCTCGTCGCCGCGGTCGCGATCGCCCAGCAGCAGCGTCCCCTGATCGGGGACCCACCCCCGATGCCGGATCGGGAAGTAGTACGCCTCCCCCGGCGCGACGGCCATCGAGATCCCGACGAGCGTCGAGCGCATCGGATCGATCTTCGTCGGACTGTCGGGATCGATCACCACCTCCGTGTCCACCGCGATGTGGCGCACCGAGCGTGCGCGCGCGACCGCGCGCGCGAGCGCGTCGATCGTGTCCACCGTCGTGTAGGCGAGCGGGATCTCCGGCGCCGCGGGCGCCGCGTGCTCGGCCACCGCCGACTCGGTCAGCGGCACCACGCCCGCGGGCGAGGCGGTGATCGCCGCCGCCGCGTCGCGCGCCAGCGTGTTGAACTCGAGCTCGAGGAAGAGGTCGCGCAGCCGCGCACGATCGGGCTCCTGCACGCGCAGCCGGTCGAGCTCGAGCGTCATCGGCAGGTCGCAGTGGATCGTCACCAGCTCCTTCGACAGGCGCGCCATGTCCGCCTGCTCGATGAGCGCCTCCCGCGGCCGCTTCTTCGTGATCTCGTGCACCCGCGCGAGGATCTCCTCCACGGTGCCGAAGGTGTTCACGAGCTCCGCCGCGCCCTTGTCGCCGATCCCCTTCACCCCGGGGACGTTGTCCGAGGTGTCGCCGAGGAGCGCCAGGTAGTCGGTGACGAGATGCGGCGGCACGCCCAGCCGCTCGCTCGCGTTCTCCATCCCGACCCACTGCTCCTCGACGCTCGCCGGGCCGCCGCGCCCCGGATTCAGCAGCCAGACGTTCGGCCGCACGAGCTGCTGGAAATCCTTGTCCCCCGACACGATCACCACGTTCACCCCCGCCGCCGCCCCCTGCGTCGCGAGCGTGCCGATCACGTCGTCCGCCTCGTACCCCGGCAGCGAGAGGATCGGGATGCGGTACGCGTCGAGCAGCGCGCCGATGCGCACCATGCCGCTGTCGAAGTCCGACTGCAGCTCCTCCGTCAGCTTCTCGCGCGTCGCCTTGTACTCCGGATACTTCTCGTGCCGGAACGACAACCCCGAATCGTGCACCCAGCCGAGGTACTCCGGCTTGTGCGTCGCGAGCAGGCGATTGAGGAAGTTGACGATTCCCCACGCCGCGCTCGTGTTCTCACCACGGCTCGTGCGCAGCGGCCGCGAGATGAGCGCGAAGAACGCGCGGTAGATCAGCGCGTAGCCGTCGACGAGGAAGAGTCGGGGGGCAGGAGGCGGAGTGATGGTCATGTCGAATAATACAGCACCGCCCGCCGGCATCTCTGCGCGGCGGGCGGCGTGGATCGCGAAGTGAGGTCGGTCGGCTCAGACGCGGACGACGTTGGCCGCGTGCAGTCCCTTGGCGCCGGTGTGGATCTCGAACTCCACCTCCTGCCCCTCGGCGAGAGTCTTGAAGCCCTCCATCGAGATCGCGGAGAAGTGCACGAAGACATCCTCGCCACCCTCCTGCTCAATGAAGCCGTACCCCTTGGCGTCATTGAACCACTTCACTTTCCCCTTGGCCATCTTGCTGCCTCCTGCAGGTGGAGCGGGATCCTGCACTGCGGGTGCCGGGCAAGCCAACCGACTTGCGAGGGCCTATATAGGAAAGGCCGGTCGTTCTGTCAAGAAATGTGACTTCGACTACAAAGGCGACGCTCAGCCGTCGCGGCGCCGCACCGCCGTGCGGAACTCGGACTCGCTCTCGCTCGTGAGGCGCCACTCACCAAGCCCGGTCCGGTCGACGAAACTGATGCGCAGCCGGCGCGCGTCGTACTCCCAGATCAGCGTGCGCGGCCCCGGGGCCGCCTCGCCGCGCACGAACGGCTCGCTCACCCGATCCGGCTCGCCCAGCGCGGCGAACACCATCCCGCGGTCGGTCCGCCACCCCGGCGTCACCCCTTCGCGAAAACGCGTGTTTGCCGTCTCCAGCCGGTGGAGATACTCGCGGAGCGCCTCGTGCTCGAGCGTCCCCTGCTCGGGGTCCGTCTCCTTCAGGAAGCGCGACCAGGCGGCGGGGCGCTCCTCGGGGGGCGTCGCGCCCAGCTCGCGCAGTCGCTCGGGCGGGGCGAACCACTTGAGGAAGTCGAGCACCTCGTCGAACGACGCGACGACCAGCCCCTCCCCCAGCCCCACGAACACCGAGGTCGGCGCCGCCGCGGCCGCGTTCGGCGTCGCCATCCCGGTCAGCTCGAGCCGCGAGAGCCCCATCGGCACGCGGCTGAGCGGCACGTCGATCACCCGTCCCTGCACCGGGGTCCCCTCGTCCGCCACCTCCGGGACCGACAGGTCGACCACCCCCGACGCCTCCGGCTCGGCGCCGACCACCCGCAGCCGCAGCGGAGCCCGCGCGGCGCCATAGCTCTCGACGTAGAGCCGCACCACGCTGTCGCGCGCGAGCACCGCCGTCGCGCGCGCGTTCGCGACGAGCCGCGGACGTTCCCGCCGGCTCCGCCGCGGCAGCGCCTGATACACCGGGATCGGCGGCGCGACGGTGAGGGAGTCGAAGCGCGGGACGGTGACCCGCAGCGCCGCCGACGACTCGCGCCCCGAGTTCGAGTCGCGCACCGCGACGAGCAGCGTGTACGCGCCCGGCGCGACCTCGCCGAACTGCTGGAAGATCACGCTCTCCTCGTCGCGCATCGTCTCGCGGTAGCTCGAGACGCGCACCGTCTCCTGCGCCCCGAAGCGGCGCACCGTCTCGCTGCCGCGCCGGAACTCGACCGTCACCGCGTAGCGCGCGCGATAGCTCCGGCCGTCGTAGACGAACGCGAAGGCGCGGGCAGGGAAGGAGAGCGCGACCAGCGCCAGCGTGCTGTCCGGCTCCGGTCCCGCGAGAAAGCGCGTCCAGCCGGTGAAGGGGACCGGATCGGTCGCGGAGAGCAGCCCCGCGCGCTGGTAGATCGCGGCCGCGTCGCTCCGCGACGTCGGTCCGCCGCGCAGCGAGATCGCCCCGTCGCGGCTCTCGCGCGACGAGCGCGCGCATGCGACGGCGAGCAGACAGGCCGACAGCAGGACCCCGGCGCGCAACGGTCGGAGCGTGGTCGGGCCAGACGCGGAGGGCGTCCGCAGGAGGGAGCCAGTCATGGTCGAAACGACGTCCGACGCTTCCGGGATCCGTACACTACATCGAGCCCGGATCGCTTGCCACACCCCGGAGCGACGGTTAGGTTCGCCGCGTGTCCCGAGACAACCTGGTCGGCCACACGCTGGCGGGCTACACGATCACGAAGACGGTCGGCGAGGGCGGCACTTCCGCCGTCTTCCGCGCCGAGCACGCCGAGCACGGCGTCGTCGCCGTCAAGGTCCTGCGCGAGCGACTCCGCAACGACCGCACCGCCGTCGAACGCTTCCTGCGCGAAGCCCGCTTCGGCGCCCGCGTGCAGCACCCGAGCGTCGTCCGCACGATCGAGATCGGCGAGGCCGAGCCCGGGATGCACTTTCTCGCCATCGAGTGGGCCGAGGGCGAGATCCTCGAGAAGTACGCCAAGCGCGCGACCCCCCTCCCGCCGGACGAGGTCGCGACGATCGTCGATCAGATCGCCGACGCGGTGAGCGCGGCGCACGCCGCCAACATCGTCCATCGCGACCTCAAGCCGGACAACGTGATGTACGACCCGGCGACGCGGCGCGTGAAGCTGCTCGACTTCGGCATCGCGACCGACACCGACGCCACCCCCGAGCAGCGCCTCACCCGCGCCGGCTTCTTCGTCGGCACGCTGATGTACGTCGCCCCCGAAGCGCTCTCCGGGGAGCTCGTCGGCCCCGCTGCCGACCAGTACAGCCTCGCGACGATGGCCTACTACCTCCTCACGGGGAGCCTGCCGTACACGGCCAAGACGCCGCGCGAGATGTTCTCGCAGCTGCTCTCGCAGCCGCCCATCCCACTCAACGGCGCCCGTCCGGGGCTGCGCTTCTCCGCCGAGGTCGAGTCGGTCATCGCCCGCGCCCTCGACAAGAACCCCAAGGCGCGCTTCGCCGACGTGCGCGCCTTCGCCGCCGCCCTCCGCGAGGCGATCGGCAACGGCGCGCACGCCGAGGACGAGCAGTCGGGCGGCGTGCTCGGGCGGGTGAAGCGCTGGTTCGGGAAGAAGTAGCTACTTCCCGGCCCGCGCCCCCATCTCGCTCGCGCTCACCGGCATCCAGAGGGTGAACGTCGAGCCGCGCCCCACCTCGCTCTCCACCCGCACGTCGCCGCCGAGCAGCCGCGCCAGCCGGCGCGTGATCGCCAGCCCGAGCCCCGTGCCGCGACTCATCGACTCGCCGCGCGGGCCGGCGTTCACCTGCTCGAACTCGTCGAAGATCCGCTCGCGATCCTCGGGCGCGACCCCGATCCCGGTGTCGATCACCTGGAGCGCGATCCACGGGTGATCGCGGCTCGGCGCCGCCGCCGCCAGCGTCGCCTCTTCCATCAGCGTCCGCTCGCCCACCGGCGTCGCCATCGCCGCGCGCGGCGCCCCGACCAGCCGGGCCCGCACCACGATCCCCCCCTGCTCGGTGTACTTGATCGCGTTGCCGATCAGGTTCACGAGGATCGAGCGCAGATGCGCGGGATCGGTGCGTACGCGCGGCAGCGACGCGCCCACCGAGATCGACAGCGTGAGCCCCTTCTCGGCGATCAGCGACTCGAGCTCGCTCATCACGTTGAGCACGAACGGGCGCAGCACGATCGTCTCCGGATGCACCTCGAGCCGCCCCGCCGCCATCTTCGCGATGTCGAGCACCTGGTCCACGAGACCGCGCAGATGCGTCGCCGAGGCGGCGATGCGCTCGACCGGCTGCGCCTGGCGCGGCGTCAGCTCCCCGTACACGCCGTCGCGCAGCAGCTCGACGAAGCCGACGATCGCGTTGAGCGGCGTGCGCAGCTCGTGCGACACGTTGGCGAGGAACTCGCTCTTCATGCGATTGGCGCGCAGCAGCTCCGAGCTCAGACGCTCGAGCTCCGCCGACCGCTCGGCCACGCGCAGTGCCTGGCGCCGCTCGCGCAGCAGGACGATGGCGAGGAAGGTCAGCGTCAGCAGCGCGAGCGCGAGCATGGTGCCGCGATCCACCAGCCCCAGGCTGGTGTGCCGGGCCTCGATGACCCACCGCGCGCCGCCGTAGACCGGAAAGGTGTCCACGCCGCGCACGGCGTCGGCCTCGCGCGCCGGATCGCCGATCACCGCCAGCGTGTCCGGACCCTGGAGGAGCACGAGCCCGAGCCGGTCGCGCGCGTGCGTCTGCGCGTCGTTGCGCACGAGCGGCGACGGCCGGACGAGCGCGACCCCCGCGCCGACGCGACGCCCGCCGAGGAGGAGGGGAGTCGCCACGACGATGCGCCGCGTCTCGAGCGCGTTGCCGACCACCCCGACCTGTGCCTTCCCCGAATCGAGCGCCTGGCGCGCCACCGCCAGCGCCCGCGCCTCCTCGGTGAGGATTCGCTCGGCGACGAGCGTCGTGTCGTGCACCACCGCGCCGGCCGAGTCGAGCACCCACACCCGCTCGACCCCCCGCGCCGCCTCGACGTCGGACTCGGTGTTCGTCGCCAGCAACGTCGCGACGTGCGGCCGCACGGCCACGCCGTCCAGGAAGAGGGTGCGCAGCACCCCGAGCCACTCGAGCTTGAGGTCGAGCCGACCGTGCATGAGAAGACGCGCTTCCTCGGCGTCGTGCCGCGCCTCGTTGCGCGTCATGCGCGTCATCGCGATGTCCGCCCACACGATGCCGGCGGTGAGCACCAGCAGCACCACGCCGACGATGAGCGAGAAGGAGCCGACGTTCGACAGCACCGAGCGCACGCCGTAGCCCCCGCTCGGCGTGTGCGCCGGCACCGCCGTCGACGGGCGGATGTGGGGGGGCACCGAGCGGTCGCCGTTCGGTTGACGGGGTGTCGAGCTCGGGCTAACCTCAGCGACTCCCATGACAGACCACGATCGCCTCCTCAGGTTGCTCGCCGAGCGCTCGGCGCGGCGCGGCCGCTTCACGCTCGCCTCCGGACGAGAATCTACGCTGTACATCGACGCTCGTCAGACCACGATGAGTCCGGATGGCCTCGCGCTCATCGGTCCGATGGGGCTGGCCGCGCTCGAGGCGAGCGGCTGGACGATCGACGCGATCGGCGGGTTGACGCTCGGCGCCGATCCGATCAGCTACGCGATCGCGTACGCGAGCGCACTCGCCGGCCGCCCCGTGCGCGCGTTCACGGTGCGCAAGGAGGCGAAGGCGCACGGGACGGGACGGCTGATCGAGGGACCCTTCCGCGAGGGCGACCGGGTCGTGGTGGTCGAGGACACGATCACGACCGGCGGCTCGGCGCTGCGCGCGGTGGAGGCGGTGCGCGCCGCCGGCGGCGTGGTGGTCGGCGTGCTGGCGCTCGTCGACCGGGAGGAAGGGGGGCGCGAGGCGATCGAGGGGGCGGGGCTACCCGTGATGTCGCTCGCGCGCGCCGCCGACATCGTGCGGCTCCTCCCCGACTGACACCGGCACGTCCACGCACACCTGGCGGCCCGGCCCCACACGGCTGATCCGCCCCCCCGCCCGCGCCGCGAGATCGCGCGCGAAGGCGAGATCCTCGGCGTCCAGCTCGCGCAGGCCGTCCGCCTCCGTCACCATCGACACCCGCACACTCGCGGTCTGCTCGCTCAGCTCCGCGAGGTCGATGAGCACCTCGGAGGGGGCGTCGACGTCGCGCAGCACCGCCGCGACCACCGACTTGAGGGTGAGCTCGCACCAGGCGGAGTCGGTCCGCACGGTCGGCAGCGCGTCACCCACGACGATGTGCGCCTGGTGCGACTCGGCTTCGGCACTCATGTCGCGCTTCACCGCCGACGCGATCGCGCGCAGCGACACCGGCTCGTGCGCGAAGGCGGGGAGCAGCGCCGCCGAGTCGCCGAGCGTCGTGCGGATCATCGCTTCCATCGACGTCGCGTTCTTGCGCGCGAGCGCGCGGAAGCGCGGCCCCTCGCGCATCTCGGCGGGGATCGTCTCGTCTTCCATGAGCGCGAGCGCGCTCTTGATCGTGCCGAGCGGGTTGCGCAGCTCGTGGCGCACCATCTGGAAGTGCCGCCGCAGCTCCTCGGAGACGGACTGGGTGTAGCCCTTCACCGCCGAGAGGCGGAGCAGCGAGGCCGCCTCGTGCGCGCGCCGCGCGACGGCGAACGCCTCGTGCGACGTCTGCGCGCCCGGGGTGCCGTCGCGCGCGCGCTCGTAGGCGATGCCGAGCACGAGCCCCTCGAGCAGGTCGAGATCCTCGAGGACGAAGTAGAGGGGGACGCGGCGCGAGTGGCCCATCACGCCGAACGACCACCCGGCTCGCATCACGTGGTCGTGCCAGCGTCGGGCGCCGCGGAGCGCCCCGGCGATCGCGCAGAGCAGCGGCTCCGCCGGCGGCGGCCCCTGCTCGCTCGGGTGCGCCTCGGGGTCGGCGTCGGCCGCGCTCTGGCTCCCGGTTCGTGCCGACTTCCACCACGACGCCCCCAGCGGGACGCGGCTCGCTTCGATCGCGTCCGCGAGACGGCGGGCCGGCGCCCCGGTTCGTGGCGTACGGCCCATCTCCCCAGTGACCTGGGCTTCACTTCGATCGTAGTTGGTCACGAGGAACGAACTCCGATGCTGCGACGGCGGGGGGCTTCACCGCAACTCAATGCAGCTACCTTGCCAGACACGTCGCTCGACCGTCGCATGTCACGCCAGCCCGCTTCTCGACCGCAGTCCGGCGCCATCACCGCGACCGAACGCCGCGAGAAGGACCTGGTCACCTTCCAGGTCGGCTCGCGTCGCCGCATCCGGCTGATCGCGCTCGTCGGCAGCGGGGCCACCCTCGCCTCGCTCGCCGGCGCGGCGCCGATCTCGTGGCTCGCCTGCGTCGGCATCGCCGCCGCGGCGCTGGCGATGAACTGGGTGCTGATGCGCCTGTCCACCGGCGGCGCCCACCGCGCCTGGTACCGCTTCGCCTTCGCGACGCTGGACGTCGTCCTGCTCAGCCTCCCGGTCGCGGTGTTCGGCGCCGAGGGGTTCGTGCTCTTCTACATGCTCGCGATCGTCCCCTATTCCTTCGACCAGGGGCGCGCGCTCGGCTACTTCACCGCCGTGGCCGGGGCGGTGTGCTACGTGGCGGCTCGCCTCGTCTTCTGGGCGATGCATCCGGAGGCCCGCGAGCCGATCACCTGGACGCTCGTCAACGCGGCCGTGCTCGTCGCCGCGTCGACGCAGCTGGTGCCGATCGCCTCCAAGCTGATCCGTCGCGTGCGCGGCACACGCCGCCAGATGTACGAGGCGGAGGGTGGCGACCTGACGGTGCGCGCCGACGCGCGCTACACCGACGAGCTGGGTTTCCTCGAGCGCAGCTTCAACCGCATGCTCGCGCAGCTCGGGGAGCTCATTCGCGGCGTGCAGCGCGAGACCTCCCAGGTCGCCACGCACGCGGACCAGCTCGCGCAGGCGACGCAGTCGCTGCGCGGGAGCGGACGCGAGTTCGCCGACACGGCTCGGGCGCTCACCGAGCAGATGGAGGCGCAGCGCGGATGGACGGAGCAGGGGAGACGGCGCACGGCCGACGCGCTGCGCAGCGCGGACGGGCTGCGCGAGCGCGCGGAGCACATGGAGCGCGACGCGCACGAGCTGCAGGCGGCGGCGGGCTCGAGCCGCGACGCGATCGGGCGCGCGTCGGCCACGCTCGTGTCGGTGGGGGAGAAGGTGGCGCGCACCGCGGAATCGGTGAGCGGTCTCGCCTCCGCGTCGCAGCAGGTGGGGGAGTTCGTCAGCACGGTGTCGCGCATCGCCCGCCAGACGAACCTGCTCGCGCTCAACGCGTCGATCGAAGCGGCGCGAGCCGGGGAGGAGGGACGCGGCTTCGCGATCGTGGCCGAGGAGGTGCGCAAGCTGGCGGAGGAGAGCGCACGCTCGGCGCGCGAGATCGACGCGACGATCGCCGATGTGCGGCAGACGATCGCGCAGGCGGTGGCCGCGATGGCCGAGGGCGGGGCAGAGGTGCGCGGCGTCGGCGCGGTCGCGCACGAGGCGGACCGTGCGCTCGCCGGTGTCCTCGAGCGCATCGAGCGGCTGGGCGCGGCGATCGCCGAGACGGCCGCGGAGTCGCGCCAGCAGTCGATCGCGATGCGCGAGATGTCGGAGTCGATCGCCGGCGTGCAGGGCGTCGCGTCGGAAGCGGCCGCGCGCGCGCAGTCGGCGGCATCGTCCGCGGCACGCCAGCTGGCCGCGCTCGACGGTCTCGCGCAGATGTCGGGCGAACTGGCCGAGCTCTCGGGGCGACTGCGCGACTCGTCGTCGCGGTTCGTGGTACGCGACGAGGAAGCCGGGGTGGGGTCAGAGTGGGGTCAGACCCCCTCCTCGTAAGTCGTTGATTTTCCGTCGGCAACGTTTCGCCGTGCCCGACGAGCGCACGTTTCGCGTCTCCACCCCTCCCGCGTACGTCCGCGGCCCGCGCGGCGAGCGGACGGCTACCGAGGCTCCGGTGCCGCGATCTCGGACGGGCGTTGCCTCGGTGAGAAGGGGGAGAAGGCGCGGAGCCGCTCCTGGTGGGGGAGCACGAGCTCCTGGCGGAAGCGATGCAGCATCCCCTCGCCGTCGTAGCGGCGACGGAACTCGGAGGCGGTCATCCCGAGCTGGGCGCGGATGTGTCGACCGAAGCTCTGCGGTGAGCTGTACTCGAGGTGGTCGGCGACGTTCGCGACCGAGAGCCCTCCGTTCTCCAGCAGCCGCGCCGCCCGCACGAGCCGCGCGCTCGCGAGATAGCGCTTGGGTGCGGGGAGCCGCGCGCGGAAGAAGCGCGACATGAGTGTGCTCGGTCGCATCTCCAGCCGGCGGGCGAGATTGCGCACCGTGATCGCCGGCGAGCCCGCGGCGAACAACAGCTCGAAGAAGCGCAGGCACTCCTCCGGCGCCCCGGCCAGGTCGACCGCGAGCTGCGCCAGCGCCAGCCGCCCGATGTCGTCGGAGGTGTCGGTCATCAGCACGTTCCGCAGCTCGCGCCACCCTTCGGCGTGCCGCACGTCCACGAGACGCCGGACGCCGCTCCGGCCGAGGGCGAGCACCGTGCTCGCGCTCCGCGCCTCGAGCTGCGTCAGGAGCGCGACTGCAGGGACGCGCGGAAACTCGCGCACGAGCGACGCCATGCGCGCCGCCGCCCGGTCGTCGCAGCAGGAGACGGAGACGACGACGGCGCGAATCGGCCGCGCCTTGAGGTCGCGCACCACGTCGTCCACGCTCTCGCGGTGCACGGCGCGATAGAGCCCGTAGCCCGCGGCATCGACGCGCAGCCGCTCGTCGGGGGTGAGGATGGTGGCGATGGCCGGCGTGGGAGCGGAGGTGCTGATGGTCGTGCGCATGGCGACTCCTGTGATCGTGGGGCCACGGTACACGGGAGGCGGCATGCGCCGGTCAACGCCGCGCCACCGTCCGTCATCCGTCCCGCGATCGCCCGCCTGCGCGGATGCCGACGGGCGTGCACGCGACAGCATTCGAATGCGCTCACCACTCGGCGCGTGACGCGTAGATTGGTGGCGTGGAGACTCCGGACGCCTTCTACGATCATGCGGCCGCCGATGCCGACGCCGCCGCGACGCGCGCGGCCGCGACGTCGCGCCGCATCTCCTGGCTCCGGCTCCTGCTGCTCGCCGCGGCCGGCGGCGTCTGGTGGCGGTGGGAGCTGCTCGCGCCTCCCGTGCGTGCGTCGCTGCTCGCGGGCACGATCGTCCTCTTCGTCGCCGCGGTGGCGTGGCATCGCCGCGTGCGCGCGCGGCTCGACGCGCATCGGCGGCGCGCGGCGGCCGCCCGCGCCGGCGCCGCGCGCACGCGCCATCGGTGGGACGAGATGCCGCCGCTGCAGCCGATCGACGTCCCCGAGGGATGGCCGCGCATCCTCGCGCGCGACCTCGGTGTCACCGGCGAGCAATCGCTCCTCCGGCTGCTCGACGTCACCCACCCCGCGCGCGGCGGTGCGCGGCTCGTCGACTGGCTGCTGGGCGATCCGGCGCCGGTCGCGACGATCAGGGCACGACAGGAGTCCGTCGTCGCCCTGCGGGATCGTCCCGCGCTGCTGCTCGAGGCGGCGGCGGAGACGCGCCACGGACGCGCCCCGGCCACCGGCCACGCGCTGCACGCCTTCCGCGCCTGGTGCGACAGCGACGCGTCACCCGATGCGCGCACGCTCCGCACCCTCTCGTGGCTGACCGGCGCTGCGAGCGCGATCGCCTTCGCCCTCCTCCTCGTCCGTCGCGACGATGCCGCCAGCGCGCTCGCGTTGATCGCGGTCTTCGTCAACACCATGCTCGCCGCCTACGCGCGGCGCCTCCTCCAGCAACGCGTCGCCGGGCTCGACCTGGTGGTCGCGCAGCTCCGCGGCGCGCTCCGCATCATGTCGCTCGTGGCCGAGTCCGGCGAGCTGCGCGGAGCGCTGGGCACGATCCAGCAGCGCTCGCGCGCCGAGGGGGCGAACCGCGCCTTCGCCTCACTGATCAGGCTGCTCGATTGGAACGCCGTGCGCCACTCCCCGATGGCGCACTGGGCCTTCAACGGCGCCGCCGCGTTCGACGTTCATCTCGCGGCCGCGCTTGCACGATGGCACGCGCGCAACGCGCATCACGCCGCCCGCTGGCTCGACGACGTCGCCGATGCCGAAGCGCTGGTCGCGCTCGGCACCTTCGCCTTCGATGGAATCGGGCATGCGACGCCGGAGATCACCGACGATCCCGCCGCCCCGCCACTCCTCGCGACCCGGCTCGCGCATCCGCTCATCGCGGCGGACGTCGCAGTCGCGAACGACATCGCGCTCGAATCGGCGGGTGACGTCGTGGTCGTGAGCGGCCCCAACATGGCGGGGAAGACGACCTTTCTGCGCGCGATCGGGCTCGACATCCTGCTCGCCCAGGCGGGCGGGCTCGTGAGGTCAGAGGGGATGCGGCTGCGGCGGGCGCGCCTGCGCACGAGCGTGCGCGTGGAGGACGACCTGAGCCGTGGCGTCTCCCTCTTCATGGCCGAGCTCGAGCGGCTGGGGAGCATCGTGCGCGACGCGGCGCGCGAGGACGCGCCTCCCGTCTTCTTCCTGCTGGACGAGGTGCTGCACGGGACGAACGCCCCCGATCGCCGTGCGGCGACCCGCGCGATCCTCGCCGCGCTCCACCGCGCCGGCGCCGCCGGGCTCGTCACGACGCACGACCCGGAGATCGCGCCGCACGGTGCGGGTGCGCGGCAGCTGCACTTCGACGGCGAGGTCGTGCGCGACGAGGGGGCTCCGCCGACGCTGCGCTTCGACTACGTCGCCCGCCCCGGCCCCGCCGAGCACACGAACGCCCTCGCGCTACTCGAGATGCTCGGCATCCCGCTCGAGCGCTGAGGCGCGTTCGATACGTCACGCGTCCTCCCATTCCTTCCACTCGTTCTGATCCTTCTCCAAGCCGTTTCCGGGGCTCGTGGCGCGACTCAGGCTTCATCGCGCCACGAGCCCCGGCAACGGCATTTTGAAAGGACGAACGGGAATGAAAGGAATGGAAGGATCACTCATCCCGTATCGAGACCAGGATTTCGAGGATCGTCATGCGCGTCCTTCCATTCCTTCCCCTCCTTCTCGAAGCCGTTGCCGGGGCTCGTGCCGTTGCCGGGCTTCGATGCTCCACGAGCCCGGCAACGGCATGTGAAAACGACGAGTGGGAATGAAAGGAGTGGAAGGATTTGATCACGCCATGTTCGATCGCGTGTGTCCCATGGTTGCTTCGTCTTTCCATTCCTTCCATTCCTTCTCGTAGCAGTTGCCGGGGCTCGTGGCGCCATGAAGCCTGAGTCGCGCCACGGGCCCCGGCAACGGATGTGAAAAGGATGAACGGGAATGAAAGGAGTGGAAGGATCTCCCTCCTGAATGCAGTGCCGGGGCTCGTGGCGCGACGAAGGGCGTATGTCGAGTGGATTCGGGGTGAATCCGCGCGCTCGCGGCGCTATATTTCGAATGTCGATCTCCTCCAGCCGGACGGTCGCGTGCATGTCCACGAGGCGTGCTCGAGGAAAGTCCGGGCTCCAGGGACAGGTTGCCAGGTAACGCCTGGGCGTGCCGCTGGGAACGGCGTCACGACGGACAGTGCCACAGAAAACACACCGCCGATGGCTCGAGGGCTCGCCCGAGGGCACAGGCAAGGGTGAAAAGGTGCGGTAAGAGCGCACCGCGCCCTCGGCAACGAGGGTGGCAGGGTAAACCCCAGCCGGAGCAAGGCCAAATAAGCAGCGAGGGGCCGTCCTCCCCGACCAGGACGCTGCGGGTAGGCTGCTAGAGGGTGCGGGCGACCGCACTCCGAGAGAAATGACCGTCCGGGCGGCGCGAGCCGCTCGACAGAACCCGGCTTACAGGCTGGGGGACCTCGACACTCACCGAGGACCGGGAGCCGGGACGCCAGCGTCCACGACTCCCGGTCCTCGGTCGTTTCACGCATTCTCGTCGAGATCCGACACGCTCTCCGACGTCCGCGGCCCCTGCAGAAAGCCGCGCCCCGGCACCCAGCGCCCGGAGAAGACGCGGCGCAGCATGCGCCAGATCAGCCGCACCATCACGATCGTCAGCAGCAGCGCGAGGAGCGCGAGCGCGAGGGTGACGTACGGATGATGCCAGACGAACAGGGCGACCGCAGCGACGACGCCCAGCTCGGCGGTGTTGGCGACGCCGTTCGTCACCGGCTCGGGGGAGGTGTCGATCGCGTAGCGCATCCCGAGCTTCGTCGTGTGCGTCGTCACCGCGATCCCGCCGCCGAGGAGCGCGGCGATCACGACTTCGGCCGGATCCGCGTGCCAGGCGGTCATCGCGGCGAGCGCCGCGGCCGCCGGCGGACGGACGAGGCTGTGCACCGTCTCCCACGCCGACGCCACCCCCGGCACGAGGGTGGCGACGAACTCGAGCAGGTAGAGCACCGTCGCGGCGATGATGACCCACCAGCTCGCGACGCCGGCGAGCGGCATCGGCGGATCGATCCAACCGATGCGTGTCGCCACGCCCAGCACCGCCACCGTCGCGTAGAGGCTGATCCCGGAGGCGTAGGCGACGCCGAGCGCCTGCGCGAGGATGGCGGTGGGATTCATGGCCCGAAGCTGGACCCCGCTGCACCAGGGCGCAACCGGGCCATGTCCCGCCGGCTAGCGCCGGTCGAGCTGCTGTCCGAGCCGCTCGAGCTCCCGATCGATGGCGGAGAACGCCTTCTCCACCTGCGCGCGCGCGTCGCCGCTCTGCGACGCCAACCGCCCGGTGGCGGCGATCCCCTGGCGGATGTCGTCCGCCGCGCGACGCTCGACGTCCTCGCCGACCTCGTCCAACCCGTCGTCGAGATGCTCTTCCGCCTCGTCGAGGTGCACGCGGAGGCTCGACGAATCGTTCTTCGCCAGCGCCTCGCGCGCGCGCCGCAGATGCTCCGACGCGAACGCCTGATGCACGCGGGCGAAGGCGCGGTCCACGTCCTTCTTCGTGCGCTCGCCGCCGCGATCGGCGTGGTTCGCGAGCGAATCGAGTCCCGCCGCCGCACGGTCGAGCAGCTCGCGCGACTTGCCGACCGCCCGCCCCGCCTCATCCCTGACCGACGTGGCCGCCTTCCGCACTTCGGCGCCGAACGCACGCGCATCGCGACGCGCGGCCTCGCGAGCGCGGTCGAGCTCCCCTTCCATCCGATCCGACGTCCGCGCCCCCTGCGACGTCGTGTCCGGCACCGTCATCTCGACGGGCGGGGTCGCGACCGGTGGCGGCAGCGCGCCGGACGCCGTCTCGACACGACGCTCGTCGCGCCGGTCGCGGTCGCAGGCCGCCAACCAGAGCGGCAGGGTCAGCAGCACCAGCGGATGAACCCGTACAGGTCGCATTGCCCTCTCCGAACGATGGTCATCGCGTGGAGAGCGAACGATGCGTGCCGGGGGAGGGCAGGACGGCGGTTTGACGATCGGCCGTCAAACCGCCAAGCCGCCCTACCGCTCCTATCGGCTCACCACCTCGATCGCCCGCTCGAGCATCGGATCCCGGCCACGGAGCAGGTCGGCAACGCGGCGTGTCACGTCGTGATCGGGTCGCGTCCCGCGTCCCGGGCTCGGCGGTGGCATCACCGCGTTCCAGTAGCCGTACATCATGATCCGCAGGCGCAGCCCCGAGCTCGGCAGCACGATCAGGGCGTTGAGGCCGGAGGTGTTTCCCTCGTACGTGCCCGCTGTCTCCTCGCCGACGAAGGTGGCGCGCCGCAGCGAGCGAAGCTGCGCGGCGACGTCGGCGGTGGTGGAGAAGCTGCCCCCGTCGATCAGCACGACGAGCGGGCCGGTGAAGGGGTGTGGCTGCGGCTGTTGCTCCCCGACGCCGCGATGCAGCTGCTCGGTCACGCGGAAGCCGCCCCCCGCGTGCGGCACGGTGCCCGCGCGCAACGATTCGAAGGTCCGCGGCAGCCAGGTCGCGAACGACGGCGCGATCGTGGTCAGGTGGATGTGGTCGAAGTAGCGGAAGGGTCGTGCGACGAGATGCGAGACGAGCAGCGCGCCGTAGAGATCGACGCCCCCGCCGTTGCCGCGCAGGTCGAGGATGAGTGCGCGCGTCGCTCGTTCGCGCAGCACGCGGAAGGCGCTGTCCAGCGTCGCGGGAAACGATTGACCGTCGAAGGCGCGCACCCTGAGCCGCGCGACCGTCGAGTCCCGCAGGAATTCGAGGGCGATGGTGCCGCGCGGGCCATCGAGCCGGGCGGCGTTCTCCACCAGCGTGGCATTCACCGGGTTCGCATTCGTGCGCCGCTCTTCCGCCGTCACGCCGTGCAACGTCGCCGTGACGACGCGCCCCGCCTCGTCGCGCGCCGTGATCGCGAACGAGTCGGGCTGCGCGATCCACCGCCAGTACGACACCGCGAGATCGCGCGCGAATCGTGTACGTCGCCCGGTCTCGATGAAGCCATCGCCGGACACCCTGGGCAGCAGCGTCGCGACGATGTCGCGCGTCGGCCGGCCGTCGATCGCCAGGAGCACCATCCCCGGCCGGATGGCGCTGTCCGCCGGCGTGTCGTTGGAGACGACGACGAGCTGCTCCCCCTCGAGCGCCACGCGCAGCGGCAGGAGCCGCGCACCGGCCAGCGCGGCGTTGGTGACCGAATCGTACTCGAGCCGCGCGTGCCCGTCCCGCAGCTCGGCGATCGCTTCGGAGAGGACGCCAGCCAGGGCGAGACTCGTCATCGGCCGGTCGAGCCGCGCGCGATGCGCCGCCCACCGCCGATCCAGCTCCGCCTTCGGCACCCAGCGATGGAGCCCCCCGTGCGCCTCCTCGATCGCGCGGCGGAGGAGATCGAAGTCGGCGCGCTGCGCGTCGACGGAGAGGAGCGCCCGCTGCGCGGCCTGCTGCACCGCGGGCTGGGCGCCGAGCGAGGAGGTGACGACCGCCGCGAGCGCGATGACGAGCGGGTGACGCATGAGGGGCCTCGAGAGGGGGCGTCCCTGAGACAGCGCCAGGCCGTCGTTGGTTGATCGTCCGATCGACCAAAGGCGACGACGATCGCGGATCGGCGCGGGAACAGCCGAGAAGAGCGCGGGTCGTTCCTCGTGCATCCGGAGGTCATACTCGAACGAGCCCGGACGATGCCTTGAAATGGAACGGCCGCTCGGGAGGTTCCCGAGCGGCCCTTTCAACATTCCCTTCGGCTCTGGGGAGAGGAGCCCTCTCGATTCACGGAGCGATCGGCGTTTTTCTCGGTCGTTTCCGCGCCGATCCGCGATCCCTGGCCGTGGCGCGTCAGTCGACCAACCGCAACGGCATCACCAGCGCCAGATACGACGCCGGGTCGCTCCATCCTTCCGGCTCGAGCGTCGCGGCACGCTCCGGCGCCTTGAAGGTGAGCTTCACCTCCTCCGTCGGGATGTACTTGAGGATCTCGAGGAGGTAGGCGGCATTGAAGCCGATGTCGAGCGGATCGCCGGTGAAGCGGATCGGCAGCTCGTCGTTCGCTTCGCCCAGGTCGGGGGTCTGCACGCTGAACTTCAGCATCGCCGCGTTGAACGAGAGGCGGATGCGGTGCGTCTGGTCCGAGGCGATGACCGACATGCGGCGCAGCGCGCTCGTGAGCGACTTCACGTCGGCGATCGCGTACTTGTCGTTGTCCTTCGGGATCACCTGCTCGTAGTTCGGATACGGCCCCTCGATGAGGCGGGTGAACACGGCGGTGAACGGCGAGCGGAAGCCGAGGTGGTTCTCCCCGCGCGCGATCTCGAGCTCCTCGTCGTCCGGGAAGAGGCGGCGGATCTGATCGAGCGCCTTGGGCGGGACGATGAGATCGGCCTGCGGCGTGCCGGTGGACTTGATCGGCAGCTCCATGCGCGCGAGCCGGTGGCCGTTGGTGGCGACCATGCGCATCCGCTCGGGGCGCAGCTCCCAGAGCACGCCGTTGAGGATCGGCCGGCTCTCCTCCGTCGACACCGCGAACGAGGTGTGCTCGATCAGCTTCTTGAGATCCCCGGCGCGCACGCGCCAGCTCTCGTTGAAGCGCACGGCGGGGAAGCTGGGGAACTCGTCGCGCGGGAGGCCGAGGATCTTGAAGTGCGAGCGTCCGCAGTCGAGGGTGATCCGCTGCTCGCCCGCGCTCGCGATCTTGACCGGCGACGGCGGGAGCTCGCGCGCGATCTCCTGCAGCTTGCGCGCGGGGATCGTGATCGCCCCCTGCGTCTCCACGTCGGCGGCGACCTCGGTGCTCACGGCGATGTCGAGGTCCGTGCCCGAGAGCCGGATCCCCTTGTCGGTCGTCTCGACCAGGATGTTGGCGAGCACCGGCAGCGTCGTCTTCGCCGGAATGCTCGCCGCGACGGCGGCGAGACCCTCCTGCAGCTTTTCCCGGGAGATCGTGAACCGCATCACCGCTCCTGTGTTGTGCAAAACGGGGCGTGGCTTCTAACAGCTCTTATCTAGAGAGCTAATCTAGCAGAAGCAGTAGAGGGTGTTGAAGGCGTGGACAGACTCGGGAAGTTCGCGCCGGCGAAGACGTTGACGGGCCGCGCCTGCTGTGGATTCGCCGTGGACCGGCCGTCGTGCGCGTCGAGTGGGTGGGGAGAAAACTCGCCGGGCCGGCGTGGAATGTCGAGAGTCGTGGACTGGTGTGGAAAGGCGGCTCACTTGTCCAGCGTTTCCAACATCCCGCGGACCCGCGCCACCCGCTGCGCGAAGCCGGCATCCTCCCCCAGCATCTCGGCGACGCGATCGAGGCTGTGGATGACGGTGGAATGATCGCGCCCGCCGAAGGAGGCGCCGATCTCCACGAGCTGGAGCCCCAGCAGCTCGCGCATGAGGTGCATCGCGACCTGCCGCGGGACGGCGAGGGTCTTGGTGCGCGTCTTCGAGCGGAGGCCGTCCGGGGAGACCCCCCACTCCTTCGCCACGACCTGCTGGATCGTCGCCGGGTCGAGGCGCGAGCGGCCGTCCGCGCTCGACCCGGGCTCGGGGACGCCGCGCAGCTTGTCGCGGAGCGCCTCGCGCGCCAGCTCCACCGTGATGTCGCGGTGCTTGAGCGAGGCGAAGGCGAGCAGCTTGATGATCGACCCTTCGAGCTCCCGCACGCTGGAGCGCACGTGCTCCGCGATGAAGCGAATCACGTCGTCCGGGATCGTCATCTCGAGGTGGTCGAGCTGCGCCTTCTGCCGCAGGATCGCGATGCGGTGCTCGAGGTCGGGGGGCTCGATGTCGGCGACCATCCCCCACTGGAAGCGGGAGACGAGGCGCGCCTCGAGCCCGGGGATCTCCGAGGGGGGGCGGTCGCTGGTGAGGATGATCTGCCGCCCCGCCTCGTAGAGCGCGTTGAAGGTGTGGAAGAACTCCTCCTGCGTGCTCTCCTTCCCCTTGAGAAACTGCACGTCGTCCACGAGCAGGAGGTCGGACTCCCGGAAGCGGCGCCGGAACTCGGCGGTCGTGCGCCCCTGGATCGCCGCCACCAGCTCGTTGGTGAACTGCTCGGTGCCGAGGTAGGTGATGCGCGTCCCCGGCTTGCGGAGGAGCAGCTCGTGCGCGACCGCCTGCATCAGGTGCGTCTTCCCCAACCCGGTGTCGCCGTAGATGAAGAGCGGGTTGTAGGTCTTCCCCGGCGCCTGGGCCACGGCGTGCGCCGCCGCGGCCGCGAGCTCGTTCGACTTCCCGATGACGAAGTAGTCGAAGGTGTAGCGCTCGCTGAGCGGAGGCGGGGGAGCGGCGGGGGTCGCGCGCGCGGCCGCAGCCGTCCCGGGGGGCGCCACCGGCTCGGGGGAGGGGGCCGGCGCGACGAACATGTCCATCTGCGGCCGGGAGCGGAGCGCCTCGTTGACGGTGAAGACGACCGTCATCGGATGCCCCAGGGCGACCGGCGCCATCCCGGAGAGCACGGCGGCGTGCTTGGACTCGTTCCAGTCGGCCGCGAACTGGTCCGGCGCCCCGACCACCAGCTTCTGCCCCTCCACCGCGATCGGCTCGGTGGGCTCGAGCCAGGTGCGAAATGTCTGCTCCGGCAGCTCCTGACGGGCGCGGTCCAGGAGTCGGGACCAGATCTCTCGCGCGGTGAGGCTCATCAGCTGGGTCGGTGTGGAAAACTCGGGTGGGGAGGTCGAAGCTAGAGAGGGTGGAGGCGGGAGGCTAGGGGCGGTGAAGCCGGGAATCCACGCCCGGGGCCCGGTGTCCGGGTGCCCGGTTCGCGGGCGAGCACGTGTGTCCGAGCAAGCCGTGGCGACCGACGACCGGGCACCGAGCACCGAGCCCCGCTCCCTTGACCCAACCCTCGCCCCCGCCTACGTTTAGCCGTCTGTACCTCGATGTCGACGACAGCACTGGCATTCTGGAGTTTCCATGGGCAAGCCCACGTACCGCCCCCGCAACAAGCGCCGGATCCGCACGCACGGCTTCCGCGCGCGCATGGCTACCAAGTGGGGTCGCGAAGTTCTGAGCCGGCGCCGCAAGAAGGGGCGCAAGCGTCTCACCGTTAAGCTCCCGAGCAAGTACGCGGGCGCCTGAGGAAGGCCGACGCTATCCGCGGAGCCGTCGGCTCACGCGGGGCGCGGACATCCAAGCGGTAGCTCGAGAGGGGAAGCGAATCCGAACCGCGCATCTCGACGTGCGGACGGTCGCTTCCCCTCTCGGTCATTGTCGCGTCGGGATCGTCGTTCCGCGGCACAAGCACTCCGCGGTCGACCGCAACCGCCTCAAGCGTCGGCTGCGGGAGCTGGTGCGGCTGCGGCTGCTCCCCGGCGCCCCGTCGCACGACGTCGTCATCCGCGCGCGGCGCGAGGCGTACGACGCACGCTTCGAGCAGCTCGCGCGGGACGTGGAGCGGGCGGCGCGCGAGCTCGGGCGGTGGGAGGCGGGGGGCGGGAAGCGGGAAGCGGGAGGCAATGCATCGCTGCACGGCACCAATCCGCCCTCGGAGGCGTAAGAGACTGTGCAGATGACGCCCCCGCCTTCCGCCGCCCGCCCCTTCCTGTCCGCGCTCGCGAGAGTGCCGCGGCTGCTGCTGATCTATCTCGTCCGCGGCTACCAGGTCGCCATCTCTCCCCTGCTGCCGCCCTCGTGCCGCTATTATCCCAGCTGCTCGGCGTACGCCGTGGAGGCGCTCGAGAAGCACGGCGCGCTGCGCGGCGCGTGGCTGGCCGCGCGACGCATCCTTCGCTGCAACCCCTTCCGGCCGGGTGGGTTCGACCCCGTGCCGTGACCGCTCCGACTGCATAAATGGACAAGCGATTCCTGCTGGCGATCACCCTCTCGGCCATCGTGCTCGTGGTGACGCCCCTGCTCTTCCCGAGCCCGCCCAAGACCGCCGCCTCCATCGCGGCGGACTCGCTCCGCGTCGGCAGCACCGCCGGCGCGACGGCGGCATCCCGCACGCCCACGGCACCCGCGCCCACCGCCGCGCCGACGATCGGCGCTGCGCCCGACACCGGGCTCGCGGCGACGGCGTTCGCGGCGCGGCCGGAGACGACGACCGTCACCGCCGGGCGGAGCAGCTATCGCTTCGTCTCCCCGGGCGCCGTCCCGGCCTCGGTCACCCTGAGCGACTTCCAGAGCCTGCGCGAGCGCGGCCAGCCGCTGACGCTCGCCGCCGAGCAGTCGCCGCTGCTGCACTACCGGCTGGTGATGGGGGCGGACACCGTCGACCTCTCGACGCTGCCGATGCGCGTCACGCAGTCGAGGGCGGCGAACGGCGCGCCGGTCGTGGAGTTCGCCACCGCGGTGCGCGGCGGCGAGCTGACGATCACCAACTCGTTCGCCCCCGACAGCTATCTCGTGCACGTGCGCGGCACGCTCACGAACGCGCCGGCGGGGACGACGCTCCTCGTCGAGCTGCCGCGCGGACTCCGCTCGCACGAGGCCGACGTCGCCAACGACCTGCAGAGCCTCGCCTTCAGCTACAAGCCGCCGCGCGACGATCCGCAGGGGGTCAAGTTCTCGTCGCTCGACAGCGGGACCACGCGGGTCGCCCCGGGGCCGATCAAGTGGGTCGCGCTGCGCAACAAGTACTTCCTCACCGCGGTGATCGCGCGCGGCGCGGAGTTCAGCGAGTTCCGCATGACGCCGGGGCCGGAGATCAACCGCATCGTGCGCGAGGCGTCGGGGGTCGCCGCGCTCCCCCTCACGCAGGGGCGCTTCGAGCTCACGCTGCTCGCCGGCCCGCAGAAGTCGCGGCTCCTCCAGGCGATGGGCGACGGGCTCGAGAACGTGAACCCGTACGGCGGGTGGCTGCACGGGATGGTGCAGCCCTTCGCGACGATCGTGAACAACATCCTGCTCTGGCTCAAGGACACCACGAACCTGAACTACGGCTGGGTGCTGATCATCTTCGGCGTGCTCGTGCGCCTGCTCCTCTGGCCGCTCAACCAGAGCGCGATGCGCAACAGCATCAAGATGCAGCGCCTCCAGCCCGAGCTGCAGGAGATCCAGAAGAAGTACGCGCGCGATCCGGAGAAGCAGCGTGAGGCGCTGATGAAGGTCTATCAGTCGCACGGGATGAGCCCCTTCAGCCCGATGCTCGGCTGCCTCCCGATGCTGCTCCCGATGCCGGTGCTCTTCGCGCTCTACTTCGTGTTCCAGAACACGATCGAGTTCCGCGGCGTGAGCTTCTGGTGGCTCACCGACATCTCGCTCAAGGATCCGTTCTACATCATCCCCGTGTTCATGGGGCTGACCATGCTCCTCCTGTCGTGGATCGGCATGCGCGGCATGCCGCCCAACCCGCAGGCGAAGGTCATGGGCTACATGATGCCGGCGATGATGACGCTCCTCTTCCTCAACTTCCCGTCGGGGCTCAACCTCTACTACGCCGTGCAGAACGTCGCCGCGATGCCGCAGCAGTGGCTGCTCACGCGCGAGCGCCAGCGGGCCGGGGTGGCGAACTCGGGCGCGAAGCAGCGAGCACCGGGGACGGCGACGGCACGAAGGTAGCGAACAGCAGGGACTCGGGACTCGGGACTAGGGACCAGGGGCGACGGCTTCTGGTCCCTATTCCCTAGCTCCCGGGTCCCGCGACTTTCGCCCATGCGCATCACCTACATCGGCCACGCGACGCTGTTGCTCGAGATCGGAGAGGTGCGGATCCTCACCGATCCGAACTTCGATCCGCGGCTCGGCCGCTTCCTCCCCCGCGTCTCGCCGCCGGGGATCGCGCTCGAGAAGCTGCCGACGCTCGACGCGCTGCTGCTGACCCACGCGCACGCGGATCACCTCTCCTTCCTCTCGCTGGACGCGCTGCCGCGCGACATCCCGCTGATCGCCCCCCCGGCGGTACAGCGCTGGCTCGTGCGCAAGGGCTACGTCCAGGCGGTGCCGCTCCCGCCGGGGGACAGGCTGCCGGTCGGCACGGTGACGATCCACGCCGCCGCCGCCCGGCACGTCGGCAGCCGCTACGGTTACGATCGCTGGCGCTCGGCGGCGAGCATGTACCTCCTCGACGACGGCACGCAGAGCATCTTCTTCGCCGGCGACACCGCGCTCACGCCGGACACGCACCGCCTCGTCGAGCGGCACCTGCACGACACGGGACGCGACCTCGACCTTGCCCTCCTCCCCATCGGCCACGCCCCGTGGTGGAAGGAGAAATCCTTCCGCAAAGGGCACCTCACGAGCCAGGACGCGCTCGCGCTGTTCGAGGCGCTCCGCGCGCACATGCTCGTCCCCTACCACTGGGGAACGTTCGACCACGTGACCTCCAAGGCCCACGACGCGATCCGCGTGCTGCGCGCGCTCATCCCCGAGCATCCGCGCGGCCACGCGGTGCGCGTGCTGGAGCCGGGGGAGGCGCTGGAGGTGGGGAAAGGGGACAGCGGATAGCGGCTCGGAAATGGGCGGTATCGTGCTCGGCGGTCGCGGCGGGACGCCGCGGCCGGCGGATGTCGGGATCGAGCCGCGGCTTGCGCACTTCGAAGCATGTCGACGGCACGACGCCTCGCGGCGAGCGCGCTCGCGCTCCTTCTCGCCCAGCGGCTCACCGCCCAGGAGTCGAGCCGCGCGCTCGTGGGGGCGCAGCGCTTCCTGCGCGCGGGAGAGTATCACGCGGCGATCGACGTCGCGCGCGCGGTGGTGCGCCGCGAGGCACCGCGCCCGAACCCGCACCACTTCCACCTGCTCGCCTTCGCCGCGACGATGGCCGGCCGATCGGCGACGGCGATCACCGCGGCGCGCGACGCGGCGCGACGGGTGGCGCCGGAGGAGGCGGAGCGCGACCCGGAGCTGCAGATCGTCGCCGCGTATCCGCATCTCACCCTCGCGACCTTCGGCCGCTGGAGCGACGTGCTGCGCGCGCCGATGCCGGACGCGCGGCTGCGGGTGGCGACGGCGCTCGCCTGGCATGCCCGCGGCACCGCGTTCGTGCGCACGGGGCGCCTGGCCGACGCGGCCGCGGCGCGCGACACCATTCGCGCCGTCGCCCAGCGCGAGCTCCGCTGGCCGATCGCGAGCGTCGTGCGGATCGCGCAGCGGCTCCTCGACGCGGAGCTGTGCGCGGCACGCGATGACCGGCTCGAAGCGATGCATCTGGTCCTCGAGGCCAAGGAGCTCGAGGACTCGCTCGGCGACATCGGGCTCCCGTACTGGCCGCAGCCCACGCGGCAGCTGCTGGGCGCAGCGCTGCTCGCCGCGGGGCGCGCGGGGGACGCCGAGCCGCTCTACCGCCAGGATCTGGCGCGCTACCCGGACAACGTCTGGTCCCTCGCCGGGCTCGCACGCACGTACGACGCCCTGGGACGTCGCGCCGCGGCGCGCGCGACCCGGGCGCGCCTCGCGCAGGTGGCGGAGCGGGCGGACGTGACGGTGCGCGGGTCGAGGTTCTAGGGGCTGGGGGCTGGGGGCTGGGGGCTGGGAGTGTCACCCCGCAGTCGCGAGCGGAGCGAGCGGCTGTCGGGGGCCAGGTGGCGGCACGTGGACTCCGAGCGCTGCGTGGCGACCAGTCCCCACGATCCGCCACGCTTTCCGGCTCTCGGCTCTCGGCCCTCGGCCGATGCAGCAGCTCCCTCGCGTTCGCTCGGGACGACAGCCACCACCTCCCGCCCCCAGCCCCCAGCCCCCAGCCCCCAACTCCCAGCCCCTATCTACCGCACCGACACCGGCAGCAGCTCCCGCACTCCAGCCAGCAGCGCCAGGTCCATGTGTCCCTCCGCGTGCAGCCACGGGAGGGCGCCGACGCCGGCGCGCGTGGCGTCGGCGAGGAGGGCGGCGGCGCGGGCCGGGTCGCCGCGGACGGCGGCGAGGCGTGCGCGGTAGGCGGTGTGCGTTCCCACCTCGTGCGGGGCCGGGGCACCGAGCAGCGAGTCGGCGTCGGCGCGGCCGACGCGTGCCGCGGCGAGGGCGGCGAGCCCGCGGTACTTGAGCCGCTCGGGGAAGTCGCGGCGCAGCGACGCGAAGAGCGCGGACGACTCCTGCCAGCGGCCGAGATCGTAGAGCGCGCTGGCGAGCCACTCGCGGTGGGCGCGGTCGCCCGGCGTCACGGCGAGCTGGCGCGTGAACCAGTCGACCGCCTGCTCGAGCCGCTTGCGCCCCTCCGCCGCGCGGCCGTGCGCGACCAGCTCCTCGCCGGCGACGACCAGCGCCGCCCCCTGCGACCAGTAGGTCGTCGGCGGGAGGGCGCGCGCGCCCGCGAGGAGGGTGTCGATGGCGGCGTCGCGCCCCATCGCGGCGAGGGCGCGCGCCTCGAGCGCGAGCGCGACGCGGCGCGCGGGGAAGCGCGCGCGCAGCTCGCGCGCGTCCTCCAGCTCGCGCGCGTGCTCGCCGAGCAGGTGCAGCGCGTGCGTGCGCTGCGTCCAGTAGGACGACCAGCCGCGCATGTCGCCGCGATCGGGGCTCAGCCGATCGAGCACCTCGCGCGCCTCGTGCGGCCGGTCCATCTCGAGCGAGACGCGCGCGAGGTCGTACGCGGCGCGCGACTGCGGCGCGAGGGCGGCGGTGAGGCGGATCGACTCGAGCGCGCGCGGTCCGTCGCTCACGAGCATCGCCTCGAGGAAGTCGGACCAGCCGCGGTGATACGCGCTGAGCGCCGCGCGCTGCGGGCGGAGCGCCTGCAGCATCGAGTCGGCGCGCGCGTGGTCGCCGGTGTTCCAGTACGCGGTGGCCGCGTACAGCAGCGGCACGAGGAAGGTGGAGTCGAGCGCCTGCGCCTCGCGGAACTCCCCTGCCGACGCCCCATATTCCTGCGCGAGGAAGCGCTGCAGCGCGTGATCGAAGGCGCGATAGGCGTCGAAGGTGGGCGGGCGGCGCACGACGTCGGGGACGGCGACGATGCGATCGTCGGCGAGGATGGCGACGGTCCCCATGAGCCGGTCGCGCAGCAGCCGCACGGCGAGCTGCCCCGAGTCGCGCGGCACCACCACCGGCGGGAGCACGCCGAGCGGCTTCGCGTCGCGCGCGCTCGTGACCTCGACGTGGAAGCGCAGCGAGTCGCCGGTGAGATAGTAGGTGCCGGTGACGACGGCGCGCGCGTCGGTCTCCTCGCCGAGGAACGCGAGCGCATCGACCACCCGCCCGTTGGCCCGCTCCGCGCGCAGCCGTTCGGAGGCGGCGAGGGCGGTCGGCCAGGGGACGACGGCGGTGACTCCCGCTTCCTGGAGCCCCTGCGTCATCCAGTCCCCCGCCATCCGTCCCCACGAGTCGAGCGACGAATCGCCGGTCTCGTTCACCAGCGCGGCGACGGCGACGGGGCCGGGGAGGGGCGCGGGGACCGCCGTCGAGCGCCAGAGGTACGCGGCGCCGACGATGGAGGCGACGCCGATGGCGACCAGCGCCGCGAGGCGAGCGAGGCGACGCGGACGCCGTGACGAGACACCGCCCGCCGCCTCCCACGTCCCACCCCCCGTCTCCCCGCTCCCCGCGCCGACCAGCGCGTCCAGCGTCGCCACCAGCACCGAGGCCGCCGCCGGACGCCGCCGCGCGTCGCGCGCGAGGCAGGCGCGGACGATCGTGACGAGCGGCGGCGGGAGGTCGGTGCGTCCGTCGAGCGCGTCGGGGCCGTGGACCGGAGGGAGCGTGCCGGTCAGCATCTCGTGCGCGAGCAGCCCCCACGCGAACAGGTCGGCGCGATGGTCGGTGGCCGCGCTCCCCTCGCGCTGCTCCGGCGCCATGTAGGCCGGCGTGCCGATCGCGAAGCCGTGCCGCGTGACGTGCACGTCGCCGCTCAGCCGCTCCCGCAGCTTCGCGATCCCGAAGTCGAGGAGATAGGCGTGCTCCCCGGCGCACAGCACGTTCTCCGGCTTGAGGTCGCGGTGCACGACCCCTTCGCGATGGGCGTGCGAGAGCGCGTCGGCGACGTCGCGCAGCAGCACGAGGGCGGAGCGGAGCGGGAGGGTGCGCTCGCGCTGCAGCCGGGCGCGCAGCGTCTCCCCTTCGACGTAGGGCATGACGTAGTAGCGCAGCCCCGCCGATTCCCCGGAGTCGAGCAGCCCGACGATGTGCGGGTGCGCGAGCTGCGCCGCGATGTGCACCTCGCGCTCGAAGCGATACCTCCCGAACGATGCGGCGACTTCCGGGCGCAGCACCTTGATGACGACGCGGCGCGCATGCTTCCGCTCGCGCGCCAGGTAGACGACTGCCATCCCGCCGCGCCCGATCTCGCCCTCGAGCTGGTAGCGCTCGCCGATCGCCTCCGCGAACCGCTGCTCGAGGGGGCGCTCGGGAGTGGAGGCGCGGGGCTCGTGCACCGTGGGGAGCGCGGGGAGGTCGAGGATGCCGTCGGCGCGCCGCTGGGCGACGAGCATGCGTGCGACCTCGTCGCGCAGCGCGGGGTCGTCGGGGCAGGCGCGCTCGAGCCACTCCTGGCGCTCCGAGGTCGGCAGCTGCAGCGCCTCGTCGAAGAGCTGGGCGACGAGGTGCCAGCGCGTCGCGCCCCCGCTCGAGCGCCGTGCGATCCCCGCGGAGGTCACGCGGAGGTGGCGACCGGCGCCACGGGGTAGATCTCCTGGTAGAGCCAGGCGCGTGCACGCGCCCAGTCGCGCTGCACGGTGCGCTCGCTCACGCCGAGCGCTTCCGCCGTCTCCCGCTCGGAGAGCCCGCCGAAGAAGCGGTAGTCGACGAGGGCGCGCAGGCGCGGCTGGAAGGCGCCGAGCCGCTCGAGCGCCTCGTCGAGCGCGACGAGCTCCTCGGGGGCGGCCGGGGGCGCGCCGACGTGGCTCAGGGAGACGTGCAGGACGCCGCCCCCGCGCTTGTCGGCGAGCTGCCGGCGGGCGTGCTCCACGAGCACCTGGCGCATCGCGCGCGCGGCGACGGCGAGGAAGTGCGCGCGGTTCTGCCAGGCGGCGGAGCCCGGGGCGGCGAGCTTGAAGAACGCCTCGTGGACGAGATCCGTCGCGTGCAGGGTGTGCCCCGGCCGCTCGCGGGCGAGCGCGCGACGGGCGTTGCGGCGCAGCTCCTCGTACACCAGCGGAAACAGGTGGTCGAATGCCGAGCGATCCCCCTCCTGCAGGCGGTGCAGGAGCAGGGTGACGTCACCGACGCGAGCGCTCTCCGTGCCGTGTTCCATCGAATCGGGCATCCGGCGGCCAGGTGTACATTCCGTCATGCGGACGGACGGACCGAAGGCGGACATCGCGCTGGCGACGCGGGACGACACGATCGCGGCGATCGCGACGGCGCCGGGGCGGGGCGCGGTCGCGATGATCCGGGTGAGCGGCGCGCAGGCGCATGCGATCGTGCAGCGGGTCGCGCGCCCGTGGCCGGATGTTTCGCGCCGCGCGACGCGCTGCGTGCTCGTGGACGAGCGCGGGGAGGCGCTCGACGACGCGATCGTCGTGCGCTACGACGCCCCGCGCTCCTACACCGGCGAGGATCTCGTCGAGATCACGACGCACGGCGGCGCGATGGTGCCGGTGACGGTGCTCGCCGCGCTCGTGGCCGCGGGAGCGCGCGAGGCGCTGGCCGGCGAGTTCACGCGGCGCGCGGTGCTCAACGGCAAGCTCGACCTGCTGCAGGCGGAGGCGGTCGCCGACCTCGTCAACGCGCGCTGGCGGAGCGAGCAGCGGGCGGCGCTCGCGCAGCTCGACGGCGGGCTCTCCCGCCGCGTCCTCGCGCTCCGCGACGCGCTGCTCGAGATCGAGGCGCTCGTCGCCTACGACATCGACTTCCCGGAAGAGGACGACGGGCCGATCTCCCGCGATCGCGTCCTCGCGGCGATCGACCGCACGCTGGCGTCGCTCGACGGGCTGCTGGCGACGACGCGCGCCGGGGAGCTGGTGCGCGAGGGGGCGCTCGTCGTGATCGCCGGCGCGCCCAACGTCGGGAAGAGCTCGCTGTTCAACGCGATCCTCGGCCGCCGGCGCGCCATCGTCACCGAGATCGCCGGCACGACGCGCGACGCGCTCGAGGCGTCGATCGACGGGACG
>Ga0182741_1000887_pt1 | contig 42117 bp, 41 predicted proteins | sample eDN5th37CBELigOP_FD_128874 | JGI IMG/M metagenome (GOLD analysis project Ga0182741, IMG submission 128874) | Enriched Organic Plus compost microbial communities from Emeryville, California, USA - eDNA 5th pass 37_C BE-Lig OP (version 2) (version 2) ... | reverse complement strand
TGATCGGCGGCGTGGCCGAGGATTTCGGGGTGTCGGCGCGGCTGGGCGGGGCGAGGGAGGCATCTTCCGCTGTCGTACCCCCATCCGCCCCTTCGGGGCACCTTCCCCCGCAGGGGGAAGGGGACACGGTGTCGATGCTGCCGCATCGACCGCTTTTTGTTGTGGAAGCCGACGAATACGACACCGCGTTCTTCGACAAGCGCAGCAAGTTCGTCCACTACCGGCCGCTGGTGGCGATCCTCAACAACCTGGAATACGACCACGCCGACATCTTCCCGGACGTGGCGGCGATCCAGCGCCAGTTCCACCACCTGGTGCGCACCGTGCCCGGCCGCGGCCGGCTGATCGTCAATGGCGAGGACGCGCGCCTGGCCGAGGTGCTGGCGATGGGCTGCTGGACCCCGGTGGAACGCTTCGGCTTCGACCCCGCGCTGGAATGGAGCGCGCGCCTGCTCGAGCAGGACGGCAGTGCGTTCGCGGTGCTGCACCGTGGCGCGGAAGTGGCGCAGGTGCGCTGGCCGCTGCTGGGCCGGCACAACGTGCTCAACGGCCTGGCCGCGCTGGCCGCCGCGCATGCGGTGGGCGTGGACGTGGCGGCGGTGGCGCCGGCGCTGGCCGGCTTCCACAGCGTCAAGCGCCGCCTGGAAGTGATCGGGCAGGCGCGCGGCGTGACCGTCTACGACGATTTCGCCCACCACCCCACCGCCATCCGCACCACGCTGGAAGGCCTGCGTGCGAAGGTCGGCGATGCGCGGATCGTGGTGGCGATGGAGCCGCGCAGCAATTCGATGCGCCTGGGCGCGCACGCCGAAGCGCTGGCGCCGTCGCTGGACATCGCCGATGCGGTGGTGTTCCTGGCCCGTCCGGAACTGCCGTGGGACGCGGCCCGGGTGATCGCGGCGGTGCGCGGCGACGCGCAGGCGGTGGCCGATACCGACGCGCTGCTGGCGCGGCTGGGCGAGGCGGCGCGCGACGGCGACCACGTGGTGTTCATGTCCAACGGCGGTTTCGACGGCGCGCCGCGGCGCTTCCTGGCGCAGCTGCAGGACCCGCGCTAGGCGCGGCCGCGCCGCGGCTGGCATTCCGCCACGGCGTCGCGGGCGCGCGCCCGGCCACGCAGGTGCCTGCGCCGGCGGCGCTGACCCGCGCCGGCGTCAGCGTGTATGTCCCATCGCGGCGGAGATCTGCGTCGCCGCTTCCAGCAGGGCCTGCACGTGCGCCGGGTCCGGCGTGCTGGGCAGGTAGTGGATGGAGCCGACGATCGCCAGCGTGCCGAACAGTTCGCCGTTGGCCTGCAGCAGCGGCGCGGCCAGCGCATTGATGCCGATATACAGCTCTTCCGGCGCGTCGGCCCAGCCGCGCCTGCGCACCAGTTCGATCTCGGCGGCGAGCCGGTCCGGGTCGACGATGGTATGCCGCGTGCTGGCCGGCAGCGCCTGCGCCAGATAGGCGCGGCGCAGTTTCTCCGGGCCGTAGGCCAGGGCGATCTTGCCCTGCGCCACGCTGTTGTGGTGGAAGCGGGTGCCGGGGCGCAGGCTGATCTCCACCGGCGCGGTGCCGCGCAGCAGGTCGATCACCACCACTTCGTTGTCGGAGAACGTGGAGATCACCACGGTCTGCCCGACCCGGTCGCGCAGGTGTTCCAGGATGGGCCTGGCCAGGCTCATCACGTCGAAGCGGCTGGTGCAGGCGCGCCCCAGCAGGAACATCTGCCAGCCGACGCGGTACTGGTTGGTATCCGGGTCCTGGTCGACATAGCCATGCTCGCGCAGCACGCTCAGGTGGCGGTGCACGCGTGCCTTGGGCATGCCCAGCAGCTGCGCCAGGCGGGTGACGCCGAGCCCGTTCGGGGCCGAGGCCAGGGCTTCGATCACCTTGAGCGACACGATGGCGGTAGGCAGGCCCTGCTCGGCGGTGTCGTCCTGGGCATCCACGCCGGCAGCGGCGGGGGGCACATCCTTGTTGTCGGGCGCGGCGTTGCGGGGCATCGGCTACCTGTTCGGCGGTGGCGGAGGGCGCGGCACCGGGTGCCGCGTCGACGCCGATTATGGCAGGTCGATGTATCGCTCTGCGAAAACCTTGTACCGCTGGGTCTTCCGCGCGGCGGCGTCCTCGGGGCGGACATAGCGGATCGAACTGCGCCCCTTGAGCTGCCTTGGCAGCAGGAAGCAGCGGATGAAGCGGGTTTCCTCGTCCTCCGTTGTCGGTGCCAGCACCGGCGCGTGGCCCAGCTCGAACCAGGCGTGGCCGGCCGGGTGGTCGTGGCGCTGGCCCAGCGTCTCGATGCTGATCCGGCCGTAGTCGCAGATGCGGATGCCCGGGCCCTGGTGGACGTGGGTGAGGGCGACGCCGCCCTTCGGGAAGTCGACGCGGTCGCAGCGCATCAGCCATTCGTAGCGCGCATCCAGCGTGATCGGCGCTTCCAGCTTGAGCTCGCTGCGGGTGGCCGGGGCCGATGGCAGGGCGCCGGCCGGCTGGCGCGCATCGGTCAGGTCCCAGCGCCACAGCACGGTGTCCTCTTCGCCGTTGAGCAGCGCGACCTGCTCCTGGCCGACCCGCGCCTGGGCCGGGTCGAGCGACTGCGCGTCCAGCGGGGATTCGACCATCAGGCCGCCCCGGCGCACGTACAGCGCACGCGGCCCGGCGGGGAGGTAGACCGGCGGGCAGCCGGCCGGCAAGTGGTCTTCGTGGAGGCGGAGGATCAGCTCGGACATCGGAATCTCGCGTTTGTTACGACTTGTGTATCGTATATCGATACGAAAACGTTTGTCATGTTCCAATTTTCAGAAAAGTAGGTTAGTTTGTGCCGACGGTATCGTTCACCGATACTTCCGTTTCAGCCAAGATTCCGGAGGGGAAGCCCATGGCGCAGCGTGGTTCAACGATCCAAGAGGTACCGGCCGCCAGCGGCGGCCGCTGGTGGCAGGGCGCCAGCAGGCAGCAGTGGGGCACGTTCCGTTCGGCCTACCTGGGCTGGATGCTGGACGTGATGGACCTGATGCTGTTCGCGATGGTGCTCAAGCACGTCAGTGCCGACCTGGGCATCGACAAGTCGCAGGCGGGCATGGTGATGTCGGCCACGCTGCTGGCCACCGCGTTCGGCGGGCTGGTGTTCGGCTATCTGGCCGACCGCATGGGCCGGGCCAGGTCGATGATCCTGAGCATCATCTGTTACTCGATCGGCACCGCGCTGTGCGGCCTGTCCGACACGCTCGGCCAGTTGATGCTGTTCCGGATCATCGTCGGCCTGGGCGTCGGCGGCGAATGGTCCGCCGGTTCGGCACTGGTGAGCGAAAGCTGGCCGGCGCAGCACCGCGGCAAGGTCCTGGCTTGGATCCAGAGCGCGTTCGCGTCCGGCTACGCGGCCGCGGCGATCGTCGCCGCGCTGGTGGTGCCGACGCTGGGCTGGCGCTGGGTGTTCGTGGTCGGCCTGCTGCCGGCGCTGCTGGCGTTCTACGTGCGCCGCCACGTCAAGGAGCCGGAGATCTGGGCCAACCAGACGCAGCGGCTGAGCTTCGGCCAGACCATGGGCCAGCTGTTCGGCGCGCATGCGCGCAGCACCCTCGTCGGCCTGGCCTTCGTCACCGCGGCGATGTGCGGCTACTGGGGCCTGTTCACCTGGATCCCGACCTACCTGGCCACGCCGGTCGCCGACGGCGGCCCCGGGCTGGACATGGTCAAGTCGACGATCTGGATCGTGATCATGCAGGTGGGCGCGGCGCTGGGCTTCGTCACCTTCGGCTACATCGCCGATGCGATCGGGCGCAGGAAGGCCTTCATGCTGTTCTTCGTGTGCTCGGCGCTGACCGTGCCGGTGTTCGTGATGATCAAGTCGCCGATGATGCTGATGGCCTTCGGCATCGTCGTGGCCTACTTCGGCACCGGCTTCTACAGCGGCTTCGCGCCCACCTTCGCCGAAATGTTCCCGACCACCGTGCGCGCCACCGCGCAGGGTTTCGTCTACAACGGCGGCCGCGCCATCGCCGCCATCGCGCCGGCGCTGATCGGTTTCCTGGCCAACGGCTACGGCGTGGCCAGCGGACTGATGGCCACCGCCGGGTTTTTCGGGCTGGCCGCGGTGATCGTGCTGCTGTTCCTGCCCGAGACCAAGGGCGCCGAACTGACCTGACCGCAACCGCAGGAGCAATCCCATGCCGATCATCCAGGTGACCCTGGTGCAGGGCCGTGACGAAGAGAAAGTGCAGCGTTTCATCCGCGCCGTGGCGCGGGTGGCGCATGCCGAGCTGGACGCGCCGATGAGCGCGATCCGGGTGATGGTCAACGAAGTGCCGCCGCAGCGTTTCGCGGTGGGCGACGTACTCAAGAGCGATGCGGAGGAAGTGAAGGCATGAGTGCCGTGTCCCTGGGCGCCGATGCCATCGCCCGCCATGGCGCCGAGCTGCACGCCGCGCTGCGCAGCGGCGTGGCGGTGGAGCCGCTGAGCGAGCGCACCGCCGGGCTGTCGCTGGGCGACGCCTATGCGATCTCCAGCGATCTGCTGGCGCGGCGCCTCGCCGATGGCGAGCATGTGGTCGGCAAGAAGATCGGCGCCACCTCGGCGGCGGTGCAGCGCATGCTCAAGGTCGACCAGCCGGATTTCGGCTTCCTCACCGACCGCATGCAGGTGGCCGACGGCGGCGTGCTGTCCACCGCCGGCATGATCGCGCCGCGCGCCGAGGGCGAGATCGCCTTCCACCTCAAGCGCGACCTGGTCGGGCCGGGCATCACCCACCACGACGTGCTCGCCGCCACCGAAGCGCTGTCGGTCTGCTTCGAGATCGTCGATTCCCGCATCCGCGACTGGCGCATCGGCATCACCGACACCGTGGCCGACAACGCCTCGGCGGCGGCCTTCGTGCTCGGCGAACTGCGCGTGCCGCCGAAGAACCTGGACCTGGGCACGCTGGGCATGGTGGTCGAGAAGAACGGCGAACTGGCGGCCACCGGCGCCGGTGCGGCCGCGCTGGGCTCGCCGGTGAACTGCGTGGCGTGGCTGGCCAACACCCTGGGCCGGCTCGGCACGCCATTGAAGGCCGGCGAGGTGATCCTGTCCGGTGCGCTGGTGCCGCTGATCCCGGTCGCCGCCGGCGACCACATGCGCGTGCGCGTCGGCGCGCTGGGCAGCGCCGACATCCGTTTCGCATGACGCCTGCTTCCTCCCCCAATGAACGACAGGAGTTATGCATGACCCTGAAAGCGGCCATCATCGGTTCCGGCAACATCGGCACCGACCTGATGATCAAGATCCTGCGCCACGGCAGGCAACTGCAGATGGCGGCACTGGTCGGCATCGACCCTGCTTCCGATGGCCTGGCACGCGCCGCGCGCATGGGCGTGGCGACCATTTCCAGCGGCGTGGCCGGCTTGATCGAGTCGGACCTGTTCGCCGACATCGACATCGTGTTCGATGCGACCTCGGCCTCGGCGCACGTGGCCAACGACGCGCTGCTGCGCGCGGCCAAGCCGGGCATCCGCGTGGTCGACCTGACCCCGGCGGCGATCGGCCCGTACTGCGTGCCGACCGTAAACCTGGAGGACAACATCGAGGCGGCCAACGTCAACATGGTCACCTGCGGCGGCCAGGCCACCATCCCGATGGTGGCGGCGGTGGCCTCGGTGGCCAGGGTCGCCTACGCCGAGATCGTGGCCAGCATTTCCAGCAGGAGCGCCGGCCCGGGCACGCGCGCCAACATCGACGAGTTCACCGAAACCACCTCGCGCGCCATCGAGAGTGTGGGCGGCGCGCAGGTCGGCAAGGCCATTATCGTGCTCAATCCGGCCGAGCCGCCGCTGTTGATGCGCGACACCGTGTACGTGCTCAGCGAGGTGGTCGACACCGCCCTGATCGAAGCGGCCGTCACCGAGATGGCCGCGCGCGTGGCCGCCTACGTGCCGGGCTACCGGCTCAAGCAGCAGGTGCAGTTCGAGCGCATCGACGCGCCGGTCAACGTGCCGGGGTTGGGCCCGAGCACCGGCCTGAAGACCTCGATCTTCCTGGAAGTGGAAGGCGCCGCGCACTACCTGCCGGCCTATGCCGGCAACCTGGACATCATGACGTCGGCCGCGCTGGCCACCGGGGAGCGCATGGCCGCCTCGGTGCTTGCCGCGCGCGCAGCGGCGTGAGGACGAAGACATGACCTCCGACAAGCTCTACATCTCCGACGTCACCCTGCGCGACGGCTCGCACGCCGTGCGCCATCGCTACAGCCTGGAACAGGTGCGCGCGATCGCCACCGCGCTGGACCAGGCCCGGGTCGATTCGATCGAAGTGGCCCATGGCGACGGCCTGCAGGGTTCCTCGTTCAACTACGGCTTCGGCGCGCACAGCGACATCGAATGGATCGAAGCGGCGGCCGCCTCGGTCTCGCACGCGAAGATCGCCACCCTGCTGCTGCCGGGCATCGGTACCGTGCACGACCTGAAGAACGCCCATGCCGCCGGCGCGCGCATCGTGCGCGTGGCCACGCACTGCACCGAGGCCGACATCTCGCGCCAGCACATCGAAGCGGCCAATGCGCTGGGCATGGACGCGGTGGGCTTCCTGATGATGAGCCACATGACCACGCCGCAGGCGCTGGCCGTGGAGGCGAAGAAGATGGAAAGCTACGGCGCGTCCTGCGTGTACGTGGTCGATTCCGGCGGCGCGTTGAACATGAACGATGTGCGCGACCGGGTCGGCGCGCTGCGCCAGGCGCTGCGGCCGGACACCCAGATCGGCATCCACGCCCACCACAACCTGTCGCTGGGCGTGGCCAACTCCATCGCCGCGGTCGAAGCCGGCGCGATCCGCATCGACGCCAGCCTGGCCGGCATGGGCGCCGGCGCCGGCAACGCGCCGCTGGAGGTGTTCATCGCCGCCGCAGAGCGCATGGGCTGGAACCACGGCTGCGAGCTGTACACGCTGATGGACGCGGCCGACGACATCGTGCGCCCGCTGCAGGACCGCCCGGTGCGGGTGGACCGCGAAACCCTGGCGCTGGGCTATGCCGGCGTCTATTCCAGCTTCCTGCGCCACGCCGAGATCGCGTCCGCGCGTTTCGGCCTGAAGACCGCCGACATCCTGGTCGAGCTGGGCAGGCGCCGCATGGTCGGCGGGCAGGAGGACATGATCGTGGATGTCGCGCTGGACATGCTGCGTGCGCGCGGCGAGCAGGCGCAGGAGGCACGGGCATGACCCTGGACCGTTCCCTCATCGAGCACTGCGCCCTGCAGTTGCTGGCCGCCGAGAAGGACGTGCGCGAGGTGACCCGGATCACCGATGCGCATCCGCAGATCGACGTGCGCGCGGCGTACGACATCCAGGACTGCCTGCGCAGCCTGAAGCAGGCCGCGGGCGTGCGCATCGTCGGCATGAAGATGGGCCTGACCTCGAAGCCGAAGATGCAGCAGATGGGCGTGGATACGCCGATCTATGGCTTCCTCGGCGACGACAATGCCATGGACGATGGCGCGGCGGTCGACACCGCGCGCCTGATCCACCCCAAAGTGGAGGCCGAGATCGCCTTCGTCATGCGCGACGCGCTGTCCGGTCCTGGCTGCGACGCGGCGCGGGTGCTGGCCGCCACCGACTACGTGGTGCCGGCCATCGAGCTGATCGATTCGCGCTACGAGAACTTCCGCTTCGACCTGCCCAGCGTGATCGCCGACAACACCTCGGCCGCGCGCTACGTGCTGGGTTCGCGCCCGACCGCGGTGCAGGGGCTGGACCTGGAAACGCTCGGCGTGGTGATGGAAAAGAACGGCCAGGTGGTCGAGGTGGGCGCCGGCGCCGCGGTGCTGGGCAATCCCGCCGAGGCGGTGGCGATGCTGGTCAACATGCTGGCCGCGCGCGGCCAGGCGCTGCCGGCGGGCAGCGTGGTGCTGTCCGGTGCGATTACCGCGGCGGTGGCGGTGGCCGCCGGGGACAACGTGCTGGTGCGTGCGGATGGCATCGGTACGACCTCGATGCGGTTTGTGTGAGGGCCGAAGGCGCGGCGCCGTGGCGGCTTCAGCCACGCGCGCCTGCCTGCACCGCGTCCTTCCCGCGCAGGCGGGGATGACGGCCTGAAGGCCACCCGGGCTGCCCGGGCGGCCGCTGCAAGAAAACCACGTTCTCCATGACCGGCGCTGCAGCGGCGCCGGAACGGTGTCCTGTTGCCCTGGGAGGGGAAAAACAATGATCGGTAACAAGAAGCTGGCCGCCCTGGCCACCACTGCAGTCCTGGCGGCGATGCCGCTGAGCGCCCTGGCCCAGGCCATGGACGCACAGGCCATGGAGGCGCGCATGGCGCAGCTGGAACAGGAGATGCAGCAGATGCGCGACCTGCTGCAGGCCTACCAGCAGCGTGACGCCGCCAATGCCGCCAATGCCGCCGCTGCGCCGACGCCGGCCGCGCTCGATGCCACCCGCGTCGCCGCGCCGGCGGCGCCGGCCGTCGTGATGCCCAACGCGATGCCGGGCACGAAGTTCTCCTTCGGCGGCTTCATCAAGCTGGATTCGATGTACACCCGCACCAGCGATGGCGAGATCGCCGATGGTTCGGCCGGGCGCCTGTTCTATTTCCCCGGCGCCACGCCGGTGGCGGCCGACGGCAAGGGCCGCAGCGCCAGCTATACCGACATGCACGCGCAGTTCTCGCGCTTCTGGCTCGGTGCCGACACCACCACCGAACGCGGCGACAAGCTCAAGGCCTACATCGAGGCGGACATGTACGGCGGCGGCAGCAACGCGTTCGCCGGCAATGAGGTCATCACCAACACCTATGCGCTCACCCTGCGCCAGGCCTACGTGAGCTGGAACAACTGGCTGGCCGGCCAGACCTGGTCCAACTTCCAGGACGTGGCGGCGCTGCCGGACACGGTCGACTTCACCGGTCCCTCCGAAGGCACCATCTTCTCGCGCCAGGCGCAGCTGCGTTATACCCGCGGCGCATGGTCGTTCTCGGCGGAGAACCCGCAGACCACCATCACCCCGTTCGGCGGCAAGGGCGCGCGCATCAACAGCGGCGCCGACGTCATGCCGGACCTTACCGCGCGCTGGCTCGCCCGTGGCGACTGGGGCCACTTCACCGTCGCCGCGCTGCTGCGCAGCTTCCGCTACGACGGGCACGACGAAAGCGGCGGTGCCCTGAGCGTGTCGGGCAAATTCAACATGGGGGCCAACGACGACCTGCGCTACATGGTCAGCGGCGGCGCCGGCGTGGGCCGCTACCTCGGCTTCGCGCTGGGCAGCGACACCGTGCTGGACGAGGAGGGGCGCCTGCATGCGCTGGACGGCTATGGCGGCTTCGCCGCCTGGCGCCACGCGTTCTCGCCCAAACTCCGCGGCAACCTGGTCTATTCGGTGGCCGTGCTCGACAACGACACGGCTTGGACCGGATACGAAGTCACCGACAAGGCACAGTCGGTGCGCGCCAACCTGATCTATTCGCCATTTCCCAAACTGGACCTGGGCGTGGAGCTGAGCCATGCGCAGCGCCGCCTGGAGAATGGCGAGAAGGGCGACATGAACCGCGTGCACACGCACGTGAAGTACAGCTTCTGACGACATCGTCCTGACGCCTTCAACGATGGCCCACGGCGGGCTGGGGTAACATCGACCCCGGTCCGCCGTTTCCGTTGCCGATGACTGCCACGCAGAGCCTGCCCCTGTTCCCGCTGCACGGCGTACTGCTGCCCGGCGCCGCGCTCGGCCTGCGTGTGTTCGAAGCGCGCTACCTGGACCTGGTGCGCGAATGCGGCCGCCAAGGTGGCACCTTCGGCATCTGCCTGATCCTGGAGGGCGAGGAAGTCGGCGCGCCGGCCACGCCCGCGGCCTGGGGCGTGGAGGCGCTGGTCGAGGATTTCGATGTCGGCGCCGATGGCGTGCTGCAGCTGCGCCTGCGCGGCGCGCGGCGTTTCCATGTGAGCCGGACGCGGGTGCGCGACAACGGCCTGGTGGTGGCCGATGTCCAATGGCGCGACCCGGACCACGACGACGAACTGCGGCCCGAGCATGCGCTGCTGGGACTGCTGCTGGAACGCATCCTCGAGCAGGCCGGCGGCGAATTCGCCGGCGCCGGCCCGGCGCAGCTGGACCAGGCGGCGTGGGTGGGCTGGCGGCTCGCCGAACTGCTGCCGCTGGAAGACGAGCAGCGGCTGGTGCTGCTGCAGGAAGACGATCCGCACCAGCGGCTGGATCGCCTGCTCACCTGGATTCCCGATTTCGAGCCGCCGGCCGAATCCGACCTGTAGAGGCGGGGTTCGCCCCGCCTGCGGCTTGCCGGGGCAGCATGATGCGGGCGTGCCCCGGCTCTACGGTTGCGGTTCGCTGTGGATCATCAGCAGCGGCAGGCCGGTCTCGGGCTGCACCTGCTGCTGGTTCGGCATGCCGTCGAGCGACCGCTTGAGCGTATCCAGCGCGGGGTCCACGCCCGGCAGCGGCCGCCACATGCCGAACAGCTTCAGGTGGCGCTGGAAACGCAGCGTCTGCGCGCTGCCCAGCCAGACCGGGGATTGCCCCGGCTCGAGGCGTACGGCCGACGGCCACAGCCGCAACGCATAGACCTGGTCCGGCTGCGCGCCCGGATGCAGCAGCAGCAGTGCTTCGACGTTGCTGTCCAGGGTGGCGGGCAGCACCGGCACGTCCCGCGGTGCCGCCGTCTGCTCCAGCATGGCCAGTGCCTGCTGCCAGCCGGCCTGCGGCTGCACGGTCCAGCCATTGCGTTCCAGTTGTTGCTGCAGGGGCGCCAGCGGCCCCGCCACCTGCACGTCCAGCGGCCAGCGCTGGTCGTCGTCGAACTCGTTGCGGCGTGCCGGCAATTCGCGCCAGCCGTCCTGCCACCAGGCGGCCGCGTCCATCATCCGCGGCGCTTCGGCCGCCGGTTCGAACTTGGCCAGCTTGGCCGGCACGTTGCGCGGCGCGTACCAGAAGCCGGCCAGCACGAACGCGCCGTAGAACAGCCACGTCACCGGCTTGACCCAGAACGAGCGGTTGAAGCGGCGGCGGTAGGCGATGCCCAGCACCAGCAGCCAGAAGATGCCGAACAACATGCCGCCGATGACGTCGCTCAGCCAGTGCGCGCCCAGGTAGAGGCGGGCAAACCCGATGATCGTCACCACGATGCCCGACACCAGGTACGGCCACACCCGCGTGCGGCCGGGCAGTTCGCGGCCGATCAGCACGGCGAAGAAGCCGAAGGTGATGGTAGCCATGGTCACCGACACCGACGGGAAACCGAAGCCGCTGCTGGCCGCCGGCGGCCGCACCACGTCCACGGTGGTGCCGAGCAGCTTGGTCAGCGCCAGGCCGAACGCCAGCGCCGCCAGCCAGTGCGCGGCGGCCATCCAGCGCCGGCGCCAGCACAGGTAGCCCATGCCCGCGGCGGTGGCCGGCAGCAGCACCTGCCAGTCGCCCAGCGAGGCCAGCGCCGCCATCGGGTAGTCGGCCAGCGGATTGCGCAGGGCCAGCATCAGGTGGTGCACGGCCAGGTCCAGCGCCAGCGGCTCGCCATGCCCCACCACCACCATCAGCAGCACGAACCAGCCCCAGCCCAGCAGCAACAGCATCAGCGCCAGCATCGCCAGCGGCACCGATTCGCGCCGGCGCGGGTCGAACAGGTCGTTCCAGTAGCGGCCGAGCAGGTGCGGGTGGCGCTGCGACCAGCGCAGCAGGCGCGCCAGCCAGCCGTCCATGCGCGCGGCCGACCAGCGGTAGCCGTACAGCACGATGGCCCACACCAGCCCCAGCATCACCCCGAGCAGGGCCACCACCACGAACAGCCGCCCGGCCACCGCCGCCACCGCGTCGTAGGCCTGGCCCAGCGCCCAGCCCGGCAGCAGGAACAGCACCGCCCACGACAGGCTGGCCACGGCGCTGGGCTGCGCGTACCGCGCCAGCGGCATCTTCGCCATGCCGGCGATGGCCGGCACGAACGGGCGGATCGCGCCGACATAGCGCGCCACCAGGATGCTCTTGAACGCATTGCGCCTGAACAGCAGTTCGCCGCGCTCCAGCAGCTGCGGGTAGCGGCTGAACGGCCACACCCCGCGCAGGCGGTCGCCCCAGCGCCGGCCGACCCAGTAGCTCAGGCCGTCGCCGCAGAACGCGCCGAGCGCGGCACAGGCCACCGCGTAGGGGCCGGATATCTCGCCCATGCCGATGAGCACGCCGATGGCGATCATCAGCGGCAGCGCCGGCACGATCGCGCCGAGGATGATCACGGCGTCGCAGAAGGCGATGGCGAAGACGACGGCGCCGGCCAGCACCGGGTGCGCGGCGATCCAGGCCAGGGTGGAGTCGATCCAGGATGAATTCATCGACGGATTATAAAAGGGCGCGGGCGCCGGACCGTCGCCCGGCGATGGCTTCCCGGACAGCGGCGGTGCAGGTAGGAGAAGTCCGCATGCATGCGCCGCCGGTCCCCGCGGGACGGCCCGCTAGAATGGCGGCGATGGTGAATACGAACGACGACGGCCTGCAGGTCCTCAAATCCGACAGCTTCGGCCGCATCCTGCTGGTGCGCGAGGGCGGGCGCCGCTTCGTGCGCCGCGATCTCGGCGCCACGCCGTGGTGGCTGCGGCTGCCGGCCTGGTGGCTGGCGCGGCGCGAGGCCCGCGCGCTGGCGAAGCTGGGCGGCATGGAGGCGACCCCGCAGCTGCTGGGCTGGGACGGGCGCTGGCTGGACCGCAGCTACATGGAGGGCGCGGCCATGCACCAGCGCCCGCCGCGCGGCGACGTGGCCTGGTTCCATGCCGCGCGCCGCCTGCTGCAGCAGGTGCACCGCCAGGGCATCGCCCACAACGACCTGGCCAAGGAAGCGAACTGGCTGGTGCGCGCCGACGGCTCGCCGGCGCTGATCGATTTCCAGCTGGCGGTCTGCGGCGACCCGCGCTCGCGCTGGATGCGCCTGCTCGCCCGCGAGGACCTGCGCCACCTGCTCAAGCACAAGCGCATGTACTGCCGGCAGGCGCTGACGCCGGTGGAACTGCGCCTGCTCAAGCGCCATTCGTGGGTACGCGAGCTGTGGTTCGCCACCGGCAAGCCGGTATACCGCTTCGTGACCCGGCGCCTCCTGCGCTGGGAGGACAACGAGGGGCAGGGGCCGAAGATGTGATCCATCCCGCGTAGCGGGATGGATCACCCCAAAGTTGCTGCGCAACTTCGGGCCCCGGCTGCTGTCTTGCCTATCCCCCGCGCCTTTGGCGCGCCCCCCTTAACAAAGGGGGGCTTCGCTCCATCACGTTGGCAATGCGCGTGGAGAGGGCTTGCCCGGCTGGGGCCTGGCCGGGAAATCCACGGCGGGGCAAGCCCCGCTCTACGGTGGGTTCGCTGGAGGGTTGCGGCCCTGTGGGGCTGGCTTGCGCCAACCGACAATGCGACGTCAGGACTCAGCGCACTTCCACCACCTGCCTGCCGAGGTAGCGGCGCTGGGTGTCGAAGTCGTAGCCCAGGGTGAGCGTGCCCGCGTCGGCGCAGGCGTGGCAGCTGCGCAGCGGGGTGGCGTAGAGCAGGCGCACGCCGCCGTCGGGCAGCGGCGCGGTGCCGGCGGCCTGTGCCGGCGCGAACGGCACCACATCCGGATGCGTGTCGAGGAACGCCTTGAGCGCCGGCTCGGCGCGCGCGCTGCCGTCCAGCGCGTCCGCGTCCACGTCGATGGTCCGGCCGCTGGCATCCACCAGCCAGGTGCCCTGGTTGGTGTTGGCGCGCAGCGGGAATTCCAGGGTTGCCACGCCCACGCCGGACGCGTCGTCCCAGGCGCTGACGTAGCCCGGGTCGCCCTGCGCGGCCAGCCGTTGCGCGGCGGCGATCGCCGCCGGCGTCGCGCCGGCGCCACGCATGGCCTCGACCACGCAGTCGCCGCCGCCGGGCGGCGCGTCGCTGCGGCAGGCTTCGGTCGAACCGCTCCACACCGCGCTGGCATCGATCCGCGATGGCGCAGCGTCATTGCCGCCCAGCCCGGTGGTCTGCCCGGCCACGTCGCGCGGGCGTGCGGTGTCGGCCGGCGCTGCGGGCTGCTTCTGGCAGGCGGTCACGGAAAGAAAGAGCAGCAGGGGAGCGGCAACAGCGGGCAACGGTTTCATTGGAACGCACGATGGATACGGAAAGGGCGCCAGTATCGGCATCGCGCATTAACGCTAGGTGTTCGGTGCGCGCGTCCATGGACGGCGTTGGGCATGGCGCATAATGCGCTCCGCTTCCATCGGGTATCGCGGAGTCGCGCATGAGCAGCTTGCAAGGCAAGACCCTCTTCATCACCGGCGCCTCGCGCGGCATCGGCCTGGCCATCGCGCTGCGCGCCGCGCGCGACGGCGCCAACGTCGCCATCGCCGCCAAGTCGGCGGTGCCCAACCCCAAACTGCCGGGCACCATCCATACCGCGGTGGAGGCGGTGAACGCGGCCGGCGGCCGCGGCCTGGCGCTGAAGTGCGACATCCGCGAGGAGGACCAGGTGCGCGCGGCGGTGGCGGCCACGGACGACACCTTCGGCGGCATCGACATCCTGATCAACAACGCCTCGGCGATCTGGCTGCGCGGCGCGCTGGACACGCCGATGAAGCGTTTCGACCTGATGCAGCAGGTCAACGCGCGCGGCAGTTTCCTGTGCGCGCAGGCCTGCCTGCCGCACCTGCTGCAGGCGCCCAACCCGCACATCCTCACCCTGGCGCCGCCGCCGAGCCTGGACCCGAAATGGTGGGGGCCGCATACCGGCTACACCCTGGCCAAGATGGGCATGAGCTTCGTGACCCTGGGCCTGGCCGCCGAGTTCGGCCCGCAGGGCGTGGCGGTCAACGCGCTGTGGCCGCGCACCATCATCGCCACCGATGCGATCAACATGATCCCCGGCGTCGATGCCGCCGGCTGCCGCCGCCCTGAGATCATGGCCGATGCCGCGCACGCGGTACTGGTGCGCGAGGCGGCCGGTTTCAGCGGCCGCTTCCTGATCGACGACGAGGTGCTGGCGCAGGCCGGCATCACCGACCTGTCCGCCTATGCGGTGGACCCGTCGCGGCCGCTGCTGCCGGACCTGTTCCTGGATTGACCGGGGTTCCGGATGGGGCCGCTCGAATCCTGCGCCCCGCCGTAGGAGCGGCTTCAGCCGCGAAGGGGCTCTGCCGGTAAAGCCCCTTCGCGGCTGAAGCCGCTCCTACGGGGAGCTGTCAGGGTTCCAGCGGTTCCGGCAGTTCGTGCCCGCAGCGGTTGCAGTAGCGCGCCTCCGGGTCGTGGCCCTCGTGGCCGCAGACGATGCAGCCGCGGTCGTCGCGGCGGCGCCGGCCGGCTTCGGCCTGGCGCATGCCGTTGGCCAGCTCGGCGGTGTAGATGCCGGTGGGCACGGCGATGATGCTGTAGCCGATCAGGATCAGCACCGAGGTGACGAAGCGCCCCAGCGTGGTCTGCGGCACGATGTCGCCGAAGCCGACCGTGGCCATGGTCACCACCGCCCAGTACATGCTGGACGGGATGCTGCTGAAGCCGTGGCTGGGGCCTTCGATCACGTACATCAGCGACCCGGCGATGATGGCGATGGTGATCACCATCGACAGGAACAGCAGGATCTTGCGGCGGCTGCGCCACAGCGCCCGCAGCAGGACGCCGCTTTCCTCGATGTAGCGGGTCAGCTTGAGGATGCGGAACACGCGCAGGATGCGCAGCGCGCGCACCACCAGCAGGGACTGCGCGCCGGGCACCAGCAGCGACAGGTAGGTGGGCAGGATCGCCAGCAGGTCGATGATGCCCCAGACGCTGAGCGCATAGCGCAGCGGCCGCCGCACCACCAGCAGGCGCAGCACGTACTCGGCGGTGAACAGGACGGTGAAGCCCCATTCGACCACGTAGAACCACGACGCCCAGGCGGCGTGGACGTGCTGCACGCTGTCCACCACCACCACCAGCACGCTGGCGACGATGGCGTAGACCAGCAGCAGGTCGAAATTGCGCGAGGGGCGGGTGTCGTGCCGGTAGATGATGTCGAACCAGCGGCGGCGCCAGCCGGTCTCGGACGCGGGGTTGAGCTGCGGGGTGGAGAACAGGCGCATGGCGGCATTGTGCCGCAGCCCCGTGTAATGGGGGACAATGCCGCTTTCACCCACCACACCTACCGGAACGCCATGACCGCCGTCGCCGAACCGCTGCTGTCCCTGTCCCAGTACTACCTGCCGGTGTACCGGCCCCGCCAGCTGGTGCTCGAGCGCGGCCAGGGCGCGCGGCTCTGGGACACGCAGGGGCGCGAGTTCATCGACCTGGCGGCCGGCATCGCGGTGTGCAGCCTGGGCCACAACAACCCGGAACTGAAGGCCGCGCTGCTGGCCCAGGCCGACAAGCTCTGGCACACCAGCAACATGTTCTACAGCGAGCCGCCGCTGCACCTGGCGCAGGAACTGGTGGAGGCCTCGCGCTTCGCCAGCCGCGTATTCCTGTGCAATTCCGGCGCCGAGGCCAACGAGGTGGCGATCAAGCTGGTGCGCAAGTGGGCCGCCGCGCAGGGCCGGCCGCCGGAGAAGCGCGTCATCCTGACCTTCCGTGGCAGCTTCCACGGCCGCACCCTGGCCACGGTGACCGCCACCGCCCAGCCCAAGTACCAGGAAGGCTACGAGCCGCTGCCCGGCGGTTTCCGCTATGCCGATTTCAACGACGTGGCGCAGCTGGAAGCGGCCATGGCCGGCGGCGACGTGGCCGCGGTGATGTTCGAGCCGGTGCAGGGCGAGGGCGGGGTGATGCCGGCCTCGGCGGAGTTCATGCGCCGCGCCCGCGAGCTGTGCGACCAGCACGGTGCGCTGCTGGTGCTGGACGAGATCCAGGTGGGCATGGGCCGCACCGGCGAGCTGTTCGCGCACTGGAACTGGGGCGTGACCCCGGACATCGTCAGCCTGGCCAAGGCGCTGGGCGGCGGCTTCCCGATCGGCGCCATGCTGGCCGGCCCGAAGGTGGCCGAGGTCATGGGCGTCGGCGCGCACGGCACCACCTTCGGCGGCAACCCGCTGGCCGCGGCGGTGGCGCGGGTGGCGCTGCGCACCCTGGCCTCGGATGGGATCAAGGCCAACGTGGCCCGCCAGTCGGCCGCGCTCAAGGCCGGGCTGGAGGCCATCGGCGCCGAGTTCGGCGTGTTCGAACAGGTGCGAGGCATGGGCTTGATGATCGGCGCGGTGCTCAGGCCCGAATACGTGGCCGACATCGGCGCGCTGCTGGACCTGGCCGCCGAGAAGCAGGTGCTGATCCTGCAGGCCGGCACCAGCGTGCTGCGCTTCGTGCCGCCGCTGAACATCACCGACGAGGAGCTGGCCGAAGGCCTCAGGCGCGTGCGCGAGGCGATCGCGGCCTACGTGGCGTCGCGCTGACGCACGCACCTTTCGGCTGCTTCCCGCAGGAGCGGCTTCAGCCGCGACCTGGCTTTCCCGTGAAGGCTCTGGTCGCGGCTGAAGCCGCTCCTACGTTTTTGCGGGACGGCGGGAGTTTCCGGTCGACTGTGCCGGCTGCGAGACATTGATGCCATTTGCTGGATGCGGGTTGCTTGCCCCCCGTAGGAGCGGCTTCAGCCGCGACCAGATTTTTTCGCGAAGGCCTCAATCGCGGCTGAAGCCGCTCCTGCGACAGGCCGAGGGCGTGGGCTCCCGGCGCGCTACCCGGCAGGCGGGTGCCATGCTGCCCACCCGCTTCCGGAACAATGCTTTGGGCATGACCTGGACAGCGTTCTGCGGCAGGGTCGCTCCGACGCGTTTTACGGCAGCAACCGCCCCGTTCGGCCCATCGCGGCACTGCTCCGCCATCGCGCGACGAAGCGAGCCGGCCGCTGCTTCAGTCCAGCAGCCGGTAGCGCCGCAGCACCCGGCGCAGTGATTGCGTGTGGTGCGCGGTGTCGGCGTGCAGGCCGGCCGCGCGCGCGCCCTGCACGTGGCGGAACAGGTGATCGATGAACAGCGTGCGTGCCGGCGCGCTGCCGAGCTTTTCAGTCGCGGCCAGGTAGATGCGCGGATCGGGTTTGCGCACGCCCAGCGCGGCGCTGCACAGCACCTCGGTGCCGGGCAGCAGCGCGGCGATGGCGGCCGCGCTCAGGGGGCCGTTGTTGGTCAGCACGGCGACGCGCACATCCGCGCGCAGGCGTTGCAGCAGAGCGAGCGTGTCGTGGCGCGGGGCGCTGGCGTGGGTACGCGCGGCGCGCCAGTCGTCGGCGGACAGCTGGCTGCCGAGGCGGGCGTTCAGCGCCTGCAGCAGCGCCCCGCCATCGAGTTCGCCGCGCGCGTGCGCCAGCTCCAGGCCTTCGCCGCGCAGCAGCGTGTCGATCTGCGCGGGCGCGCAGCCGGCCGCGTCCGCCAGGTGCCGCAGATGGCGCGAATGGTCGTAGTCGGCAAGCAGGCCGTCGAAATCGAGCAGCAGGGCGTGGAGGGTGGGAATCATCGGGACACGGCAGGAGCGACTTCAGTGGCGATGGGGCTTTCCCGGGAAGTCCCCTTCGCGACTGAAGTCGCTCCTACGGGGGCGGCGCTCAGGCGGCGACCACCTTGAACGCCTCGCGCGCGGCGGCCAGGGTGGCGTCGATCACCGCGTCGTCGTGCGCGCTGGACAGGAAGCCGGCCTCGTAGGCCGACGGCGCCAGGAACACGCCGCGCTCCAGCATCGCGTGGAAGAAGCGGTTGAACGCGGGAATGTCGCAGGCGGTGGCCTGGGCGTAGGTTTCCACTTTCTCATGGGTGAAGAACAGGCCGAACATCGCGCCGACGCGGTTGGTGGTGACGGCGACGCCGGCCTCGCGCGCGGCCGCTTCCAGGCCCTCGCACAGGCGCGCGGTGCGCGCGGCCAGCGCATCGTGGAAACCCGGCTGCTGGATCAGCTGCAGCATCGCCAGGCCGGCGGCCATCGCCACCGGGTTGCCGCTGAGCGTGCCGGCCTGGTAGATCGGGCCGGCCGGTGCGATCTGCTGCATCAGCTCGCGGCGGCCGCCGTAGGCGCCCACCGGCATGCCGCCGCCGATGATCTTGCCGAAGGTGGTCAGGTCCGGGGTGATGCCGTAGTGCGCCTGCGCGCCGCCCAGCGCCACGCGGAAGCCGGTCATCACCTCGTCGAAGATCAGCAGCGCGCCGTGCTTCGTGCACAGTTCGCGCAGGTGCTGCAGGTAGCCCGCGCGCGGCGGGATGCAGTTGGCGTTGCCGACCACCGGCTCGATGATCAGGCCGGCGATCTCGCCGCCCTGCTGTTCGAACAGCGCGGTGGCCGCGTCGAAATCGTTGTAGGGCAGGGTGAGGGTGAGTTCGCTCAGGCCGGCCGGCACGCCCGGCGAGGTCGGCACGCCCAGGGTCAGCATGCCGCTGCCGGCCTTGACCAGGAACGAGTCGCCGTGGCCGTGGTAGCAGCCTTCGAACTTGACGATCTTGCTGCGCCCGGTGGCGCCGCGCGCCAGGCGGATCGCCGACAGCGTGGCCTCGGTGCCCGAGTTGACCATGCGCACCATCTCGCACGAGGGCACCAGGGCGGTGATGGTCTCGGCCATGGTCACCTCGGCCGCGCACGGCGCGCCGAACGACAGGCCGTTGCCGATGGCCTGCTGCACCGCCTCGCGCACCGCCGGGTGGTTGTGGCCGACGATCATCGGGCCCCACGAACCGACGTAGTCGATGTAGCGGTTGCCGTCCACGTCGAACAGGTACGCGCCATCGGCGCGCTGCACGAAGAACGGTTCGCCGCCGACCGACTTGAACGCGCGCACCGGCGAGTTGACGCCGCCGGGCAGCAGCTGCCGGGCGCGGGCGAACAGGGCGTGGGACTGGTCGTGGTTCAGGGACATGGCAGGCACGGGGATGACGAAAGAATGTGCCCATTGTCCGCTTTCGCGCCGGGCGCCGCCATGCGCCGGGGCATGCATGACCAATGGCCTGCAAGGGCGCGCGGGGCGCATGCAAGAATGCGGGACGATCCGTCCCGAAGGGAGAGCCATGAAGTTCGATACGACGTTCAAGGCCGGTGCGCTGTCGGCCGCGCTGCTGCTGGCCTTCGCCGCCACCGCCCACGCCGGTACCGGCCCGGCGCAGATTTCAGAGCGCGCGCGCGCCATCCAGGCCAGGGCGATCAACCTGGACACCCACCTGGACACGCCGGCGCTGTTCTCCAAGCCGGGCTGGAAGATCACCGACCGCCATGCCTTCCAGGACGACGGCTCGCAGATCGACTACCCGCGCATGGTCGAGGGCGGGCTGGATGGCGGCTTCTGGGTGGTGTTCACCGGCCAGGGCGAGCGCGACGCGGCCGGCAACCTGAAGGCGCGCGACGCCGGCCTCCGGCGCCTGTCCGAAATCCGCGAGATGGTCGCGGCCAACCCGGACAAGTTCGAACTGGCCACCACCGCCGACGACGCGGCGCGCATCAAGGCGGCCGGGAAGAAATCGGTCTACATCAGCATGGAGAACGCCTACCCGCTGGAGTACGACCCCAGCCTGCTGAGTTTCTATTACAAGCAGGGGCTGCGCATGATCTCGCTGGCGCACATCAGCCACAACGATTTCGCCGATTCGGCCGGCATGGGCGTGGCGCCGGAAGGCGAGCACGGCGGCCTGAGCGAGAAGGGCAAGGCGATGATCGCCGAGGCCAACCGGCTGGGCATCATCATCGACCAGTCGCACGCGTCCAACGCGGTGTTCGACCAGATGCTGGAACTGAGCAGGGCGCCGATCATCCTTTCGCACAGCGGCGCCTACGACGTGTTCGCGCACTCGCGCAACATCGACGATGCGCGCATCCGCGCGCTGGCGAAGAAGGGCGGCGTGATCCAGGTGAACTCGCTGGGCGGCTACCTGATCGACACGGGCGCCACCCCTGAGTACCGCGCCGAGCGGCGCAGGCTCTACGAATCCTTCGGCGGCCGCGACGACCTGGGCGAAGCCGAGCGCGCGCAGCTCAAGGCGCGCCTGGCCGAGCTGGACGCGAAGTACAACATCCGCAAGGCCGATTTCGACGACTACATGCGCCACCTGCTGCACATCATCAAGGTGGCCGGCTGGGAGCACGTGGGCCTGGGCGCGGACTGGGACGGCGGTGGCGGCGTGGAAGGCTACGAGGACATCGCCGCCCTGCCCAAGGTGGTGCAGGCCCTGCTCGATGCCGGCTACGACGAGCGGCAGATCGGCGGCATCCTCGGCGGCAACACCGTGCGCCTGATCCGCGAGGTGCAGGCCCTGGCCGACCCGGCGGCGGTCAAGGCGGCGCTGGAGTAAGCGCTGCTCAAGCCCCTCTCCCCATGGGGCGAGAGGGCACGGTCTGCGCGCCACGGGCGCGCGTGCCTTCGAGCGCCCACGCCGCTGGCGTGGGCCGGGGCGCGGAGCGCGGTAAAGTCCGTGGCGCTCTGCCATCGGAGGCGTCCGCCGCGCCTGCATCCGTTCTTCCGTAAACCGCTGCAGGCGACCCATCGTCGGCCGACCCTTCGGAAGGCTTGGCAATGCAGCCTGGCAATCCGGTGGCCTGCTCAAGCCCCTCTCCCAATGGGAGAGGGGTTGGGGTGAGGGTACGCAGCGAAGCCCCGGGGTTTTGCCGGCAGGCGCTTCCACAGCACCTCGGTCCGTTGCCCGGCGCCGCTGCACGCGGCACATGCGTGTGCCGATCCTTCGGAACGCTTCGCCGTGCAGCCTGGCAATCCGGCCGGGCTGCTCCCCGACGGCGTTGGGAAGCAACGCGCCGCGGCCGCTCAGCGCGGAGAAAAACACGCCTGGTAGCCGCGCAGCGCCGCCACCGGGTCGGCGGCGGCATACACGCCGCTGATGACCGCCAGCAAATCGGCGCCGGCGGCGACCAACGGCGCGGCGTTGTCCGCGGCCAAGCCGCCGATGGCCACGCGCGGCACGCCCAGCGCCGCGGCCTCGCCCAGCAGCGACGGGTGCGCGCGCCGGGTGGTGGCCTTGCTGCGGCTGGGAAAGAACGCGCCGAAGGCGACATAGCTGGCGCCGGCGGCCACCGCGCGCTGCGCCAGCCCGATCTGGTCGTAACAGGACGCGCCGACGATCGCATCCGGGCCGAGCAGGGCGCGCGCCGCGGCGATATCGCCGTCGTCCTCGCCCAGGTGCACGCCGGCCGCGCCGACGGCGGCGGCCAGGGCGGCATCGTCGTTGACGATCAGCGGCACACCGGCGGCGGCGCACAGCGCCTGCAGCGCCTGCGCCTGTTCATGGGCGGTGGCGGCATCGACCGCCTTGTTGCGGTATTGCAGCCAGGTGGCGCCGGCGGCGAGCAGCGGCCGCGTGCGTTCCAGCAGGCGCGCGGTGTCGGTTTCGTCGGGGGTGATCAGATAGACGCCGCGGGCGGCGGGGATGGGGTGGGGCATGGATGGCTACCTGTACGGCGGCGGGAATGGGACAATCTGCGGCCGCCCCTGTGTTGCCGTGATTATCCAATGTCCGACGCTTCCGCCTCCACTTTCCGCACCTGGATGTGCGTCGTCTGCGGCTTCATCTACCGCGAGGCCGACGGTCTGCCCGAAGAGGGCATCGCCCCGGGCACGCGCTGGGAAGACGTGCCGGAGACCTGGACCTGCCCGGACTGCGGCACCACCAAGGACGATTTCGAGATGGTGGAGCTGGACTGAGCCCGGCCGGCACCGGAATGCCGCAGGGGCGCCCCGCACGCGCCCTGCGGGCGAAGGAGGCCGCACGCGGGGCGAGCCCGCAGGCAGGGATCAATGCAGCCGCGGCCTTTCGCCGCCGATGTCGATCAGGCGTTCGTGCACCTGCGCCGCGTCGGCGGCATCCGGCTCCCGCCGCAGGTACTGCGACAGGTCGGCGCGCGCGCCGGCCAGGTGGTCCAGGCGCAGGTAGGCCAGGCCGCGGTCGCGCAGCGCGTCGTTCTGCTCCGGCGCGAGCTTGAGGATGCGGTCGGCGCTGCGCGCGGCGCGGTCCCATTCCTCGCGTTCGGCGTAGACGCCATACAGGTTGCGCAGCATGCGCATCAGGATCGCGCGCGCCGGCGCCGGGTCCAGGATCTGCGCCAGCACCTGGTCGTCGGGCGTCTCGCCGCCGAGGTTGCTGCGCGCGCGCTCGCGCAGTTCGTCCACGCCCAGCGGGCGGCCGCCGTTGAACGGGTCCATGACCAGCACCCCTTCCTCCACCGGCAGCCGCACCAGGAAATGGCCCGGGAAGGAAATGCCTTCCAGCGGCAGGCCGAGTCGGCGCGAGACTTCCATCTGCACCAGCGCCAGCGAGATCGGGTTGCCGAGCCGGCGCGTGACCACCTCGTTGAGGTAGCTGTTGCGCGGGTCGTAATAGGCGTCGTGGTTGCCGCTGTAGCCCAGTTCGTTGAACAGGTGGTGGTTGATGGCGGCCACCTTCAGCGGCCACTCGGCAATGGCCTCCACTTCCACCCGCAGGTGGTCGGCGTGGGCCTGCAGCAGGCGGTCGCAGCGGGCCGGGTCCAGTTCCGGGTATTCGTCGCGCGCGATCAGCAGCGCGGTGGGCAGCAAGGGCAGTGCGTCGTCGGCCAGCTCGGCCAGCGCGTCCCAGTGCGGCAAGGTGAGGCGTGTGTCGGACATGGCCCAAGACTGGCGGCAAAGCGCGGCCGGTTCAAGGCGTGCGGCCTGCGCATGCCGGGTAGGAGCGACTTCAGTCGCGATGGGGCTTTCCTAGTAACGCCCCATCGCGACTGAAGTCGCTCCTACGTGGGGCGGGTCATTTGGCCTTCGGGATGCCGGGGCCGAACACCAGTTCGGTGCCGTCTTCCAGTTTCAGCTTCGCCGCCTGGCCGGCATTGAGTTCCAGCACGTAGCGCGCCGGCCCGGCGCTGGGATAGGGCGGGCAGGCATCGCCGGCCGAGCACGGCGGTACGTCGCGCTGCTGGCTGACCAGCCGGCGCGCATCGTCGAAATAGAGGATGTCCAGCGGGATGCGGGTGTTCTTCATCCAGTACGCCTGCGGTTCCAGGCGGTCGTGGATGAACAGCATGCCGCGGTCGCTGTCCATGCTGTCGCGGAACATCAGCCCGCGCGCGCGGCTGGCGTCGTCCTGGGCCAGTTCCACCTTGTAGCGGGTGCCGGCCAGTTCCACCCAGTGCCCGCCGGCGCTGGCGCAGCCGCTGAGCAGCAGCAACAGGGACAGGCAGGCGATGCGGCGCGGCAGGGACATGGCGGACTCTCGGGTGAAAGGGCGTTGCGCACCTTCACGGATGCGTGGCGTGGCGTCAAGCGTCCTCGCGCGCGGGTTCCGGCCTGCCTGGCGTGGCGGCGAAGGCGGCGTGCAGCGCGGAAAACAGGCCGTGCACGTCCTCGCGCAGCCATGCCCGCGTGGCGGCGGCGGGCTGCACGAACAACTGGCAGGACAGGGCCAGCGCGGCGGCGTCCAGGCCGAGCGGATCGTCGCGGTGGCGGCCGAGCTGGAAGAAACGGTCGTACAGGTCGAAGCGGCTCTCCAGCAGGTGCGCGTGCCAGGCGCCCAGCGTGTGGTCGATGTCCAGGCCGCCAGCCTGTCGTGGCGGCGTCCAGCCGGGCGGCAGGTACAGCGGCGGCGTGGCCGCGGGCAGGGCGCCGGCATGCGCATAGGCGCGGCAGGCCAGCCAGAAGCGGAACAGGCACAGCTCGGCGATCGCTTCGCGCGGCGCCGGATGCAGCCGCAGCACGCTGGCGTAACGGCCGTGGTAGTCCACGTCCAGGTAGTCGCGGGCGAGCCGCTCCGATGCCGCGCCGGCGGCGGGAATGCCTTTCATGCCTGCTTCTCCCTGGCGGTGCGCGCGCCCGGGCAGGCGCGCGCGTGGGGTCCATGCGCCAATGAAAGCAATTAGTTCACTCAAATGAAAGTGATTGGTGACCTTGCCGCGGAAGCGGTCCGTAACGTTGCCGGCCATGAGCGACGAACGCTTCGAATTCTCCCGACGCTTGGGACAGGCGATGAGCGCGGCCGGTTACGAACCGCGGCCGGCGACTCTCTTCCGCCTGTTCAATGCGCGCTACCGGGGGCGTTCGGTGAGTTTCCAGAGCGCGTCGCGCTGGCTGGGCGGTCGCTCCATTCCCGAGCAGGACAAGCTGCAGGTGCTGGCCGAACTGTTCGGCGTGACGCCGCAGGCGCTGCGCTTCGGCGAGTCGACGACGCGCGTGGCCGAGGCCCGCGCCGAATGGAACAGGATGGGCGCGCGCGAACGCGCGGTGATCGACACCTATCTGGCGCTGCCGGCGCGGCAGCGCGAGCTGGTCGGCGAGCTGGTGAAGGCGCTGGCGCAGGCGGACAGGAAGTCCACCCGCTAGCCGGTCGGCCGGGCGTGCGCCGGGTGGGACCTGCCCGACGGGTCCGTACGCGGGGGAAGGCACCCGTCCGGGAATGCCCATGGGTTCCTTCCCGTTTCCCTGCTCCCGTCCTGGCGCCGTTCCGACTGCCGACCGCGGCGATGCCCGGCACGGTATCGCCGGCGCGTGGCGGTGGATTGCGCGGCCGGCGGCCACGCTCGTGTCGCGGCCTTGGCACGGTGGGCATGCCGGGCAACAGCGGCGGACGTATCGCGGCCGGTGGCCGTCATCACGCGCGTCGGCTCGACATCGGGTGGTTGCTGGGCACGCCGCGCGCTGGAAGGGCGGCAGGAGCCCTGCGGGCAGCCACGACGACTGGCTGCCCCTGCGTGGTGCGCTTACAGCACCTGCGGCGGTTCGCCGCCGACGATGACCACGTCGGCCGGGCGCCGCGCGAACAGGCCGACGGTGACCACGCCCGGGATCTGGTTGAGCTGCTGTTCCAGCTTCACCGGGTCGGTGATGGACAGGTTGTGCACGTCCAGGATCAGGTTGCCGTTGTCGGTGACCACGCCGTCGCGCCACACCGGCTGGCCGCCGGTCAGCGCCAGGATCTCGCGCGCCACCAGGCTGCGCGCCATCGGGATCACTTCCACCGGCAGCGGGAACTTGCCCAGCACCGGCACCTGCTTGCTCGGGTCGACGATGCAGACGAACTGCTTGCTGGCCTCGGCGATGATCTTCTCGCGGGTCAGCGCGGCGCCGCCGCCCTTGATCAGGTTCTTGTTGCCGTCGCATTCGTCGGCGCCGTCCACGTACAGCGACAGGCCGCCGGTGTGGTTCAGGTCCAGCACCTCGATGCCGTGGCCCTTGAGCAGGGCGGTGCTCTGCTCGGAGCTGGAAACGGCGCCTTCGATCTGGTCCTTGATGCGCGCCAGCGCTTCGATGAAGTAGGCGACGGTGGAGCCGGTGCCGACCCCGACGATCATTCCCTTCTGGACGTATTCGATGGCTTTTTCGGCGGCCAGGCGCTTGGCTTCGGACATGGTGGGCTCGATGGCGTTGGAGGAATGCGTGTGGCGGTACGGTAGGAGCGGCTTCAGCCGCGATCGGGGCGTTCCCGGGAAAGCCCGTTCGCGGCTGATGGCCCGAGGCCACCCGGAGCCGCTCCTACGGGAGGATGGGAATCAGGCCGGCTTCTTCTTCTTTTCCAGCGCCAGCAGCAGCTTCCACTGCGCGGCGGTGACCGGGAACACCGACAGGCGGTTGCCCCTGGCGGTCAGCGGGAAGCCCTCGCCCAGTTCGTCGGCGTGGCGCTTGATCTCGTCCAGCGGGATCACCTGCGCCAGCTTGCGCTCGAAGGCCACGTCCACCAGGTACCAGCGCGGCTGTTCGCGGCTGGCCTTGGGGTCGTGGTAATCGGACTTCGGGTCGAACTGGGTGTCGTCCGGGTAGGCCTCGCTGGCCACCGTGGCGGTGCCGACGATGCCCGGCACCTTGGTATTGGAGTGGTAGAACAGGATGCCGTCGCCGACCTTCATGCCGTCGCGCATGAAATTGCGCGCCTGGTAGTTGCGCACGCCGTTCCACGGTTCGGTGCCCACGCGCTGCAGGTCGTCGATGGAAAAGGCGTCCGGTTCGGACTTCATCAGCCAGTAGCGCTTGCGGGCGGTCATGCGTGCGACGGTTCCGGGTAGAGAGTGGTCTGCTCGGTGCAGATGGCATCCACCGCCACGTCCCAGTCCTCGGCCGGCAGCGCCGGCACCTGCTGGGCGGCGAAGCCGGCGCCGACCAGCCACGGCGGCGCGCTCTGCCGCTGGCGGAAAGCGAAGCTGCGATCATACCAGCCGCCTCCCATGCCCAGCCGCCGGCCCTGCGGGTCGAAGCCGACCAGCGGCGCGACCACCAGCGCCATGTCCTGCGCGTGCAGGGTGCGTTCGGGATCGACGTCCGGCTCGGGGATGCCGTAGCGGTTGGTGCGCAGCGGCTGCCCGGGCCGCCACGGCGCGAAGCGCAGCAGGCGGCCATGCAGCACCGGCAGGCAGTAGGTCTGGTGCGCGGGCAACTGCATCTGCCAGCGGTGCAGGGCGATCTCGCCGTCCATCGCCCAGTAGCCGGCCACCGGGCCGCCCACATCGGCGAAGGGCAGGGCGAGCAGCCGCGCGGCCAGCGCCTCGGCGGCGGCGATGCGCTCGGCGGCCGGAATGTCACGGCGGCGCTGGCGCAGGTGTCGGCGGAGGTCCTGTCGATTGTCGGAAGTCATGGACGGGAAGTATGCCCCTCTCCCCTCGGGAGAGGGGTTGGGGAGAGGGTACGGGCGAAGCCTCGTGCAATCGAATGTCACGAGGCTTCGCCCGTACCCTCATCTGCCCTTCGGGCACCTTCTTCCGGAGGGAGAAGGAAAAAGAAACGGCGCCTTGCGGCGCCGTTCCGGAATAATTGCATTCTCCGCCATGACGATGCGTGCGAAACGACCTTGAACCCGGGGTTCAAGTGGGGACGCTGGGGAACCATCGGGCTTCCCGCTGCAAGGCGGACCTGCACACCCGGTGCCGTCGCGCCCCCGTGGTCGTCATTAAGGGACAAGGCGAATGTTTGCACACGCCGTCGTTCACGGCAGAGAACGCGACGCCAGTATAGCCGTGTTGCGCGCGCATGGCAGCCCGTGGAGGAAGCGCAGGCGGAACCGTCCGTCGGATGAATGCGGCGCGGTCAGCGGCCGTCGTCGATCGCGCCGTCCAGACGGCGGTTGAGATCGTTCATCGCGTTCTGGAAACGCTGCTGCTGCTGCGCCAGTTCATCGCGCATCAGGTGCAGTTCGTGCGCCAGGTTCAGCGCGGCCAATACCGCCACCCGGTCCACCGCGGCCATGCGGTTGTTGCCGCGGATCTCGCGCATGCGCGCATCGAGCATGCGCGCGGCGGCGGTGAGGCTGTCGCGCTCGGCCGGCTCCACGCCGACGGTGTACTCGCGGTCGAGGATGCGGACGCTGACCGGCTCGTTCTGGCTCACGTGTGCTGCTCCAGCGACTTGAGGCGGGTGATCATCGCTTCCACCCGCGAGCGCGCCTGCTCGTTCTTTGCCAGCAGCTGCGCGCGTTCGGCCACCAGCTGTTCCTGCTGCTGGCGCAGGCTGCGGTTCTCGTCGGCCAGGCGCTGGTTGCGCTCGAACAGCAGTTCGAGGCGGGCGGCCAGGGCCTGCAGCTGGGCGGCGGGGTCGAAGGAATCCATGCCCGGCACGATAGGCATGCGCGTCGGGGGTGGTCAAGATGGCGCGCACGGCGCCGTTGCTACACTGTGCAGCCGCCGCCGCGCGCCGCGTGGCGCGGGCCTTCCCGCTTCCAGACCCATGTGACATGACCGATCTTCCCGCCGTGAACGACATCCTCCAGGCCAGCCAGGCGCTGGACCTCGGGGCCACCCCGGCCGAACTCCACGGTGGACTGTGCGGCTGGCTGGCCGCCGGCGGCGCCGACCTGCCGGCCTGGCCGGCCAAAGTGCTGGCCGACGACAACCTGCCCGCGCCCGCACCGGGCAGCGCGCTCGACCGCCTGCGCGAAGCGGTGGTGGCGCAGCTGGAAGACCGCGATTTCGCCTTCGAACTGGTGCTGGCCGCGCCGGCGGCGCCGCTGCAGGAACGCACCGACGCGCTGTTCGACTGGTGCCGCGCGTTCCTCGGCGGCTTCGGCCTGGCCGCGGGCAAGCGCCCGGCGCTGAGCGAGGAGGGCGAGGAAGCCCTGCAGGACCTGGCGCGGCTGGCGCAGGCTTCCAGCGACGAGTTCGACAGCGCCGAAGAGGACGAGGACGCGCTGGCCGAGATCGAGGAATTCGTGCGCGTGGCGGTGCTGCTGCTGCACGGCGACTGCGTGATGGGCGCGCGCCACCGCCAGCGCCTGAACTGAGCCGGCCATGCACACGCTGACCGGCATCGCCCCCGCCGAGTACGCCCACCGCCGCCGCCAGCTGATGGAGGCGGCCGGCGACGACGCCATCCTGGTGCTGCCGGCCGCGCCCGAGCGCGTGCGCAGCAACGACACCCACTACCCGTACCGGCAGGATTCGGATTTCTGGTACCTGTGCGGCTTTCCCGAGCCGGAAGCGGTGCTGGTGCTGATCCCCGGCCGCCGCCATGGCGAGACGATCCTGTTCTGCCGCGAGCGCGATGCCGAGCGCGAAGCCTGGGACGGCCCGCGCGAAGGCCAGGAAGGCGCGGTGGCGCGCTACGGCATGGACGATGCCTATCCGATCGAGGACCTGGACGACATCCTGCCCGGCCTGCTCGAAGGCCGCTCGCGCGTCTACTACCACTTCGGCCGCGACGCCGATTTCGACCTCAAGCTGATCGGCTGGGTGAACCGGGTGCGCTCGCAGGTGCGCCACGGCGCGCAGCCGCCCCACGAGTTCCTGGAACTGGGCCACCTGCTGCACGAGCAGCGCCTGTTCAAGTCGCCGGCCGAGATCGCGCTGATGCAGCAGGCCGCCGACATCAGCGTGCGCGCGCACCGCGCGGCGATGCGCGCCGCGCGTGCCGGCATCCGCGAATACGAACTGCAGGCCGAGCTGGAACGCGAGTTCCGCCGCCACGACGCGGTGCCGGCCTACAACAGCATCGTCGGTGCCGGCGCCAACGCCTGCGTGCTGCATTACCGCGCCAACAGCGGCGGCAGCCGCGATGGCGACCTGGTGCTGATCGACGCCGGCGCCGAATGCCGCGGCTATGCCAGCGACATCACCCGCACCTTTCCGGTCAATGGCCGCTTCAGCGCCGAGCAGCGCGCCCTGCACGACCTGGTGCTGGCCGCGCAGGCGGCGGCGCTGGAACAGGCGCAGCCGGGCATCGCCTACGAGGAAGGCCACCTGGCTGCGGTCGAGGTGCTCACCGAGGGCCTGCTGCGGCTGGGGCTGCTGAAGGGCGACCTGGAAGAGAACCTGATCGAAGGCCATTACAAGCGCTTCTACCGGCACAAGACCGGGCACTGGCTGGGCCTGGACGTGCACGACGTGGGCGACTACAAGCTGGCCGGCGAATCGCGGCTGCTGGAGGCGGGCATGGTGTTCACCATCGAGCCGGGCCTGTACGTGTCGCCGGACGACAGCAGCGTGGAGGCGCGCTGGCGCGGCATCGGCATCCGCATCGAGGACGACGTGCTGATCACCGGCGACGGCCACCGTGTGCTGACCGGTGCGCTGGAGCGCAGCGCCGAGGAGATCGAGGCGTTCATGGCGCGCGCGGAGCCGTAGGGACGGGCGCGGAAGCGCCCTTCAGTGCGCGCCGGGCTTTCGGAGTGGGGCTTCACCGCACACAGAAGTGCACTCCTGCAGAGCCTCGGCGCGGCCACGAATCAAGGAGACCCGGATGTCAGTGAATTTCGCCCTGCGCCTGCTGCTTGCCGCAATGCTGGCCTTCGCCTCGCACGCCGCGGCCGCCTCTTCCCATGCCGATCCCTACGCCGATGTGCTCGACCTGCACGGCACGCCGGCCAACACCGCCGATCGCAGCTTCAACGTGTTCTTCGACGCCGGCGCCTGGCACGGCTACAGCCTGCCGGCGGTGGGCGACGCCGGCAGCGGCTTCTCCGGGCCGTTCGTGCACAGCCTCGGCGCCGGCCGCTGGGTCGGGCGGCGGATGGCGAAGGTGGAACTGAAGGACGCCGCCAGCGGCAGGCCGCTGGCGCTGCGCGAGGTCGCCAGCCACAGCCTGCCCGGCTGCCTGGAGCGGCGCTTCGAGGGCGAGGGCGTGCGCCTGCGGCAGGTGCTGTACTTCGCCGATGCGCGGCGCGCGCTGGTGCGCATCGAGCTGGAGGCATCCACAGCGCGCGGGCTGGACGTCGCCGTGGAAGGCGAGTCGATGCCGGCGCCGGGCGATGCCGTCGTGCTGCGGGACGGTGCGCTGCTGCAGACCTTCGCCGGCAGCGGCGAAACCCTGCTGACCCGGCTGCACGCCACGGGCGGAGAGATGCGGCCGCGGCAGGAACGGCAGGGCTATCGCTTCGCCTCGGCCGCGCCGCTGCGATTGCAGCCGGGGCAGCCGCTGGCGCTGGTGCTGGAGCAGTCCCTGTCGCCCGAAGCGGGCGCCACCGTGCCGCGCCTTGCCGACGAACCGGCGCTGTGGCGGCGCAACCGCGCGCGCTGGGAGGGCTACCTGCAGGCGATCGCCGCCGCGCATGTCGAGGGCGTGGATGACGCGACCGCGCGCCGCATCGCGGTCAAGGCGGTCCAGACCCTGATCGGCAACTGGCGCGCGGCGCGTGGCGACCTGCGCCACGACGGCGTCATTCCCTCGTATTCGGCCGACTACTTCAACGGCTTCTGGGCCTGGGATTCGTGGAAGCATGCCGCGGCGCTGGCATGGGTGGCGCCGGACCTGGCGCGCGACCAGATGCGCGCGATGTTCGACTTCCAGGCCGCCAACGGCATGGTCGCCGACAGCGTCTACCTGGACGCGAAGGAGAACAACTGGCGCAACACCAAGCCGCCGCTCGCGGCCTGGGCCACGCGGGAAATCCACCGCGCCACCGGCGATGCGGCCTTCGTCGCCGAGATGTACGACAGGCTGGTGCGCTACCACCGCTGGTGGTTCGCCGAGCGCGACCACGACCGCAACGGCCTGGCCGAATTCGGCGCCACCGACGGCACCCGCATCGCCGCGGCGTGGGAAAGCGGCATGGACAACGCGGTGCGTTTCGACGAGGCGAAGATGCTGGCCAACGGCGAGGGCGCGTGGTCGCTGGACCAGGAGTCGGTGGACCTCAACGCCTACCTCTACCGCGAGAAACACGATCTGGCCGAGCTGGCCGGCATCCTCGGCAGGACTGCCGAACGCGATGCATGGCGGCGCGAGGCCGAGGCGATGAAGCAGCGCATCGGCACGCGGTTCTTCGACGCCGCCGCCGGCTGGTTCTTCGACGTGCGCCTGGGCACGGGCGAGCGCATCGGCGTGTACGGGTCCGAGGGCTGGACGCCGCTGTGGGCCGGCCTGGCCAGCGAGGCGCAGGCGCGGGCGGTGATCGCGACCATGCTCGATCCGAAGCGATTCGCCACGCCGATGCCGCTGCCGACCCTGGCGGCGGACGATGCGCGCTTCTCGCCGATCAAGGGCTATTGGCGCGGGCCGCTGTGGCTGGACCAGGCGCGTTTCGGCGTCGAGGCGCTGCGCCGTTACGGCCGCGTGGCCGAGGCCGACGCGCTGAGCGCGCGCCTGCTGCTGGCCGCCGACGGGCTGGCTGCGCAGGCGCCGATGTACGAGAACTACGACCCGACCACCGGCAAGGGCTACCAGGCGCGCAACTTCAGCTGGTCGGCGGCGAGCTGCCTGTGGCTGCTGGGCATCGGCCGCGAATGACGCATCCGCAGGCGCGCACGGGTATGCGCGCCTGCAGGGCAGGCCCGGCCGCCACGAACGCTGGGCTCAGGCCGCGAACACCGGGCGGGTGAGGTTGTCGGCCTCGCCGTCGGTGCACAGCACCTCGTCCTCGATGCGGATGCCGCCGTAGGGACGGAAGAAATCCACCCGCTCCCAGTTCACGCTGGCGGCGTTGCCGGCCTGCTTCACCTCGTCCAGCAGCATGTCGATGAAGTACACGCCCGGTTCGATGGTCACCACCATGCCCGGTTCCAGCACGCGGGTCATGCGCAGGTAGGGGTGGCCGGCCGGGCGTTCGATGCGGCCGCCGCGGTCGCTGGCGGCGAAGCCGGCCACGTCGTGCACCTGCGCGCCGATCAGGTGGCCGATGCCGTGCGGGAAGAACGCCGCGCTGACGCCGCTGGCCAGCGCCGCTTCCGGCGAGACGGTGATGACGCCGAAGTCCTTGAGGATGCCCATCAGCGCCAGGTGCGCATCGACGTGCAGCTGTTTGTAGTCGAAACCGCCGCGCACCGCCGCGCACAGCTTGCGCTGCGCCGCGTCCACCGCGTCGATCAGCGCCTGGAACTCGTCGTGGCCGGCGGCGGCATAGGTGCGGGTGATGTCGCTGGCATAGCCGTGCGCGGAGGCGCCGGCATCAATCAGGAAGCTGCGCGCCGGCTGTGGCGCGGCATGGCCCAGGTCGGTGTAGTGCAGCACCGCCGCATGCTCGTTGAGCGCAATGATGTTCCCGTAGGGCAGCTCGTTGCTGTCCTGGCCCACGGCGCTGCAGTAGGCCATGTGGATGGCGAATTCGCTGGCGCCGGCACGGAACGCGGCTTCGGCGGCGCGGTGGCCGCGCACCGCGTGCACCTGCGCCTGGCGCATCAGCGCGATCTCATAGGGCGTCTTGAACGCGCGCTGGTACTCCAGGTAATCGATGACCGGCTGCGGGTTGTTGGGCACGAACTGCCTGCCGGACGCCTGGCCCAGCGCGCTCTGCGGCTCGCCGAGGATGGCGCAGCGCGCCGGGTCCTTCGGCAGCAGCGCCAGCGCTTCTTCCGGCGTGCGGATGACGTGGATGTCGAAATGCCCGACCCACCAGCCGCTGGGCGCGGCCGGCACCGCGTGCCAGTAATCGTGCGGCTGGTGGTAGACCAGCTGCGGGCGGCGGCCGGGCGTGTATACCAGCCAGCTGTCGGGCAGGCGGGTCAGCGGCAGCCAGGTCTTGAACTGCGGGTTGACCGCGTAGGGATAGTCGCGGTCGTCGAACAGCTGGTAATGCAGGCGGCCGCTGGGCACGACCAGGTGGTCGAAGCCGCCGCGGGCCAGGGCTTCGTCGGCGCGTTGGGCGAGCACGCGCAGGTGGTCGGAATACAGGGCGCCGGGGTCGGGCAGGTTCATCGTGGGGGCTCGCGGCAAGGCGGGAATCAGGCCACGATTCTGCCGCAATCGACGCCGCGCCGCTGTGCCGGTTCCGTCGCTCAGGACGCCGGAAGGCTCGATTCGATCCACTGCCGCAGGCGTTCGCGGTGGTCTTTTTCCAGGGTGAGGAAGCGGAAGCCGGCCCAGAAGTGGCCCGGCGCCTGCGCCGCCTCGCGCCACAGCAGGTGCACGCCGACGTCGACCGGCTGCTCGCCGCCGCGGCCATCGGGGACCGGGAAGCGCAGCTGGTAGAGCGCGTCCTCGTTGAGCGGTTCGGAGGCGATCAGCAGCATGCCGGTTTCGGATACGTTGCCGAGCCGCCCGATCACGCCGGCGGTCATCATGTCGGTGACCGGCACCAGGGCCGGCACCTGCAGGCGCGGAGCGCGGCGGGTTTCGGGGATCATGCGGACTCCGGAGCGGCGTGGCCGCTGGCGAGCGAGCGCAGGGCGCGCACGGTGGCCTGCCAGGCGCGGTCGATCAGGCGGCCGCGGTCCTCGGTGACGATGCGGAGCTGGTCGCGCGCCATCAGCCGCGCCAGCGCGTCGAGCGAATGCTCGGCCATCTTCTGGCCGCGCTGGTTGACGAACAGCGCGTTGTCGGTGACCAGGCTGTACCAGGACAGGCGCAGGCGGCGGGTGTCGCCCTGCTGGTTGGTGGTGAATTCGAACCAGGTGCCGAACGGCAGCGTGCGCAGCTGGCGGTAATGGCCTTCCTCTGCCGGCGTGCGCCCGGGCGGGGGCGGCGCCTGCGGGTCGGCGCCGTCCTTGCCGTCGCCGCCGCCGAGCCGGGCGCGGGCCTTGAGCCGGGCGGCCAGTTCGGTGCGCGAAGTGATTTCGTCCTCGCCGCCGGGCGTGGACAGGCGCCGGGCGATGGCGCCGGCTTCGTCCGCGTGGTAGCCCACCTGCAGCAGCGATTCCTCGATCTGGCCCTGCAGCGCCGGGTCGGCCGCGCCGTCGGCGCTGGCGGTGATTTCGCCGATGCGGCGGGTGGCTTCCTGGCGCTGGCGCCATTCTTCCGAGTCCTCGCCCTGGCGCAGCAGGGTCAGGGTCAGCACGTCGCTCCAGGCTTCGTGCAGCAGGGTCTGCACGAACTTCGGCGGCGCCGCCGCGCGGCACAGCTGGCCGATGGTGCGGCCGGCCAGCTGCTTGGCCGCCTCCAGCCGCTCCTTGCCGCGCGCGGCCTCGATCTGCCGGCGTTCGGTGACCTCGGCCTTGCGCACCGCGGCCTGCAGGTGCGACTGCACCTGGCGGTTGGCGGCGGCAAACACGGCCTCGTCGCCCTGGTATTCGGCGACCACGCGGTCCACCGCTTCGCCCAGTTTCTGCAGCAGCGCCGGGTCGCCGTCGTCCTCGCCCAGCCACACCGCGCCGGACTCGGCCACGGTGTTGAGCAGTTCGCGCGCCGGGTGCTGGTCGCGGACGAAGAACGCCTCGTCGCCGACGGCGGCGCGCGCCAGCGGCACCTGCAGGCGGTTGAGCAGGTCGCTGGCCGGACCGTCGGCGCGCACTTCGCGCTGGATCTGGCCGTAGAGCATGCCCAGCAGGTCCAGGGTGTTGCTGTCGCGGGGCGAGAGCGCGGCGCCGTCGCCGTGCTCGGCGCGCACCTGCGACAGCAGCGCTTTCTGGATGTCGCCGAAGCTGCGCCGGGTGCCCGCTGCCGCGGCCTGCGGCTGCAGGCGCGCGAGCACGTCCATCACCGCTTCGCTGGGAACGGCGCGCGCCGGCGCGGATGCCGTGGCCGCCTGCAGTGTGGCGGCCATGCCGGCCAGCTCGGCGACCGGGGCGGTTGCCGCGGGTGGGCCGCCGGCGGCCGCACGCGCCTGGCCGGCGAGGGAGGGCAGGCTGGCGGGCACGCCGGCGGGCGCCGCGCCGCCGCCAGGGCCGGCACCGGACTGCAACTGCTGCGCCAGCAGCTGGCGCGCGGCGTCGAGCAGTTGGTGCAGCGAGGCCATGCCGGCCGCCGTCGCGGGGGAAGCCGGGCCCGGCCCCGCGGCGGGCGGCGTGGACGACGCTGGCGCGGCCGTGCCCTCCATCGCGGCATCCGCCCACGACGCCGCCGGCGCCTGCCCCTGCCACTGGGTCAGTGGCCGCGGCGCGGTGGCGGCCTGGCCTTCGCGCGCGGCGCCCGCGGGCTGCACGCCGACGGTGCGACGCTGTCCTGCAGGCCGCGGCAGATAGGGGATATAGACCAGCCCGGGCAGCACGCCTTCGCGCGCCAGCAGGATGTTCAGCCGGTCCAGCAGTTCGACGTGCCGTTCCAGCGCCTGCCGTTCGAACACGTGGTAGAGCTGCCGCTGCGCCTCCAGGTTCAGGCCCAGCCGCTCGCCGCAGGCGCGCAGTATCCGGCACAGCCCGTGCGGCCCCACCGGCAGGCGTTCGGCATCGAACGCCGGCTGCGCGGCGAGCACCCCGAAGCGCTGCCCGAGCAGCTGCAGGTGCGACTGCGCGCGGTAGCTTTCGCGCCGCGCCATCTCGTGCAGCACGATGTCGCGGTCGATGTCGCTGTCGGTGACCAGGGTCATCGCCGGCTTCGCCGGGGCGGCCGCGCTGCCGGGCGCGGGCGGTTCGCGCAGCCGCGCCAGCGCGTCGGCCAGCGCGTCCAGGAACCCGCCGGGGAACTCGGCCGCATGCACGCCCAGCTGGCGGATCTGCGCGTAGGCGTCGGCCTGGACCTGGCTGTTGCGCGCCTTCTCGGCCAGGCCGAACAGCTCGCGTTCCAGCTGCATCATGGTCAGCTGCAGCGGCGGTGCCAGGACCTGCGCGGCGATGCCGTGGACGGCCTGCAGCAGGTGGCGGACGCGTTCGGGAAGCGGCGCGCCGGCAAGCCGCGCCAGCGCCTGGCTGGAGGAAGTTGCTGTGGTGCCTGACATCCGCTGTGCGTTCCGCCCCTGGTGGACGATTTCTATCATTTCGCCGGTGGCGCCGCTACTTGCGGGCCAGCCCGCCCGGTCAGGGCAGGAACAGTTCGACCACGTCGTTGGTGAAACGCCGCCCCAGCTCGGTGGGGACGATGCGCTCGCCCTCCTGCAGCAGCCAGCCGCGTTGCACCGCGGTGGCCAGCGCCGGCCGCAGCACGGCGCGGTCCAGGCCGGTGCGCGATTCGAAATCGCGCAGGCCGAAGCCCTCGTGCAGGCGCAGCAGGTTGAGCATGTATTCGAACGGCAGGCGCGCGGCGTCGATCACGTCGTCGCCGCCGATCGCGGCCGGCGTGCCGGCGGCGTCCATGAACGCCTGCGGGTGCTTGTGCTTCCAGCGGCGCAGCACCTGCTGCTGCGCGCCGGAGCTGATCTTGCCGTGGGCGCCGGCGCCGATGCCCAGGTAATCGCCGAAGCGCCAGTAGTTGAGGTTGTGCGCGCATTGCCAGCCGTCGCGGGCATAGGCGCTGACCTCGTACTGGCCATAGCCGGCCTGCGCCAGCAGCGCCTGGCAGTGCTCCTGGATGTCCCAGGCGCTGTCCTCGTCGGGAATGCCCTGCGGCGGCCGCGCGAAGAACACCGTGTTCGGCTCCAGCGTGAGCTGGTAATGCGAGATGTGCGTGGGGTCCAGCGCGAAGGCGCGCTCCAGGTCGTGCTCGGCCTGGGCCAGCGTCTGCTCCGGCAGCGCGTACATCAGGTCGATGTTGAAGTTGCGGTAGCCGGCGTCCTGCGCCAGCTTGACCGCGCGCTCGGCCTCGGCGCTGTCGTGGATGCGGCCCAGGCGCCGGAGCGCGTCGTCGTTGAAGGTCTGGATGCCGAAGCTGATGCGGTTCACGCCGGCGGCGCGGTAGCGGTCGAAGCGGCCGTGCTCGGCGGTGCCGGGGTTGGTCTCCAGCGTCACTTCCAGGTTCGGTGCGAACCGCAGCCGCGCGCTGGCCTGCTGCAGGAAGCGGTCGATGGCCTCGGGCGGGAACAGGCTGGGCGTGCCGCCGCCGAAGAACACGCTGTTGACCACCCGCCCCCAGACCAGCGGCAGGTCCTGGTCGAGGTCGCGGATCAGCGCGTCCACGTAGGCATCGAACGGCAGCGCGCCCTTGCCGGCGTGCGAGTTGAAATCGCAGTACGGGCATTTGCGCACGCACCAGGGCAGGTGCACGTACAGCGACAGCGGCGGCGGGACCAGCTGCACCGTGCCGGGCACGGCGCAACCGCAGGCATCGTCGTGGACGTGGGAAGGCGCGCTCATCGCCGGCTCAGCGCGCAAGCTGGCTGGAAAGCCGCTGCAGCAGCAGGCGCAGCGCGATGGCGCGATGACTGCGCGCGTTCTTCTGCTCCGGCAGCATCTCCGCCGCGGTCAGGCCCAGTTCCTCGTCCAGGAACACCGGGTTGTAGCCGAAGCCGTGGCTGCCGCGCGGCGCGTCGATGATGCGGCCTTCCCAGCTGCCTTCGCAGATCAGCGGCTGCGGGTCGTTGGCATGGCGCAGCAGCACGATCACGGCGTAGAAGCGCGCGCCGCGGCGTTCGGCCGGCACCTCGCGCAGCGCCTGGAGCAGCTTGGCGTTGTTGGCGTCGTCGTCGGTGGGGCTGCCGGCGTAGCGCGCGCTGTACAGTCCGGGCGCGCCGTCGAGCGCATCGACGATCAGGCCCGAGTCGTCGGCCAGCGCCGGCAGGCCGGTGACCACGCAGGCGTGGCGCGCCTTGATCAGCGCGTTCTCGACGAAGGTCAGGCCGGTTTCCGGCACGTCGTCCACGCCCAGCTCGCGCTGCGGCACGATCTGCAGCGGCAGGCCGGCGAGCATGGCCTGCAGTTCCTTCAGTTTGCCGGCGTTGCCGCTGGCCAGTACCAGTTTCATTGCTTGGGCTCCAGCAGGTCCCAGGTGTTGCCGTACAGGTCGCGGAACACCGCGACGGTGGCATAGGGTTCCTCGCGCGGGGCTTCGAGGAACTCGACGCCGCGCGCGGTCATGGCGGCGTGATCGCGCCGGAAGTCATCGGTGTTCAGGAAGAAGCCCACGCGGCCGCCGGTCTGGTTGCCGATGCGGCTGCGTTGCTCCTCGTCGCTGGCACGGGCCAGCAGCAGGGCAGCGGCGTTGCCATCGGCTGGCCCGACCACCACCCAGCGCTTGCCGCCCTGGTCGATGTCCTCCAGCAGCTGGAAGCCCAGCCTGCTGGTGTACCAGGCGATGGCCTCGTCGTAGTCGGCCACCACCAGCGTGACCAGGGCGATGCGCCGGCTCATGCCTGGGCCAGTGCCGCCTGCTGGGCGGCGAACAGTTCGCCGATGCCCTTCTCGGCCAGCGCCAGCAGCGCGTCCAGTTCGTCGCGGCGGAAGGCATGGCCCTCGGCGGTGCCCTGCAGCTCGATGAAGCCGCCGCCGTCGTTCATGACGACGTTCATGTCGGTGTCGCAGTCGCTGTCCTCGGCGTAATCCAGGTCCAGCACCGGCACGCCCTTGTAAACGCCGACCGATACCGCGGCGACCGCGCCGAACACCGGGTTGCGCTTGATCTCGCCGCGCTTGAGCAGCGTGTTCACCGCATCCACCAGCGCCACGTAGGCGCCGGTGATGGCCGCGGTGCGGGTGCCGCCATCGGCCTGCAGCACGTCGCAGTCCAGGGTGATGGTGCGTTCGCCCAGCGCGTTGCGGTCGATGCAGGCGCGCAGGGTGCGGCCGATCAGGCGCTGGATCTCCAGCGTGCGCCCGCCCTGCTTGCCGCGGGCGGCTTCGCGGTCGGAGCGGGTGTGGGTGGAGCGCGGCAGCATGCCGTATTCGGCGGTGACCCAGCCCTCGCCCTTGCCGCGCAGGAACGCCGGCACGCGGTTCTCGACGCTGGCGGTACACAGCACGCGGGTATGGCCGAAGCTCACCAGCACCGAGCCTTCGGCATGGCGGGTGAAGCCGCGTTCGAGGGTGACGCTGCGCAGCTGGTCGGCCTGGCGGCCGCTGGGACGGGAAAAGGTCATGTGAAGTCCGGGTTGCGATGGCTTCCTTCTCCCTCCGGGAGAAGGTGCCCCGAAGGGGCGGATGAGGGTACGGGCGCCGCCTCGTGGCAATGAGCCGTGTGCTGGGGAAAAGGGCTGCTAGGGTACCATTCGCCCTTTGCAACGCACCGGGAATCACATGATCCGAAGCATGACCGCCTATGCCGGCGGCGAACGCGCCACGCGCTGGGGCACCCTCGGCTGCGAGCTGCGCTCGGTCAACCATCGTTTCCTCGAAGTGGGGGTGCGGTTGCCGGAGGAACTGCGCGCGCTGGAGCCGCAGCTGCGCGAGCGCGTGGCCGCGCGCATCAGCCGCGGCAAGCTGGACCTGGTGATGCGCCTGCGCGCGCCGGAAGCGGCGCCCACGCTGTCGGTGGACGAGGCGCTGGTGGAACAGCTGGGCGACCTGGCGCGGCGCCTGCACTCGCGGTTCCCGGACATGCGCATCGGCTTCACTGAGCTGCTGGCCTATCCGGGCGTGCTGCGCGGCGAGGCGGTCGATGCCGCGGCGCTGCACGCCGAGGCGCTGGCGCTGCTGGACGAGACCATCGACGGCTTCGTCGCCGCGCGCGAGCGCGAGGGCGCCAAGCTGACCGCGGCGATCAGCGAGCGGGTGGACGCGATCGAACGCATCGCCGGCGACGTGCGCGAACTGATCCCCGCCATCCGCGAGGGCCAGCGCGCCAAGCTGGCCGCGCGCCTGGCCGACCTGCCGCACCCGGTCGACCCGGGTCGCGCCGAGCAGGAACTGGTGCTGTGGCTGCAGAAGCTCGACGTGGACGAGGAGCTCGACCGCCTGGGCAGCCACATCGGCGAGATCCGCCGCGTGCTGCGCCACCGCGAACCGGTCGGCCGCCGCCTGGATTTCCTGCTGCAGGAGTTCAACCGCGAGGCCAATACGCTGGGCTCCAAGTCGGTGGACAGCCGCACCTCCAATGCCGCGGTCGAGCTGAAGGTGCTGATCGACCAGATCCGCGAGCAGGTGCAGAACCTGGAGTAGCGCCAGGGCGTGGCCTTTCTGCCGGCCCAGCCCGGCTGCGGTGCTTCCCCGGCGCGGCGGGCGAATCCCCCGGTCCTGATCCGCGGTGTCGCGGTGCGCGTCGGTTCCATACCGGGCTTACCGGCGGGCGCATGATCGACCGGCGCCGCCCTGCCGGGCAGGCGGCGCCCGCCGCAGGCGTTGCGCGGACGCCCCGGCAATCGCGTAGCCTCCACCATGACGACACTCGCCGGGGGCGTGCATGCAGGGAAGGGTTGCCAGGCCGATATGCCGGCGCAGGTTCCTGGCCACGGCCGCGTCCTGCGCCTCGCTCGCGCTGCTGCCGGCCCCGGCGTTGCCGGCGGCCGCGCCGGGGCGCGACGACCGCCCATGGATTCCCTCCGATGCCTTCCTGTCCGCACTGCCGGAATGGATGCGCGCGTTCGGCGTGCCCGGCGTCGCCATCGCGGTGGTGGAGCAGGGCGAACTGGCCTGGCACCGCGGCTTCGGCGTGGCCGACGTGGAAAGCGGCGCGCCGGTGGACGCGGACAGCGTGTTCGAGTGCGCCTCGTTGAGCAAGCCGGTGTTCGCCTACCTGGTCCTGCAGCTGGTCGAGGCCGGCGTGCTGCAGCTCGACCGCGCGCTAGTGGACTACCACCGCCCCGACTTCCTGGCCGCCGACGACCCCCGGCTGGAGCGGATCAGCGTGCGCGACGTCCTGCGCCACAGCAGCGGCCTGCCGGGCTGGCGGGCGCACCCCGACCGTGAACCCCTGCGCACGATCGCCGAGCCCGGGCAGCGCGTGGACTATTCGGGCGAGGCCTTCTTCTGGCTGCAGCGGGTGGTGGAGACCGCCACCGGCCAGAGCCTGGACCAGCTGGCGCGCCGGCGCCTGTTCGAGCCGGCCGGCATGCGCGGCAGCACCTACACCTGGAACGCGCACGCCGCGCGCCATTCGGTGACCGGCGTGCCCGCGCCCGGCGCGCAACCGGTGGTGCAGACCTTCGGCGCGCAATGGCCGCTGCTGCAGCCCCTGGCCGAGGCGCAGGGCAAGCCGCTGTCGGCCTGGACCTGGGACGATGCGGTGCGTGCCCTGCCGCAGGCGCGGGCCGCCGCGCCCGAGGGCATGTTCGTATGGCCGGGCGATCTGCTCGCCAACGCCGCCGCCAGCCTGCGCGGGCCGGTGCAGGACTATGCGCGCTTCATCGCCCACGTCATGCGCCGCGAACCGCGGCAGCACTGGGAGATCGGCGAGGCGACCCGGCTGGCAATGCTGACGCCGCAGCTGGCGGTGCGGCCGGGCTGGCTGGACAAGGGCCTGGGCTGGAACCTGGAGC
>Ga0182741_1000886_pt1 | contig 42123 bp, 43 predicted proteins | sample eDN5th37CBELigOP_FD_128874 | JGI IMG/M metagenome (GOLD analysis project Ga0182741, IMG submission 128874) | Enriched Organic Plus compost microbial communities from Emeryville, California, USA - eDNA 5th pass 37_C BE-Lig OP (version 2) (version 2) ... | reverse complement strand
GCCGACGTCGTCGTCAGCCGGAGTCCGGTGCTCGAGACGCTGGACGGTTTCCAGGGTGCCGTCCTCGCGAGCTACGCGCGTGAAGGTACACCCCTCCGCTCGGGGTGGTTGAACGGCGAGCAATACATGCATGGTGGCGCGGCCGCGCTCGACGTGGAGCACGGCGATGGCCACGTGGTGCTCATCGCGTTCCAGCCGCAGTGGCGTGGTCAGTCCACCGGGACTTTCCGCGTGGTCTTCAACTCGCTCTTCTACTCCGGGGCGGTGGCACGGAGCGGCGTGGCGCGCGGCAGCGGTCTCTCATCCGGGTCGTAGCACGACGCGCAGCGTCTGCCGCGCGATGACGCTCTCTTCGTCCGTGCGGATCACGTGCACCGTAACGGGCGAGCCGGGGCCGCTGATGATGCGGCTTCCGGCGGCGTTCGCCTGCGCGTCGAGCCGGATGCCGAAGCAGCCGAGTGGGTCGCAGACTCGCTCGCGGATCTCGGGCGAGTTCTCACCGATGCCTCCGGTGAACACGAGCGTGTCGAGCCCGCCGAGCACCGCCATGTAGGCGCCGATGCACTTGCGGATCTGGTAGCAGAAGACGGCCACGGCCTCGGCGGCGCGCCGATCGGTCGGTGAACGCGCGAGAAGGTCTCGCATGTCCGATGCGGTGCCCGAGATTCCGAGTAGACCGCCTTCGCTGCGCACGGTGGCGGCGAGGCGGGCGGGCGGCATGGAGCGCTCGTTCAACAGGTAGAGAAGGATCCCCGGGTCGATGTCGCCCGAACGCGTGCTCATGACCACGCCACCCATGGGCGTGAAGCCCATGCTCGTGTCGACGCTTCTGCCGTGCGCCATGGCCGCCAGGCTCGCGCCATTCCCGAGGTGCGCCACGATGGTTCGTGCGCCGAGTTGCCCGCTGCCGCGCAGTTCCTCGGTGACGTACTCGTACGACAGGCCGTGAAAGCCGTAGCGCACCACGCCTTCGTCGGCGAACTGGCGCGGGATGCCGTACAACCGCGCCTCCGTCGGCAGGCCGGCGTGAAACGCCGTGTCGAAGCAGGCTACCTGCGGTGTGTCCGGACGCGCGCGCGCGATCGCATCGAGGGCGGCGAGCTCGCCGGGGAGGTGCGCCGGCGCGAGGGGGATGAGCTTCTCCAACGTCGCCCTCACTAGGGGAGTGACGAGCACCGGCTCGCGATACTCGCGGCCGCCGTGCACGAAGCGATGCCCTACCACGGCCACATCGTTCCATACTCCATCACGCTCGAGCTCCGCAATGATCCAGCTCAGCGCCGCGCGGCCGTCGGCCAGTTCGGCCTCCATCGATCGTGTCTCGCCGTCACTGCCGACCAGCCGTATCGTACTCGGCGAGCGTCCGATCCCCTCGACTACTCCATGTCGCTGCCGTACGCAGTGGGCGGTGGCTTCGCTCTCCGAGCCGCTCGGTGGGTGGACGTCGTATATGGCGAACTTGAGGCTCGATGAGCCGGTGTTCAATGCCAGGATCTGCACGCGGACTCTCCCTGCGGTGCTGGTGATGTGTAGCTGGTAAGGAGTCGGAGTAGCGGGAAGATGCCGGTCGGGTAGCGGTGCGCGACAGACCACGCACTCTTCTCCCGGCCGCGTGGGGAGTTAAGATTCCAGAGTCGCCATCCCGACGTGTCCCGAGCGGGCGAAGGGATTTCGCGACCCGGTAGCTCAGTCGGTAGAGCAACGGACTTTTAATCCGTAGGTCCTGGGTTCGATCCCCAGCCGGGTCATTCTCCAGCACTCATGTCAGCGCCCTCGCTCTCGTTCGAGCACGTCTCGAAGTCGTACGGCGCCGTCCAGGCTCTCGCCGGCATCACGCTCCCTGTGGCCGGCGGCGAATGCCTCGCTCTGGTGGGCGAGAGCGGCTCTGGAAAGACGACGCTCCTCCGCTGCGTCAACCGGCTCGTCGAGCCCGACCACGGAGTGGTCCGCATCGATGGGAGCGACGCCGGCGCGCTCGATCCGATCGAGCTGCGCAGATCGGTCGGCTACGTACCGCAGGAAGGCGGTCTGCTCCCGCACTGGCGCGTGCGCCGCAACGTGGAGCTGGTACCGTGGCTGCGCGGCTCGCCCGATGCAGCGCGGCTCGCCGAGGAGGCGCTCGAGATGGTCGGGCTGCCAGCCAGCACGTTCGGCACGCGCTGGCCCGACGAGCTCTCGGGAGGGCAGCGGCACCGCGTGGCAGTGGCGCGCGCGCTCGCGGGCGGGCAGTCGGTGATGCTTCTGGACGAACCGTTCGGTGCGCTCGACGCGATCACGCGGCACGACCTCCAGCGCCTCATCGTGGAGTTGCGCGCCAGGCGCCCGCTCACCGTCGTGCTGGTCACGCACGACCTCAGCGAGGCGCTGCTCCTCGCGGACCGCGTGGGCGTGCTTCGCGCCGGACACCTCGAGCAGGTGGCGACGCCCGACTCGCTCATCAGCGAACCGGCCACGCCGTACGTGTCGGAACTTCTGGCGAGAGCGGGCTCGCTACGCTCGTGAAGCCGTTGCTGCTGGCGCTGCTGCTCGCCGCCGCGGGCGCGCCGGGTGCGCACCGCGATCCCGGGGCGGGCGCGCCGCAACGCGAAGGAGAAGCTGCGCGCCCCGTCGTGGTGGCGTCGAAGCCATTCGGCGAGTCGTATCTGCTCGCGGAGATCTTCGCGCAGCTCCTCGAGTCCGAGGGGATCGGTGTGCAGCGGCGGCCGGGCCTCGGTGCGACCACGGTGGCCTTCGATGCGCTCCGATCGGGCGCGGTCGATGTATATCCCGAGTACACCGGCACGGGTCTCCTCGCGATCCTCCACGAGGAGCCGCGCGGCGATGCGCAGAGCGTGTTCACCGAGGTGCAGCGGCAGTTCAACGAGCGCTACGGCGTGCGCTGGCTGCCGCCGCTTGGCTTCGAGAACGGCTACGCGATCTCGGTGAGAGCCGAGACGGCGCGACGTTACGGACTGGCTACGCTGAGCGACCTGGCGAAGGTGGCGCCGCGGCTCTCGGCCGGCCTCTCGCCCGACTTCATCCAGCGCGCCGACGGCCTGCCCGGCCTGACGCGCACGTACGGCCTGCGCTTCGAATCGGTACGGCCTCTCGACCAGGCGCTCAAGTACCGCGCGCTGGCATCGGACGCCGTGGACGTCGTGGATGGCTACTCCACAGATGGTCTCATAGCGCGCTACGGCCTGGTGGTGCTGCGCGACGACCTGCACTTCTTCCCGCCCTACCAGGCGGCCGCGCTGATCGGCGCGCGGCTGGCGAACGGGAACCCGAGGGCGGTGGCGGCGCTCACGCGTCTGAGCGGAATGCTGAGCGACTCCACGATGCGCGCGTTGAACGAGCGGGTGGAGAATGGACACGAGCCGATAGCGGCCGTGGCCGGCGACGCTCTGCGTGATCTGCACCTGGTGGACGCGCCTGCCGGCTCCACCGCCACGGCCGGTGCCGGAGGCCGTGCGGACCGTCAATCATTCGCGCGATACCTGTGGGAGAGGCGGGCGGTGCTCGGCGCGCAGACGCTGCGCCACATCGCGCTGGTCGGAGTATCGCTGCTCGGGGGCATCCTCCTGGCGCTTCCACTCGCACTGGTGCTGGAGCGCGCCAGCAGGGCCGCGGAGCCCACCCTGCGCGCATTCGGACTGCTCGAGACGATCCCCAGCATCGCGCTGCTCGCGTTCATGATTCCCATCTTCGGCGTGGGTTTCTGGCCGGCGGTGGCGGCGCTCTGGCTCTACTCGCTCTATCCGATCGCGCGCAATACGTACACCGGCGTGCGCGACGCCGACCCGGCCGCGGTTCACGCGGCGCGGGCGCTGGGCATGACGCCGCTGCAGGTGCTGCGCTACGTGCGCACGCCGCTGGCGGCGCCGAGCATAATGGCGGGGATCAGGACCGCGGCCGTCATCGATGTGGGCACTGCCACTCTGGCCGCATTCATAGGGGCGGGAGGGCTCGGCGAACCGATAGCCACCGGCCTCGCGCTCGCCGATACTCGCCTCATCCTCTCCGGTGCGCTCCCGGCCGCGCTGCTGGCGCTGGTGGTGGATGGCGCGCTCGCCATGGTGGAGCGCTGGACCAGACCAGCGCCGCTGCGGCACCGACACGATCATTGAGCCGAGCCCGGCTCGGCACCTCCCTTGCTAGTAGGAGGTATCATCTGACAGAGTGAGAGATCGGAGGAGCCCAACATGGCGTCGAACGCGAGAAGGGAAGCGCTGATCGTTACAGGGAGCATCGGACTCGGCGCGGGTCTGATGTACATGCTCGCCCCGGGTGCGGGACGCGGCCGCAGAGCGCGCCTGCGCCGCGCTCTCGGACGGATCGGTGGGTGGCGCCTGTCGGACGAAGTGATAGAGTCGCGCGTGCGATCGGTGCTCGCGCGGTCTGTCTCGCATCCGCGCGCCATCACCGTGGGCGTGAGGCAGGGCCGTGTGGTGCTGGGCGGCCCGGTAATCGCGCGCGAGGTGGATGGTCTGCTGCGACGTATACGCCGGATCCCCGGCGTACGGGGCGTTCGCAGCCGCATGGAGGCGCACGACTGGGCCGCGGACGTTGCGGGGCTTCAGGGAGTAGCGGAGCGGCCGCGCCGGTTGGCTGGCTGGGAGGAGATGGGTTGGCGCTGGCCGGCCGGCGCGGCACTCGCGGGCGGTGCCGCGCTCGGGATGCTCGCCGCTCGCGGCGTGCGCAGCCTCAGGTAGCGCCGCCGGGCGGCTGCTCGTCGGCGTCGTCGCCGTCCGCGGCGAGCGCGGCGCGGAGCTTCCGTCCGAGAGTGGGGCGCGAGATGCCGAGAATACGTGCCGCGGCGCTCCGGTTGCCACGCGTTATCTGCAGCGTGAGCCGCACCGCCTCCTGTTCGATCAGCTCGAGCGACTTCCCTTCGGGAGGGATGCGGATCTCGCGCACCTGCTCCGAGCTGTCGTTGGCGGGGAGGATCGTGCGCTGCTGGAGCATCAGGTGCGCGGCGCGTATGACGTCGTCATCGCTGAGGATCGCGGCATGCTCTATGACGTTCTTGAGCTCGCGGATGTTGCCGGGCCAGTTGTGCGCCTCGAGGGCCGCGATCGCCGATTGATCGAGCACCTTGGCAGCGAGACCCTGCTGCTCCGCGAGCTCGGCGAGGAAGTGGCGGGCGAGCAGCGTGACGTCGCCCTTCCGCTCGCGGAGAGGAGGGAGCGGGATGCGGAAGACGTTGAGGCGGTAGTAGAGATCCTCGCGGAACTCCAGACGTGCTACCGCATCGTGCAGCGACGGGTTCGCGGCGGCGATGATGCGGCAGTCGATCTCCACCTCATCCAGCCCGCCGAGCCGCCGTACGCGGCGATCCTCCAGCGCGCGCAGCAGCTTGGGCTGCAGCCGCGGGGGCAGCTCCGCTATCTCATCGAGAAAGAGCGTGCCGTGGCCCGCGAGCTCCATGAGTCCGCGCTTCTGCGCCCGCGCATCGGTGAAGGCTCCGCGCTCGTGGCCGAAGAGCTCCGACTCGAGCAGCGTCTCGGGGATCGCCGCGCAGTTCACGGCCACGAACGGTTCGCCGCGCGCTGGCCCCTCGTAGTGTATGGCGCGCGCGAACAGCTCCTTCCCGGTCCCGGTCTCGCCCACCAGGAGCACCGTCGTGAGACGGCTGGTGGCGACCTTCCGTGCACGATCGATCGCCTCCTTCAACGCGTCGCTCTCGCCGGTGATGCTCGACAGGCCGAGTCTCACCGCGCCCTCGCCGCGCGGCCGCTCGAAGCGCGCGACCCCGGCCGGCGAGCGCAGGAAGCTCTGCCCCGTACCGGGAACGGTACGGGGCGCGCCGGTGCCGGCGGCCGCTGCCTGCCGCACGGTGGAGGACTCCTCTGCCAGGAGGGGATCCTTGTCTTCGGGAATGAAGGGTGGCATCGAGAGTGGTCGGTTCGGCCTGTCCATTAGTTATCAGACGATCGGGGGCCGGAGTCGGCACCAGATTGGGCACCGGAATCGGCCGACACGAGCTGCCGCAGCGCCTGCACGCGGTTGGCGGCGCCGAGCATCGCGAAGTCCGCGAGCGCGCCTTCCCGGCACTCTCTCGCGCGCTCCCGGTCGTCTCGCTCCGCGTGGACGTTGCCCAGCTCCTCGAGGATGCGCCCGCGCGCCAGGACGTCCTCGCTGCGCTCGGCGAGCCCGAGCGCCTTCTCCAGCGACTCGACGGCCTCCTCCAGGGCGCCGCGCGCCCGCAGGATGCGCCCGCCCACCAGGAGCGCTTCCGCCCGCAGGGGACGCTCCGGCCGGAGCTCGGTGATCATGGTGGCGCGCGAGTGCCGATGCTCGGCGTCGTCCAGCGCGCCGGTGGCCAGGTGCAGGAGGGCGCGGCCGAGCGCGACGCGCGCTTCCGTGAGGCGGTCGCCGCGCGCCGATGCGAGCTCCTCCGCCTGGTCGAAGGCCAGCCCCGCTTCCGCGAAGCGGCCGCCATCCACGTGCGCGAGGGCGATTCTCTGGAGCGCCCAGCTCACACCCTCATCGTCTCCGGTGGCCCGGAGAGCGCGAAGGCTCATGTGGTAGCGGATGCGCGCTCCCTCGAGATCGCCCTGGATCTCCGCGATGGCGCCGAGGCACTGCTCGATGATGGCGTAGAGTCGCTGATCGCTCCCCGCCGCCGCGTTGAGTGACGCGTCGCCGTAGAGCTGCCGCGCGGTGGCGACGTCGCCGCGCCGCAGATAGACCGCCGCGAGCGCGTTCTGCGCCCGCGCCACACCGTCGGCGTAGAGGACGTAGTGCGCGATGTCGAGGCTGCGCCGCAAGAGGCAGTCGGCGCTCGCGGTATCGCCGAGGTCGAAGAGGAGCGTTCCCTTCCAGCGATGCAGATCGGCGTGGAAGGCGCCCGGAGGGAGGCCGGTCATGAGCGACGCGGCCATGTCGTACGCCACGAGCGCCTCGGCGGCCGCGCCGCGCCGCTCGAACTCGCGCGCGCGCGCAACCAGGAGCCTGGTGTCCTGTACGAAGTCTATGGTGCGTTGCTTGATCGGCATGACTCGAGCGATCGCGGTTTTTTTGGCCACCCCGTTGGGTCGGGAAGGCCGGTAGCGTTTCGTTGCCGCGCCGGCAGGGAGCTGCGACGCTACGCTACGCTCAGCAGACGCGCGAGCCGCAATAAAGCAACACGCATGCCTCTGCTAAACCATTGATCGTCAGCGAGTTACACTTGAATGGCCGGACCGGGTCCGAACCGAGTTGCGAGAAAACGTTGCAGAGTGAAAAGAAATGTTACAATTGCGCGATCGCTTCCCACTGAATCGAGCGCTCGGCGAGCCGTCAGTCTCGCCCGGAGCCGCTCGCGGCGTTCTCGCTCATCACGTGCTCGTAGACCATGCGGGAGATGTCCGCCATGAGCGACTTGGCGACCTTCTCGTCGGCGATCCCGCGCGTGAGGATCACGAGCACGTACGGACTCGCGCCCCCAGGGTAGACGATGGCTGCGTCGTGCATGTGCGCGGTGATCTGGCCGGTCTTGTGCGCCACCGGAGTGCCGGAGGGGAGGCCGGCGGGGATCGCGTCGTTGAACTCCTGGTGCAGGAGGATCTGCCGCATCTGCTCGCAGCTCGCGGGCGACGCGGCCCGGTTCTCCTGGATGGCCTGCATGATGATCGCCAGGTCGCGCGCGGTAGTCATGTTGTTCATGCCGCGCTCGTACGCCTTGTCGTCCTCCACGCCGCGCAGCACCTGGATCTCGTTCGCGCCGAGCGAGCGCATCGCGGCGGTGGTGCGTTGCGCGCCCACGAGGGCGATGAGCGCGTTGGTGGCGAGATTGCTCGACCGCGTGATCATGTGGTACATGAGATCACGCACGCTCACGCGCTGGCCCACCATCGAGTAGACGGAGCTGTCGGAGTCGTCTCCGCTGTCCAGCGAGTAGGGCGATCCATCCACGATCGATCCGAACTGATTGACGAGGAGGATTTTCTGGTCGAGCGAGAGGCCGCGCGAGTCGACCTGTCTGAACAGCTCGATCATCACCGGCACCTTCATCGTGCTCGCCGCGTGCATGGACACGTCGGCGCCGATGTACAGGGTGTCGGATGGCGAGCCGATGCGATGGAAAGCGATTCCCACCTCGGCACCGGGGGTCTGCCGCACGCGCTCGCGCACGTGCTGGGCGAGCGAGTCGTTCGTCACGGGGCCGCCGACGGTGGCGAGCAGGCACAGGATAGTGAGCATGGGATCGGAATATAGGGGTTGCCTCGAAGTGGGCAAACGAGTTGCCTTAGGACGGCTGGCTCGTGTTGCGTAATATCGGGACAGTCTTCAGGTTGCGTGGACACCAATTCTCGGCCTTCTCATGCAGCAGAGCGAAAGCGACTACGACCCGGCCACAGCGCCCATCCAGGGGCAGAGGTCGCGGCTGCGCTTCACTGACTTCACCTTCCAGCGAGCGAGCGATGGCCGCTGCACTGCGGAGGTGGAGCTGGAGTGGGTCGAGGGGCATCGTGTGCGTGGGAGCGCCACGGGCCAGTCCAGCCCCACGGTCGACCTGCGCGTGGCCGCCGAGGCCGCGCTGAGGGCGATCGAGGCGTTCAGCGAGGGGGCCATGGCCTTCGACCTGATAGGGGCCAAGGCGGTCCGCGCCTTCGATGCCAACGTCGTCATCGTCTCCGTGGGAAACCGGCGCGACGGCCCGCGACGTCTCCTCGGAGCCTGCCTCGTAGAGGACGATCCGTGCCGCGGCGCGGTAGTCGCGATCCTCAGCGCCACCAACAGAGTCCTGGGGAACTTCATATCCACGCGGTGAGGCCGGCCGCGCCGCGGCCGCCGCTTCACGCACCCTCGATTTCAACCACGCCAGCAGCAGCGCCAATGGATCTCTCCCTTCCACACCGAATACCGATCCACCGCCGCGCATGGTGGCTGGCCATCTTCGTGACCGCAGCGTGTCACCACGCGCGTCCCGCGGCGCCGCTCTCACCCGAGTCGGTGGAGGTGGCGAGCGCGAACCGCCTGGCCGACTCGCTGAGCGCGGCGCTGGACAGCTCGAAGGTGCGGCCGCACGAGGTGACGGGAGAGGCGCTGAAGCTCTTCGGCGATTCCATGGGTGTGCAGAGCACGGAGGCGGCGGATGAGGAACCCACCTGGGACATAGACGTCCAGTCGTACGAGACCCACGAACGGGTCGCCTACTTCATCGATCGCTATCAGAACGGGGCGCGGCAGACCTTCGCGCGCTGGCTCAAGCGGGGCGGCCGGTACGAGCCGATGATCCGCGCGAAGCTGCACGACGCTGGCCTTCCCGAGGACCTCACCTATCTGGCTCTGATAGAGAGCGGCTACGATCCGAACGCCTACTCGCGCGCCGCGGCGGTGGGGATGTGGCAGTTCATGACGAGTACCGCGAAGGGCACCGGCCTGCGAGTGGACTGGTGGGTGGACGAGCGGCGCGATCCGGTCCGCTCCACCGACGGCGCCATCAAGTTCCTCAAGTACCTCAACGAGCAGTTCGGATCGCTGTATCTCGCGGCGGCCGCGTACAACGGCGGCCCCGGGCGAGTGTCGCGCGGCCTCACGCGCTACGCCGATGAGCTGGTTGGCGAGACCGGCGACGATGTGTTCTTCGCGCTCGCCGAAACCGACTACCTGCGACGCGAGACGCGCGACTATGTGCCGCGGCTCATCGCCGCGGCTCTGATAGCCAAGGATCCCAAGCGCTACGGTTTCGAGATCGACTACGACTCCGCGCTCGTGTACGATACGGCGCGCGTGGGCCCGGCCACGCCGCTCGCCGCGGTGGCCGAGGCAGCCGGTACCAGCGTCTCGACGATCATCGAGCTGAACCCCGAGGTCCTGCGCGGGATGACGCCGCCCAGGGACTCGTTCACCGTGCGCATCCCGTCCGGGGCGGGAGCGAGCTTCGACTCCCTCTTCGCGGAGCTTCCGAAGGCGCAGCGCACTGCCTGGACGCGCGCCACCACGAAGAAGGGGGAGACGTTGGCGAAGCTCGCGCGGCGCGCGGGCGTCTCGAGCAAGGAGCTGCGCTGGTACAACCCGACGCTGCCTGTGACGCGCTCCGGCCACGTCTCGGCGGGCCATACCGTGATGTTCCCGAGCAAGGAGGTCGTGGCGGCGGCGCTCAACGTTCCCGACCCTTCGATAGAGCGCTACGGCTCGTCGAGTAGCGGCACCACGCACATCGTGAAGCGCGGCGAATCGCTGGGGTTGATCGCCCAGCGCAACCACACGTCGGTGAAGTCGATCATGCAGCTCAATGGCCTGCGCAAGAGCATCATCTACCCGGGTCAGGTGCTGGTCATCCGCGGCTCGGCGAGCTCCCGCGCGGCCTCCGCCTCCGCCGCCGCATCCTCGGGCAGCGTACACGTGGTGCGTTCCGGCGAGTCGCTCTGGTCCATCGCCCGCAAGTACGACACTACCGTGAAGGAGCTGAAGCGCCTCAATGGCCTCGCGAGCGACAACCTCAGGGCGGGGCAGAAGCTGGTGGTGCGGAGCTGAATGCAGGAGTGAAGAAGGGGGAAAAAGCCGACGGGGTCGGGTTTCTACTTGATTCGAGTAGAAACCCGACCCCGTCGAGCTCACCTCATCGGGCTCCGACTTTTCAGTCTCCCGAGCTCCTCTCCTTCCAGCCTTTCATCACCAGCTTCGCGTAGCCGTTGCCGGGATCGACGCCGAGCGACCGGAGAGTCTCGACGGCTACCGGGCCGCGGTTGTAGACCAGCAGCGCGAGGCGCACATCGCCATCGTACTCCGTGATGAGCGAGCGGAGATAGCGGAAGCCGATGCGTAGATTGGTGCGCGGCTCGAAGAGCTCCTGCCGCGTGACGCTCTTGTCGAAGTAGCGCGCGGTGGAGGGCATGAGCTGCGTGAGACCCACGGCGCCCACGGAGCTGACGGCGCGCGGGTTGAACTCGCTCTCCACGCGTACCAGGCGGAAGCCGAGCTCCGGGTCGATCCCTTCGGCGAGTGCGACATCGTAGATGGTACCGGCGATCTCGGCGTTCACCTTGAAGCGACCCGAGTAATCCATGATCGCCTTGGCGCGATCGAGCTGCGCCTGAGCCAGGGCCAGCTCGCCCTTGGCCGCATCCAGCTCGGCGCGAAGGCGGGCCGCTTCCTGAGAACCGGCGAAGGTGAAGGATCCGAACGTCGATGCCTCGGCGTCTCTGGGACGCTGGCGCGGTATGAAAGCCACGGCCGCCAGGAGGCACGCAACGAGCAGGAACTTCCCGATGCGTTCCCTGCGTCTTCTGGCATCACCGCGGTGAGAGTAGCGCTTATCTGTGATATTCAACACGAACCTCCTGGGGGAGGATGCCGGACATGCGAACGGGAGCCGTATTGCTGCGCTCCCGTGCGTGGTCCAAGCAACGCTCATGCCGCTACGAGCGTCGCCAATGCCCCGTGCGCCCTCCAGTTTTTTCCAGTAACGAAATGTCCACCAGCGACATTTCGCGATCGATAGCCTTGGCCATGTCGTAGATGGTTATCAGGCAAATAGCTACGGCCGTGATGGCTTCCATCTCGACGCCGGTCTTGCCGGTCGTTTTGACCGTCGCTTCAACTCGGAGCCCGGGAAGGGAATGATCGGGCTCGACAGCCAGCTGCACGTCCGTCAGGGGCAGCGAGTGGCAGAGGGGAATTAAGTCGGCCGTACGCTTGGCCGCCAGCACCCCGGCAATTTTTGCGACGGCGATCACGTCGCCCTTGACGGTGCTCTTTTCCTCGATCGCGGCGAGCGTTTCGGGCTTCATTCGTATGGATCCTGCGGCACGCGCGAGACGGTCCGTGACATCCTTCCCGGACACGTCCACCATGCGTGCGTCGCCTTCCGGACCCACGTGGCTCAGTCCACTCATGCGGCGCGGCCTTTCATGTCACGCAACAGCGCCGCTCCGAGGAGCTGCGGGTTGACGTTGCCGGCTGCGAGCTCCTTCGCGCGTTCCACCGCGTCCACGCCATCCATGGCGCGGAGGGCCGCACGGCGGTCGCCACGCGCCACGGCCTCGCGAGCGCGCTGGTGCAGGAGGAGCGTGAGGGCGTCGAGCACTTCGGTGAAGAAGCCGCGCGCCCTGGAGCCGCCGAGCGCGAACGCCGCGGCGATACGTTCCTGACGCCCGGCGTCGAGTGCCGCGAGAAATGCAGCCGCGGTTTCGTGAGCATCGGTGCGCGCGCTGGAAGCGAGCAGGGCGCCCGGTGCTCCGCCGGCGAGCGAGACGCGCTCCTCCGTTCCACGCACCACGCCGGCGCGATCGAGCGCCGCGCTCACGGCGTCGTTGCAGACGAACTCGCGTACCGCGCTCTCCGCCAGCGGGGCGACGCGTATGGCCACCACGCGCGAACGGATGGTGGGAAGGAGCGCTCCTGGCTCGCTCGAAGTGAGAATGAGCGTCGTGTCGGCAGGCGGTTCTTCGAGGAGCTTGAGGAACGCGTTCGCCGCCTGATCGGCACCCTCCTGGGGCACCATCCGCTCGGCGTCGCCGGCGACGAAGATCTTGCGCTTTCCCATAGTGGGAGTGAACGCTGCGAGACGCACGAGCGCTCGCACGCTCGCGACGTAGATGGCCTCGGTGCCGGCCGGCGGAGCGTACAGCCCGCGACTCTTCATTCGCTCGGCGATGGCGTCTGCGTAGTCGTCCATCACTTCGTCGGACGACGCGCTCGCGCCGGCGAGCCGCGGTCTCGGGAAGAACCAGCGCAGGTCGGGGTGCGCCAGCTCGAGCGCGAAGCTGCACGCCCTGCACTCGCCACAGGGCCTGGTTCTACCGGCGTCCGGCTCGCAGAGCAGCAATTGCCCGAGCCAGAGCGCCAGTCGCTGCTTCCCGACTCCGCGGGGGCCATGCAGCAGCAGACTCGCCGGCAACGTCTTTCTCTCCACCGCTTCCCTCAGCCTCTCGCGCAACTCTTCGTGACCGTACAGAGGGAGGAGGGGCATGAGGGGAGGGGAGAGGTTACGGAGCAGCCTCGTTCATCACCCGGCAGTGGTCTCGCCGCCGAGCAGAGTGACGACTTCGCCGGTAATGTAGCTGGAGTCGGCGGTCGAGGCGAGGAAGACGTAAGCGGGTGCGATTTCCTCGGGCTGCGCGGGGCGCTTCATCGGCGTGTCGGCCCCGTGCTGGGCAGCCTCTTCGGCCGGCTTGTCCACCACGTTCAGCGGTGTCCACACGGGGCCGGGAGCAACGCTGTTAACACGGATCCCCTTGGGCACGAGGTTCTGCGCCAGAGCTTTCGTGAAGGCGAGGATCGCTCCCTTCGTGGCCGAGTAGTCGAGGAGTTGCTTGGCACCCTCGAGGCCGGTGATGGAGCCGGTGTTGATGATCGTGGAGCCGGGTTCCAGGTGTGGGAGCGCGGCCTTGGCCATGTAGAAGTAGCCGTACACGTTGGTGCGGAAGGTGAGATCCCACTGTTCGTCCGAGATGTCTTCGAGCGAAAGCTGATGCTGCTGGAAGCCCGCGTTGTTCACGAGGATGTCGAGCTTCCCGAGCTCGCTCACCGTCTGCTCCACCGCCTCCCTGCAGAAGTCGGGGTCGGTGACGTCACCGGAGATCAGTAGCGCCCGCCGGCCTTCGGCCTCCACGGCGCGCTGCGTCTCGCGTGCGTCTTCCTCCTCGTCGGGCAGATACACGATCGCCACGTCGGCGCCTTCGCGTGCATAGAGCACGGCCACCGAGCGGCCGATCCCCGAGTCGCCACCGGTGATCAGCGCGCACTTTCCTTCGAGCTTGCCCGCGGCCCGATAGTGTGGCGCCTCGTAGCGCGGACGCGGCTCCATCTCCGCCTCGATCCCGGGGTGTGGCTGGTGCTGCTCCGGGTACGGAGGCGCCGGCTGGCGCATCGCGCCAGCGGCGGCCGGCTGTTCTTTCTGCCGCGATTTGCCGGAGCTTTCCTTTTTCGCCTGCTTCTGGTCCGCCTGCTCCTGCGCCTTTCGCGAAACCGTGCGAGTCTCGGCGCGCACGTTGCCGCGCGATCCTCCATTGCCGCCGCGGGATCGGGATCCACGGGTGCCGGTGCTCCGGCTCTTCGCCGCTGCTGCTGCGCGCATGCTCTTCTTCTCGGCCATCGTTTCCTCCATACACCAGATGCGTGCCGCCCGCCGTGTTCTCGCGCTCGCGTCGCTGCAGTCGGCTCGCCCGCACTGTGGCGGGGATGTGCGAGCGGGGACGTATGCGACGGTGCAACTGTCGGGCCCAGCGAGGATGCGCACGCGTATGCACGCGTACGCGCGCGTACGCGTGCATACGCGCGGCATGCTTCCTGACGGTGTGAAAGTCGAACCCCAAGAGAGCGAGGAACCGATGGGCGGAAAACGACCCGATCAATATCAGATCGACCCCGGCGAAGCGGGCGCGACCGACTACAAGTTCCGCGACCGCGATGAGAAGCTGCACGACGCCGACAAGCAGCGTCTCGCCGAGAGCGAGAAGCGCGAGGACAGCTACATCCCGGAATCCAACGAGAATCCGGCGCGCGCGGAGCTGCGTGCGCGGAAGGGTGGAGGCGAGGAGGAGCACGGCAAGCCGAGTGCACCGCGGCGAGCGGATGCCAGGCCGGAGCCCAAGGTGAAGGGGAAGGGCGGCGCGGGGAGGCACCGTGGCTGAGGGCGCGGAGAGACCATCTCCGCTCGGCCAGCTCGCGGTGGCGGTACTGGCGGCGGATGGTGTGGCGCAGGTGGAGCTCGAGGCGCCGATGGGCGCGATGCGCGTGGCCGGCGCGAACGTGCATCTCGTCACTCCATCCGGTAGCGCGCTTCGCACCGCGCACGATGGCGAGGCGGGAGACACGATGGAGGCCGACAGTGCGCTAGCCGACACCCGGGCGCGCGCCTTCGGCGCTCTGGTACTCCCGGGAGGGAGCGCCAGCGTGCGCGCGCTGCGCACCAACACCGACGCGCTGCGCTTCATCCGCGATTTCGCCGCGATGGACCGGCCCATGGCCGCGATCGATGACGCCCCGGCGCTCCTGGTGGAGGCCGATGCAGTGAAGGGTCGCACGCTCACCTCGTCGCGCGACGTGGCGGACGAAGTGCGCGAGGCGGGCGGAGAGTGGTCGGATGAGAAGGTGGTGCTGGATCAGCGCCTGCTCACCGCGCAGGGAGCAGACGATGTGCGCCAGTTCTGCTCGAAGCTGGTGGATCTCCTGGTGCAGTCGGTACAGGACAGGATGGTGGACGAGACGTCGCAAGAGAGCTTCCCGGCGAGCGATGCACCGGGTTGGGGACCGACATCCATAGGCGAACCGGGGTAGTACCAGGGGTAGTACCAGCGGTAGCAGCTTCCGTCGCCGCTGCCGGCTCCAGCGAGCCGGTGGCGGAACGGGGCACGCCGTGCGAAGTTGAGCTTGAGGGATCGCGGCGCGGCGCACGGGCCATGGAACACAGGGAGGTGGAAGTGGGGACGATCATGCGGGCAATCGGTGTGGCGGCGGTGTGCATGGGTGTGATCGCTTGCAGCCACCGCACGAAGCCGAGCACCACGGAGGGGCCGCCGGCGAAGACCACCGTAACGGTGGACAACCAGAGCTTCCTCGACATGACGATCTATGTGCTCTCGGGAGGCCAGCGCATCCGGCTCGGCCAGGCGACCGGCAGCTCCAAGAGCAAGTTCACGATTCCGGCCTACCTGATCGGCTACGGCATCCAGCCGCTCCGCTTCATCGCGGACCCGATCGGAGGGAACCGGCTCCCGGTGAGCGAAGAGATAAACGTCAGCGCGGGCGACGAGGTGGTGCTCACCATCCCGCCTACGTGATCGCCAGGCACGCTCGGATGGATGTGACCAGCTCCCGGACATCGACGTCGTTGGGCACGCCGGCCGCCGCATCGATGTCCGGGAGCTGATCTCGCCGCCCTGCCGATGTCACGATCGCCGCGACCATCGACACGCCCGGCGCCTGGAGCGCGTCTGCTGAAGCTCTGGCGCACGGTGAGCCCATTTCCCGGCGGGAAGTGGGTCTTCGGCCGCCTGCTGGGCTTCAGCGTGCCGTATACCGGCAGTGTACGGCCGCGCGTGGAGGAGCTCCGTGCGGGGTACGCGCGCGTCTCCATGCGCGACCGCCGCGCGGTGCGCAATCACCTCCGCTCGATTCATGCCATGGCGCTCGCCAATCTCGCGGAGGTGACGAGCGGGCTCGCGATGCTCGTCGGGCTTCCGGACGACTCGCGCGCGATAGTGACCGGCTTCTCGATCCAGTACCTCAAGAAGGCGCGCGGACCGCTCGTGGCGGAGTGCTCCGCGCCGAGCGTGGATGCGTCGGCCGAGAGCGAGCATTCCATTGAATCGGTGGTTCGCGATTCGGCCGGTGATGTGGTGGCCCGGGCTACGGCGCGCTGGCTGGTGGGGCCGTTGGAGGATCGCGGTGGATCGGCCGAGTTGCCGGCGGCGCCGGCCACGACTTCCGCAAGCGAGGCGAGGCGGCGTGAGCGTATCGTCTGAACCGATGGAGCTGGCCACGCCCTTCACCGAAGCGGCGGGAGTCGAAGTGCCGCTCATCTGCGGTGCCATGTACCCGTGCAGCAACCCGGAGCTGGTGGCCGCGGTGTCGGCGGCGGGCGGCCTCGGGATAGTGCAGCCGGTGTCGATGATCTACGTGCACGGCCACGAGTATCGCGAGGGGTTGCGCTACATCCGCCAGCTCACCGAGCGCCCTATAGGGATGAACGCGCTCATCGAGCAGACGTCGCGCGTCTACCGGGAGCGCATGGAGCGCTGGATAGATATCTCCCTCGAGGAGGGGGTCCGCTTCTTCATCACGTCGCTCGGAAATCCGCGCTGGGTGGTGGAGCGCGTGAGCGCCGCGGGCGGGGTCGTGTACCACGATGCCACGGAGAGAAAGTGGGCGCAAAAGGCGCTGGACGGCGGCGTGCACGGTCTCATCGCGGTGAACGACCGCGCGGGCGGCCACGCCGGCCCGAAGAGCGCCGAGGCGCTGCTCGATGAGTTGGGAGATCTGGGCGTGCCGCTGATCTGCGCGGGTGGCGTGGGCGACGAGCGCGATTTCGTGCGCGCGCTGCGCGCCGGGTACGATGGCGTGCAGATGGGGACGCGCTTCATCGCGACACCGGAGTGCCGCGCCACCGACGAATACAAGCAGGCCATCGTCGACGCCGGGCCACAGGACATCGTTCTCACCGAGAGGATCACCGGCGTGCCGGTATCCGTGATACGCACTCCCTACATGGAGCGCATGGGAACGAGGGCTGGTCCACTCGCGCGGATGCTGCTGCGCAGCCGGCGCACCAAGCACTGGATGCGAGCCTTCTACACGCTCCGCTCCTTTCGCCAGCTCAAGCGCGCAGCGCTCGGCGAGTCGGAGCGCGACTACTGGCAGGCCGGAAAAAGCGTGGCCGGCATCCACGGAGTGGAGCCGGCCGGTGAGATAGTGCGTCGCTTCGCCGAGGCGCTGCGTGCGGCCGGCGGGACGCGCGGTGGCGCCGTGGGCCGTACGGTGGAGCTCTAGCCCCGGGTTATCACGCCGCAGGCGATCCGCGCGCCCGCGTTCCCCGCGGGGTCGGACACGTAGTCGTCGGCCGTCGCGTGCACCACCAGCGCCGCTCCGTCATCGTCCAAGATCCGGCTGCCGCCCTCCGAGATCGACGTCATCGGATTGAGTACCTGGAACTGGACCGTTCCGCTCTGGGGCACCGTGATGTTCGGCATGTCGCCCGCGTGCATCCCGGCCGCGTTCTCGATGCCGTGCTGTTTGTCGGTGGGATTGAAGTGCGGCCCCGCCGAGGTGAAGGGCGGTGTGCATTCACCCACCGCGTGGATGTGGAAGGCGTGCTCGCCAGGCGGCAGGTCGTGCAGCTGCGCCGATATCAGGACGCCGTGCGGTGTCTGCGTGAGCGTGGCCGTTCCCACCGGTTGACCGGAGGCATCGGAGAGGTTGGCGTGCGCGATGCTGCGCTCGGGCGCCGTCTGGACCGCGGCTCCTCTGGTGCAGCCCAGAGCCGCGGCGGCAACGAGGACCGCTGGGAGATGTAGTGCTCGCATGGCGAATGGGGTTGAAGTTGCGAGAATTGCTTGCAAGGCGCGCACCGCAGCAGCAGCGGCGTTCGCCGTGTGCTCAACGACCTCCGCGCCGAAGGCGCTCCCGCGCGGCGCGGGCCAGCTCCACCGCTTCATCGGCCGTGGCGCCCACCGCGCCCACGTGGCCCATCTTCCGTCCGGGACGCGGCGACTTCCCGTACAGATGAACCTTCACGCCTGGGGTCTCGAGCGCGAGTGGCCATCGAGGGGGAGCATCGCCCAGCCAGAGGTCTCCGAAGAGATTGGCGATGGCGCAGGGGCGTACCACTTCGGGCGAACCGAGTGGAAGATCGCACACGGATCGCACGGCCTGCTCGAACTGGCTCGTGAGTACCGTGAGCTCGGTGTGATGGAAGCTGTTGTGCGGCCGTGGCGCGAGCTCGTTGACCATCACGCTCCCGTCGCGCAGCACGAAGATCTCGGTCACGAGGAGCCCCACCACGTCGAGCTGCTCGGCGATGCCCACGCCGATCTCCGTCGCCCGCCTCGCCACCTCGGCCGAGACGGGTGCGGGGATCACGGCCCAGTCGAGGACCGCGTTCTCGTGCTGGTTGCACGATGGCGCGTAGACCACGCTCTCGCCACCCGGGCGGCGCGCCACCAGTACGGAGATCTCCATCTCGAGATCGAGCGCGTGCTCCAGCACGCTCCGTCCACTGCCCAGCGCGCGCCACGCCTCGCCCGCCTGGTCCGCGCTCGTCATGCGGAACTGCGAACGCCCATCGTAGCCGCCGGTGCAGAGCTTCACGAAGGCATCACCGTCAGCTTCCTTCGCGGCCGCCCGCAGCTCATCCTCGCTGGTGACGTCGCTGTAAGGGCCCACGGGGAAGCCGTGCTCGGTGAGCCAGCGCTTCTGGCGGCCCCGGTCCTGGACCACGTGCAGCACGTGGCCGCCCGGACGAACCGGTGCGTGCTCGGCGGCGGCGCGCATCGCGTCCACGCCGATCTTCTCGATCTCTACCGTCACCACATCCGAAGCGCGCGCCAGCTCGACCGCCGCGTCCACGTCATCGAACGGCGCGGCTATCACCCTGTCGGCCACCGGAGCCGCGGCGCACGACGCGTTGGGATCCAGGATCACCACGTGGTAGCCGAGCGTCCGCGCCGCCAGCGTCATCATCCTTCCGAGCTGGCCGCCGCCCAGGATGCCGATGGTGGAGCCGGGGAGGATGGGCGTCACTGCTCCTTCTCCAGCTCCAACACCTCGCGCGTGCGCGCCTCGCGCCAGGAGCGGAGCCGCTCGCGCAGCTCCGGACGGGTGTGCGAGACGATCGACGCAGCGAGCAGCGCCGCGTTCATCGCGCCCGGCTTCCCTATGGCGAGGGTGCCCACCGGGACTCCCTTCGGCATCTGGACTATCGAGAGCAGCGAGTCCAGACCGTTGAGCATCGTCGTGGGGACCGGAACGCCGAGCACCGGGAGCACCGTGTTGGCCGCGACCATGCCGGGAAGGTGCGCCGCACCGCCCGCGCCAGCGATGATCACCAGGAGTCCGCGCTCCTCGGCGCTCTTGGCGTAGCTGGTCATCCAGTCCGGCGTCCGGTGCGCCGACACGATGCGCACCTCGTGCGGTACCCCGAGCTCGTCGAGCAGCTCCGCGGCGCCGGACATGTACTGCATGTCGCTCCGGCTCCCCATGATCACTCCCACCAGCGGCGACTCGCCGCCCCCCTCGCTACGCTCCACTGATGTCATGTGACAGTCTCGCTGGATTCGACGCTTCTGAGATAGAGAGGTCCACCCGCGCAGCGAGTGGACCTCTCATGAAGATCGGGTCGTTGACCGTGCTCTTTTCCTGGATGAGCTCGCGAGGTGGGACTCGAACCCACGACCCACGGATTAACAGTCCGTTGCTCTACCGACTGAGCTACTCGCGAATGCTGCCGAGCAAATGCTCTGGAACCCCGAAAGCTAAGCAAGATCGAGCACGAGTGTCAAGAAAGCGGGCGGATCGCGTCGCCCCTCACGAGGCGGCGATCCGCCGCGGAGCGCGCGAGCCCGCCGCGCGCGGTCCGCGTGCTGCCGGAGCGGGCTCCAGTACGCGCTTCAGCCACCGCCCCGTGTACGACGCGGCCTCCTCGGCCACCTCTTCCGGCCGCCCCATGGCAACCACCGAGCCGCCGCCGGCGCCTCCTTCGGGGCCGAGGTCGATCACCCAGTCGGCGAGCTTGATGAGATCTAGGTTGTGTTCGATGATGACGAGGGTGTGCCCGTGCTCCACCAGCCGCTCCAGGACCAGCGCCAGCTTGCGAACGTCCTCGAGGTGCAGCCCGGTCGTCGGCTCGTCCATCACGTAGATCTTGCGCCCCTGCCGGCGCCCGGCGAGCGCCAGCTCGCGGGCGATCTTGATGCGCTGCGACTCGCCGCCCGAGAGCGTGGGCGCGGGCTGGCCGAGCCTCAGGTAGCCGAGCCCCACCTGCTGCAGTTGCCAGAGCGCCTGGCCGAGCTTCTCCTCACGCGGGAAAAAGCGGATCGCCTCGTCGACGGTCATGTTCAGCACGTCGTCGATGTTCTTCCCGTTCACGGTGACTTCGAGCACCGCCGGCTTGAAGCGCTTCCCGCCGCACTCGTCGCAGGGGACGTACACGTCGGCCATGAAGACCATCTCCACCTGCAGCTGGCCGGCCCCCTCGCAGCTCTCGCAGCGGCCGCCGGCGGTGTTGAAGCTGAAAGTGCCGGGCGTGTAGCGCCGCTTCTTCGAGAGCGGCTGTGCGGCGAAGATGCGGCGGATCTCGTCGAACGCCTTCACGTAGGTGACCGGGTTCGAGCGGGGCGTCTTGCCGATGGGGCTCTGGTCGATGAGAACCACGTCGCTCACCGCTTCCCAGCCGGTGAGCTCATCGAAGTCGCCCACCGGCTCGCCGAGGTGGCGCTTGGCGCTGTGATCGCCGTGCAGCCGCAGCTCCAGCGCGCGATAGAGGACGTCGTGTATCAGCGTGCTCTTGCCGGAGCCCGAGACGCCCGTGACGGCGGTCATCGCGCCGAGCGGGATGCGCACGTCCACGCCGCGGAGGTTGTGCTCCCTCGCACCCGTGAGCGTGAGCCAGCGCGGCCCGAGCGGTCTCCGCTCCTCGGGGAGGGGAATCGACCGCGCGCCGGTCAGGTACGCGCCGGTGAGCGGGCTCGCCGCCGCCTCGCTCACCCTGCCCGTGTACACCAGTTGGCCGCCGCGCTCTCCGCTCGCCGGCCCCAGCTCCACCATGTAGTCGGCCGCGCGGATCGCTTCGAGGTCGTGCTCCACTACCAGCACCGTGTTGCCGGAGTCGCGCAGCCGGCGCAGGAGCGCGAGGAGGCGGTCGACGTCGCGCGGATGCAGTCCGATGGACGGTTCGTCGAGCACGTACAGCGTGTCGACGAGGTGGGAGCCCAGCGAGTTCGCGAGCGCGATGCGCTGCGCCTCGCCGCCCGAGAGCGTGCGGGTGGCGCGATCGAGCGACAGGTAACCGAGTCCCACGTCCACCAGGAAGCTGGTGCGCGAACGCGCCTCGCCCAGGATGCTCTCGGCGATCTGCTCCTCGAAGGGGGAGAGCGGAAGCTCGCGGAGCCAGCTCGACAGCTCGTGCACCGAGAGCGCGCTCACCTCCGCGATCGTCCGGCCGTTCACGCGCACGTTGAGCGCCTCCGGCTGCAGTCTCGCGCCGTGGCAGGCGGGGCACTCCAGCGCCGTCTGGTACTGGCGGAGGAAGACGCGGATGTACTGCTTGTAGCGCTTCTCCTCGAGGTCGCGAAGGAAGGGGAAGATCCCCTTGTAGCCGCGCGACTTGCCGTGGAGGAGCTTCTCGCGCTGGTCGGCGGGGAGGTCCTGCCAGCGGGCATCCATGTCGATCCCGTTGGCGCGGGCGAACTCCGCGAGCGCCCGGCGCTTGTTGTCGTAGCGCGGCTTGGTCCACGGGTCGATGGCGCCGGCGCGGAGCGACCTCTCTGGATGCGGAACGATGAGCGTCTCGTCGTACTCCAGAGTGGCGCCGAAGCCGTTGCAGGTGGGGCAGGCGCCGCGCGGGCTGTTGAACGAGAAGAGCTGCGGCGTGGGCGCCACTCCGCGCGTGCCGTCGTACGCGCACTCGAAGCGCTCGGTGAAACGCAGGCGCAGCTCGTCGGCACCGGAGCCGCCGAACACGATGCACTCGCCATCGCCTTCGGCGAAGGCCGTGGCGATGGCGTCGGCGAGCCGGCCCCGAGCGTCGGGGGAGACCACCAGCCGGTCGGTGATGACGATCAGCTCGCGCGCGGCCGTGAGGTCGGGCTTGCCGCCCGCGAGCTCATCGAGATGGTAGACCGTGCCGTCCGCGAGCACCCGGAGGAAACCCTGCTCCCGGAGACTGTCCACCACCGTACCGTGCGAAACGCTGTCGCTGAGACGCAGCGGGAAACCGACGGCGAAACGCGTCCCCTCGGGGAGGCCGAGCACCTGGTCGGTTGCCGACTGGACCGTGTCCGGGCGCATCTCGCGGCCGCACACCGGGCAGAAGGTGCGGCCGATGCGCGCCCAGAGAAGCCGGAGGTAGTCGTAGATCTCGGTGGCCGTTCCGACGGTGGAGCGGGAGGTGCGGGTGGGATTCTTCTGCTCGATGGCGACGGCGGGGGAGAGGCCATCGATGTGGTCGACGTGTGGCTTCTCCATCCGCTCGAGGAACTGCCGGGCGTAGGCCGACAGCGACTCCACGTAGCGGCGCTGGCCCTCGGCGTAGATCGTATCGAAGGCGAGGGAGGATTTCCCCGACCCCGATGGACCGGTGACGACCGTGAACGCGCGTCGCGGTATCTCTACATCGAACCCTTTGAGATTGTGCTGGCGCGCGCCGCGGACGACTATCTGGGACTTCATCCTTCAAAGATAGCGCCGCCGTGTCCGAATAAAAACCGACACCAGCCGTCAGCGACGGTAGCGGAAGACGAAACGCCCCGCGAGAAGGAGGAGGATGGCGCCGAGGGTGGCGAGGGCGATGGAGCGAATGTCGAAGCGATCCTGGCTGATCTCACCCCAGCCCACGAGCGACGCGATCCACCCGCCCAGCAGCGCTCCGGCGATGCCCAGTACCACGGTGATGATGCACCCCGCCGGGTCGCGTCCGGGAACTAGGAACTTCGCCAGCGCTCCCGCGATGAGGCCGAGGAGGATCCAGTGGAGCCAGAGGGGCATGCGAAGGGGAGGGGGAGAGACCGGAAGAGAAGTCGGGAGTGAGAAAGCAGAAGGCAGGAAGCAGACAGCAGCAAACAGCCCCGGGGTAGAGGAGCTCACCCCTACGAGCCGTTGCCGCTGTCTGCTTCCTGCCTTCTGCTTCCTTCGCCCTGCGCCCCGTCGCTTCCGGTCGTCACGGCGTCCTGCGTACCGCCAGGCGATAGATCCAGAGCAGGATGATCGCCCCGACGACCGCGAGGATGATGCTCCAGATACCGAAGCCGTTGAGGCCCCGACCCATGATGAGGCTGCCGATCCAGCCGCCGATGAAAGCGCCGACGATGCCGATGATGATCGTCACGATGATGCCACCGGGGTCGTTACCAGGCATGATGGCCTTGGCAATGATACCGGCGATGAGGCCCAGGACGATCCATGCGATGATCCCCATACGTCCTCCGTGTGTAAGCCCGTTGCGCGCGCCCGAGCGGCCCGCTTGCCCATCGGGCGACCCATTACGCAACCCACGTACCACGCTCTGCCGCTTGCCTGCATCACTGGCACGGAATAGCTTCGAATGGTTGTGCTACCGTCATGCCAGGGCCGCGCCACGGATGCTGGAGACCGACGGTCGGCAGCCGGGCAGACGGCTGCCGGAGCGGAAACATGGTTCAACTCATTCTCGTACGGAAGGCCGTGGCCGCCATATGCCAACGCATGTCTTTCTCCTACGGACGAATCGCCAGTGCAGCTCGAGGTAGGTCAGGGGACGAATACCGGGATGATTCGGTCGGGGAACGAAGACAACTTCTACTCCGATCCTGACAAGGGCCTCTTCGTGGTGGCCGATGGGATGGGCGGGCATGCGGCCGGCGAGGTGGCGAGCGAGATGGCGGTGACCATCGTCGCGGAGCTGCTCTCGGAGCTGCGGACGCTCCCTGACGAAGATGCCGCGAAGGCGATCCATGAAGCGGTGCGCCGCGCCAATGCCGCGATCTACCAGCGCACGCTCACCGAGACCGAAAAGCACGGTATGGGCACCACGGTCTCGCTCCTCGGTCTCCACGACTGGCATTACCTGATAGGCCAGGTGGGCGACTCGCGCGTCTACCTCCTTCGCGAGGGGCGGCTCGTCCAGCTCACCAAGGACCACTCCTACGTGCAGGAGCAGGTGGACGCTGGTGCGCTGACTCCCGAGCAGGCGCGCTACCACCCGTACAGCAACGTGATCACCCGCTGTGTGGGTGCCGGTGCCGAGGTGCAGCCCGATGTCTACATCGGCGAGGCTCAGGCGGGCGACACCTTCCTCGTAGCGAGCGATGGGCTCACCGGCATGGTGGAGGATCGCCGGCTACAGCAACTCCTCGGCTCGCGCGCGCCGGCGCAGCGGGTGGTGGATGCGCTGATCGCCGAGGCGAACGGGCGCGGTGGGCTCGACAACATCACCGCGATCGTGGTGAGAGTTCTGCGCGACGACGAGGTACCGCGCACCACGAATTCCTTCACGGCCATCCGCACTCCCTTCATCACCGGCGCTCAGCGCCGCCGCTGACATGGCCGACGAGACTGTCGGTTCGCTCGCGGAGCTCTACCTCGGCAACATCCTCTACGCCATCGAGCTCGCCGCGCACACCCTCGAGGAGCAGGGCCGCCCCGACGACGCCGCGTTCTACCGCGGCATAGCGAGGAAGCTCGCCGAAGCGCGGGGAAGGGAGAAGCAGGGGTAGAGGAGCAGAGGACAAAGCCGTCATTCCCGCTTTCGCGGGAATGACGGTGTACGATGGCCGTGCACGCCGCGTACGATGACGGTGAACGATGACGGTATACGATGACCGTGCACCCCGTGCACAACGAGTCGTTACCGCCTTCTACTCTCCGTTCTTTCCCAGCAGCTCCATCACCCTTTCCTTCTCCAGAGTCACCGGCTTCGCGACGAAGACGCGGAGCACGCGGGCGGAGCGGTAGAGCTCCTCGGAGAGGACGGGGAGGTTGATGGCGCCGGGCCAGCCGTCGGTCGTGAGTCGGCGGACGTGGCCGTCGCGGCGGCGGACGGGGATGTCGAGGCCGAGCATCTGCGGTTTTGCGGGGAAGTCGAGGAGGAGCTCGCCGGGAGCGAGGCCCAACTCGGCGGCCAGGGCATCTTCGGCGGTGCGGGTGCGCTCGTGGTCGAACGAGATCCAATCGCCGGTGCCGTCGGCCATGTCGCCCGCCGGACACTCGAACACGCGCTTGTACAGCCGCCGCTCGCGGAGCGCGCCGAGCAGCGGCGAGGCACCGGATGAGCCGAGCTGGTGGAGCAGTCCCTCGTCGGTGAAGCTGGCGAGAGCGCGCGGGTCGAGCGTGCCGGAGCGAAGGGCATCACCCACCAGCCGCTTGTACATGGCTGTGGCGCTCCGCACTGCGTGGTGCCAGTAGACGTTGCGGTACATCTGGTACTTCGCGAAGAGGAGCGACTCGAGCGCCGAGAGCCCCTTCTCGAGCACGCCCACCGAAGGCCGTCCCGAGACGGGATCCGGCACGATGGTGAGCGAGTTGATGAGACGGTCGACGTCTATCTCGCCGTACGGTACACCGCACATGAGCGCATCGCGCTTCAGGTACTCGATCTTGTCGAGATCGAGGGAGCCGGAGATGAGCCCCTGCAAGGGGCTCTCGCTCCCGCCGCGGATGAGCGCGTACACGCGTGCCGGCGCGTCGTCTCCGATTGCCGTGCGCAGCTCCTTCGCCGCCTGCCCCTCGGTGATGAGCGGCCGCGCGACCGCCTCGTGGTGCAGCGCGCCTATCTCCTCGAGCGCGTGCGAGTACGGATAATGTCCCACGTCGTGCAGTAGCGCCGCGGAGCGCACCACTGCGCATTCGTCTGCCGCTACCCCGCCCAGCTCGCCCTTCTCCTCGAGGAGACCGAGCGTCCGCCTCGCCAGGTGGTACGCTCCCAGCGCGTGCTCGAAGCGCGTGTGCGTGGCCCCAGGGTATACCAGATACGCCAACCCGAGTTGCCGCACGTACCGGAGCCTCTGAAACACCCCCGTATCGATGAGCCGCAACGCACTCTCATCCACCCGGATGTTGTTCCAGAGCGGGTCGCGGATGATGGAGGTCATCGGGCGAGAGGACGAGGTAAGGAGAGTGAGGAAAGGAAAAAGGGAACGGGGAACCGGGGAACGGGGAACTGCCTCGGGACGCTGTCATCCCCGCGCAAGCGGGGATCCATGTTACTCGGGCCAACATGGATTCCCGCGCCAGCGGGAATGACGGTCGTTGCGCGAGCCGGTAGCTCTGCTTCCTGTCCCCCGTCTCCTCTCCTCTCTGTTCTAGCCCTTCGGTCCCGCGGCCTTCACCTCCGGGCGCGCGGTGGTGAACTGCTCGAAGTTCTTGGCGAACATCGAGGCGAGCTTGCGGGCCTGGGCGTCGTAGGCGTCGGGGTCGGACCAGGTGGAGCGGGGGTGCATCAGCTCCTTCGGAACGCCCTGCACCTCCTCCGGGACGGCGAGACCGAAGATCGGGTCGGTGAAGGTCTTCACGTCGTCGAGGAGGCCGGCGAGCGCCGCGCGCACCATGGAGCGCGTGTACTCCAGCTTCATCCGCGAGCCGACTCCGTAAGGGCCGCCGGTCCAGCCGGTGTTCACGAGCCAGATCCGCGAATCGTGCTGGCGCAGGCGCTCGCCCAGGAGCTTGGAGTAGGTGGTCGGAGGCCAGACCAGGAAGACGTCGCCGAAGCACGCGCTGAAGGTAGCCTGCGGCTCGGTCACGCCGCGCTCGGTGCCCGCGACCTTGGCGGTGTAGCCCGAGAGGAAGTAGTAGAGCCCCTGCTCGTGCGTGAGGCGCGCGATGGGCGGGAGCACGCCGAACGCATCGGCCGTGAGGAGGATGATGTTCTTGGGATGACCGCCGCGACCGCCGGGTACGTGATTGCGAATGTAGTGGAGGGGGTAGGATGCGCGGGTATTCTCGGTGAGCGACTGGTCGCCGAAGTCGACGCGGCGGGAGTTGGGATCGAGCACCACGTTCTCGAGCACGGTGCCGAACATCTGCGTCGTGCGGTAGATGTCGGGCTCGCCCTTCTCGGAGAGGTTGATCACCTTCGCGTAGCAGCCTCCCTCGAAGTTGAACACGCCCTCGTCGCTCCACCCATGCTCGTCGTCACCGATCAGGTAGCGTTCGGGATCGGCGGAGAGAGTGGTCTTGCCGGTGCCCGAGAGGCCGAAGAAGAGCGCCGTATCGCCCTTCTCACCTATGTTCGCCGAGCAGTGCATCGAGAGAACACCCTGCTTGGGGAGGACGTAGTTCATCACGGTGAAGATGCACTTCTTGATCTCGCCGGCGTAGCGTGTGCCGCCGATGAGGATGATGCGCTTCTCGAAGTTGATGATGATGTAGGTGCCGGTGCGCGTCCCGTGCTTCGCCGGATCGGCCTGGAGCTCCGGCGTGTGCAGCACGGTGAAGTCGGGAACGAAGGTGGGGAGATCGCTCAGCTCGGGGCGGACGAACATGTTGCGAGCGAAGAGCATCTGCCAGGCGTTGGGAGACACGAAGCGAACCGGGAGGCGGTACTTCGGGTCGGCGCCGGCCCAGAGATCCTCGACGAAGAGCTCGGACTGATCGTTGAGATACGCCTGCACGTCGGCGAGGAGCTTGTCGAAGTTGGCGGGCTCGAAGGGCTGGTTGACCTTGCCCCACCACACGTCCTTCTCGCTGCCGGGCTCGCGGACGATGAACTTGTCCTTCGGAGAGCGCCCGGTGTGCGGCGTGGTTATACCCACGAAGGGTCCCATGTCGGCGAGCGTGCCTTCATCGCGCCGCACCGCCGCCTGGATCAGCTCGGGCGCCACCAGATTCCAATGCAGCTTCCCGCGCGGGGCGAGTCCCTGCTGCTCCAACCCCGTTTTTCCCTTCCGTTCCGCCGCCTCGGCGCGTGGTGTCGTTTGCGTGGCCATGACTATTCAGATCCTTGTTCGAGTTCCATGCATCTAGCCGTGAACCGCCGAGCACGAGCTGCGAAAGATGCTTCGCCACTCGTGGCTGGTGGTGTCTGGGTCACTTCCTCACCTTCGGATCGCCCGCGGCTGGAGCAGCTGTTCGGCGACGCCGGGAAGATTTCCGGACGACATCAGCTACCCGGAGCCCCGGCGATGTCCTGCTGGCGGCCCGGAAGGTGGTCCGCGGCCGCTGGAATAATTACGCAACTTGCAGGAAAAACCGCCGATGCTCAAGCCGTGCCCGCTCGCGGCCAGCGGGGCCGGGTGCCTGGCGGGGCGCCGACGAGCGTTCTGCCTCTCCGCAGCAAGCCGCGGACCCGGCGGGGTCAGCGCCTGCGGAGGAGCCAGGCAACCAGCACTATAGCCCCGGACACGGCGATGATTGCCGGCCCGGATGGAAGATCGAAGGGGACCGAGAGCGAGAAGCCGATGAGCGCGGCAAGGAGTCCCGATGCCACCGACCAGGCGAACATCCCCAGCATGCTGCGCGAGAGGAGCAGCCCGGTGACCGCTGGGAGCACGAGGAAATCGAACACCAGCATCACCCCAGCGAACTGCATCGCGAAGGCGATCACCAGCCCGATGGTGAGGTAGAGAAGGAGGTTCCAGAAGACGACGTTGTAGCCCAGCGTGCGCGCCGTCTCCCTGTCGAACGACACGAAGAGGAACTCCTTGAAGAACACCACGTGCACGAGCAGCACGGGGATCGCCACGGCCAGCAGCACCATGGTGTCGGAGTGGGTGATGCCGAGAATGTTGCCCTGCAGGAAGATGTCGTGCGCCTCGCCCGTCTTGGCTTTCGCTATGAGCAGGATGCCCAGCGCGGCGGCCACCGCGTACACCACTCCGATGGTCGCGTCGGCGGGGATTCGCGACCGCGCGCCGCTCAGCCCGAAGAAGAGGGCGCCGGTGAGCGTGACCAGCACCGAGAGCGCCACCGGATGCGTGGTGAGCGTGGCGGCGGCGCCCATCCCCGCGAGCCAGAGCCCCAGCGCGAGCCCGGCCGACGAGAGCTCCGCGAGCGCTGCGCCAACGAACACTATGCGCCGCAGCACCACGTACACGCCGAGCGTGGAGCAGGCCACCGCGATCACCAGCGCTCCGTAGAGCGCCTCGCGGAAAATGAGTACCGAGTCAAGCATCTTTCACCACCGAGGCGGAAGCGGTCCTGCGCGCGAACACCATCCGGTGCTCCTGGAAGGAGCTGACCTCGACGGGGATGCCGTACATCTCGCTCAACGTTTCTTCCGTCATGATCTCGTTGACATCGCCGATGCGGAAGGCGCCCTCGAGGACGAGGGCGATCCGGCGCACGTAGTTCGCCACCTCGTTCAATGCGTGGCTCACCATCAGCACGGTGAGCCCGTCGCGCTCGTGGAGCTCGCGCACCAGCGCGAGTATCTGGGTGGTGGACACCAGGTCCATGCCGTTGGTGGGCTCGTCGAGCACGAGGATGTTGGGCTCGCCCACGAGCGCTCGCGCAATGAGCGCGCGCTGGCGCTGGCCGCCGGAGAGCGCCGAGAGCGACTCGTCGGCGAGCGGCGCGATCCCCACCTGCTCGAGCGCCGCGCGCGCGCGGTCGCGGTCGCTGGCCGACGGTCTCCGCGCGAGCCCCACCCGGTCGTAGCGCCCCATGAGCACCACATCCAGCACTTTCAGCGGGAAGTTGTAGTCCACGTGATCGCGTTGCGGAACGTAGCCGAAGCGCAGGCCGTCGGCGCGCGTGATGCCGCCGGCAAGCGGCGCGAGCGAGCCCAGGATCGCGCGCAGGATGGTCGTCTTCCCGGCGCCGTTGGGGCCCACGAGGCCCAGGAAGTCACCCTCGGGTATCTCGAAGCTCAGATCGCTGAGCACCACACGCCGGCCGTAGCCGAGCGTCACGCGGTCGAAGGTGATCAGCGCGCTCACGAGACCGCCCCGGCAAGCCGTGATATGTCGTGCCGCATCAGGGCGATGTAGTCATCCACTCCCTTCTCGCCGCCCACGGACGGAGGGAGCACGAGCACGGTGGCGCCCGTGTTGCGCGCCACGAAGTCGGCCATCTTCCGATCGTAGAATGGCTCCATGATGATCACCTTCGCTCCGGTGCGCTTCATGGTCTGGATGAGACCCGCCAGGTGCGAAGGCGATGGCGGCACTCCGGGCTTGGGCTCCATGAAGCCCACTATGTTCATTCCCGTGTACTCGGCGAAGTAGCGCCAGCTCGTGTGCCACGCCACGACCGGCTTGCCGCGGATCACGGCGAGATCGTCGGCCCATTCGCGAGCGGCCGCATCGAGCCGGTCGGCGAAGGCTTTCTCGTTGGCGGCGTACTGCGCGGCGCCCGACGGGTCGAGCTCGGAGAAGCGCGTGCGGAAGAGGTGCGCTATCCGCTTCCCGTTCTCCGGGTCGAGCCAGTAGTGCGGGTTGCCGAGGGGGTGCACGTCACCCTGGCTGCGATCCACCTTCCCCTGCGGAACATCGAGCAATGGGATCGCCGTGGACACGTCCAGATAGCCGCTTCCGCCCGGGCGGACTCGCTCGTTGCGAGCGCCGTTGATGAGCAGCGGCATCCAGCCTATCTCGAGGTCGAGCCCGACGAAGGCCCAGACGTCGGCATCGCGGATCTTGAGCACGAAGCTCGGCTTCGCTTCCACGAAGTGGGGATCCTGGTATCCCTCGCCGATGTGCGAGGCCCGTATGCGACTGCCGCCGACGGCCCTGGCTATGTCGTAGAGATCCGTCGTGCTCGTGACGACCTTGAGCTGCGCGTTCGCGGCGACTGGCGCGATGGGCAGCGTGAAGAGCGCCAGCAGAGCGGCGGCGATTCGAATTGGCATCCTGGAGCTCCTCCTTCTCTCGATGAGCTGATCGGTTTTCATCTCGTGTCCACCGCCTCAGAATGGGTGCGGCTTGTGCGGGCCGAGCGCGAAGGTGGCCTGCAGGAGTATCCGGTTCGCGCGGCGCGAAGGTCCGAGGTCGGGAAACGCGAGCTCCATCCCGCTCTGGTCCACGTGTTCGAACATCGCCATGAGCTTCGAGAACTCGGACGGGAAGAACTCCAGGTAGGCCGACTGTGCGTTCAGCGATCCGCCGGCTTCCTCTTCGCGGCTCGGGGAGTCGAGGTGGTCGACGCGGGCGCCGAGGTAGAGCCGGCGCGTGAGCTGGTAGCGTGCGAAGGTATAGAAGCCCGAGCGCGAGCCGCGTTGACCGGCGTACGCGGCACCGGTCAACGCCAGTTCGTCGGGGATGCGTGGATCGTTCTCGTTGACCTGGCGCATCCACTCGGCCTGCAGTATGAACGATCTGTACAGCCCCTGCTGGAGCGGGCGCCAGCGGTAGGTGAAGTCGGCGCCGAACACCGTCTGCCGGGCGGCGACGCCGAGCGCTTCGCCATCGTCGCCGATGCAGGAGAGCGCATCGACGCCGCACACCAGCGGCTGCGCTCTCTTGCCGGTGATGGCCGACCCCGAGAGCTCGATGTTGGAAGCTTCGGAGAGGTCCCAGTAGTTGCGGAGCCGTGCCGAGTATCCGAGCGCCGAGAGCTCCTCGTTCACCGGCTCGGTGGTGCGCAGATCTCCTTCGTCCTCGCCGAAACGGTCCACCACCGCGACCTGCAGCTCCTGATAGAAGCCGAAGGGGGCGAAGATGCGGCTGACCCAGAGCCCCGTGCCGGTGAGCCCTTCCTCTCCGAGGAAGCTCTTCACCACCCACGGATACTCCACGGAATGGAGGTCGTGGCGGTGCGTGGTGTTCTGCTTTCCGACGGGCATGAGGAAGCGTCCCACGCGCGCCTCGAGGGCGCCGGGGAGCGCGGTAGCCGTCAGGTACGCCTGCTCGATGGAGACTTTCTCGAGATCGTTGACGCCGAGGAAGATGTCGCCGCGGAAGTACGGATCCACCTCCGCCTGGAGCGCGACCTCTATCTCGCGGACGCCGAACCTGGTGCCGTCTTCCTGCGTGCTCCCGCGCGGCGTGAAGTCGCCCACGATGTCGCCGACGGCGCTGATGTCGGGGAGGAGTCGCGGATTGACGGGCCCCGAGCGGCCGGCGCTCACGGTGGTGGGGCGCGCCGTGTCGGCCGACGCGCCCGCGCTCATCGCCTCTATCTCGCGGACGATGCGTATGGAATCCGCGCGCGCCGCGGAATCGGCGCGAGCGGTGGAGTCGGTGCGTGTGGTGTCGCCCATCTGCTGGGCGGGTGCAGCCATCGCGACGAGCGCGAGAAGCGCCGCCGCGGTGATAGACGGATGCATTGCTCCCCTCGGAGTCGGTGTGGAACGTCACGGCTCCGTCCGCGCATACCTTGCGGGCGTCGCCGGGCCACGGCACGCGGTCGGGGCGTGCGGGCTGGGCGATGCCTGCGCGAACAGGGGCACGGCAGCGTGCCGTGCAGCCTCAGATCGTCGTGAGGTGGGGGAGGGCGGGTGGTGCTCTGGCGGGGTCGGGCCGGTCGTGGCCCACGATCACCACTGCGAGCCGCGGCTCCGGGCGGATGGACTGGTGCGGCGCCACGTGGCGCAGCGTGTCGCCGTGATATGCCGGCAGGGGGCTGAAGTGCCGGAGGACACAGAAGGCGCAGATCCCCGGATGGTGCCCCGCGTGCGGTACGGCGCCGGCGGCCTCTATGTGCGTCGGGAAATCGACCGAATCTCTCCCCTCCACGATCGGGGAGAACGCCACGACCACCACTTCGGCGATGAGCAGAACTATCGCCGCGAGCCTGAAGAAGCTGGAGCGGGTGGTGGACGGCTGGTCGGGCATATGACCTTGTACGCCTCAGTCAGCCGGATTGTTGCGCCGCACCGTCGCGGTAGCTGCGCAGGAGCGCCAGCATCCGCGAGTCGGTGGCCGCGGCATCGTCTCCCTTGGGGGTCTCTATCACCTTCGGCACCGCGTGGAAGCGCTCGTCGTTCATGATCCGGCGAAAGGGAGCTTCGCCGAGGCTCCCTTCCGCGATCAGCTCGTGCCTGTCCCGCCGCGAGCCGAATGGGGTCTTGGAATCGTTGAGGTGCAGGACGCGAAGCATGTCCAGCCCGAGTGCGTCGTCGAAGCGCTTCCAGACGTCGTCGTACTCGTTCACCAGGTCGTAACCGGCCGAGTAGACGTGGCAGGTGTCGACGCAGACTCCTACGCGCGAGCGCTGCGCGGCCGGGAGCCGCGCGATGATGGCCGCCAGCTCCTCGAACGACGACCCCAATACCGTTCCCGCGCCCGCGGTGGCCTCGAGGCAGAGGATCGTGCTGCCGGGGATGCGCTCCAGCGCTTCGGCGATCCCATCGGCGTTGCGGGCAATTCCGCTTTCGCGGTCGTCCATGTAGTTGCCCGGGTGCGATACCAGGTAGGAGAGGCGCAGTGTCTCGCAGCGCGCGAGCTCCGCCTCGAACGATGCGATCGAGCGCTTGCGAAGTGTCGGGTCGGGGCTGGCGAGGTTGATCAGGTAGGAGTCGTGCGCGACGGTGGCGCTGGCAGCCGTGAGGGCCAGCGCCGCGGCGAAGGCATCGTACTCGTCGCCGGCGAGCGTGGGCTCGGCCCAGCGATTGGGCTGCTTGGTGAAGATCTGCATCGCCGTGGCGGCGATCGCGCCGGCACGGGGCGGGGCGTTGCGGATCCCACCAGCGGTGGACACGTGAGCGCCGAGGAGGTCGTTCATGGTTGGGTACCGAGGTAGTCGAGTGGATCGGCCGCGCGGCCGCCCGGGCGAAGCTCGAAGTGCAGGTGTGGCCCGAGCTCCGGATCGGACGCTCCGACGTAGCCGACCACCTGACCCTTGCTCACCACGTCGCCCTTCGCGACGGCGAGGCGGCTGAGCGAGCCATATACCGAGTAATCGCCGCCCATGTGCTGGATGATCACCGTCAACCCGTAGGTTCCGAACGGCTCCGCGACGAGGACCTTTCCGCTCGCCACCGCGCGGACCGGCGCTCCGGTGGCGGCCTTGATACCGATCCCGTTCCACCGGACGGTGGTGTTGTTCGGGTTGACGACCCTGCCGAAGTTGTAGATCAACTCGCCGCCCACCGGCCAGTCGAGCCGCACGCCTGCGAAGGCGCTGCGCGCCCTCTCGGCGGCGGGAGTTCCGGCCTCGGCGCGCTTGCGCGCGGCCTCGAGCGACGCGATCACGTCGGCCAGGCGCTTCTCGTCGCGGCCGATCTGCTTGAGCCTCTCTTCGGTATCGCGCGCGCTCCGCCGGGCGCGCGTGAGGCTGCGTGCCTGCTGTTCCTGCAGGTTGCGCAGCCGCCGCTCTTCCTCGGCCTTCTCGCTCAGATTGAGCTCGATGTCGCGCTGGAAGCGCACCAGGTTGGCGCGCTGCCTGTCTATCTCGTTCCTCAGGTCCTCCACGCGCGCCACCAGCGCGCGGTCGCGCAGCGTGAGCAGGTGCAGGTACTTGTAGCGCGCCACCAGATCGCCGAAGCTCGTGGCCGAGAGGAGCACCTGCACCGTGAAGAGCGGGCCCCGTTTGTAGATGTCCACCAGCCGCTGACGCAACGCCACGCGCTTGAGCGTCAGCTCATCCTGCGCAGCCACGAGGTCGGCGGTGGAGGAGGCGACCTCGCCGTTGATCGTCTCGAGCTGACTGTCGAGCGACCGCACCACGCTCGCCGTCATCTCCGCTTCCCGGCGGATGTTCTCGACCTCCTCGGAGAGGTCGTGCACGGTGTTCTGGAGATTGGCTCTCCGCCGCTCCAGCGCCTCGCGCTCGCTCCGCAGCTTCTCGAGACGCTGTCGCTCGGCTCTGAGCTTCGCGTCGGCGCTCTCCGTGCCCTGCTGCGCGGGGAGGGCCGGGAACGAGAGCAGGAAGCAGAGAGCGGGAAGCAGGAAGACGACACGTGCGCGAATCATCCCCGCGAGAGTGGAGGTCCGAGTCATCCCCGCGAAAGCGGGGATCCACGTCGTCCGGCTGAACATGGATCCCCGCTTTCGCGGGGATGACGGTTCTTGCTTTCGCGGGGATGGCACGCGTGCGTGTGCAGTATCTGCTTTCTGCCTTCTGCTTTCTGCCTCCTCCATCATTTCAGGTGCCTGCCCACCGATACCGCGCTGCCCATGAGACCTATGAGGCCGCCGGAGAGGACGCCGAGAAAGGCGAGAGAAGGGGTGAAGAACGAGGTCTGGATGAGGTAGCGGTCGATCGCGGCGTGCGCGAGCCAGGCGAGGATGAGGGCGATGATGCCCCCAACGATCCCCTTCAGGAAGCCGTCGATCAGGAAAGGGCGGCGCACGAAGCCGTCGGTGGCGCCGACGAGGCGCATGATGGAGATCTCGCGCTCGCGCGCGAGGACGGCCATGCGGATCGTGGAGCCGATAATGATGACGGCGACGGCCGCGAAGGCGATGCCGAGTATGACGCCGGCGGCGCCGGCGATGTTGCGAATGCTGTAGAGCTTCTGCACCCAGTCCTCGCCGTAGCGCACGTCGTCCACGAAGCGATAGCTCTGGAGGCGCTGGGCCACGGCGCGCACGGTTTCCGGATCACGGAAGCCGGGCTTGAGGCGGATCTCGAGCGAGGCGGGGAGGAAGTCGGCGTCGAAGACATCCTTGAACTCCGTCAGCTCCCTGCGGGCGCGCTCGAGCGCCTGCTCGGGGGAGAGGATGTCCACCTGCGCGACTTCCGGAAAGGCCGCGATGTCGCCCACCGCGGCCGATATGGCCTCCACGGGCGTGCCGTCGGCCACGAAGGCACGGATTTCCACGCGCTCCTCGACGTCCTCGAGAGCGCGGCTGACGTTGAGCGCCACGAGTCCGAAGAGGCCGAAGGCGAAGAGGCTGAAAGCGATCGTGATGATGCTCAGCGCGCTGAGGAGAGGGGCGCGCCGCAGGCCGAGCCCGACTTCCCTGAAGGTGAGACGCATCAGTCGGCGGGCTGGCTCGAGGGGGCGGGCGCGGACGACTCGGTGGAGTCGACCGAGTCGTACACGATCTGGCCGCGGTTCACCTCGATCACGCGATACGGCGAGCGCCGCACGAGCTCGAGGTTGTGCGTGGCCATGAGGACGGCGGTACCCGACGCATTGATGTCGCGCAGGAGCTGGAATACGCCGCGCGTGGCGCGCTCGTCGAGATTGCCCGTGGGCTCATCGGCCACGAGGACCATGGGATCGTTCACCAGCGCGCGGGCTATGGCCACGCGCTGCTGTTCGCCGCCGGAGAGCTCGCGCGGGTAGCTGGTCCCCTTGGATGCGAGCCCCACCTGCGTGAGGAGGCGGCTCACCTTCGCGGGGATGCTCTCGCGCGGCGCGCCGGTGACTTCGAGCGCGAAGGCAACGTTGTCGGCGGCGGTGCGGTCGTCGAGGAGTCTGAAGTCCTGGAAGACGATCCCGAGGCGGCGGCGGAGGCTCGGGATCTCGCGACGCGCGACCTTGGTGGCCTGCACTCCGCTCACGCGCACCTCGCCGCTGGTGGGGCGCTCCTCCATGAACACCAGCTTCAGGATCGTGGACTTTCCGGCGCCGCTCGGACCGGTGAGGAACGCGAACTCGCCCTTGGCGATGTGGAAGGAGACGTCGTTCAGCGCGCGCCCGGTGCGCGGGTATTCCTTGATGACGTGGGAAAATCGAATCATGTGGCGATGGGTCCGGCGGGCGGCAGTGTGGCGGGCGGAGCTGGCCGGGGCCGCGAGCTACGGACGATAGGTACAACTGGGGTCGGTGCGGTGTTCCATCCAAGTATGACGACCGAAGCGCTACGGGGATAGTGCGCCGCGGCCGCCGGGCACCGAGCCGGCGGGTGCCGACGGGTGCCGACGGGTGCCGACGAATGCCTCCCGCCGAATTCAGTCAGGTGAGCTACCTCAGGCGGCCTTCTTCAGGCGAGCGCCTGCGACATGTCGGCGATGATGTCCTCGACGCTCTCGATCCCCACGCTGATCCGCACGAAGCCGTCGGGGATCCCGACGGCGGCGCGCTCCTCGGGGGTCATGTGCGCATGCGAGGTATAGCGCGGCTCGGAGACCAAGGTGTCGACGCCGCCGAGGCTGGCGGCGTGGGTCACCAGGTCGAGCCGCGAGATGAAGCGGTGGGCCGCGTCGCCGCCTCCCGCGAGCTCCACGGCCAGCATCCCGCCAAAGCCCTCCATCGTCTCTCGCGCGAGGTCGTGATCCGGGTGCGATGGGAGGCCGGGGTAGTGCACCCGCGAGAACTCGGGGCGCTCCGCGCACCAGCTGGCGAGCCGCAGTGCGTTCTCGTTCTGGCGGCGCACGCGGACGTCGAGCGTCTTGAGGCCGCGCTCCAGGAGCCAGCAGGCGAAGGGATCGGGTGCCTGCCCCCAGACGATCATCTTCTGCCGCACCTCCTCCACGTACGAAGCGGTGCCCATCACCACGCCCGCGAGGACATCGTGGTGCCCGTTGAGATACTTGGTGGCGGAATGGATCACCACGTCCGCGCCATGCTCGAGCGGGCGGAAGTTCACCGGCGACGCGAAGGTGGAATCCACCACGAGCGCGACTCCGGAGTTTCGCGTGAGGTACGAGATGGGCTTCAGGTCGAGCACGCGGCAGGATGGGTTGACCGGCGACTCGATGAAGATGGCGCGCGTGTGCTTGCGGAGCTTGCGTCTCCAGGCGCGCGGCTCGTCGGGGTTCACCAGCGTCACCTCGATCCCGAGCAGCGCGAGCTCCTGGGTGAAGAGACGGTGGGTGCCACCGTAGATCCACTCGCTGGCGAGCAGGTGGTCGCCGGGCCTGAGGAGCGCGAGCATGGCGCAGGTGGTCGCACCCATGCCGCTGGCCAGCACGAGCGCCGCCTCCGCGCCTTCGAGCAGCGCCAGCCGCCTCTGGAGCGCTTCCGCGTTGGGGTTGTTGCCATAGCGGCCGTAGCGCATCCCCTCGGCTTCGCCCACCGCCTGCACGAAGTTCACCGACTGGCAGATGGGCTGGACGACCGGTTCCTGCGGCGCGCGCGCGGCGCGGCCACCGTGGACAGCGATGGTGGAGAGTCCGTGCCGCCGATCTTTCGATGTCATTGAAGTTCCGTGGAAGTTCTCAGGCCAGCGTCCCGCGGCGGCGCGTGTCGAGGTCGGGCTTTATGACGCGCACGACCTCCGAAGGCGATGCGCCGGCGATGTCGCGCAGGACCACGTCGCCTCTGGGGAGCGAGTCATCCACGCGCAACGTCGCCAGCTCGTGGCGCCGCGGCCCATATACCCATACCAGCTCTCCATCGACGAGCATCCGGTGCGCGGCGTCATCTCCACGCATCCAGATCATCGGCCCGCGATCCGCGTCGCGCATGCGCGTCGCGATCAACCGCACGACGCGCAGAGGCGGATTGTACCCCTCCGACCCATTGCTCATCGTCCCTCCCTCCTTCACGAAGCCGCTCCCACCGCCACGTAGGCTTCATCGAAGCGCATGGCGAGGCGGCGCCTGCACAGGGCGTCGAGCGCCGCCTCGATCTGCGCCCGGTCCACGCCCAGCTCGCGTGCCAGCTCGACGGGCGCCGCGCGGCCGATGCGGCACATCACTTCCCAGGCGCGCCGCTCGCTCTCGCCGACGCTACCGATGATCATGACCGCTCCGTCCGCGGCCTGCGCCACCATGGCGAGACCGTGGCGCTCGAGCACGGCCTCGATCGCGTCCACATGCGAGTCGCTCACGCCGCGAAAGAGAAAATAAGCGTCGCGCGGCGGCGCGTCGGCCGTGATCGGCGCGCAGTAGCGCATGAGCAGCTTGGCCACGATCTCGTCGGCGCAGGAGTAGTCCAGCAGGCCGACGTGCGAGAAATCTATGACGGTGAGCGTGCGGTCGCCGATCTCGGCGAGCTGCTTCTCTATGCCGTCGCGGACGGCCTTCCCCGTGGGACGGGTGACCAGATCCGAATAGAGATCGCAGACCGTGCGGCGAAGCACGGAGCTGAGGTCGATGTGGTTGATCACTTATCGGCAACCCGTTCCGGGATCGTGATCTGCATCTGAGCGCCAGGGAATGCGGGTAGACCTTCCTGCAGCGGGACGTCCTCGTCCCAGCTCGGAACGATGGCTATCCGCGCGGTTCCCGAGCGCACCGAGAGCTTGCCATCCCAGCGGCCGATGTACCTGCGCACTCCAGCAAGACCCTGGCCACGACCGGGGTCGCGAAAGCGACTCACGCCGCGAATCACCGCCTCCTCCAGCGCCATCCCGTCGTCCCAGCGGTCGCTCTCCCTGTGGTTGGGAGAGCTCTCCAGCGACTGCCTGAAGCCCACGCCCGCGTCGCATACGGCGATCACCACCACGCGCCGGCCCAGCCGCTTCTGCCAGCGGTACGTCTGCACGGCCACCCAGCCGCCGCGTCCCGCGTGCTCCACGATGTTCTGACACGCCTCGCTCAACGTCATTGCAAAGCCCATTGTGGCCTTGGCATCTATGTTCAACTCCTTCGTCAGGATGCTCTGCGATTTCTGCTGGATGCGTCCCACCACCTCGTGCACGTCCTCGCTGCGCGCCACCGGGGTGATCTCCAGGAGAACATCGGACTCGCCGCCGGAGCGCGAGTGATGCGGCGCGCCATGCAGCTCGAAGAGCTCCGACGCATACGTGAAGAAGCCGGTGCGCGACCAGTACGAACAGGTCTCGTCCGATTCGGGCGCGTAGAAGCCCGGGCGCTCGGCGCGTGCCTGCGCGAGCGTGAGCAGCGCCGTGAGACCGTAGGGAGAAGCCCAGCGCGTGTGCCGGGCGTCGAGCAGGATCTTCTCGTCCTGGGGAACCGGGGCGAGCTGCTCGAGCACCAGCTCGAAGGTCCGGTCATCGAGTGAGGGAGGAATCTTCAGAACGGTGGTCATCGAGTGATGAGCTCTCCTCGCAGGTGCCGGGCGAGCCCCGTGGCTCCCCTGTGCTCGACGTTGCGCGCGGCGGCGCGATGCGCCGCTCGCAATGAATCCACTAACTTATCACCCGCGAGCAGCCTGGAGTAATTCGTCGCGCCCCACACGTCTCCGCAGCCGGTGGGATCGCCGTCCACGACCGCGGTCCGCTGCGCGATGAGCTCCGTTCGCACCGGTCCCGCTATCGATCCGAGAGGCGCTGGCCTCGATAGGTCCGCCAGACGCTCGAAGCCGGGCGCGGCGAAGTACACCACGCCGCGCCCGGCGAGGGTGACCATCAACACGCTGACGCCCGCGCCGAGTGCCGTGGCCGCGAGCGCCATCGGCTCGCTCGCCATGGCGCCCGCTTCGTCCTCGTTCACCTGCAGGAAGTCGAAGCACGAGCACCATTCGGCCACCTGCTGCAGCGGCTCGAGCTCGCGCCAGCCGCCGGGACGCACCGCCATCACCATCATATGCAGGTCGCAGTAGATGGGGCCGCGGAAGTGCTGGCGCAGGAGACGCATGGTCTCGAGGTCGAGCTCCCAGCCGCTGATGAAGTTCACGTACAGCGCATCGAGCCCGTGGAGCAGCGGCTTGAGCCCGAACCAGCTCCAGGCGGGGACGCCGCCGGAGAGGCGCTCGGTGCGCCGTTCGTTGGTCTGGTAGCGAAGCTCGACGCGGTTGTTGGGGTAGGGTACCTCGATCAGCGCGGCATCATCCGCCATGTGCTCGAGCGTGGCGATGAACTCGCGCGCGCGGCCAGCCAGGTCGTGCCCGACCTTGATGAGCGGCACGATCTCCCAGTCGTCGGAGAGCGCGGCATCGAGGCCGCTCAGTGCGTAGGCGATGCCGCCCCACTCTTCCACCGACTCGCCGTGCGGTTCGCGGCCGTGGATCGTGTCCCACACGAAGGTGCCGATCACGCCCAGCCGCTTTCGCCGCGCCACTCCGACCGCGGCCGTCGCCGCGGCGACCCGCTCGTTCATAGCGCTCCCAGCTTCTGCTGCCGAAAGGTAGCTACCGCGCCCACCATCCCCGCGGTGCCGGCGAGCTTTCCGGGCACGATACTGCACGCCTGCACGGCGGGGCGGAAGGCGCGCCGCTTCACCTCTGCTCGCAGCGGCTCGAAGAGCCGGTCGCCCGCGCGCGTCACCCCTCCGGTTATCACCACCACGTCGGGGTTGAGGAGATTGAGCAGGTTGGCCACTCCCGTTCCCAGGAACTTCGCCGTGTCGCGCACGACCTCGAGGGCTAGCGCATCACCGTGATTGGCGGCGTCGTACACGGTGGCCGCGGTGAGGAGATCGAGATTGTCGTCCACCATCCGGTGCAGCACCGATGCCTCGTCGCGCTCGAGCGCTTCACGCGCGCGGAGCGCGATGGCCGGTCCCGAAGCGTACGCCTCGAGGCAGCCGTAGTTGCCGCAGCGGCAGTAGCGGCCCGTGGAGTCGATGGTGGTATGTCCCACTTCGCCGGCCACGTCGGAGGCACCATGGTACAGCTTCCCATCCAGCACGATCCCCCCACCGATACCGGTGCCGATGGTGAGGCCCACCACGTTCTTCGTCCCCTGCGCCGCGCCGCGCCACCATTCTCCGAGTGTGGCGCAGTTGGCGTCGTTGTCGAGCGTGGCTGGCAGCTTCACTCGATCGGCCACGGCGTCGCGAAGCGGGAAGTCGCGCCACCCCAGATTGGGCGCCACGATCACTATCCCCTTCGCGCGGTCCAGCGGTCCAGGCGCCCCGATCCCCACGCCGAGGAAGTCCTCGCGGCGCGCTCCGTTCGTCGTGATCGCCTCCGCGATCACCGCCTCGATCATCGTCACGATGCGGTCCACCACCGCTTCCGCGCCGGCGGCGGTGGGGGTGTCCTCCAGTCTCACCCCCACGTGGGCGCCGTCGTTGTCCGCGATCGCGCCGACAACGATGTTCGTTCCGCCGAGGTCCACGCCGAGGACGTATCTGGTGGGTGAGGGCATCTAGGGGAGGGTGAGGGGGAGAGAGTCGCTCACTGCTTCCTGCTTTCCACTTTCCGCTCCCGACCTTGCCATCTGCTCGTGTTCTCCAAGATACGTACGACGGCCCGCTCCACCACATCCACGCCGAGCTCCCGCATGCACTTCCAGTGGCCGAGCGGGCAGGTGGGGGGGCCGTGGTGGTGACAGGGGCGGCATGGGAGGGAGGGGTGGCCGAGGGTGGTGGAGTGCGGGGCGAGAGGGCCGAAGCCGAATGCTGGAACCGTAGGGCCGAATATGGTGACGGTTGGAGTGGCCATCGCTGACGCGAGATGCTGCGGCG
>Ga0182741_1000884_pt1 | contig 42159 bp, 39 predicted proteins | sample eDN5th37CBELigOP_FD_128874 | JGI IMG/M metagenome (GOLD analysis project Ga0182741, IMG submission 128874) | Enriched Organic Plus compost microbial communities from Emeryville, California, USA - eDNA 5th pass 37_C BE-Lig OP (version 2) (version 2) ... | reverse complement strand
CGATCGCATCCGCTGCGAACTGGGCGAAGTACTCGGGCGTGGAGTGGTAGACAAGCCGGGTTCCGGCCTGGGTCGGCCAGCCGGCGTTCGGCATTGCCGCGATCGTCGGGCGCTTGCCATCAACGGCGGACGCCGCCCGGTGCATTTTCGCGATCACCTTGAGGAGTCGCTGGGGGCCGACCGAGCAGTTCGCGCCCATAATCTCGACGCCCTGGGATGCGAGGTACCCGACGACACGGTCAGGCGACTCGCCGGCGATGGTGAGACCGTCCTCACCGAACGTCATCATGGCCATGATCGGCAGGTCGGAGGACTCCCGGACGGCGCGGATCGCGGCGTCCATCTCCCCGAGGTAGCCGATGGTTTCGATGAGGAAAAAGTCGACACCGGCTTCCAGGAGCGCCTCGACCTGCTCGCGGAACGCGAGGAAGGCATCTTCGATAGGAAGCGTGCCGACCGGCTCCAGCCAGCGACCTGTCGGGCCGATCGAACCGGCGATGAGGACCGGCCGGCCGCTGATCTCCCGTTCCTCGCGGGCGATCTTGACAGCGCGGAAATTGATGTCGCGTACCTTGTCGGCGAGGCCGTGCTGCTCGAGGCGATAGCGGTTGGCGCCGAACGTGTTGGTTTCGATGAAGTCCGCGCCCGCGTTGATGTTGGCGCGATGGATCTGGGCAACCTGCTGGGGATTCGTGAGGTTCAGCTCATCGAGGCAGGAATCGGTCGCATGACCGAAATCGAAGAGCATCGTGCCCATGGCGCTGTCGCCGAGGACGATGCCGGCGTCGAGGCGTTCCGCGAGCGGGTTCGACATGTGGGGTTCCTTCGTTCGTAACCGGGGTTGGCCGTGCCTGCCGGTGAAGTCCAATCCGTCTGTCTCCCGGCCCGGGGCGTCGCCTGTGTGACGGCCTGGTCGTGCCGGAGGTTGCACACCGTAGCATAGCGGAAAGGTGGGACGAGGGTCTTTTTCAATTGACTCGGTGATCAAAAAGCGGTACATTCCCGCGGAACCGGCGCCGACGCCGGCACGGAATCATGTCCGTGTGCATCGGTCGCCCCCCTCCATGCACACGTCACCAGGACCCATCTACTCATGCATTCTGAAACGACCCACCACGTTGATCCATCCACCGCCGCCTCGACGTCGACTGCGCGAGGCTTCATCATGCCGATCGGTGGTGCCGAGGACAAACTCGACGACAAGGTGATCCTGTCCGAGTTCGTCGCTCTGGCGGGCGGTCAGGACGCACGAATCGCTATCGTCCCGACAGCGTCCTCGATCGAATCCGCCGGCCTGCGCTACAAGGCCATCTTCCTCAGCATGGGTGTCGAGAGCGCGGAGGTTGTCTACATCGGCAGCCGCGAAGACGCCAACGGCCGCGAAAGCCTCGACCTCGTCGAGAACGCGACGGGCATCTTCCTGACCGGCGGAAACCAGATGCGCCTCTCCGCGATCATCGGCGGCACCCGCTTCGAGGAGCTTGTCCGCAAGCGCAACAGTGAGGGCGCGGTGGTGGCCGGTACGAGCGCTGGCGCGTCGATCCTGTCGGCCCACATGGTGGCGCTCGGATCGAGCGGCGCGACGCCGAAGCTGCGGATGGCGCAGATGTTCGCCGGCTTCGGCCTCATCAACAACGTTATCATCGACCAGCACTTCCGCCAGCGTGACCGCATCGGGCGACTCCTGTCGCTGGTCGCGAGCAATCCGGGCCTGCTGGGCATCGGGATCGACGAGGACACGGCGGCCATCATCGACAGTGACAATACCCTGCGGGTCATCGGGCGCCACAGCGTGACCCTCGTCGATGGTTCCCATATGAAGTCGGACATCTTCCAGGTCAAGCGCTATGGAGAGATCACGATCAGCGATGCGCGGCTTCACGTCCTTGGATCGGGACGAAAGTTCGACATGACATCGCGGGCGATGCTCGACGATTAACCTCGCACGTTGCCAAATCACGATGAAGACGCCCCGCCGGACAGCCGGCGGGGCTTTCGTGTATATAGAGAGTCAACGTTCGACGATGCGGCGACAACCCAATTGCCAGGCGTTTGGAGGAGAAGGATCGTGTTGAATATCCGCGAAACCCACGTCTATCGTGGTCCAAATGTCTGGGCGCGCATGCCGGCGATCCACTACGTGGTGGATCTCGGCGAGCTCGAGGATCGACCCACGAACAAGATCCCGGGTTTCTACGAGAAGCTCACCGAGGCGATCCCGTCGCTCTACGACCACGGGTGCTCGATCGGCAAGCCAGGCGGTTTCCTCAAGCGACTTCGCGAGGGGACGTGGATGGGGCATGTCCTGGAGCACGTCGCGCTGGAGCTGCAGAACCTGGCAGGCGCCGATGTGTCGCGAGGAAAGACTCGCCAGACCGAAGAGCGCGGCGTCTACAACGTCGTTTTCCAGTACGAGCAGGAAGATGTGGGGCTCGCGGCCGGGCAGCTGGCGCTGCGGTGGCTGAACCACATGATCTACAACACCGAGCCGGATGCCGACTTCGTGCGGGAGCACGAGGAGAAGGTGATCAAGCTTGCGGAGCGGTTTGCCTACGGCCCGTCGACTGGCGCTATCGTCCAGGAGGCGGTCCGTCGAGGTATCCCGGTGCTGCGGCTCGATCCGCGTCGATCGCTCGTCCAGCTGGGGCATGGCAAGTACCAGCAGCGGATCTGGGCGACGGTCACCTCCGAGACCAGCAACATCGCCGTCGACATCGCGGGCAACAAGGAGCTGACAAACCGGCTCATGCACGAGATCGGCATCCCGGTTCCGCGTTCCCAGGTGGTGCGGTCCGCGGACGAGGCGGTCGCCGCGGCGAAGCGGCTGCGATACCCCGTGGTGATCAAGCCGCTCGACGGGAATCATGGCCGTGGCGTCTTCATCAACCTGGCCGATGAGGACGAAGTGCGGGAGTTCTTCCCGTCCGCCCAATCGGAGTCTCGCGACGGCCGCATCCTCGTGGAGACGTATATCCCAGGCAAGGACTACCGGGTCCTGGTGGTCAATGACCAGATCGTGGCGGTCGCGGAGCGGGTTCCGGCCCACGTGATCGGCGATGGGGAGCACACCGTCCAGGAGCTGATCGACATCGAGAACCAGGATCCGCGTCGCGGCGTTGGGCACGAGAAGATCCTGACCCGGATCTCGGTCGACAGTCAGACGATGGAGGTGCTGGAGCGGGACGGCCGCACGCTGGAGACCATTCCGGCGGAAGGGGAGTTCGTCCAGCTCAAGCTTACCGGCAACATGAGCACCGGCGGCACCTCGATCGACCGCACCGACGAGATTCATCCGGACAACGCCGAGATCGCCCGCCAGGCGGCGATGGTGGTCGGCCTCGACATCGCCGGCATCGACTTCATCACGCCGGATATCTCCAGGTCGGCACGAGAGCATGGCGGCGGGATCGTCGAGGTCAACGCTGGTCCCGGATTCCGCATGCACACCAACCCGACGGAGGGCCATCCCCGGCACGTTGGACGCGCGGTTGTGGACATGATGTTCGACCGGAACGCACCGAGCCGCGTGCCGATCATTGCCGTGACCGGGACGAACGGCAAGACGACGACGTCCCGCATGATCGCGCACATCATGAAGACGGCCGGCAAGACCGTTGGGTTGACGACGACCGACGGCATCTACATCGACGGCACGCAGATGATGTCCGGCGATATGAGTGGCCCGACCAGCGCCCGCATGGTGCTCAAGAACCCGACGATCGACTATGCGGTACTTGAAACTGCTCGCGGCGGCATCCTTCGGTCCGGCCTTGGCTACGACCGGTGCAATGTCGCGGTGGTCACGAACGTCAGCGGGGATCATCTCGGCCTCAAGGGCATCGAGACAATGGCAGAGCTGGCGCGGGTGAAGGAAGTCGTTCCAGCGAGCGCGCTCCGGGACGGCGCGTCGGTCCTGAACGCGGATAACGAGTGGACCGTGCGCATGACGCGTTCGGCTCGCGGCGAGATCATCTTCTTCAGCATGGACGAGGAGAACCCGATCATCCGGGACCATATCCGGGAGAAGGGGAGAGCGGTCCTGCTGCGGAAGACGAAGAACGGGGAGATGATCACGATCTACGAGAGCCGGCGGGAGACGTCGCTGCTGCTCGCGAGCCAGATCCCGGCAACGATGGATGGCCGGATCCGGGTGAACATCGAGAACGCGATGGCGGCAGCGGCCGCGGCGCTCGCCGATGACGTGAACCTCGACATGATCCGTCTCGGTCTCCGGACGTTCAGCAACAGCTTCTCGCAGGCGCCTGGCCGGTTCAACCTGCTCGACATGGGGACGAAGCGCGTCCTCATGGACTATTGCCACAATGTGGCTGGCCTGCAGGCGATCGCCGACTTCGTGTCGCGCATGGAGGCGGATCGCACGGTCGGCGTCTTCTCGATGCCCGGTGACCGGTCCAACAGCGATATCGAGGAGTTCGGTACGCTGGCGGCAAAGACGTTCGACAAACTGATCATCCGGGAAGACAAGAACACGCGGGGCCGGCCGTCCGGCGAGATCGCGCAGCGCCTGAAGGACGCGGCGATGGCGGCAGGAAAGCCTGAGGCGGACATCCAGATCGTTCTCGACGAGATGCAGGCGGTCAACACCGCGCTCGAGATATCCGAGAAGGGTGATCTCCTCGTGCTGCTGGTGGACAAGCCGGCGCAGGTATGGGAGATGTTGACGAACACGAAGACACAGGTCTAGCCGGCAATGGCAGGAGAAAGCGCCGGTGGCTGATGCTACCGGCGCTTTTTGCATGGGAGAACAATTACACAATGGATCACAACTCACTGGGGGGCGTGCTCAGTCGAGAGCAGCTTCGTGCATTGATCGACTCGCCGGAGGGCTCACTCATCACCGGCATGGTCGATGTGGACTCGCAGATCCAGCCGAACGGCGTGGACCTGACGCTGCGGGAGATCTCGCGTCATGTGGGGCCGGGGACGATCGGGGTCGACAATGCCGACCGGGTGTTACCGGACCTGGAACCGGTGCCGTTCGACGAGGAGGGGTGGGCGACGCTGGAACCGGGCGTCTATCACATCCTCTACAACGAAGTCGTCGATATTCCGGAGTCGTTGATGGCGCTTGGGCGTCCGCGATCGAGCCTCAACCGGTGTGGGGTGACGATCCACACGGCGGTCTGGGATGCGGGATACAATGGCCGCTCGACGTCGATGCTGGTGGTCAACAATCCGGCCGGCTTCCGCGTCCAGAGGGATGCGCGGGTCATGCAACTCGTGTTCTTCGGGATGGCGGAAGCGACCGCGGAAGGGTACCGCGGCCGCTATCAGGGTGAGAATATCGGTTGAGGCCCGGGTCTAGGCCAGGTCGCGACGCCGGGAGAAGACGGGTCGCTTGGGCGGCACGCCGGGGACCGGGATTTGCGTCCGGCGCTGTTCACGAGTTGCGGTCTGGTTGCAGCCCTCGACCGGGCAGTAGTAGATGAAGGTGTAGGAACCTTCGGACTGGACCTGGAAGTCGGTCGGCCGTCCCACCTTGCCCCGAAGGCGCATATCGACGTGATGATCGGGGCAGTCCGGAATTTCCGGATCATTCGTGTTTCGGCGGAGAATCGTGTCCAAGAGGGATGGCATCGGAGGCGCTCCAGGTGCTTGAAAGCCAGTAAGCAACGTTCCTAGTATACGGGAAGAAGGCGCCGGGTTTCGGCAAGGGTTGCGAACCACGCGCGGCAGCGATACGGAGTACGTGAATGAAGAAACAAGCGCTTCCTTCCGAGATCTATGACGAGATCGAAGCAATGGTCATCGAGCGGTTCGATGAGGCGTGGCTGACGGACAAGACCGTCCACGGCCATTTTGTGTCGGCGATGAACGGGATTATCCAGTCATCCGACGGCGTTCACCTGATTGGCAAGCCCGAATCGGGCGATGCCGGGACGACGTTCAACCTTTGGCTGGAGTATCCGGTCGAGGAGATGTGGGATGCCGACGACCTGGCGTTCTCGATTTTCGGGCAGGTCGCGGAGGACATCTTCATCTCGACGCGGGAGATCGTCGAAGGGGGCGTTCGCTACCGGTTCCTGACCGGGACGATGGAGAACGGGCATCGCGGGAGCCTGAACCTGACCGGGCCGCACGCGAAGGAATTCGTGCACCTCTACCGGCTGCGGGTCACGGAAGGCCGGCTCTACCATGCCTGAGAACGGGCGTATCACGGTTCATGTCCAGGATGAGGGCGACGTCACCGTTGAACGGGGGCGTCGCCTCGTTCTGGGACTGGAGGATGCCGGGATCGACATCCTGCACCGATGCGGCGGCAATGCGCGGTGCGCGACGTGCCGGGTCGAGGTGATCGAGGGCGAGCCGACGCCGGTGACGCCGTGGGAGGAGACACGGCTGGCCGAGCTGAAGAATCGTCGCGAGACGACGCGCCTAGCGTGCCAGATCCGGGTGCAGGCGCCGTTGACGGTCCGGGTGGTGAACCGGCTGTCGCAGAAGCCGGAGCTGGAAGACGCGGGGCCGAGGCCGGTTGAGTGGCCGGCGGACCGGGCGCTCGAGCCGGAGCCGTAGCGACGCTCAAGTGGACGCCACGCCGCCCGGGAGGACATTCCGACCATCCCGTGCGGGCCAGGAGAGTTGCTGGCGGTCACAAGTCCTCCCGTACAATCTTGTCGCGAAGACTGTCGCTGAAGGTGGGAGCGCGGAGTCAAAACGGGTATACTTGTCGCAGTCGTGCTAGATGGGGAGTTGGCGGTGCCCTGTACCCGCAATCCGCCATAGCGGGGTTGAATTCCCTCTCGAGGTTCGGCTTTGCAGGACTGTGCCGTTACGAGGTGATGAACCCTGGGTCCCGCACGGCGGGGAACTGTGAACCTGGTCAGGGCCGGAAGGCAGCAGCCATAAGCAGCACTCTTCGGGTGATGCGGGGTTTCCTGGGGGGAGCTTACGAACGGTCTCAAGCTGGAAGGTTTGAATCGACAGAGGGTGCACGGCTTTTTTCTCGCACCGAAAGATGAAGGCGTCAGGCTCAATGCCCGACGCCTTCTCTGTTTCTAGATCCTCTTTCGGACCGGCCTGCGCGAGAGCTGCGATGGCCGGTGGCCGGACTTGCGGAGGCGCTTTGCCTCCCGATCCTTCGGCGCCGCCATCGCGATGGCGGCCGCCGCGCCGATCAGGGCCAGCCACGACAGCACAATCCAGATCGGACGCCCGAAGGTGACCGGATCGATCTGTAGCAGCCTGATGACCAGGAAGAACAGACCCGCGCCGGCCGGCCACGCGAGCATGGTTGCCGCCCGCGAGACGAAGTGCCGCGAGAACTGGTCCTTCAATGGTGCGGCCCAGGGGCGCGTGGAGTAGAATCCCGCCGCCAGGAGGACCAGCACGAAGACGACCAGGCTGATGATCGCGAATGGGTTCAGAACGTCGTCGCCCGTTGGCCGGGTTGTCAACCAGTCCATCGTCGTTCGCTTCCTGCCGCGCTAGTGGACTTCGCCAAGGACAAGCGCGCGCTTCACTTGCTCGATCGCCTCGGTGACCTTGATGTCACGCGGGCAGGCATCGGTGCAGTTGAAGACGGTGCGGCAGCGCCACACGCCGGAGCTCTTGTTGAGGATCTGGAGGCGCTCGGCGGCGCCCTGATCACGGCTGTCGAAGATGAACCGGTGCGCGTTCACGATCGCCGCCGGGCCGACAAACTCGTCGTTGGTCCAGGTAATCGGGCAGGAGGTCGTGCACGCCGCGCAGAGGATGCACTTCGTGGTGTCGTCAAACGCCGCGCGATCGGACTGCGACTGGTACCGCTCGCCGGAGGCGGGTGCGGCATCGGCGATGAGGTACGGCTTGACGGACTTGTACTGGTCGAAGAACTTCTCCATGTCGACCAGGAGGTCCTTCTCGACCTTGAATCCGAGCAGTGGCTCGAGCGTGACGCGCTTGCCGAGGTCCTTCATCAGGACCTTGCAGGCGAGGCGGTTGCGCCCGTTGATGCGCATGGCGTCGGAGCCGCAGATCCCGTGCGCGCAGGAGCGGCGGTAGGTGAGGGTGCCGTCCTGGTACCACTTCACCTGGTTGAGGGCGTCCAGCACACGGTCGGTGCCTTCGACCTCAACGACGTATTCCTCGAAGTGCGGCTTCTTGTCCGTCTCAGGATTGAACCGCTTGATGCGAAGCGTAACCTGCATTCCGTTCCCTCTCCTGCCTTCGTCCCCGGGCCAGCGGACCGGCCCTAATACTTGCGTTCCTTCGGCTCGAACCGGGTGATCGTGACCGGCTTGTAGTCCTCGCGGATGCCGTCGGACGTCTTGTAGATCATCGTGTGCCGGAGCCAGTTGGCGTCGTCTCGCTTCTGGAAATCGTTCCGGAAATGTGCGCCACGACTCTCCTGACGCGCGAGCGCGCCATGGGCCATGACCTCCGCGACTTCCAGCATATGCTCGAGTTCCAACGCCTCCATCAACTCCGTGTTGTAGATCTTGCCTTTGTCGTCCACTGTAACATGCTGGTAGGCATTCTTTAGGGATGAGAGCGACTCGAGTGCGTGCCTGATGCCGCTCTCTTCGCGGACGACCGACATGTTGTCCGTCATCTCCTGTTGCATCGCAGACCGAACCTCGGCAACCCGTTCCTTGCCGTCACCGGACATGATCCGGGCGATGCGCTCTTCGACGTAGGCTGTCGGGTTCTTCGGCAGGTCCACGAACTCCATCGACTGGATGTCCTTGATCGCCTGATTGCCTGCCCGGCGTCCGAACACGACGAGCTCCAGGAGTGAGTTGGTGCCGAGGCGGTTGGCGCCGTGGACCGAGACGCAGGCGGCTTCGCCGGCGGCGTACAGGCCGGGGATGATCGTGCCTGACGGGTCGCTGATCGCCTGGCCGTCGTTGTTCGTCGGCAGGCCACCCATGGTGAAGTGCGCCGTCGGCTGGATCGGGATGCCCTCTTCGGTCGGCTCCACGCCGAGGTAGACGCGGGCGAAGTCGGTGACATCAGGGAGTTTGGCCTCGATCACTTCCGGCGGGAGGTGGGAGATGTCCAGCAGGACGTAGTCCTCACCGTTGATGCCGCGCCCCTCGTGAATCTCTTGCCAGATAAAGCGGGACATCATGTCGCGCGGGGCGAGGTCCTTCATCGTGGGCGCGTATCGGGCGGCGAAGGCTTCACCGTCGTTGTTCCGCACGATGCCACCCTCGCCACGGGCCGCCTCGGACACGAGGATGCCCAGTTTGCGGAGTCCGGTCGGGTGGAACTGGAGGAACTCCATGTCCATGAGCGGGACTCCGCGCCGGTAGGCAATGCCGATGCCGTCTCCTGTGCTGGCAAGGGCGTTGGACGTGATCTTGAAGATGCGGCCGGCGCCTCCCGTGGCGATGATCACCGCCTTGGCCTGGATGACGTGCAGCTCGCCCGTCTTCAGCTCATAGGTGACGACCCCGCAGCACTGGCCGTCATCGGTGAAGAGAAGATCGACGAGGTGGTGTTCGTCGAAGAAATTCACCTTGTGCTTGATGCTGTTTTGGTAAAGGGTCTGCAGGATCATGTGGCCGGTACGGTCGGCCGCGTAGCAGGCGCGTCGGACGGGGCCCTCGCCATGACGCTTCGTATGGCCGCCGAACCGGCGCTGGTCAATCTTGCCGTCGGGCGTGCGGTTGAACGGAAGGCCCATGTGCTCCAACGATACGACCGCCTCGATCGCGTCCTTCACGAGGATCTCGGCAGCGTCCTGGTCGACGAGGTAGTCGCCGCCCTTGACGGTGTCGTACATGTGCCATTCCCAGTGGTCTTCCTCGGTGTTGCCGAGGGAGGCGGCGATTCCGCCCTGAGCGGCTCCGGTATGGGAACGGGTGGGGAAGAGCTTCGTCACGCACGCGATGTGGGCGTCGCTGTCGGCCAGTTGGATAGCTGCCGCGAGCCCCGCGCCTCCTGCCCCGACGACAACGGCGTCATATCGGTGGAAAGCCATGGGACAACTCCTGCTGAGCGGGTCCGCCGGGGACCCCGACAATCAGCATTATTGTCCCATTTATCAACCGTTCAGGCGACAGACAAAAGGGTAGGTTTTTTGGAATCGCCAAGGAGAACGGTCACAGAGAGGCCAGCGACGTTCGTCGCTGGCCTCTCTGTCGCATCTTCCACATCCTTGTCAGGGCAGCCTAGTACTTGCGCTCCTGCGGCTGGAACTTCGTGATGACGATAGGCTTCTTGTCGTGGCGGAAAGTGCCGTCCGACTGGCGATACAGGAGCGTGTGGGCCAGCCAGTTCGTGTCGTCGCGGTCCTGGTAGTCCTCGCGGTAGTGCGCGCCGCGGCTCTCCTTGCGGGCGATGGCGCCCTCGACGATGGTCTCGGCGCAATCGAGCATGCATCCGAGCTCGAGCGCCTCGAGGAGGTCCATGTTGTAGACGCTACCGTGATCCATGATCGCGGCATTGCTATAGGCGGAGCGGAGCTCGGCGAGTCGCTCCCGCGCCTCGATCATGCCCTGCTCATGGCGGACCACCGAGACGTTGTCCATCATGATGTCCTGCATCGACTTCCGGATCTCGGCGATGCTCTCTCCGCTCTTGCGCCCCTTGATGGACTCGACCTGCTCTCGAGCGGAGTCTTCCGGATTCTGCGGCAGCTCGGCCCAGTCGAGCGTCTGGACGTCCTCGAGCATCTTGCGGCCGGCGCGCCGCCCGAAGACGACGAGGTCGACGAGGGAGTTCGTGCCGAGGCGGTTCGCGCCGTGGACCGAAACACAGGCCGACTCACCCGCGGAGTAGAAGCCGGGAACGACGGTGCCATCCTTGTCCATGATGACCTGCGCATCGACGTTGGTCGGCAGGCCGCCCATCGCGTAGTGCGCGGTCGGCTGGATCGGCACGCCTTCCTTCTTCGGCTCGACGCCGAGATAGACGCGGGCGAAGTCCGTGATGTCAGGGAGCTTCTCGTCGATCACTTCCGGCGGAAGGTGAGAGACGTCCAGCAGGACATAGTCCTTGCCATCGATGCCGCGACCTTCCTTGATTTCCTGGTGAATGAAGCGCGACATCATATCGCGGGGGGCGAGGTCTTTCATCGTGGGCGCGTAACGGGCGGCGAACGCCTCTCCCTCACTGTTGCGCACGACGCCGCCCTCGCCGCGGGCTGCCTCCGAGAGCAGGATGCCGAGCTTGTAGAGGCCCGTCGGATGGAACTGGTACATCTCCATGTCCATCAGCGGGATGCCCCGGCGGAAGGCAAGGGCGACGCCGTCGCCGGTGCCTGCGAGAGCGTTCGAGGTCACGCGGAATACCCGGCCGAAGCCGCCAGAGGCGATAAGGACGGTTTTCGCATGGATCGTGTGGAACTCGCCGGTCTTGATCTCGTAGGTGACGACGCCGCAGCACTGGCCGTCATCGGTGAAGAGGATGTCGACCAGGTGGTGCTCGTCGAAGAAGTTGACGTTGTGCTTGATGCCCTGCTGGTAGAGGGTCTGGATAATCATGTGGCCGGTACGGTCGGCCGCGTAACAGGCGCGTCGGACCGGGCCCTCACCGAAGTTGCGACTGTGACCGCCAAACCGGCGCTGGTCGATCTTGCCGTCGGGGGTTCGGTTGAAGGGCAAGCCCATGTGCTCGAGCTCGTAGACGGCGTCAATGGCTTCCCGGGCCAGGACCTCGGCAGCGTCCTGGTCGACGAGGTAGTCACCGCCCTTGACGGTGTCGTACATGTGCCATTCCCAGTGGTCTTCCTCGGTGTTGCCGAGTGCCGCGCCGATTCCGCCCTGGGCGGCTCCGGTGTGCGACCGGGTGGGGTATAGCTTGCTTACGACGGCAATATTGGCCTTCCCGGCCATCTGGATTGCGGCCATTAGGCCGGCGCCGCCCGCACCCACGACGACCGCGTCATACCGGTGATACGCCATCAAGTAGCTCCTTTGGAGATCGAGTGCCCCTTCGAAAACAGCAGTTGATGCCCGATATTCTGCCACGCTTACGAGAATTGAGGTAGGAGCGTTTGGCTTGGGACATCACGTTCTCGCTGCCGGTATCGGCGGTATACTTCCGGAGATGATCTGTCAGACCGCGTATGCGTCGCTCGCCAGCCACTCCCGCGTCGGGACGGCCTGAACCGACGCGCCCCACAGGAGCTGCACGTGCGCCGATCCCCCGAACTCTCCGTCGCTGATGTCATGACACTGTCCGAGTCGTACCTGGAGCCCATCGTCGAGCTGACGACCCGCCTATCCGAGGTCCCTGCGCCGACGAATGACGAGGGCGACCGCGCGGTGGCCCTGCGGCAGGAGATGGAAGCGCTGGGCTACGACGACATTCAGATCGACGAGCTCCATGACGTCACCGCGAGGATCAAGGGCGAGGACTCCTCGCGATGCCTCCTGCTCGCGGCGCATATCGACACGGTCTTCCCGAGAGGGACCAACCTGACGGTACGTCGCGACGGGGATACGCTGCACGGTCCGGGTGTCGGGGACAACACGGTGGCGGTTGCCGGCACCATCATGCTGCGCAAGGCATTCGCGGATCTCGGCGTCACGCCCGCGATCGACATTGTGGTCGCCGGAAACGTGGGTGAGGAGGGACTTGGTGACCTCCGTGGCATGCGCGCGGTGGTCGACAGCCTGCCTGACATTGCGGGCGCGATCGCGGTCGAGGGGCACCTTCTTGGCCGGATCACGCACCGCGCCGTGGGCAGCCGCCGCTTGAAGGTCACGGTGACCGGTCCGGGTGGACACAGTTGGGGCAAGGCAGGAGAGCCGAGCGCGATCCATCATCTCGCGAAAATCATCGCCCGGCTGGACGATATTCCCCTGCAGGACAGCCCCAAGACCTCCTTCAACGCCGGGATGTTCAGCGGTGGCATCTCGGTCAATACGATCGCGCCGGAGGCGACGGCCGTGCTTGACATGCGATCGACGAGCGCCGATGCGTTGGCCGATCTGGTCGCGGAAGTCGAGCGCGTGATCAATATGCCGGCGCCGAGGGGCATCAGCGTGGCGATCGACGTGGTAGGTGACCGCCCGGCCGGCGAGCTCTCCCGCACCGAGGGCCTGGCGCCCGTGGCCGAGCGTGTCTTGCGCGAGCTCGGGTATGACGCGCATTTCGACGCCTCCAGCACCGATGCCAATGTGCCGATCAGCCGTGGCATCCCGGCTGTCTGCATTGGCCTGACGACCGGGGCGAACGCGCACCGCGAGGATGAGTTCATCCGCATCTCGCCCCTGGTGAAGGGGTTCACCCAACTGGTGATGACGACCTTGCGGTCTGCAGAGGCGCTTGCACGATAGGCCAGATGGCCAACGACGATATGCCGGATCGAACCGGCCTGGAAAGCACATCCGAACGTGTCCGAATCACGCCCCGCTGGCGTCGCCGCGAACGAGTACGTCGCCCTCGATATCGAGGCGACTGGCCTGAACCCGTCTTCCGATGAAGTCATCGAAGTCGGCCTGATCGTCTTCGACAAGGACCGGGAGATCTCACGGTATTCGCAAACAGTGCGTCCGAAGCGAACTGTGTCTCAGGACATGCTGCGGTTTACCGGTATCGCTCGCGAAGAGATCGACAGAAGCCCCCGGTTCGCTGATATCCAGGACGAGCTCGCGCGGCATATCGGCTCGAGACCCATCGTCGGTCACAGCATCGAGCACGACCTCGCGCTCCTTCGCTCTGCGGGACTGAACCTCCCGAACCGGACGATCGACACCTACCGGCTGGCCACGGCTATCCTCCCGGACATGCCCAACTACCAGCTCGGGACGCTGTCGTCGATCCTGGGCTTTGACATCGCTGCTGTTGACCGGCATCGGGCCATGGGCGATGTCGAGGCGACGGTGCACGTCTTCCGTGCCATCCTGAAGCGTCTCGGCCAGCATGACGGCTCGACCCTTGGCCAGGTGGCCAACTTTTCGCGGATCGCCCGTTGGCCTGAGGCGCAGGTGTTCGAGGAGGCGGCGCGGGATGCCCGGGATATGCCGCTGTTCGGGCAGGATCGGTCGATGTCGGTCCCCCTCGAACTCCAGTTCCTGACGACGCGGGATCGACCCGAGCCGCTCCGGCCGACCGGTTCCGACGCGCCGATCGACCTGGACGCGCTGGATACGCTTCTCGGTCCGGACGGGCCGCTGTCGCATGTCCTTGAAGGGTATGAGGCACGGCCGACCCAGATGACCATGGCTCGCCGGGTCGCGCAGGCGCTCAATGACGACACGCACCTGCTCGTGGAAGCCGGGACCGGGACCGGCAAGAGCCTGGCGTACCTGCTGCCATCCGCGATCTTCGCCCTGACGCGCGGCGAGCGTGTCGTGATGAGCACGGCGACGATCGCGCTGCAGGACCAGCTCTACCGCAAGGACCTTCCTGACGTTCATACCGCCTTGCTCGAGGCGGGATTCGACGCCGATCTCAATGTGGCGGTGATGAAGGGGCGGCAGAACTACCTGTGCCTCAAACAGTGGTTCGCGCACGTCACCGATCCCGTTGAGGACGAAGCCGACGCATCGCTGCGCGCCAAGATCCTGCTCTGGCTCGGCCAGACCGAAAGCGGCGACCGGGCTGAGCTGAGGCTGACGACCGAGGAGGAGCGCCACTGGCGGAAGTTCGCATCCGAGCGTGGCCGCTGCACTCCTGCCCGGTGCCCGTATGCGGCGAGCAACCAGTGCTTTTTCCACCGGGCCCGGCACAACGCCAATCATGCGCACATCGTCATAGCCAACCATTCCCTCGTGCTCTCGAACGCGGCGGAGGGGAGGGTGCTGCCACCGTTCGAGCGCCTGATCGTCGACGAGGCGCATCACCTGGAGGACGAAGCGACGCGCCAGCTGAGCTTCGTGGTGGATCGGCCCGCGATCGAGGATGCGGTGAAGGCGTTGGTCCGGAGCGACGGCTCCATCAACGGCGGCGCGATCCCGGTATCGACGGCCGTGCTGGCGAAGCTGACTGACAAGGCGGCGATCAAGCACACCGACAAGGCACGCCAGCTCATGGACCAGGCGCTGGATTCGCTACCGATGATCAACAACCTGACCGGCGAGCTTTTCACGAGGCTTGGGGCGCTTGTTGGGAAACCACGATTCGGCGGGGCCGGATACGCGCAGTCGCGGCGGATCACGCATGCGATGCGGGATACGGGTCAGTTCGTCGACGCCGCGCTGATCTGGGAAGAGCTTGACGGGCATCTGCGACAGATCGTCGAGGCCGGTGCCTGGTTCCTGCAGGTCATGGACGAGGTGTCGTTGCCGAACGACGACACCCATCCGCTCGTCGTGCAGCGCGACGACGCGGTGGTCGACCTGATGACTGGCGTGGATGAGCTGAGCGAGATCCTGCGGCTGATGAACGAGATCTTCGGCGACCTGAAGGAGTCGAAGGTCTACTGGGTCCAGCGCTCGGGCCAGATCGGCTCGATTTCGGTGAACGGGGCGCCGCTCGACGTCAGTGTCCTGTTGAACCAGTACGTCTACGCGAACCTGCGGTCGGTCATCATGACGTCGGCGACGATGACGATCGATGGGTCCTTCGACTTCATCGCCGAGCACCTTGGCCTGCAGAGCGCGAAGGTCCTTGATCTCGGTTCGCCGTTCGACCACGAGCGATCGACGCTTGTGTACATCCCGGAAGAGATGCCGGAGCCGAACGATCCCCGCTACACCCAGACGATGCTGGATATCATGGCGGAGTCGCTGATCGCGACACAGGGGAGGGCGTTGGTGCTCTTCACCAGCCACCGGGCACTCCGGGAAGCCCGGAACGCGTTGAAGGAGCCGCTCGAGGCGCACAACATCGTCGTGCTTGGGCAGGGGATCGACGGGAGTACCCGCAACCTGATCGAACGGTTGCGAACGGAGGCTGGGACGGTCGTCTTCGGGACGTCATCGTTCTGGGAGGGGGTCGATGTCGTCGGCGATGCTTTGAGCGCCCTGTTCATTACCAAGTTCCCGTTCGCGGTGCCGAGTGACCCGATCTTCGAGGCGAGAAGCGAGCTGTACGACAACCCCTTCATGGAGCTGTCGCTGCCGCTTGCCGTGCTGAAGTTCAAGCAGGGATTCGGTCGCCTGATCCGGACCGCCCAGGATCGCGGAATCTGCGTTATTCTCGACAAAAGGGCAATCTCAAAACGTTACGGGTCGACATTCATTCAGTCGTTGCCGCCGACGAATGTCACCATCGGGTCTGCGTACGACCTGCCCGAGACGGCTGCACAGTGGATCGGATCGTCGACGTCCTGACGACCGGGGGTGAGGAGGGTTCGTATGCTCGAGTGGAATCCGGATATTGATCGAAATATCGCGATGGATCTCGTCCGCTGCACGGAGGCGGCCGCGCTGCTCTCGTCCCGCTGGATGGGGCGTGGCGAAAAGGAGCATGCCGACCAGGCGGCGGTCGACGCGATGCGCGCATTGCTCGACACGATCGATATGGATGCGATCGTCGTGATCGGGGAGGGCGACAAGGACGAGGCGCCGATGCTCTACACCGGCGAACGCCTCGGAACGGGCAAGGGGCCGAAGGTCGATATCGCGGTAGACCCGGTCGAAGGGACCCGCTTGCTGGCGCACGGGCAGCCCAACTCTACGGCGGTTATCGCCGTCGCCGAGCGTGGTGCGTTTTACGGTTGGCAGGATATCGCGTACATGGAGAAGATCGCGGTCGGGCCGCGATCGAAGGGCGCCATCGACATCCGGAAAAGCGTGCGGGAGAACCTCGACGCCGTGGCGCAGGCCAAGGGCATGAACGTCGAAGACCTCACCGTGGTGATCCTCGATCGACCTCGGCATGAGGACCTGATCCGGCAGGTCCGGGATGTCGGTTCGCGCATCCGCCTGATCACGGACGGTGATGTTGCCGGCGCGTTGATGGCGACGATGCCGGAGACCGGTATCGACATGCTGCTGGGTATCGGCGGCGCTCCGGAAGCGGTCATTACGGCGGCCGCGTTCAAGTGCTTTGGCGGTGATCTGCAGACGCGCCTGTGGCTGCGAAACGATGAGGAGCGGCGCATCGCCGAGCGTGACCACATCGATGTCGACAAGGTCTTCACGATCGACGACCTGGTGCAGGGCCACGATGTGATGTTCGCCATCACCGGGATCACCGACGGCGAGCTGCTCGAAGGCGTGAAGTACATCCACGGTGGCGCGACCACGCATTCCATGGTGATGCGGTCGGCCAGCGGGACGGTGCGATGGATCCAGTCGCATCACAAGCCGAGCAAATTGCGCAATCTTGCGCTCGCTACCGCGTCCCGGCAGGGGCGGGCCCCGAGCTAGCAACCAGCGACGAGCAGGGGAACCCCGGCGACGCTTCGTCCATTGACGTTCTTGTGCGTGGATGGTACGATTTGCCTGTACCAAATGACGAGATATGCCAACCCCTGCTCGTCGTGTCACCGTGTACCACTCCACGATTCCATCCCGGTGACAAGCACATTCCTCTGACAACCTGGACGTGTCTCCCGCCTTGCGGGTCCGTCGCGCATACTGCAACAGGTCCAACACAAACCGCAGCGCCATGGAGATCATTTCGCATCGCCGAAACAGCCAATAGCAAGCACCGCCGCGTCACGGAGACGTCCAGGCATGCGGCGCCGGTGACCCGTATCTTCCGCTTATCCAACCACAACCTGCCGCTCGCGTAGCCCTGCGCGACCCCGGTCCCCCAGGAGGTATCCTCTTGACTGTCGATGATGTCGTGAAAACTGAAGAGCAAGCACCGGAAAAAGCTGCGGACGCCGCCGAAAAGCCGGCGCGCCGCACGCGTACCGTCCGCGCCCGTCGCAAGACGGACGAGCCGAAGGCGGAGGAGACGACCACGACGGTGGCAGCCGAACAGGCCGCGTCCAACGGCGTGGCGAGCGCTCCCGAGGTCGAGACCGCCGCTCCGGCAGAGGCCGTCAAGGCGGATGCGGCTCCGGTGGTGGAAGCTGCCGAAGCCCCTGCGGAACAGCGCCAGGAGACTCAGGAGGGCGCGGATTCTGGCCAGGGCCAGTCTCGCTCCCGGCGGAACAACCAGCGCAAGCGCCGCAACAAGGCCGAGCAAAACGGCCAGCAGGATGGCGGTCGCAAGCAGGAGCAGCAGCAGGCCAGCAACCGTCTGACGGTTGCCGAGCTGGATGCGAAGAAGGACGAAGAACTCTTCGACATGGCCCGCGAGCTGGGCGTGTCCGGATACATGCGCATGAAGCGCCCGGACCTGATCACGAAGCTCCTGCAGGCCCAGACCGAGCGCGACGGCCATATCTTTGGCGATGGCGTGCTCGAGATCATCGAAGACGGCTTCGGCTTCCTTCGCGGCGAGCGTTTCCTGCCGGGACCGGACGACATTTACGTGTCGCAGTCCCAGATTCGTCGGTTCGGCCTGCGCACCGGTGACCGTGTCAGCGGCCAGGTCCGGCCGCCGAAGGACAACGAGAAGTTCTTCAGCCTTCTCCGCGTCGAGGCCGTGAACGGCGTTGACCCCGAGACCGCGCGTCGTCGTCCGGCGTTCGACAAGCTGACCCCGATCTTCCCGCTCGAGCAGATCCACCTCGAGACGACGTCGAACATCCTCTCGACGCGCCTGCTCGACCTCGTTGCCCCGATCGGTCGTGGCCAACGTGGACTCATCGTTTCGCCGCCGAAGGCCGGTAAGACGCTCTTGCTGAAGGCGATCGCGAACGGTATCACGACCAACAACCCCGACATGCACCTGATGGTCTGCCTCATTGGCGAGCGGCCGGAAGAGGTGACCGACATGCGGCGATCGGTCGATGGAGAAGTGATCTCCTCGACGTTCGACGAGCCCGTGGAGGACCACACCAAGGTCGCGGAGATGGTGTTAGAGCGCGCGAAGCGACTGGTCGAGGCCGGACGCGATGTGACGATCCTGCTCGACTCGATCACGCGACTGGCTCGTGCCTACAACCTGGCCGTTCCGCCAAGCGGACGCACGCTCTCGGGCGGTATCGACCCGGTTGCGCTGTACCCGCCGAAGCGCTTCTTCGGCGCCGCCCGCAACATCGAGGGTGGTGGCTCCCTGACGATCGTGTCGACCTGCCTTATCGATACCGGTAGCCGCATGGACGACGTGATCTATGAGGAGTTCAAGGGAACCGGCAATATGGAGCTGCACCTCGACCGCAAGCTCGCCGAGCGCCGGATCTACCCGGCGATCGACATCCAGCGGTCCGGCACGCGCCGCGAGGAGCTGTTGCTCGGTGACGCGGTCCTCAAGCAGGTCTGGACGATGCGGCGTATGGTTTCGGTCCTGGGCGGCAGCGAGGGGACCGAGGCGCTCCTCGGCCGGCTGGCGAAGACCAAGGCCAACACCGAGTTCCTGGAGAACCTGACGAAGGACATCTAGGATTCCGAATAATCCGAAAGTAGGGAAACGAGGCTCCGCCGTTCATTGCGGGGCCTCGTTTTTCGTGCCCGGGGCTTTCGGCTACTCGAATACTTGTATGGAATATCTATTGACAAATATAAACCTGAGGTATAGATTCTGTTTAGGCGAGTCGGGAAGGTACCGTCCGGCGCTCGTCCTGATTTGATGGATGTCTGCGAGTTTAAGGAGTCCACGATGTCTACGCGACCAGTGCCACGACGGATTCTCTCGTTTCCCGCTTTCCTGGTTCTCGCGCTCATGACCACGTTCATGGGATCTGTCACCGCCGCTCAGGAGGCGAGCCCGGCGCCGTCGGGCATGGCGGACTGCACCACGGCGCTCGGTATTGGCGGCGAGGGTGACGCCTGTGTCTCCATCGTGCACGCCTCGCCCGATGCACCGCTGGTGGATATCTACGTGGACGGCGAGTTGGTGCTCAGCGGCCTCGGTTTCGGATGGTGGTCAGAGTGGGTCGCTCTTCCTGCAGGCGATCATCAGGTGCAAGTGACCGCGTCGGGATCGGCTTCGGATACGGCGGTCATCGATGCGACGCTCACGCTCGAGGCCGGGATGGCGTATCAGGTCGCGGCGACCGGATTCCTCGAGGACATCACGCCCCAGGTCTTCCCGGTTGATGTCAGCGAACTGGCGGACGATATGGCGCGAGTCCGGGTTGTTCATACGGTTCCCGACGCTCCAGCTGTCGATATCGCGGTGACGGGCGGTGACGTCCTGGTAGGTAATCTCGAATTTCCGACCGCCAGCGAGTATCTCGAGGTCCCCGCAGGTAACTACGACCTCGAGGTTCGTGTCGCTGGTACCGAGGATGTCGTTCTCCCGCTGCCGGGCGTCGAGCTCGAGGGCGGTACCGTCTATGACGTGTACGCGATCGGTACCGCTGCTGACGGCGAGATCTTCCCCTTCGTGATTCCTTCATCGATTGCCGGTACCAGCATGGCGGCTGACGATTCCATGACCGCTTGCGCGGTCGTGCTTGGTATCGGCGCCGAGACCGATTCGTGCGTCAATATCCTGCACGCCTCTCCGGATGCGCCGGCCGTCGATATCTGGGTGAACGGCGACGTTGCGCTGAGTGGTGTCGAGTTCGGAGCCTTCTCCGGGTGGTTGGCGCTGCCTGCGGGTGAGTACCGGGTCCAGGTGACGCCGGCGGGGCAGGGCGCCGATACGGCCGTCATTGACGCGACGCTGACGCTCGACGAGGGTATGGCCTACCATGTCGCCGCGACCGGTACACTCTCGATGATCAACGCGCAGGTGTACGCGGCGGACCTTACTCAGACGGGTGAAGGCAACGCTCGTTTTCGCGTCATTCACGCCTCCCCGGACGCTCCGGCGGTGGATATCGCGGTGACAGGCGGCGACGTCCTCATCCCGGGCCTGGAGTTCCCGAACGGCAGCGACTACCTCGAGGTTCCGGCGGGCACGTCCGACCTCGAAGTCCGGGCGGCCGGCACGATGGACGTCGCCCTCGCGCTGCCGGGCGTCACCTTCGAAGCCGGCACGGTGTACGAGATCATCGCAGTCGGCCAGGTTTCTGACGGGACGCTTGACGTCCTGGTCATCCCGACCACCATCACTCATGGCTCATAAGCTGCGAAACGGTGCGTGAGACTCTCCCGCGACCGCCCGGGCTGCTTCGTTAGCCTGGGCGTTCGCCTACCGGACCACAGGCGTTCCGGGCACGAGCCAATGCCGTCTAGCGAAAGGACCTTTTCATGAGAATCGCGATTACAGGATCGACAGGCCTTATCGGCGAGCGCCTGGTGGCCACCTTCAATGAATCTGGACACGACGTCCTTCGCCTGGTGCGGGAGCCTTCCCGGTCCGCCGATGAGATCTTCTGGAATCCGTCCACGGGAGAGGTCGACACCGAAAAGCTAGAAGGTGTCGACGCTGTCATCCATCTCGCAGGCGTTTCGATCTCAAGTGGGCTCTGGACACGCAAGCGCAAGCAGGTCATTCGCGATAGCCGGGTACAGGGCACTCAGGTCCTTGCGAACGCATTGGCCAGCCTCACGCACCCCCCAAAGGTGTTGGTAACCGCATCCGGCGTCAACTACTACGGTGACACCGGCAATGAGGAACGGATAGAAGCATCCGGAGCTGGAACCGGTTTTCTCGCAGACGTCGTTCGGGAATGGGAAGCGGCGAGCGGACCGGCCGAGCGAGCGGGGATCCGCGTCGTGAATCTCCGGTTCGGCGTCGTCCTGGCAAAGGAGGGCGGGATGCTGCCCCTGATCTCTCTGCCTTTCCGGTTCGGCGTTGGCGGCAAGCTTGGCGATGGGCGGCAGTGGATGAGCTGGATCGCGATCGATGATCTAATCGGCGTGATCAAGGAGTCGATCGTCAACGATGAGCTCGAGGGGCCGATCAATGCGACCGCGCCTGAGCCGGTGACGAACGCCGAGTTCACCGAGACGTTGGGGAAAGTGCTCAAGCGGCCCTCATTCATGCGCGTACCGGCGTTTGCCGCGCGAACGGTGGGCGGCGAGCTCGCAGAAGAACTGATCCTGATCAGCTTGCGCGTCGTGCCGGAGCGGCTCGAGCAGATCGGGTTCCAGTTCCGGTATCCGACGCTTGAATCCGCATTGCGGCATGAGCTGCTGCGTGAGGACGGACAGGATCCACCGGTCGATATTCGGTCGGCGGCGCGACGTCGTCGCGTGGCGTGAGCAAACTACACCCAACCGACGGAAAAAGGCCTGGTGCATCAGTGAAGACTGCACCGGGCCTTTTCCATGTTCACGTCGTCAAAGAGAGTTCGTCTAATTTCCGCCGACGCTGATCTCGACGTGCATGCGGGGACGTTCTTCCGGCTTGTCCATGTCGCTGGTCATGACCGCGTACGTCTTCTCCGGGTTGGAGGACGCAGCGCCGACGTTTCCGTCCTTGTCCATCGCGACGATGTTCATCTCGCTGGCAAACGGGTCGTCGAGGCTCTCGAGGTCCTTCATCGCCTGTCGAAGTGCCTCGTCGAGCGACATCCCGAACCGCATGAACGTGACGACGCTGTGGGCCGTGACGCAGCGCTGGGCCATCTCTCCGCGGCCGGTGCAGGCCGCTCCGCCCCACCGGTTGTCGGCGTAGTTGCCGGCCCCGATAACCGGCGAGTCGCCCATGCGGCCCGGGTATTTCCACGCCCAGCCGGATGTGCTGACACCGGTGGCGATGTTGCCTTGCAGGTCGCGGGCGATGAAGTTGACGGTGCCGTGCGGGATCTCGTCGAGCTGCGCGATCTCCGGATCCGCCGCGGTTGACGCAACCATTTCCCGGACCCTGGAGAGGTAGGAGCTGTCCCGGTCGGCCTCGTCCGTCAGACGAGCCTTCCAGATCGCTTCCGCCTCGGGCGTGAGGAGGTCCTTCGGCTCCAGCTCCATCTCGGCCGCAAGCCTGGCAGCGCCTTCACCGGCGATCAGGACGTGCGGCAACGTCTCCATCACGTGACGCGCGAGCTGGGCGGCATCCTGGTATCCCTTGAGGGCGCCAACAGAGCCGGCGCGCAGTCCCTTGCCGTCCATGACGCTCGCGTCAAGCTCGACTTCGCCAAGCAGGTTCGGCAGGCCGGAATAGCCGACGGTGTGGTCCTCAGGATTCGCCTCGACGATCGCGCATGCGCGCACCACCGCATCGACGGCAGAGCCGCCGGATTTCAGGATCTCCATCACTTCGGGGAGGGCAATGAGGCCGTTGTGGGAGGCAACGATGACCGCGCTCATGAGACTGTATCCACCTCGACGTCATAGCCGGCCTGGGCGAGGGCGTTGTCGATCTGCTCGACCGATGGCTCGATCAGGATCTGCTTGCCGATGAGAAGCGTTGGGACGTTCGGCCGGCCCGTCAGGGCGACCATTTCCATCTTCCGGTTCTCGTCTGCCTCGACGTCGTACTCGATCCACTCATGACCAAGTTCTTCCAGACGAAGACGGGCACGGGTAACGTCCGGGCAGAATCGTTCACGGGCATACATGATAATGGGCGGTCGCTGGTCGGACACGATGAGGTCCCTCCCTAGAAATGCGTGCCGGTCAGGCCGTGAGGGCCCGGGCCAGCTCGTCGGAATCGAAACGGGGAAGTGGAGACGCCTCTCCATTCCGGGTGATGGTGCAGCCGTGTGCCGCATCCGTCAAGACACCGATCCGCGCAATCGGTATGCCGGTACCGTCCAGCGCAGTGGCGAGCGACCCGGCGGAGCCGGGCCGCGCAGCGACCAGCAGGGCACCGGAGCTCAGGAGACCCAGCGGGTCGATTCCAAGCTCCGTGCAGATGGCGCGCGTTTCCGGAAGAATCGGAATCGATTCGGCGTCGATGCGGGCGCCCAGACCCGAGGCAGCAGCGATCTCGTGGACCGCCGTCGCCAGACCGCCTTCGGTAGGGTCGTGCAGGGCCGTGACGACCCCGCTGGACAACAGCGCACGAGCGTCTTTCGAGATCGAGATGCCCGGATCGGCCAGGAGTGCCCGGGCGGACGCGACAAGATCCTTGCCGAGGGACGTCGCGAGCCTCTCACCAAGCTCGGAGGCGAGCAGGGCGGTCCCTTCGAGGCCGACGGATTTGGTCACATAGAGCTCGTCGCCCGCTGACGCCTCGCCGGGACGGAGCAATCCATGCTCGCCGGCGATGCCAAGGAGCGTGCCGACGAGGATAGGCCGGTCAAGCCCGATGGTGATCTCGGTATGACCGCCGACCAGCATGATGCCTTCGGCGACACACGCGTCACGGAGGTCGGAGAAGAGATCTTCGACGAGCTGGGGAGTCGTTGACCCTTCGGGAAGAAGGCCCACGACGGTCATCCATCGCGGGATACCGCCCATGCAGGCGATGTCGTTGGCATTGACCGCGACGACGTATCGCGCCGCATCGGAGGTGGCAAAGGTAATCGGGTCGCTCTTGATGATGACCGTCTCGCCGCCAACCGAAACGGCGGCCGCATCGAACCCGTAGGATGTATCGACGATCACCGAGTCATCAGTGGGGGTACGGTAGCGGGAGATCATCCGGGCGAGCATATCGCCGGGCAACTTGCCTGGTGGAAGGACCTTGGGATCGGCCGGCATGGCTATCCTTCAGCGGCGGATGCGCTGAGCTCGGAGATGCGCAGCTCGGCGTCCGCGATCAGCTGCCGGGTGTGCTCGATGAGCTTCGAGCCCTCACGGTACTTCTCGATCGAGTCCTCCAGCGACAGCTGGCCGCCTTCGAGATCGCTTACGATCTCACGAATCCTCTCGATCGTTTCCTCGAACGTCATCTCGTCTGGCTTCTCAACCGCCGCGGTCATTCGCGATCTCCTGTCTCAACGATGCTGTCCCTGTTCTTGATCACGTCGGTTACGTCGGCGGTGAAACAGCCGTCGGCGACGTGGGCTCGGATGGGTGCTCCGGGTTGGACGTCATTCACCGATCGGATCGGCATGCCTGAATCGGGATGCTCCACGAAGCTGTAGCCACGAGAGAGCAGTCCTTGCGGGCTCAGCGCCTGGAGGATCTCTTCCATCGAGACCATTTCCTGCCGCGCAACCGTCAGGTTGTGGCGCATCGCGAGCGAGAGGCGATCCTGAAGCAACCGCAGCTCTCGCTGCATGTTTTCCATGCCAGCCCTGGGAGAAACACGCGCCAGGCGCTCGCCCAGGTCGTCGACGCGCTGGAGCGCCCGGTCGATCTGTTCGAGCATGAGTGCCTGGAGACGCCGACCAGTCTCTCCGAGGGCCTGGTCGATCTGCGTCAGGTCCGGCACCGCCAACTCGGCAGCTGCTGAAGGCGTTGGCGCCCGGAGGTCGGCGACCTCATCGGCGAGGGTCCAGTCCGTCTCGTGCCCGACGGCGGAGATGACCGGCACGCGCGCGGCGTAGATGGCGCGGACAACGCGCTCGTCGTTGAACGCCCAGAGGTCTTCGAGCGATCCGCCGCCGCGCCCGATGATGATAACGTCGGGCTCAGCTTCGTCCTGGATGCGTCGTAGCGCCTCCACGAGCGATGCGGGAGCGGTCTCGCCCTGGACCGTTGCCGGCGCGAGAATCAGTTCCGCCAGGGGGAAGCGTCGGGAGATGACATGCTGGATATCGTGCCAGACGGCGCCGCTGGCCGAAGTGACGACTCCGATACGGCGCGGAATTGATGGAATCTGGCGCTTGCGGGACGGTTCGAACATCCCTTCGGCCTCGAGCCGCTGGCGCAGCTCCTCGAGGCGAAGCTGGAGGATGCCAGTCCCTTGCGGCTGGAGGACGTCGACCTGGAGCTGGACCTCGCCACGTGGCTGGTAGACCGTGACGTTGCCGTGCACGATGACCCGGTCGCCTTCGCGGGGGACCATCTTCTGGCGAGACAGGGCATGGCGCCACATCACCGCGCGGAACTGGCTCCCGTCATCCTTCAGCGAAAAGTAGGCATGGCCGGAACGGGCGATGGTGAGATTCGAGATCCCACCATCGAGCCAAAGGTCCTGCAAATCCTCGTCATCCTCGATGATCCCCTTCAGGATCGTGGTGAGGTGACTGACTGAGTATATCTGGGCTATCACTCGAAATGTTCCACGGCCGCCACGCGCATGAGCGGCGAGCCGTACTCAACCGGCTGGGCATTCTGGACCATGATCTCGGAGACAACGCCGGAGTGATCCGCCGTAATCTCGTTCATGATCTTCATCGCCTCGATGATGCCGATGACTTGGCCCACCTCGATCTCGTCACCGACCTGAACAAATGGCGGTTCGCCCGGGGACGGCGCTGCGTAGAAGGTGCCGATCATCGGGGAGGTGATGACGTTCCCCTCTGGCTCCTGCTGCGCCTCCGGCATCGGTGACGCGACGGATTGGGGCACGTGGTGAACGACGGTCGTCGCGTTCGACGCGCTCCCGTTCTGGCCGCGAAGCCGGATCGTCACGTCACCAGCCGTGAGATCGAGCTCGTTGATGCCGCCCTTGGCCATCATCGAGATCAGCTCGCGGACCGATTCGATGACTTCCCGGGTCTCCGGGCTGGTCTGCTGGTTCTGATCGTCCTGACCGGTCATCCTGGCATCCCTTTTGTCAGCGCTAGTTGACGCGCTCGATGTACTCGCCCGTGCGCGTATCGATCTTGAGCTGGTCGCCCTCGTTGATGAAGAGCGGCACATTGACCGTCAGGCCGGTCTCGAGCGTCGCCGGCTTGTTGCCGCCGGTCGCCGTATCGCCCTTGAAGCCCGGATCGGTCTGCGTCACCGTGAGCGTGACGGAGGTCGGGAGCTCGACGTCGATCGGCTCACCGTTGTAGGTGAGGAGGTCGATGACGTCGTTTTCCTTCAGGTAGGGCTCGGCTTCCTGGACTGCCGAACGATCGAGGATGAACTGCTCGAAGGTGTCGGTGTCCATGAAGTGGTACTGGTCGCCGTCCGCATAAAGGAACTGGACGTGCTGTCGCTCGAGCCGAACGAGGTTGAACTTCGTACCGGCCATGACCGTCATCTGGGTATTGGAGCCGGTGCGGAGGTCCCGAAGCGTCATGCGTAGCTGCGCCGAGCCACGACCCTGCTTGTTGTGCGAGAAATCGATGACCTTGACGAGCTTGCCATCGATATCAAGGGTCACACCCTTGCGAACATCACCTGTATCGATCATGAGAGTTCTCCAGTAAGGCTTTCGTCAATTGCCCGCTTCGGCGCCGTCGTCATGTTCCTGGCGCCGTCCGCGGTGATGACCACGACGTCCTCGATCCGGACACCACCCCAATCAGGGAAGTAGAGACCGGGCTCGATCGTGACCACGTGGCCGGGTTCAAGTGTATCGGTTGATCGCGAACTGGCCGAGGGCGCTTCGTGAACGCGCAACCCAAGGCCGTGTCCGAGCGAATGCACGAAGTACTGGTCCAGCTCGTGCTTCGCGAAAATGTCGCGAGCCACGGCGTCCAGCTCGACTCCGGTCATGCCTGGAGCGGCGTTGGCGATACACGCATCATGCGCTTCCTGCACAATCCTGTATATGGTAACAAGTTGCTCTGATGGCTGCCCGAACCAGACCGTTCGCGTGAGGTCCCCCGCGTATCCCTGATGAAGCGCGCCCATGTCGATGATGATCGGCTCGCCCTCTTCGATGACCCGGTCGCCAGGGGAATGGTGCGGTTTCGCGGCGTTCGGGCCCGATGCGACGATGGTGTCGAAGGCCTCGCCTTCGCTTCCGGCGTTGCGCAGCTCTTCCCGGATGATGTCAGCGACCTGCTTTTCGGTCATGCCGACCCGCATCCGGCGCTCGGCGGCGACGAACGCCTCGTCGGTCATCTGCAGCGCTCGTTGGAGGAGGGCGACCTCATCGTCATCCTTGACGGCGCGCAGCGAATCCACGGCATCGCCGACGGGGCGGAGCTCCACGCCCTTGCCATCGAGCGCCTCCACCAGGTTGTTGTAGACCTGGACGGTCGTCGTCGCATCCTCGAACCCGACGGTACGGAGACCTTGCTCGATGATGACGTTTGCCACCGTGTCCGTCCAACGACGCTCCTGGGGGAGAACCTCCACGCCCTCGTACGCCTCTGCCTGCGCCCACGGCAGGTTCGTTTTCGGCTCGAAGAGGTAGACGCCGTTCGCCGTAATCAGCACTTCCCCGCTCAGCTCGTCGGCGGCGTGGTCCTCACCGGTGAAGCCGGTGATGTAACGGCGGTTCGTGCCGTTCGTGACAAGGATGCCGTCGACGCCCAGCGTGCCGAGGAGCGACTGCGCGCGGGTGACGCGTTCATGGGACATCAGCTTCGTGCTCCATTCTCTTCCTGCTCGAATCGTGCCCGGAACCACTCGAGCGCCAGGCGGTAGACATCTTCTCCCAGTCCGACGATTTGGCCAACGACGATCGCCGACAACACCGAATGATGCCGGAAATCCTCTCGTGCATGCACGTTCGATATATGGACCTCGATCGCGGGCGTCTCGATCGATGAGAGGGCATCGCGAATGGCGATGCTGTAGTGGGTGAAGGCCCCCGCATTGATGATGATGCCGTTCGACTCACGACCTATCGTGTGGATGGCGTCGATCAGCTCACCTTCAAGGTTGGACTGGATTGTCTGGAGCCTAACGGACGGTGACCCGGACTCCGCAATGTCGCGAAGCCGGGTCATCATGTCGTCCAGGGTGCGGTTGCCGTAGATTTCGGGTTGCCGGGTACCCAGCATATTCAGGTTGGGGCCATTGATGACAAGAATTGTCTTCGTCACGCTGGCTTACCCTACCGGCTGGTTGGCGTTGATCAACGCCGGAACGTATGCGGTCACGGGGAAGGTCTGATCAGACCCGTCGGGGGACAGCGTTCCTTCGAAGACGTATACCGGTTGCAGGTACTGCTGCTCACCGGGGACGCCGGAGGTGGTGTAGGCGATCGATACGCGTGTGTACTCCACCGCGCCGCTCACGTTCGAGCCGGGAGCGAACTGGTCGGTGGGAAGGGATGCGTCGACCCATGCACGCCGGCTCTCCACCTCGGACCATGCCGCTTCTGCGCCTCGCAGTTGGTAGGTCTCGCCCGCGGCGATGTCTGCCCAGTTGTACGTGGCTTCGAGGATCGCCCCCTCCGGACCAACCGTCGCGGTGACGTTCGGGTTGGACGAGATGATGGGAGAGGGGCTTACCGGCTTGAACCCGACGACGATCCGTCCAGGATCCTCGACGCGAGCCAGAATGGCGCCTTCACCGACGTTCGCGGGGAGCAGGTTGTTCACGCGGAGGAACTCGCGGGCGGAGGCGATGGCCGTCTCATCCGACGGCAGGTCGCCTTCCGGCGCGGCTTCCGACGAGATGAACTGGAGGCGTCCGGGCGTCACGAAGAGGGAGCCGCTGTCACCTTCGACCGCGTAGGTATCGTTGCCCAAGTCCTGAATCTCACCGTCCAGTCCGAGTCCCGCTGCGCGCTCCTGCACCTGCTCCGCGGTGTATGTGGGCATCACCATGCTGTAGACCGGGGCTTCGGTCGGAACGTCCGTTAGCGAACCGTTGAATGTCGAGGAGAACTCGAAGGAGTGACCCTGCTCGTTCATCGTGGGCAGGTCGGCTGCCGGCAGCTGGCTGGCGGTCTCGGAAACAAGCTCCGAATCAGGCGGCGGAGTGCTCTCCTGCGCGGCGAGCGGTGCAGCCGCCGTCAGGGCCAGCGCAGCACTGAGCAACAGTGTCGCGGCTTTCGAAGTCGATGTCTTCGTCACGAAATCCTTGTCCTTTCCATCCGATCGTGGTCATGCGGTCGCGCTTACGTGGCGATGGGATCCACCTCGATGATGCGGCGGAGCTCCACGATCTGGTCGCGAAGGAGGGCAGCCTTCTCGAACTCGAGTTCCTTGGCGGCCGTCTTCATCTGCGACTCGAGGTTCTTGATCATGCGCGTCAACTCGTCGCGCGGAATCTCCGCGATGACGCCCTTCGGCGCGTCTCCATCCGTCACGTATTCGGCGTGCTCTTCCGCGACGGCGCGGACGCGGTCGGTGAGGTCCTTGATCTGCTTGACGATGCCGCGCGGCTGGATGCCGTGCTGCTCGTTGTAGGTCATCTGGATCTCACGGCGACGGTACGTCTCGTCGATCGCGGTTTGCATGGAGCGCGTCACCGTATCGGCATACATGATCACCAATCCGTCAACGTGCCGCGCGGCACGGCCGATGGTCTGGATCAGTGAACCTTCGGAGCGCAGGAAGCCCTCCTTGTCGGCGTCAAGAATGGCGACAAGCGAGACTTCTGGCAAGTCCAGTCCCTCTCGCAAGAGGTTAATGCCGACCACGACGTCGTAGACGCCCAGCCGCAGGTCGCGAAGGATTTCTACCCGTTCGAAGGTGTCGACCTCGCTGTGGATATAGTGCGTCCGGATCCCCATCTCCTTCAGGTAATCCGCGAGGTCTTCGGCCATGCGTTTCGTCAACGTGGTGACGAGTGCCCGCTCACCACGCTGGATGCGAGCGTTGATCTCACCGACGAGGTCGTCGATCTGGCCCTTCGTCTGCCGGACGGAGATCTGCGGATCGAGGAGGCCAGTCGGGCGAATGACCTGCTCGACGACGCGAGAGGAATGCTCGTATTCGTATGGGCCGGGCGTTGCCGAGACGAAGACCGCCTGGTGGACCATGCCGATGAACTCGGGGAAGGTGAGGGGGCGATTTTCGCGCGCCGAGGGGAGCCGGAACCCGTGCTCGACGAGCACGTCCTTTCGCGACCGATCGCCGCCGAACATGCCGCGTACCTGCGGCAAAGTCATGTGGGACTCGTCGACGAACATCAGGAAGTCGTCCGGGAAGTAGTCGAGCAACGTCGACGGCTGCTCACCGAACTTCCGCCGGGAGAGGTGCATCGAGTAGTTCTCGATGCCGGCGCAATAGCCCGCCTCCTGCATCATCTCGATGTCGTACATCGTGCGCTGCTTGAGCCGCGCCGCCTCCAGCACCTTGCCGTTGGCTTCCAGCTCCTTGAGACGCTGCTCCAGCTCATCCTCGATGTCGCGGATGGCGACCTTGAGGATGTCGTCGGTTGTGACGAAGTGCTTTGCGGGGTAGATGGAGATGTCGTCCCGCTCGGCCAGGATCTCGCCCGTGAGCGGATCGACGTCAACGATGCGCTCGATCTCGTCGCCCCAGAACTCGACCCGGACGGCGATCTCCTCATACGCCGGATAGATCTCGAGCGTGTCGCCGCGAACGCGGAATGAGCCGCGCTCGAGCACCATGTCATTGCGGTCGTACTGGATGTCGACCAGCTGCCGCAGAATCTTGTCGCGTCGTGCCTGCTGCCCGCGCATCAGGTTGATCATGGTCTTGGCGTATTCTTCCGGCGTACCAAGACCGAAGATGCATGAGACGGAGGCGACGATCAGGGTGTCGCGGCGGGTGAGGAGCGCACGCGTGGCCGCGTGACGGAGCTTGTCGATCTCCTCATTAATCTGCGCGTCCTTCTCGATGAACGTATCGGTCCGCGCGACGTAGGCTTCCGGCTGATAGTAGTCGTAGTACGACACGAAGTATTCGACCGCGTTGTGCGGGAAGAACTCTTTGAACTCGGCGTACAGCTGTGCAGCGAGCGTCTTGTTGTGAGCGAGGACCAACGTCGGACGGTTCACCTTTTCAATGACGTTGGCCATCGTGAAGGTTTTGCCCGAGCCGGTTACGCCGAGCAGGGTCTGGAACTTCTCGCCGTTCTCGATGCCTTCAACGAGCTCTTCGATGGCGCGCGGCTGGTCACCAGTGGGACGCAGGTCGGAGACGATTCTGAAGTCGGGCATAGTGCCTCCGGGGAAACGTAGGTAGCTAGATCATTCGTTCTATTGTAGCGCGTGGTGAGGTGGAATGATCACCGGTCATCGTCATTGTGGCGGCCTTCGACCGCGGACTGGTACACCTCGTCTTCATCGGCGTCTTCGCCGACCGGATCGGGTTCCTGCTGGCCCTCGAGCTCGGCGATCGTGTCGTCGTCGAACCACTCATCGTCCTCCGGCTCTTCGCCATGTGCCGGTTGCGGCGTGGACAGGTCGAGCTGGTAGATGCTCGCTTCGGCCTCGCCCATGCTCATGATTTCGTCGAGATGGCGGACCGCCCATCGCTGGCCGGAGAACGCGAGCCGGCTCGTGGCTTCGTCCCGATCGAACCATGCGGCGTCCCGGAAGTCGGGGGCGAGGTCGAGGGGCGCCTGTGGGCTCACGTTGACGCCAAACACGGGCGCGAGCACCATGGCGTCACGACCCTCGTCGTAGAATTGGTTGATGTAGTCGGCGGAGTAGATTGCGCTCACGTTGAGACCGCAAAGGTCTTTCACCGCTCGCCGGACGGCATCGAGAGTCCGCTCACCTGCCAGAATCTGCGAGTGGAACGCCTGCCAGGTTTGGGGCAACGTGACGTCCGGGCGTCGCTGGAGCAACAGAAACTGGACTCGCGCGTTCAGTCGTCGAAAAACGTAGACGTCGACGATATCGGACACGACTCTGGGCATGAACCGTCTTCTCCGTCCCGGAATGATTGCGACCGGGGGGCGCTATTTCAGGATGCCCTTCTTGCGGAGCCAATCCTGGAACTTTGTCACTGATTGTGGCGGATCGGGACTCATGTCGAGCTCGCGTCCGCGCCACATCTTCGGGCCTGTCCGTGGTGTGCGGTAATGCGTCACCACCGGCCAGAAGAGTGCCACAACCGCGCCAGTCGCGGCGATGGTTGCGAGGAAGGGCGAGAAATCCCGGATAAGAACACCCAGGAGCGCTGCTGCAAAGGCGACAAGCATCGGAGCGGTGTCGAGCCAGCGCCGAAGGGAGGGACCGATGGCGGGCGCCTGGAATTGCCGCATGTAGTCACCCGGCGCCTTCCTGCGTGGCCGGATGGGCGTGGGGGGAGGTAGTGGGTTCTCCTTTTCAGCGCGGGTGAGAATCTCCTCGATCTCGCGTTCGAGACGGGTTTTCTTCGGCTGGTCGCTCGGCGAGCCGTTGGGCTGGGTGGAGGTAGGCATAGGGCTATGCGCTTTCATGGAACATGCCGATCGGTCTCCATCATATGGTACCCTACCGGCCCGGGCGTCCTATCTCATCCGGATACAGGAATCGTTGTCCATGGACTCGCATTTGCTTCGCCACGACCGAAACCACAATCACTATCGCGTCAACGTGATCGACCAGCGGGGAACCGTGAGCTTCCTTGCGCCACCGCACGGGTTGAAGGTGCTCGCTGCGGCAATCACGCAGGGCGCGACGGATGGTGGCGAATTGCTGGCGTTCGCGCACGCATACGATGCGGAATGGGCGATGAACGTGCGGTTCCAGATCATGCGATTCGACGAGCATAACGTCGAGGCCGTGGATGCGTCCTTCCAGAGCGCGATTGCCGGCGATGACCAGGACGAACACCCCGCGTTTCGCGTGATGGATAGCGAGACCCGGGCGCGCAGCCTCATTCCCGGCCGACTGGGACTGATCGTCTTCAACCTGAAGGAACGGCGAATCATCCAGGTCCAAAACAACTATGCGGATTTGCGCCGGAAGGATCGTGGCAGGATCCGCGTCGACGGCGAGCCGACGGACCTGTTGTTCCAGTACGAACTCCCGCAGGAGTGGTCGCTGGTGCCCTGATCAGTGCTTCTCGTGGGCACGGAAGCCGAAGAACGCGAGTGAGCCGACGACGAGTGCGATGGCGCCGCCAAGGTAGAGGATGTCATCGCCGTCCCGCCAGTTGCTGGCTTTTCCGAGGAACGTGACGCCCAGGAGCACGACAATCACGCCGACCAGCTTGGTTTTCAGCTGGTCGAGATCGGTGATGCGCATCCAGCCCGGAACGGCGACGTCGCTGTCGATGAAAAGTTGGAAGAAGCCGATCGAGACGATGTAGAGCACCGTACCGAGCAGGAACGCGTCGGTCGCCTCGACGAGCTGCAGCGTCAGGTGCTTCAAGCCTTCTTCGCTTGGTTTCCCGCCCGTGATCGTGTCCCAGATGGCAATCCCGACAAACACCGCGCCATAGACGAACACAGCGATCGCGGAGACCGTGGTGCCGAGGATCGCGAAGAGCGCGATGAACCTGCTCGCCAGGGCGCTTTGCGATGCGGCCCGGTGAGCCGAGTCCACGCCGAGATGCGCGCCCGTGCTCTGGTGCTGCTCAGGGGTCGGAGATTCCGGGGTGGTCACTGCCTGTCCCTTCACTATGTGATGCTTAACGGCGGCCGTTGCTGTCCTTCCGCCGGTCCTTCCGAGCGAAGCCGCCAAGGAACATGCGACCAACCGACTGGGAGACGGTTTCGCCCTTCAACGAGTCCTGCCCCTGGAAGTCCTCATCGCGGCGGGCCGGGCTTTCAGCGCGCGCCCGGGCGTCCTGCGCCTTCACGAAGAACTCGTGGACCTTGTCTCGCGCCGATTCCTCGTCCTCGATCGCCAGGTCGGCCTTGAAGCCTTCAAGGGCGGCGATGTACTGGTCGATCCAGCGGGTGAGGGATTGGCGGTTCGTCAGCGAGATGTCGCGATGCATCTCGGGGCTCCCGAGGGCGAGGCGCGTGGTGTCGCGGAAGCCGGTGGACGCCATGGTCCGCATGTCCCGCCAGGAGTTGTCGCCGGTCGCGGTCAGGACCAGAGCCGCCGCGGCGACCATTGGCAGGTGGCTGATGCCGCCGACATAGGCGTCGTGCTCGACCGGGTCGGCGAAGAACGCTTCGGCGTCGACAGCGGCGATGAGGCCCATTACGTTGCGGATGGCCGTTTCGCTTGCGGTCGGTGAGGGCGTTACCACCCAGGTTGCGCCCTTGAAGAGGTCGGCGGTCGCGGCTTCGAGGCTCTCGGATTTCCCCGCCATGGGATGGCCGCCGATGAACGAGACCGTGCTGGGGAGCACCTTGGCCCATTCCAGGACTTCGGTCTTGGTCGAGCCGGTGTCGGTGACGATCGCGTCCCATTTGAGGCTGGGTGCGATGTTCTCGAAAAGCTCCTTCATCGCGCCGACAGGGGTGGATACGATGACGATATCAGCGTCCTTGACGGCTTCGCCGAGGTTCCACGCGGCACCGTCGATGGCGCCCTTCGACTTCGCGAGGTTCTGCTTCTCGAGGTCGGCGTCGTATCCAACGATCCGCAGGGCGTTTTCGTTGTCCGCCGACCAGCGCCTCAGCGCCATGCCGATCGAGCCGCCGATGAGCCCGAGCCCGATGATGGTGACCTGCTGCATTTTGGGTACTCCTAGGGTGTGTACTCGGTAACGTCGATCTCGCGGATCCAGCCTTCCTCGCCATCTTCGGTGCGGAAGAGCATCCATACCTGACCCTCATCGAGGCCGTCAGCGCCGGGATCCTGTGTCGGCTCGGACTCGCCGAGATACATGAGGGGGGCGTCGATCGGGACCGCCACAACGGCCTCGCCCGAGTTGACTCCCGGGCCGGGTCGCAGGTTGACGGAGTCGATCGAGTCGAGCTGATAGTCCGGTACGAACTCGTCGTCATCCGGTGTTGGCTCGGCCGTGGCTTCGGACGTCGGTTCGGGGGTGGGTTCGGTGGTCGGCTGTGGCTGCTCGGCGTTGTCCGTGCCGGTATCTGTCGGAGCGGTTGGGGCGGCTTCGGCGACCTCCGGCTCTTCCGTCGGTGCGGCTTCGTCCGTGCTGCTCGAAACGAAGTCCGAGACGACTGGTTCAAGCTGGGCGTAGATGACGGTGAAGCTGCCGACGCAGACCAACAGCGTCAGCGCCATGGTCAGGCCGATGATGAAGCCCGAGCGGCGTGAACGCTGCTGAAGGCGGTGATTCAGTCCGGGATCCTGCATTGGACCTTTCTCGATCGGGTGATGCCGACGCGGAGACGGACGGCACGCGTGGGTTGAGGCTTCGTCGAGGGCATGGCCCACCAAAGGCGGGTCGCGCGTCTGCGAGCATTTATATCACGCACATGCAGGGACGACGGTTTCTGATTGAAGAGAAGCCTATTTCGTGGTAATATTGGCCTGTAACCGAACAGAGTGGGATCAAACGTGGGCCCACAGCCCGCGTTTCTTGTTGTTCGGGGATTTCAGGTTTCGACGATCTGGCCGACACCACTTCGGCCTATTTCCATTGCCATGACATCATGCAGAGCAGGAGGTGTGCGGGATGAAGAGTGATCTTTACACCGCGATCGCCCAAATAGCGGCGGAACGGGGTATTCCCCGGGAAGCGGTACTCAGCTCGGTCCAACAGGCGCTGACCTCTGTTTACAAGAAGAACGCGAACTCGGAAGAGGATATTCGGGTCGAGCTGGATCAGGCGACCGGCGAGATGCAGGTCGTCATCGTCAAGACGGTCGCCGAGGTCGTCGAGAACCCCGACCTGGAGATCTCGATCGAGGAGGCGAAGCAGTACACGCCGGCGCCGATCATCGGTGATTCGATCAAGATCGTGCGGACGCCGGAGAACTTCGGTCGCATCGCCGCCCAGACAGTCAAGCAGGTGGTCCACACCCGCATCCGCGACTTCGAGCGCGAGACTGTCTACAAGGAATACCAGGATAAGGAAGGCGAAGTCCTCAGCGGTGTCGTCCAGCGGGCCGACAATCGCGCGGTGATCATCGAGCTCGGCAAGGCCGAAGCTGTGATGCCGGCGCGCGAGCAGGTCCCGACCGAGCGGTATCGCCCGAACCAGCGCCTGAAGGTCCTGCTGACCGAAGTGAATGCGCACGCGCGCGGTCCGCAGCTGATCGTGTCGCGATCCGATCCGCGACTGATCCGCCGGCTCTTCGAGCAGGAAGTGCCGGAGATCCAGAGCGGCGCGGTCGAGATCATGGAGATCGCCCGTGAGCCGGGCCTTCGCTCCAAGGTCGCTGTTGCGGCGCGCCAGGAGAAGGTCGACCCGGTTGGCTCGTGCGTCGGTGTCCGGGGTGTCCGCATCCAGAACATCGTGAACGAGCTGTACGGCGAGAAGATCGACGTGATCGAGTGGTCGTCGGACGTGTCCACGTTCATCGCGAATGCGTTGAGCCCGGCCAAGCCGACGAACGTCTCGCTCGACGAGGTCGACGACCAGCGTGTCGCGACCGTGATCGTGCCGAGCGACCAGATGTCCCTTGCCATCGGCAAGGAAGGCCAGAACGCGCGGCTTGCTTACAAGTTGACGGGCTGGCGCATTGACATCAAGGGCCCCGAGTCGCTGCTGCAGGCGGGAGACGACTTCTTCCGGCAGGCGGCGAGCTCTTCCGGCGCGGGGATGCCCGATTTCAGCTGGCAGGGACGCCAGCCGCGCGCGGTCCAGGCCGACGGCATGGTCGAAGTGGCCGGTATGTCGTACGGTCCGTTGTCCGAGGATCTCGTTCGCCGTCAGGTGGACGTCGATGTCCAGGATGGTGTGGTCGAGGTCTACTACGAGCGTGAGCTCCGGGCGCGGTTCGATCAGCAAACGGGCGACCGGTTGCCGATCGATGAATTCGATGATTTCGAGTTTAACGCCGCCGGCCGACCGGACGATGCCAATGCCTGAAAGGAGGTGGTGTAACACATGCCTCCGACAGGTGGTGCCGTAACGGGGAAGAAGCGCCAGGGGCCGCGGCGGAAGCATGTTCCGCAGCGGACCTGCGTCGTCTGTCGCGAGACGGGCGACAAGCGGGCGCTCACACGCATCGTGCGCACCGGTGAGGGAGCGATCGAGGTCGATCCCACCGGCCGGAAGAATGGCCGGGGTGCGTACCTGTGTGACAAACAGGGATGTTGGGACAAGGCGCTATCATCGTCGGTCCTGGCGAAGGCCTTGCGAACAACACCCTCGAAAGAATCTTTAACGCATTTGAAGGAATTTGCCGCTGGTCAACAACTGGACACAGGAGACAACGAGCCGACGGTAGATTCGAAGGAGTCAGCACTATGACCGACACAGTAGGACGCGGCACTCGCCGAGGCGGCGGGGGCAAGCGTGGACAACGACGTGGCGGGACGGGTGCGCGTACCGTCGCCGTGAAGCGGGCAGCACCGGTCGTACGCGAACCGGTCGTCCTCCCTCCGGTCCTTTCCGTTTCGGAACTGGCCGACAAGCTGGAGACTTCCGGGATCGACGTGATCCGGGAGTTGATGAAGGTCGGCATCATGGCCAACCTCAACCAGCAGATTGACTACTCGACCGCTGCGCAAGTGGCCGAGGAGCTCGGCTGGGAAACGAAGGAAGCCGAGACGGAGGCCAAGGTTCGCGTCGCCGACTTCGAGAGCCGCCAGCTCTCGGGTATGGAAGACCCGGACGCGGTCCAGCGTCCGCCGGTCATCACGATCATGGGCCACGTGGACCACGGCAAGACGCGTCTTCTCGACGCGTTGCGCCGCACCAATGTTCACGAAGGCGAGGCTGGTGGAATCACCCAGCACATTGGCGCCTACCAGATCGAGAGCCAGGGGCGAAAGCTCACGTTCCTCGATACCCCGGGGCACGAGGCCTTCACGGCCATGCGTGCCCGAGGCGCCCAGGTCACGGACATTGCCGTGCTCGTGGTGGCCGCCGATGACGGCGTCATGCCGACCACCCGCGAGGCGGTGGCGCATATCAAGTCCGCGAACGTGCCGATGGTCGTCGCGGTGAACAAGATCGACCTTCCGACAGCGAACCCGGACCGGATCAAGCAGCAGCTTTCCGAGCTGGAAGTGATGCCGGAAGAGTGGGGCGGCGACGTCCCGTTCGTCGAGGTCTCCGCGAAGGAGGGTCTCGGGCTCGATGACCTCATCGAAGTCCTGCTCCTCGTCGCCGACCTCAACGACCTTCGCGCGAACGCGATCGTTCCGGCCGAAGGCGCGGTGATCGAGGCCCGCGTCGATGGAAGCCGTGGTCCGGTGGCGACGCTGCTGGTCCAGAACGGAACGCTGAACATGCGCGACGTTGTCGTGGCGGGCACCACATGGGGTCGCGTTAAGGCGATGTTCGACGATCGTGGCAAGCGGATCCGGAAGGCTGGCCCGAGCACCCCGGTCGAGATCATGGGTCTCATGGAAGTGCCGGAAGCCGGTGACACTTTCCTGACGTTCGAGGACGAGAAGGAAGCGCGCCAGCTCGCCGAGCAGCGGGCCGCCCAGAAGCGCCTCGAGGGCCTTTCCGACAACCGGCCGTTGAGCCTGACGGAGCTCTACGATCAGGTGCAGGAAGGCAAGACTGCCGAGCTGCGCGTGATCCTCAAGGCGGACGTCCAGGGCTCGCTCGGCGCAATCCAGAACTCGCTGCTGAAGCTGAACGAGGAAGCCGCCGACAAGGGCGTGACGCTCTCGATCCAGCTCGCGGCGACCGGCGCGGTATCCGAATCGGACATCTCGCTGGCGCAGACGACGGGCGCCATCGTGGTTGGCTTCAATGTCCGGCCGGACGCTGCCGCCAAGCGCGCAGCGGACGCAGCGGGCGTCGAGGTCCACTTCTATACGGTGATCTACGAGCTGCTGGACGACGTGAAGAAGGCCATGACCGGCCTGCTCGCCCCGGTCTACCGGGATGTCACCGACGGCTACGCCGAGGTGCGCGAGACGTTCAAGCTTCCGGGCAACGAGGTCGTCGCCGGGCTCTACGTGCTCGACGGCAAGATCAACCGGAACTCCCGTGCCCGCGTGCTTCGCAGTGGTACGGTGATGTTCGAGGGTGGCATTAGCTCGCTCAAGCGCTTCAAGGACGATGTCCGCGAAGTTGCGGCCGGCTACGAGTGTGGCCTTGGCCTGGACGGCTTCAACGACATCCAGGTGGGCGACCAGATCGAGTTCCTCCATCGCGAGGAAGTGGCGCGGACCTAATCGGTCCCGCCTGATCTGGCTGGCCCCGGAAAGTGCGGGAACGACCGTGACACGACGTACACGACAAGTCGGCGAGCTTCTCAAGGAGGAGCTCGACGAAATCATCCGGCGGGAAGTGAAGGATCCGCGCATCGGGTTCTTCAGCATCACCCAGGTAGAGGTCCCGCCGGATCTCCGGACCGCTCGCGTCTACGTCAGCGTGTTCGGAGCGGACGACGATCGCCAGGCAACGCTCGTTGCGTTGCAGAACGCGTCGAAGTTCATCCGGTTCCACCTCAAGCCGCGGCTGCGGATGCGCCAGATCCCGGAGCTCGAGTTCCGCGACGATCGGTCGATGGAATACGCGCAGCAGATCTCCCAGACACTGAGGGAGGTCCGTGAGCGTGACGAAGCGTTCCGCCGGGCGCACCCGATTCCTGATGTCGCGGATGACGATTCGGGGCAGGAGCAATCATGACCTCAGGGTGGAAGCTTGACAGCGCGGCCGCGAGCGAAGCGCTCGCGCTGCTCAAGCAGTCGCAACGTGTGCTCTTGCCGACGCACCAGAACGTCGATGCGGACTCCATGTCGTCCGTGCTGGCCCTCAAGCTGGCGCTGGAGCAATTGGAGATCCCGGCCGACGTGCTGGTGACGGACGGCGAAGTCCCACATTCCCTCGAGTTCCTGCCCGGCGTCGACGACGTCCTTCTTTACGGCGTTGACGAGCTGCCTGACTATGACCTGCTCCTGATGGCGGACTGCTCCGATCGGCAGCGCCTCGGCAACTTCTACCGCGACGACCCACGTCGCGTGGATGGGCCGATCCCGGTCATCAACATCGATCACCACATCACGAACGACCGGTTCGGTGTCGTCAACATCGTCGAGCCCACAGCGGCGTCGACGACCGAGATCATCACCGATGTGCTGGCCGTCTGGGGAACCATGCAAACACGGGATATCGCACAGTGCCTGCTTGCAGGCATCTATGGCGATACGCTCGGCTTGCGAACCGAGTCCACGACGGCGCGCACGTTGCGGACGGCCGCTGATCTCGTCGACTCCGGCGCGAACCCGGTGCCGATCGTGAATGCATTGTTCCGGCTGAAGCCAAAGTCCTCTGTCTGTCTCTGGCGCGCTGCGCTGCGGGGTGTGCAATGGACGGGCGATCTCATTTGGACCGAGCTGACGCCCGAGATGTTCGAGGAGTGCGGGGCACAGCGCAGCGAGGCCGAAGGGATGGTCAACTTCCTGGTCGGGACCGAAGGGTCCCGGGCCGCTGCCCTGTTATACAAGAACGAGACAGGTTGGCGTATCTCGATGCGCAGCATGGCGGAGGACGTTGATGTCGCGGCGATCGCCGCGTCGTTCGGTGGCGGCGGTCATCCGCGAGCGGCCGGAGTCCAGATCGAGGGCGACGAAAGCGAAAAGCAGCGATTCCTCGAAGGCGTCGCAGACGCCATCCGCCTCGATCCCGACAGTCCGGAGCCGTGTTACGTTTCGGATGTTGTCCTCGACTGATGGCGAAACGTAAGACCCGCGGTCTCTATCACGGATACTTGGTGATCGACAAACCAGCCGGCATGACCAGCCACGATGTGGTTGGACGTGTCCGCCGGATCCTTGGTGAGCGCCGGGTTGGCCATGCAGGGACGTTGGATCCCGCTGCCGTTGGTGTCCTCCCGATCGCTGTTGGCCTGGCGACGCGGACCGTCGAGTACCTCGCTGACGCGAGCAAGGCGTACGTCGCCGAAGTGACGTTCGGGATTCGAACAGATTCCGCCGACGGTGACGGCGAGGTGGTGACCGTCGAGGATGCCGGTGGCGTCACGCGGGAGATGGTCGAAGATGCCCTCCGCGCGTTCGAAGGGCCGCAGATGCAGGTTCCCCCGATGCACTCGGCAATCAAGGTCGGTGGACAGCGCATGTACGAGCTGGCACGCCGGGGGGAGACGATCGAGCTCGAGCCTCGGCCGATCACGATCCACGACATCCACCTGGTCGGCTGGGAACCGCCGGTAGCAGAGATCTACGTGCATTGCAGCAAGGGGACCTATATTCGGTCCCTGGCGCGCGATCTGGGCGACGCGGTCGGGACCGGTGCGTACATGTCCAATCTCGTCCGGGTATCGACGGGACCATTCACGCTGGACGATGCGTTGCGACTCGATGAGCTGGAAGAGCTCGTGGCGACGGAGCGGTGGGAATCCTTCGCGACGCATCCAGACGCATCGTTGCAGGAGCGGCCAGCAGTTATTCTGGATGACGGCAATGCCAGGTCCTGGCGGAACGGCAATCCCATTCAGGTCGCCGGGGCGTCTGGCATCGTGCGTGTGTACGACGATGCAGGAACATGGCTGGGCGTCGGTACGGCGGAAGCTGGCGAGGAATCTATTCGTCCGTTGAAGGTGGTCGTGGAATCGTGAGCGTATTGATGGAGAAGGTCTTTACCCGGATCGAGGATCTCCCGCCGGCACCGACGGTTGCGACCATCGGCGCGTTCGACGGTGTCCACAAGGGGCATCAGCACATCCTGGGACTTGCCAGGGAGCGGGCCCGGACGCTCGGCGCGCGGTTGCTGGTGCTGACATTCGAGCCACTGCCGATCCAGGTATTTCGGCCTGAGACGTTCGCCGGCCGCATCCTCACTCCGCAGCGACGCCGGGAGTACCTCATGCGTTACGGCGCGGATGCGGTGGTCGAATT
>Ga0182741_1000881_pt1 | contig 42275 bp, 28 predicted proteins | sample eDN5th37CBELigOP_FD_128874 | JGI IMG/M metagenome (GOLD analysis project Ga0182741, IMG submission 128874) | Enriched Organic Plus compost microbial communities from Emeryville, California, USA - eDNA 5th pass 37_C BE-Lig OP (version 2) (version 2) ... | reverse complement strand
GGGTGGACTCGCAAAGATCCCGTAACTTTTCGGGGTCGTACGCATCGCAAACGTCATCCAGTTTGCTGTAGTGCCGAAGGTGGGAGTCGAACCCACACGACCTTGCGGTCAGCGGTTTTTGAGTCTGTCGTGTAGTGTCCACCGGCGGTCGCGGTTGTCCGTCTTTTCCTATCTGGACGCCAATCGTAGCCGCCAGTTGTCCGCCTTCGTCCGTCGTTGAGCATGGGCTCTGCTGTCAGTTTTGATGTCAGTTCGGCGGTCGGCTTTTGTCGGTCAGACTCGTGGTTCTCGTCGAGTTGAACGGCACGTGACTGATAATGGCCTTGCGGTCGATTCTAGATGGTCGGTGTGCCCGTTGGTGGAAGAGCGGACATAAGGCCCACCATCCTGCTGACGGCTACAGCATGCCCGTAATGTACCAAACCTGTAACGAGGTCAGAGGCGGACCGCTTGACGCGGGACAAAGTCTGGGCTCCAGCATGAACTGTATCGCGCGACCCCAGAACAGATTGTCGTAGACTGTGGATGTGGGGCCGTTCCCGATTTCGCTGGTATTCAGTACCTGTCTCAGCGCAGGTGCCGTGCATTGTCGTTGCGTCCGGTCGCTGGGGGACGATTACCGATTGATGTCGGGCGGCTTGAGATTCGTGGACCTGGGGTGTGATTCATGGATGTCTTCGGTCTTCGGCGTCAATTGATTGACGATTACGCGTCGTATGTCCAGAGCTTCATTCGCATCCGTGACCCGAGAATCAAGGATCATGTCGAGACCGAGCTGGAGGCTGGCGCGCTCTGGCCTGAGCCGCTAATCCAGCTCAATCCTTCATTTGAACCGGGAGAGACCATTGACGAGCTGGTCGGGGCTGGTGTGCTGCATCACGAGTGCAGCAACATCTTCCAGCGCAAGTCAAGAGATCTCCCGCCGCGGCCGCTACGGCCGCATCGCCACCAGGTCGATGCCATCAACGCTGCGCGGGCAGGGCGTAACTATCTTCTGACGACTGGCACGGGGTCCGGCAAGAGTCTAGGCTACATCATTCCGATTGTCGATCATGTGCTGCGGCGCGGTTCGGGGCGGGGCATCCAGGCGATCGTTGTCTATCCAATGAATGCGCTGGCGAACAGCCAGCTGGGTGAGCTCGAGAAGTTCCTGAATCTCGGCTACCCGGAAGGAAGGCCGCCGGTAACCTTCCGCCGCTACACTGGTCAGGAGAAGGAAGACGAGCGCCAGGAGATCCTCGACAATCCTCCCGACATTCTGCTGACCAACTACGTGATGCTCGAGTTGATCCTGACGCGGCCACGTGATCGGCGGCTTGTCGACGCCGCGCGTGGGCTGCAGTTCCTCGTGCTTGACGAGCTACATACCTACCGCGGTCGGCAGGGCGCTGATGTAGCAATGCTCGTGCGCCGCGCTCGAAACCTGATGGCAACCGACAAGCTGCAATGCGTCGGCACGTCCGCCACGCTGGCATCAGCGGGCTCGCTCGATGAGCAGCGTGAGGCAATTGCCGGAGTCGCGGCCCAGATATTCGGCGCGCCGGTAGAGGCGTCGGACGTCATAACTGAGACTTTGCGGCGGTCGACACCCGACTACGCGCCAGATGATGAGGCGTTCGTTGCGGCATTGTCAGACGCCGTTCGCGGCGCTGACACGATCGCCACATCCGACTACGAGTCTTTCATTCAGAATCCGCTGGCGCGTTTCATTGAAAGTACATTCGGTGTGACTGCTGACCCAGACACCGGAAAGCTCGTGCGGACCAGGCCGAGCAGCGTTCGAGGGGCGTCAAGCGTGTCTGGCGCATTGAGCCAGCTAACCGGAATCGACGAAGATGAATGCGCCACGGCGATTGAGGCGGCGCTACTGACTGGCTACCAGATTGAGCAGCCACAGACAGGCTTCCCGGTGTTCGCTTTCAAGCTGCACCAGTTCATCAGCCGCGGCGACACGGCCTACGCGTCAATTGAGGGGTCTGACCGGCGCTTCGTGACGCTGTATGGTCAGCAGTTCGTCCCGGGCGATCGCTCACGCGTTCTACTGCCGCTTGCGTTCTGCCGTGAGTGCGGGCAGGAGTACTACAGCGTCTACCGCGAGAAGGACGGCGACGGGCGCGATGTGTTCACGCCGCGGGAGTACCTCGAGCGGGCGGAAGATCACGACCATGTCGCTGGCTATCTGTACGCCAGCGAAGACCGTCCGTGGCCGGACGCGGCGACAGCCATAGACGAGAACCGTGTCCCGGAGAATTGGGTTGAAGACGCTCGCGGCGTCCGGCGAATCAAGCCCAACTATCGGCGTTATATGCCGGACGCTGTGACACTCCTGCCGGACGGCACAATTTCGAGCAGCGGTTTTGGGCTGGACGCGCACTTCGTACCTGCACCGTTCCGTTTTTGCCTGAATTGCGGGGTCGACTATGCGGGGCGCGGCACCGACTTCACGCGGCTCACGTCGCTCGGGTCTGAGGGTCGCAGCACGGCGACGACGATCCTGACGCTGTCTGCCGTTCGCCACCTGCGCGAGACACCGGAGGCGGAACTGCCGCGCGAGGCGAGGAAGATCCTGTCGTTCACCGACAACCGGCAGGATGCATCGCTGCAGGCCGGCCACTTCAACGACTTCGTGGAGGTCGGGCTGTTGCGTGGCGCGCTCTATCGGGCGGTTGCCGCGGCGGGGCCGGAGGGACTGAGTCACGACGAGCTGACGCAGCGCGTGCAGGAGGCGCTTGACCTCCCGCTGCGCGAGTATGCGATCGACGACACGGTCAAGTACAACGCGCTCACGCAGACCAATCGCGCGTTGCGTGACGTACTCGGCTATCGCATTTACCGCGACCTGCGCCGCGGCTGGCGGATCACGCAGCCGAACCTGGAGCAGTGCGGACTGCTGGAAGTGGCCTATGACTCGCTTGATCTGCTCAGCGCCGATGAGGAGGTTTGGCAGGGCAAACATGAGGCGCTGGTAACTGCGAGCGCCGAGACGCGCGCCGCGATCTCCAGGGTGCTGCTCGATGTCATGCGCCGCGAGCTGGCGATCCGCGTGGACTTCCTCGAACCCCTGCGGCAGGAACAGATTAAGTCGAACAGCACCCAGTACCTGAGTTCGCCGTGGTCGATCGATGATCAGGAGGAGTTGGAGTCGGGCAAGGTTCTCTACCCCCGTGGTCAGCGGCCAAACGAGCCGAGAACCAGCGCTTTCGTGTCGGCCCGAAGTCGGTATGGGCAGTACCTGCGGCGTTCATCAACATTCCCTGAATTCAGTTCCCGGCTTACTCTGGAGGACACGGCTGAGATCATCCTGCAACTGCTTGACGGGCTGCGTGTTGCCGGCCTTGTTCAGCAGGTCGACGAGCCGAAAGCAGACGGCGATGTCCCTGGCTACCAGATCCCGGCAGCGGCCATGCGCTGGGTTGCGAGCGATGGGACGAAACCGCTGTACGATCCGACGCGGGTCAGCCCCGGAACCGAGCTGGTGACGCAGTCGAATCAGTTCTTCGTCGACTTCTATCGCCGGGAGGCGGTCGGGAATATCGGGATTGAGGCGCGTGAGCATACGGCGCAGGTGCAAAGCGACGAGCGCGAGAAGCGTGAGGATCAGTTTCGCTCGGCTGCGCTGCCCGTCCTTTTCTGCTCGCCGACGATGGAGCTGGGCGTCGACATCTCCGAGCTCAATGTCGTCAACATGCGCAACGTCCCGCCGACGCCCGCGAATTACGCCCAGCGCAGTGGCCGGGCCGGTCGACAGGGGCAACCAGCACTGGTCTTCACCTACTGCGCCTCCGGTAGCCCCCACGACCAGTATTTCTTCCGCCGCCCGGATCTCGTGGTTGCCGGCGCGGTCAGTCCTCCGCGGCTCGATCTGGCCAACGAGGACCTGATCCGCTCCCACGTTCAGGCTATCTGGCTAGCGGAAACCGGCCAGAATCTGCGTAGCTCGCTGGGTGACATCCTGGACCTGTCCGGCGAGCATCCGACGATGGCGCTGCAGTCCGACGTCCGGGCCGGTCTTGAGGAGCAATATGCTCGTCGGCGGGCGGTCGCTCGTAGCCGGAACGTGTTGTCTGGTATTGAAGAGACGCTACAAGAAGCGCCATGGTATTCGGATGAGTGGCTAGAGAGTACGCTGGGCGGCGTCATGCACGAGTTCGAGCGCGCCACATCCCGTTGGCGTGACCTGTATCGGTCGGCGCTGGAGCAGGCCCAGACACAGACGCGCATCATTCACGATGCCACCAAGCCGCACTCCGAGAAGCGAGACGCGCAGCGCCTGCGGCGGCAGGCCGAGGCGCAGCTGGCCCTGCTGACGGCTAGCGACAGACACTCGCAGTCTGACTTCTATTCCTATCGCTACTACGCGAGCGAAGGCTTCCTGCCCGGTTACTCGTTCCCGCGTCTACCGCTTGCGGCATTCATTCCCGGCCGAAGGTCTCGCGATGAATTCCTGCAGCGGCCACGCTTCCTGGCCATCTCGGAGTTCGGTCCGGGCTCGATCATCTACCACGAAGGCGCGCGATACGTCATCGATCGGGTCCACATACCGGTCGCTGAGTCTGCCGAGCCGGATGCAGCAAGCCCCGAGTTGCCGACGACGTCGATAAAGCAGTGCGAAACGTGCGGCTACATGCATCCACTCAACGGAACGGTGGGCCCGGATGTGTGCGAGCGCTGCGGGGCCGAACTCAAAGTCAGGCTCGGGTCGCTGTTCCGCATGCAGAGCGTGACGACCCGTCGCCGTGACCGGATCTCGTCCGACGAAGAGGAACGCCTCAAACGCGGCTACGAGCTGCGTACTGGCGTGCGCTTCGCGGTGCGGGATGGCATGCCATCGTTCCGGTCGGCGGCCGTCCAGATCGACGGCAAGCCGGCGATGAAGCTCTCGTACGGCGACGCGACGACCATATGGCGGCTCAACATGGGCTGGCGGAGGCGGAAAGATCAGGGCCAGCACGGCTTCGTGCTGGATGTTCAGTCCGGTCGCTGGCAAAGGGCAGATAGCGAGGTCTTCAACGATGAGGATGTGTCCCAGCCCGGTGCAGCGCACACTGCACGGGTGATTCCCTACGTCGAAGACCGACGCAACGTGTTGCTTATCGACCCGCAAGGCAAGCTCTCGGTCGAGCAGTTCACCAGCCTGCAGGCTGCGCTCAAGAACGCTATCCAACTGACTTACGACCTGGAGGACAACGAACTGGCCGCCGAGCTCCTGCCGGATCGCGATCGGCCCATGTCGATGCTGCTGTATGAGTCGGCGGAGGGCGGCGCGGGCGTCCTGCGGCGTCTGGTCGACGACCCGGACGGTATCGCAGAAGTAGCGCGGCGCGCGCTCGAGATCTGCCACTTTGACGCGGACGGCACCGACCTCCGGCGCTCGGATCGCATGAAAGAAGACTGCGAGGCAGCCTGCTACTTCTGCCTGATGAGCTATTCCAATCAGCGCGATCACCAGCTGCTCGATCGCCACACCATTCGCGACCTGTTGCTTGACCTGACGCGGGCGACCATGGAAGCTTCGCCAGGGTATCGATCGCCGGACGAGCACTTCGATTGGCTGATGGGGCGCTGCGATTCTGAGCTGGAGCGGGAATTCTTGCGCTACCTGCGCGAGCACGGTCATCGGTTGCCGGACTCGGCGCAGGACCTGATCGCCGACCATAGTACGCGGCCCGACTTCATGTACACCGGCCGCGGCAAGGCCGCGATCTATGTCGATGGGCCGTTCCATGACTATCCAGAGCGGCAGGCGCGCGACGAGCAGATCACCTGGCAGCTCGAGGATGACGGCTACGTCGTGATCCGGTTCGGTCACAACGACGACTGGGCCGAGACGATTGCGCGGCGGCTCGATCTGTTTGGGGAGGGACGATGACGGTAACGCAACCGCAATCCGGCGCGTTTGCCTCCGGCTCGCTGGTGCGAGCGCGGGGGCGGGAGTGGGTTGTCCAACCCGAGTCGGATGGTGACCTGCTCGTCCTGAGACCGTTGGGCGGCACCGATGATGAAGTCGCGGGTATCTACCTGCCACTTGAGCCCGTTGAGCCGGCTCAGTTTGATTTGCCGGACCCCACGCGGGTCGGCGACGATCGTTCCGCACGCCTTCTGCGTGATGCGGTGCGGCTGGGCTTCCGCTCCAGCGCCGGGCCGTTCCGCTCGTTCGGGCAGATCGCTGTTGAGCCGCGGCCCTATCAGCTTGTCCCGCTCCTGATGGCGCTGCGCCTCGATCCGGTGCGGCTGCTGATTGCTGACGACGTTGGGATCGGCAAGACGGTCGAGGCGGGGTTGATCGCGCGAGAACTGCTGGACCGGGGTGAGGTGCAGCGAATGGCAGTCCTCTGCCCACCACATCTTGCCGAGCAGTGGCAGGCTGAACTGCGCGACAAGTTCCATATCGACGCAGAGCTGGTTCTGCCGGGCACCGTTTCGCGGCTGGAGCGCGGCATCGGTGTGAACGAATCGATCTTCGACGTCTACCCTCATGTTATTGTCTCGATCGACTTCATCAAGTCGGACAAGCGCCGCGCCGACTTCCTGCTACGGTGCCCGGAGCTCGTCATTGTCGACGAGGCCCATACCGCCGCCTTTGGTGAGACTGGGCGCGGCGGGAAGCACCAGCGCCATACGCTGGTCAGGGGTGTTGCGGCTGATGCTAGTCGGCACCTCATCCTCGTCACCGCAACCCCGCACTCGGGCAATGAGGAGGCGTTCCGCTCGCTGCTGGAATTCCTGAACCCGAGCTTCGCCGAGCTGCCGGACGATCTGTCTGGATCGGCGAACGAGGCGAAGCGCCGCGAGCTGGCGCGCTACTTCGTCCAGCGCCGACGGAGTGACATCCGCTCCTATCTGGATGCGAACACGCCATTCCCGGCCCGGATGGAGATCGACGAGACCTACAACCTGACGCCCGAATACCAGCGTCTGTTCGACCGCGTCCTCGCCTATGCGCGAGAATCCGTACGTGATCCGGCAGGCGGGGATAGACGGCGGCAGCGGGTGCGCTGGTGGTCCGCATTGGCGCTCCTGCGCTCGCTCGGCTCGAGTCCAGCGGCGGCATCGGCAACACTGCGCTCGCGCGCGGCAACCGCCGATACGCAGAACCCGGACGAGGCGGATGAAATTGGTCGGCGGCTCGTGTTCGATATCGACGAGGACGAGGGCGCCGAGCGGCTGGATGTCGCGCCAGGCGCCGACACCGAGGACGATGCCGACGCCGGACGCACCCGCCGCCGCCTGCTGGAGATGGCGCGCGATGCCGATGCCCTCCACGGCAAGGGCGACGCCAAGCTGCAGCGCAGCATCCAACTGGTGCGTCGGCTGGTCGATGACGGCTTCAACCCGATCGTGTTCTGTCGCTTCATCCCGACGGCGGAGTACGTAGCCGAAGCGCTGCGCGGCAAGGTTGGCAAAGGCGTCGAAGTCACGGCGATCACTGGCAACATCCCGCACGACGAGCGCGAGGCGCGCGTGCTGGAGCTGGCCGCGGCAGAGCAGCGGGTGCTGGTCTGCACCGACTGCCTCTCGGAGGGCATCAACCTGCAGGAGCATTTCGACGCGGTGATGCACTACGACCTGTCCTGGAACCCGACACGGCACGAGCAACGCGAGGGTCGCGTCGATCGCTACGGCCAGCCGAAGAGCGAGGTGCGGGTCGTCACCTACTTCGGCACCGACAACCAGATCGATGGCATTGTCCTGCGGGTGCTGCTGCGTAAGCACAAGGAGATCCGCAAGTCGCTCGGCATCTCGGTGCCGGTGCCCGGCGACACAAACCAGCTAATGGAGGCGATCTTCGAGGGCCTGATTCTACACGAGCAGCAGGGCTTCAACGCCCAGCGGTTGCCCGGGTTCGATGACTTCTTTGCGCCGAAGCAGCGCGAGCTGTTCGGCGAGTGGGAGAACGCCGCCGATCGGGAGAAGCGCTCGCGTACGCTGTTCGCGCAGGAGGCGATCCACGTCGACGAGGTGCGGCGCGAGTTGGAGGCGGCACGCTCGGCCATTGGCTCCGGTGTGGACGTCGCCCGCTTCACCGAGGACGCGCTGAAATTACATAACGCTGTCGTCTCGCAGAGCACCAGCGGCACGCTGCGCATCGACCTGACCGAGTCGCCGCGTGCGCTGCGCGACACGATTGGCTATGACGGGGAGCTGCTGGCGCGCTTCGAGCTGCCGGTCCCGGACAACGTCGCGTACCTGACACGAACGCATCCGCTGGTCGAAGGCCTGGCGGCCTACGTGATGGATACGACACTCGACCCGATCGGCGGCGGCAGGGCCGCACGCGCCGGCGTGATCCGCACGCGAGCCGTGTCGACGCGAACGACGTTGCTGCTGGTGCGCTATCGGTTCCACATTCTCGGCAGCACCCGCGATGGATCGCCGTTGCTGGCTGAGGACGTTGGTCTGCTGGGGTTCGAGAGCATCCCGGCGCAGGCGCGCTGGCTGACGCCCGACGCCGCCGAGGCGCTCCTGGCCGCGCGTCCCGACGCAAACATCCTCCAGTCAGAGGCAGCAACGTTCATCCAGCGCGTCGTCGATGGCATGCCTGACCTGGAGCCGCACTTGAACGATTCGGCGATGCTGCGCGCCAGCGAGTTGCTCGATGCGCACCGGCGCGTGCGTCAGGCGACAGCATCGCGCTCCGGTGCCGGAGCGACGTTGCGGGTGGAGCCGCAGTTGCCGATCGACGTCCTGGGCATCTATGTCTACGTCCCGGCATAGCGAGGGGTAGGGGAGATGGCACGCAATACAACGACCGTCCGGATCGAGGGCGCGGTGCTGCCGCCCGACCTGCTGCAGCGCGTTGCGGCTGGCGATCCGACGCTGCCGGGGATGCTGCCCGAGGATTACCACCTGGTCGCGGGCGAGCGGTTCAATGAGGTCATTGCGCGAGCCTGGAACCGTGTTCTCGGCATCTGGACTGCCTTTCGTCCGATTCTGGATGCCCTACCGGCTGGCGAAAGCCTGACGACTCTGACCCGCGAGCGCTGGCTCCTGCCGCTGATCGATGTGCTCGGTTACGGTCGCCTGCAGACTGCCCGTGCGATTGACATCGACGGCACGAGCTACGCGATATCGCACGCCTGGGGCAGCGCGCCAATCCACCTCGTCGCGGCAAGCATCGATCTGGATCGCAAGACGGCCGGAGTGGCTGGCGCGGCGCGGATGAGCCCGCATGGCATGCTGCAGGAGCTGCTGAATCGGTCCGACGATCGGCTGTGGGGCTTCGTTACGAACGGCCTGCGCCTGCGCGTCTTACGCGATAGCGCGCGGCTGACCCGCCAGGCGTTCGTCGAGTTCGATCTGCAGGAGATGATGAACGGCGAGGTCTACGCCGACTTCGTCTTGCTCTGGATGCTTGTCCACCAGTCGCGGATCGAGGGCGAGCGGCCCGAGGACTGCTGGTTGGAGCGCTGGTCGCGGGAGGCGATTCAGCAGGGCACCCGTGCGCTCGAGCACCTGCGTGGCGGCGTCGAGAGGGCGATCGCGACGCTCGGCGCCGGCTTCCTCGATCATCCGGCCAATAGCGCCCTGCGCGAGAGCCTGCGCAGCGGCGCGCTGGACAAGCAGGACTACTATCGCCAACTGCTCCGCACCGTCTATCGGCTGCTGTTCCTCTTCGTGGCTGAGGATCGCGAGGTTTTGCTCGATCCGCAGTACGGCGAGGCAGCCCGCGAGCGCTACAGTACCTGGTACAGCACCGAGCGCTTGCGGCGACTTGCCCAGCGCCGCCGCGGGACGCGCCACACCGACCTCTGGCAGGGCTTGCGGCTGGTGATAGAGCGGCTGGGCAGCGACAGCGGTGAGCCGGGACTAGCGCTGCCGGCGCTTGGCTCCGGCCTCTGGGCGCAGACGAGCACGGCGTCGATCAATGGCAGCGAGCTGGCCAACCGAGACCTGCTCGACGCCGTGCGCGCGCTGGCATTCATCGAGGAGGGCAACGCCCGGCGCGTCGTCGACTACCGCAACCTCGGTGCTGAGGAGTTGGGTAGCGTCTACGAGTCGCTGCTGGAGCTGCATCCTCGGGTCGATATCGACGCTTCAACATTCTCGCTGGCCACGGCCGGCGGCAACGAGCGCAAGACGACCGGCTCCTACTACACGCCCAGCAGCCTGATTGCGGAGCTGCTCGATTCGGCGCTCGACCCGGTGATCGAGGACCGGCTGCGCGAGGCGGGGCCGGACGCGGCGGCACGCGAGGAAGCGCTGCTGAACCTGAAGGTCGTCGATCCGGCTGCCGGCAGCGGTCACTTCCTCGTGGCTGCGGCGCACCGCATTGCCAAGCGGCTAGCGGCTGTGCGCACAGGTGAGGACGAGCCATCGCCCGAGCAGACGCGCGCCGCGTTGCGCGACGTCATCGGACGCTGCATCTACGGCGTCGACATCAACCCGATGGCGGTCGAGCTCTGCAAGGTGTCGCTCTGGCTCGAGGCGATGGAGCCGGGCAAGCCGCTCTCGTTCCTCGACCACCACATCCAGTGCGGCAACTCGCTGCTGGGCGCAACGCCGGCCCTGTTGACCGACGGCATGCCAGACGCGGCCTTCGCGGCGATCACCGGTGACGATAAGAAGTACGTCTCGGAATGGAAGAAGCGGAACAAGAAGGAGCGCACCGGCCAGCTTACGTTCGATCGCGCTGTTGTGACTGCGCCGTGGCAACGCCTGGGCGACTTCGCGGCGGCGATGCAGTCGATCGATCGTGTCGATGGCGATACGGTCGAGGGCGTACGCCGCAAGCAGCAGCTCTGGGAGGAGTCGCTGCGGTCCAGCGGCTACGCCTTCTCGAAGCTGTTGGCCGATGCCTGGTGCGCGGCGTTCGTCTGGAAGAAGACGAAGGAGTGGTCGCATCCGATCACCGAGGCGGAGTTTCGCCGCATCGAGCGCAACCCGCACGACCTGCACCCCGACTGGCGCGCCGAGATCGAGCGGCTGGCCCAGCAGTACCAGTTCTTCCACTGGCACCTGGCCTACCCGGATGTCTTCCGCGTCCCCGGCCCCAACGAGGATCCGGACAGCGAACAGACGGGCTGGATCGGCGGCTTCGACGTCGTGCTGGGTAACCCGCCGTGGGAGCGGATCAAGCTGCAGGAGAAGGAGTGGTTCGCTGAGCGGCGGCCGGACATAGCCAGCGCGTCGAACGCCGCCGCACGCAAGCGCATGATTGCGGCGCTGGAGACGGATGATCCGCCGCTCTACACCGCATTCCAGGACGCCCTGCGCCAGGCGGACGGTGAGAGCCATCTTGTCCGTACGACCGGTCGCTATCCGCTGACCGGCCGAGGCGATGTCAACACCTACGCCCCCTTCGCTGAGTCAAACCGGACGATCCTCTCACCGACTGGCCGCTTTGGCTGCATCGTTCCGACCGGCATCGCTACCGACGCGACGACTCAGTACTTCTTCCGCGACCTGATGGATACCGGCACGCTCGCCAGCCTGCACGACTTCGAGAATCGTAAAGGTATTTTCCCTGGCATCGATAGCCGCATCAAGTTCTGTCTCCTGACGATCTCCGGTTACGACCGACCGGCGACCCATGGTGCTGACTTCGTCTTTTTCGCTCAAGCGACCGAGGACCTGCGCGACGACTGGCGGCACTTCAGCCTCTCGGCCGCCGATATCGCCCTGCTCAACCCGAACACCCGCACCTGCCCGATCTTCCGCTCGAAGCGCGATGCCGAGCTGACCAAGGCGGTCTACCGACGCGTGCCGGTGCTGATCCAAGAAGAGCCGTTCACGAAAAACGAATGGGGTATTTCGATAACTCGCCTTGTTGATATCAACAAAGACAATCGCTCGCTGCTTAGCGCTTGCGAACTTGAAGCTATAGGTGCGAGATCCGGTTGGTTAGGCACCTACCTCCACGCAGAGGATGAGTGGATTCGGACATATGATGGAATGATGATCGATTTCTTTGACCATCGACTGGCAAGCGTCATTGAGGTTGCTGGATCACAAAGATCTGGGCGTCAAGTAATGTCTCTTGAAACTCAAAAGATTGATCCGGATTTCGTCGTTACTCCCCGTACATGGATTAGTGGAGCCGAAGTTAAACGACGATGGCCTGACTGGAGTCTCGACTGGTTAGTTGGATACATGGATGTATCCAGCCCCACCAATTGGCGATCGCTCGTCCCATGTATCATTCCTTCCAGCGCTCCAACATACTCAATTAGAGTAGTTCGTTCATCTGTGCATCAGGATAGCTTGCCTGCTCTACTCGCAGATTTTGCTTCTTTTCCCCATGACTATTTGGTCCGGCAGTCGCTTAGTGGTTTGCACTTATCGGACTATCTCGTGCAGCAGATCGCCACGCTACCTCCGCACATCTATGGTCGAGATGCAAGCTGGGATGCGACTGAGGATTGCCGCTGTTGGCTCCTTCCTCGAGTTCTCGAACTCACCTACACTGCCTGGGACCTCGAACCCTTCGCCCGAGACTGCGGCTACGACGGCCCGCCGTTTCGCTGGGACGACGAGCGGCGCTTCCTGCTGCGCTGCGAGCTAGATGCTGCCTTCTTCCACCTCTACGGTATCGAGCGCGACGATGTCGACTACATCATGGAGACCTTCCCGATCGTCAAGCACAAGGACGAAGCGGCCCACGGCGAGTACCGAACCAAGCGGGTCATCCTTGAGATCTACGACGAGATGGCCGAAGCCACCCGCACCGGCATCCCCTACCAGACTCGCCTCGATCCGCCACCAGCCGATCCCAGCGTCGCCCACGATGCTTCGACCCGCCCCGCCTGGCTCGCCGCAGACGCGCTGCGTTCGACGTGATGCGCAGTGTTCACCACCGTAAGACGGCTTGTTGACCGATCGCATGACAGGGAATCAGTGAGGGTACATTTGGACTATGCAGCGGAAGTCGGCAAGCACTTCCTGGCCGAGGCAACGAGCGTCGCCAGCCCGGAAGGCGAGGCATGGACAGGCCGGTTGTCGATGGTTGAGACCATTGAGGACCTCGTCGACGAGGCTGAATCCGACGAGATCGACATAATGGACTTCTGCTACGATGCTGGAAACACCGAGTCACTCGTGGATTTTGCCGTTCGAAACTCAGGTCCTCCCGACTGGGATTGGGCGCTGCGGGGCATTCGTGTCGACGACCACGGCTTCATCGTCATGACGCACGAAGACGCCCTTGGCGATCCGGGTTTGCCGATCTTCGCCAGCTGGACGCCGTACGACAACCAGTTCGCGTTCGAAGCCGCCCTCGCCGCCGGCTTGCGCGCCTACCTCGGCGACTTCATCGGCGTGGGCACCCACTGCACCCTCTACGGCCGCGTCACTCCCGACCTCTGGTCCCGCACCATCGCCACCGCCCTCGAAGCGTGGGAAGGCTGGCGCCCACAGGTTGAGGAGATGGATGTGACCTATCAGCGTGAGAGATAGTGGCTGAAGGATGGTTGCGGTAGGTGTGGGCCCCTGGCAGGGCACAACGAACGCGCATAGCATCCGACCGCCAACAGGTTAGATGCCTGTCCGCCTGAATGAGCCCCGCGTCTCGTTACCGCCGACACGATCCTTCGTGCTGCCACGCTCGAAAAAACAAAGAACCGCTGTTCGTAGCCAGTGCTGGCGGTTTTGCCTATGTATCCGCGATGATCTGCGTTTGTTACAGCAAACTACCGCAACAACTCGATCGCAAATGCATAGAAATGTATAGCTTTTGCATGGTTCTGCGGGCGACAGCTGAGCGGTGCGAGCGCCTGCTGTCGATGCTCAGCTAGCGCTTCCGGAGAACATCCGTCGAGAAGCGTATCGAAGGCTCGATTTGGGCAAGGGTCAATCAGATTGATTGGGGCTGCTGCCAAGCTCCTTGTAGCGCACGGGCCAGAGAGATGGTGGATGAGTGGGATGACGTCATGGATACTGCATGTGTGGGTGCTGACTTCTCCGTGCTTGAGGTGGTCAGCATTCCATAAGCGGCTGCCAGAATAAGACAATCGAACACACGTGCCGTACCGACGGGATCGTCGCTCTCCAAAGAGCCTGGTTGGCTCTCCAGATCGCCTCATCTTCTCATATTCCTGCCCCGGATGTTCCCGATTAGGGTGCTCTCTCTGCAGGCAAATCTGACCCCTCAGACTTGCATTGGAAGCAATGTTGGTGTAAACTTACACGTTCGCCGCTTGGCCGCAGGAGGCGAATCGAGACAGTTGTATCGGGCTCGGTGAAACCTCGATCCTGGCTGATCTCACTGTCATTTGCGTCGATTGGGACGCGTGAAGTTGCGGATCAAGAGCCTGATGATCTTGTAAGATGCTGGGCTCAGCACACGTAATGGGGGAAACTAACGGTCCGATTCAGAACATTCAGTGGGCACGAGATCGAGCAACTGAGTGAACCACTTGCTCTTGTCGATGGCCTTCTCTACGCGGGAACCTACGCTTCGATCGTGGGCGAGCCGGGCACATTCAAGAGCTTTCTCGCGATTGACATCGCGCTTTCGGTGGCAACCGGACGTCCGTGGCAGAGGAGGACGGCTCTGCAGGGACCAGTACTGTTCATCGCCGCAGAGGGCCACCATGCATTCCGCGACCGCTATCATGCCTGGCATGTTGATCGCGGATGCGACAAGACCTCGAGTTTTCGCTTACTCGCTGAGCCGCTCAACTTTCGCGACCCAGACCACGTGGGCGAAGTGGTCAGGATTTGTCGTGAGGAGTTTCCGACACCGCCGGTGCTAATCATCGTGGACACTCTCGCACAGGTATTCGCCGACGGTGAGGAGAATTCATCCCTCGACATGGGGCAGTTCAACACGAGCTGCAATCGACTCCGCGACGAAATCGGGGCCTGCGTCCTTGTTATCCACCTTTTTGGATGGGGCCCGAAGCGACCCCGTGGCCACTCATCCTTTTTCGGGGCGCTTGATACGGTGATCAAGGTCGCACGCCGGCCAAACAAGTCGCTGGAAATTGCACTGACTTGCGGCAAGATGCGACTCGCACCCGAGTTCGGCGAGATCAAGCTTCGGATGCGATCGGTCGAACTTGGAGATCGCGGTGACTCGTCGCTGGTTGTCGACGATGAAGGTATCTCGTCGACAGCGCCGACGAACATCGAAAGTGGTCGAAATGCAAGGCTGAGTCCGATCGAATACCGTTCTCTGCAACTCGTTGACTTGATCACTGAGCTTGGCGGAAGTGCGACTTACGAAGAAGTCGCGAAAGAACACGGCCGCCACGTCTCTACTGCAAGAAGATACGTGGAGAATGCAGCAGCTCTCGGTCTGGTAGTGAGAGGGCTGGTCAAGGAAAACGGAACCAGCAAGATCAGGGTATATGCAGTTCGCAAAGCCGCGTAGCGACTCGTCATTTTTTGACGAGCCTTCGCGGTAGGTCGGGTGGCGAGTGGTCTGATAGCACACGTACGTACGCGGCTATTGACGCTCGTCACTCGTCACTCTTCACATATATAAAACCAGAGTTAATAACCAGAGCAACAAGTCATTCATTAAGACAGCCGCGGGTACCAGACGGCATCGTCTGGTACCCGCGGCTGTCGTGCCAAGACCACGAGTCACCGGGCCGCGACAGAGGGAGCGGTCCGTGTGACGAGTGATCTTGGCTCGTTCTGTCGGCTGCGCCGCGCGATTGCGCGCGCAACAACGAGCGAAACAAACGAACGGGCGAGCGAGCGGCGCGAAGCGCAAGAGTCTATATGGCGAGCTGATCTCGAAAGCGGCTCGCCATGCTGTCTGTTCCGGGGACGTGGCTTGATGCCAGTCCTCGGCCTTGTCGCAACAGGTTAGTGCCGTCATCCTGACGGCCGCTATGAACGACACTCCTGGCATGTTGAGGGCTTTCGAGTGTGTTCGGTTTGCTGGGCAGGTTTCGTGTGTGGCCTGTTGGCACTGGAGAGACGCTGCGTACTTGTAGCATCGGTCACCCTCGAGGCCGATTTCCCGCGAAGCGTACTTGCAAAACGTGGCGGGCAGCGGTCTCGCTCAGCTCAGAGCTGGCTACTTTTGGCACCCCCCTCCCCGTTGTTGTGGTTGGAGGGGTGTAGGTGGGTATTCTCTTGTTGCTGCGATTGCACGATTCTGACCGTGTTTGTAGGACGGTCAGGTTGTGCGCCCGACGGCTCGATCCACGGCAATGGATTGTCGCTGGTGCTCATGCCGGACTGGCGTGTAGCGGCGCAGGTTCAAGTGCGCCGGGGTAGCGTCTCTTCCTGTCTGCCTCTGTGCGTCACCGCCGCACTCCCACGTCACATCAACATCCCAGACCAACTACCAACACTTACAAACACGGCTCCTCTCCCAAGTGCTGCAACAGTCGACGGCGCACGGAACTGAGGCCGTGCGACTGACTCGAGTGGATGACGTGACGCGCCGTCGGCACCGCGAACCATGCCCCACCCGATGTCGCCCTTGAGGGTGCAAAGAAGCAGGTAAGAACGTGTCAGCGGCGAGCGTCACAATGCGCAGCGGGCATTGTGTTGGATGCAAATCTGCCGGTCTTGGTCGGTAACCTGGTGTTGCTCGGTGATGTCGTCGACGGTCCAGTATAGTTTGACGCTCAAACAGGAGCTCCCCGACAAGCAACGCGCGCCTTTCGATCGGATCGACCGCTCCATACGATTCGTCCATTGGCCGATTCCTGACTTTCGCTGTTGGATGCATTCGATTTAGAGGGCATGAGACGTCATCCAGCCCAGCATTAGGTCGGAATCGACAACTCGCTGTGCGTGGAGCTGTCGATCGCGCCTGGTGGAAAATGCACCTGTGAGCGACAATAATCTAGTTCGCACAGAGGATCAGTTTATCGTTGTGGTGTGTTGGGCGAGTGGAGCGATGAGATGGAATTGCGTGGGTACTTACGGATCGCGCAGCGGCGATGGTGGATCCTGCTATTGGGGATCGTTATCGTCGCGCTGCCTATCTATCTCTATACCGACGCTCAACCACGAACGTTCCGTGCTTCTGCGCTAGTCTTTGTCAACCAGTCGGCTACGGCAAATGAGATCACCTATAGCGATGCGATGCTCAGCCAGCAGCTTGTCAAGACCTATAGCAGGATGGCGACTGAACCAGTTGTTCTAGACGAGGTCATATCAACGCTAGATCTCTCGCTTTCGACTGGTGACCTGAAAGCGATGGTGCAAGCTGCGCCTGTGCGTGAAACGCAGCTGCTTGAGATTTCAGTGATTGGACGATCGCCACAACTCATAACTGATATTGCGAACGCAACTGCAGAGACATTCATCGAGCAGCAGACGGTCTTCCTTCCAGAGGACCAGCAAGGCAGCGCCCTCCGCGTTGCCCAGCCTGCCCTGGTTCCTACTTCGCCAATTGGCCCGATGCCGCTGAGGAACGCCATTCTTGCCGGTCTACTTGGTCTTCTGCTTGCGGCCGGGCTCGTCTGGCTGATGGAATATCTCGACGATACGATCAAGACGCCCGAAGGGCTGGAACAGAGTACCGGACTCGCCACGCTCGGCGCTGTGATGCGGCATGGCTCGAACGATACAATCGAAGCGCACGTGGTATCCAGCACTCGAAACCACAGTCCGGCTGCTGAAGCTTACCGACTCATTCGAACGAATCTCGAGTTTGCCAGTGTTGACCGCGATCTCAGCACAATACTGGTTACAAGTGCGAATGCCGGCGAAGGCAAGACGACCACAACAGTCAACATGGCTGCGATACTCGCGAAGGCTGATCGTAAGGTAATCGTCGTTGATGCTGACCTTCGACGACCATCCCTGCACAAAGTCTTTGAAGTGAACAACAGAATGGGATTAAGTAGCCTGCTCCTCAATCCAGATATCAGCCCGCAGGATTACCTTCGTGCTACAGGCGTGCCGGGACTCAGTGTGTTGCCCTCAGGCCCGATTCCCCCTAATCCATCCGAGCTTCTAGCCTCTCCACGGCTGAGCATTATTCTGAATAGGCTCAGTGACCTTGCAGATACTGTCATAATCGACAGCTCGCCAGTCTTGATGGTCGCTGACCCGGTTATTGTGGCGAGTAAGGTCGACGGGACAGTACTTGTCGTTGACTCATCGAAGACGCGGGGGGATGTGCTCGGGCGCGCTACTGATCAGCTTGCCAAGAGTGGCACGTTCATGCTGGGAGCGGTGCTGAATAAGCTTCCACGCCGAGCAGGCAATTACTATTATTACTACTACGGCAAGGGCTACGGTGATGATGACGGTGACACACCTAACCAGAATGGGCGACGTTCGCCCAAGTTCGCGTTCCCGGGTCTCGTACGAGGCAAACTGAATTAGCCAAAGGTGATACTACTGAATCAGGTGCCAGCCGGGTTCACGTCGTTTAATGACTCTGGCTGGCACGCCAACCGCTGTACAGTTGGCTGGCAGGTCATTCGTAACGACAGCGCCCGCGCCAATGATCGACCAATCGCCAACAGTCACCCCGGGAATCTGTGCCCCCGCAGTTCCAATGTCGCAACCTTCGCCGATATGCACGTTGCCGGACACGTTGACGCCCGGTGACAATGTCGAGAAATGGCCTATGGTCGAGTCGTGGCCGACTGTACACGACAGATTCAGAAGTACGAACTGTCCGATTTCCACCTGAGTCGTGAGAATATTCCCTGCAGTGATGATCGTGCCTGTTCCGATTCGCACGTATCGGGACGCGATCACCGATGGATGGATCAGAGTCGGAAAGCTGGAAACGTGCGGAGTGATCGCGTCGACGAGCATTGATCTGATCTGCGGGTTTCCAATGCCCATGGCAGCGTTAACGCCGCCATTTTGGGCAGCAAGCCAATCTAGACCACCCAGCACGGGGAGTTCGCAAAGATGCGTTCCCCACAGGGTTTTATCGTCATCCACGAATCCCAGCGGGCACCATGTGTCCTGCTTGTGGTTAATGTCGCGAATTAGCGCGAGCACTTCACGCCCAAATCCACCAGCACCGATGATGACAATGGGGCTGACGCTCACTTCTTAACCTGCTTCGCTTGTTCGAATACGAACATCGTCGCTGATGAAGGATGACTGATTCCTTCGGGACGGACGAGATGTGAAATCGTCGAAGCGATAGTGTGGATATCGATCATCAGGCTCTGGTGATCGACATACCAGACATCCATGGCGAATTTCTCCTCCCATGAAAGCGCATTACGGCCATTCACCTGCGCCCAGCCAGTGATCCCTGGTTTCGTCTCGTGGCGGCGGGCCTGCTCCGGTGTGTAGCGGTCGAGGTACTCCGTAAGGAGGGGACGTGGGCCGACAACGCTCATCTCACCCTTGATGACATTCACCAGTTCCGGTAGTTCATCCAGGCTCGTTGACCGTAGCAGCCGACCTAGCCCGGTCAATCGATCGGCGTCCGGCAGTAGCGCCCCTGATTCATCACGGGTTTCGCGCATTGTCCGGAACTTATACATGGTGAATGCCCGCCCCTGCAGACCAGGGCGTACCTGTCGGAACAGCACCGGCCGACCAAGACGCCAGCGGACAAGCAGCGCGACCACCAGCATGACCGGAGAGGACACAAGTAGCGCAGGGATGGCAATCGCAAGATCGAATGCGCGCTTACCTCGATACGTCTTCGGCTTGTCCTCGGTCGGCAACGGTGCTTGCTTCATCCCAACCCAACGCTTTCCCGGATAATCGTCACGACGCGCTCAAGGTCAGACTCACATAGGTTTGATCCCGATGGCAGACACAGGCCATGCTCAAACAGATCCGCTGCGACGTCGCCACCGACGGACTCGTATTCCGCGAAGACCGGCTGTAGATGCATCGGCTTCCAGACGGGCCGCGATTCGATGTTCTGCGCTTCCAGGGCCAGGCGGACATGTTCGCGATCTGCACCGAACTCAGCCGGATCGATCGTGATACAGGTAAGCCAGCGTGCATGTGTACCCCAGCTCGCTTCGGGCTGGATTGCGATGCCAGGCGTGTCGCTGAGGGCAGCTTGGTAGTACGCCGCATTTCGCTGCCGCGCTGTAACGCGCTCCTCAAGCACCTCAAGCTGGCCGCGCCCAATTGCGGCGAGGACATTTGATAGTCGGTAGTTGTAGCCGATTTCGGCGTGCTCATAATGTGGTGCCGGCTCGCGCGCCTGGGTTGCCAGTTTGCGCGCCCGAGCAATGAGGTCGGCATCGTCAGAGACGAGCATCCCGCCGCCTGATGTCGTGATGACCTTGTTGCCGTTGAAGGAGTAGACGCCCATCGTGCCGATCGTACCCGGAGAACGCCCACGATACGTCGCGCCGAGCGCCTCTGCCGCATCCTCGATCAGCGTGACGCCGTGCCGCTGACAGGCGGCAACTATCGGATCCAGATCGGCACTCTGCCCGTAGAGATGAACGACCATGACGGCTTTTGGCAACCGTCCGGCGCGTGCCCGTGAATCGAGCTCATCTGCCAGCAGCGCCGGATTCATGTTCCATGATTCGTACTCGCTGTCGATAAACACGGGCTTCGCGCCGCAATAGATGATTGGGTTGACACTGGCAGAAAACGTTAAGGTCGAGACGATCACGTCGTCGCCTGATTCGACCCCAGCCAGCAGCAGCGCCAGGTGGATCGCAGCCGTCCCCGACGACAGCGCCGCTGCATGGCCCGCGCCGACTGCTGCTGCCATCTCGCGCTCGAACGCGTCTACGTGCGGCCCGAGCGGCGCGATCCAGTTCGTCGCGAATGCGTCCTGGACGTACTCCAGCTCCCGGCCAGACATGTGCGGCGAAGAGAGATAGATGCGGGTGGTCTTCGTTGTATTCGCGGTCACAGGTTCACCGTCCCCCCGTGTGGATGGTCGCCTCTGCGATGCCATCGGGTGTTGGAACTGGAAGCCCGCGCTCCCGCAACAAGCGCGCGTACTCCTGATAGGTCGCCGCCCAGATGTCCTCCTGCCGGAACTCGCTCAGGACGCGGTTACGGCCGGCTTCCCCGTGGCGCTGTCGCAGTGCCGGGTTGAGGAGATACACGGCAATTGCGTCGGCCAGTGCGCCGGAATTGTACGGCGGGACGAGCGTACCGGTCACGCCATCGATGACGGCATCGACACAGCCGGGCACACGGGTTGCCACGACCGGCAGTCGCATCGACGCGGCTTCGAGCGGGACAAGAGGAAATCCTTCGCGGTAGGTTGGAAGCGCCACCACATCCATTGCGCGATAGTACCTCGACGCGTTGCCAACTTCGCCGACAAGGTGCACTCGTGGATCATTATGGAGTACCTGCGTCACATGTTCAGGCACGGGATCCTGTGGCTCGAACGGCCCGACGATGAGCAGATGTAACGTAGGGAAGCGGTCACGCAGAGTCGTCCACGCCTCGGTTAGTTCGACGATGCCCTTATCTCGAACGACCCGGCCCACGAAGCCGACCACAAGCGCGTCGGCCGGGATGCTGGCCCCGGCCCGAACCTCCAGGCCACTGGGGCCAGGCCGATCCGGGTCATACAAGCCATTCGCGTCAACCCCGTTGATGCTGCCACCGAGCAAGACCGCGAACTTTCCTGCGTTGCATAGGTGCTCGGTGATGGCTACATCCCGAATCGACGGACTGACGCAGAGCACGCGATGAGCGAGCAGGCACGAGACGCGCTCGCTTGCGACCAGAATGCGCCTGCGTGTTCCCACCGCGGTCATGAATGGCAAGCCGTGGATGTGATAGACGCGAACCGGCACCCGCGCCAAGAATGCCGCGATCATCCCCAGCAATCCGCCCTTCGGCGTGTGCGCGTGGACGATCTGCGGCTTGATGCGGCGTAGCGTCGTCCAGATCCGCAGCACGGTGATGATGTCCCGATGCGGCGTGATGCGTCGAGGCATTTCGACCGCATGCACCGGCACACTCTCTCGCTGCGCGAACATGTCGAGGTACTTCCCGGGGGAGGAGATCGCATGCACGTCGAAGCCTTGCTCGCGCATGAAAGGTATCTGCCCGCGCAAAAACGCCCAGAGGGAGACGGGCACGGTGGTGATGTGGACGAGGCGCGGTCGATCCTCCGACGCGGCAGCAGTCGTTTCGTGGCTATCCCGCCTCATGCGTGGGTTCCCTTGCGCCCATCCGCCGTATCCTGAACGACAGGCGCACCGAAGATCCGGGCTTGCACCGCGTCCACGCGTGCCCGCGCCTCGGCGAATGCTTGTCGGTCTCGCGCGGTCGGTTCATGCGACCGTCGCGCTATCAGTCGCTGCTCCGCGCCGACAGCGAAGGCGAGACGATACGCTGCCGATGTAGCCCAGGATTGCGCGATTTCCTGACCAATGTGGCGCGGGTAGCGCCTCAGATACTGCCGCAGGGACGCACGCTTGTAGCGGTGAGACTGCAGGATCTTTGCGAGATCCATCTCATTCTGCTCGGCATACGCATAGTGCAGGACCGGTAGGCGCGCAAAGCTTCGGTTCAGCAGGATCATCCGTAAAAAGTCATGATCCTCAGAACGCAGGTAGTGTTCGGCGAAGTGCCCTTGCCGCGCGATGGACATCCGGATCATTGACGGCGCGAAGTTGACAGGCACGGTTCCCGGCTGAGTCAGTGTGTATCGCATAAAGCGCTCGCCATCGTCAGTCGCCGGTCGGACAGTGACGAGCTCGTTCGCCCCGTCCACGGTCGCCATAGATGAGCTCACAAGCGCGAGATCGAGGTCGGTGGTCATAATAGCGACCTGGTCGGCGATCCGCGTCGGAAACATCCAGTCGTCGGCATCCAGCATCGCCAGATATTCGCCGCGCGCGTTGTCGAGCGCAACCTGCCGTGCGACGCCGCGGCCGTAATTGCGATCCAGAGTGATGAGCCGGATGCGCTCGTCGTCCGCCGCCGCAACGATGCCCGCCGGGCTTTCGGATGAGCCGTCGTCGACCAGGACACACTCCCAATTCGCGTACGTCTGGGCGACCAACGATGCCATTGCACGCGGCAGGGTTGCGTTCGCGTTGAAGCTTGGCATCATCACAGAGACGAGAGGCGCAGTCATAACCGTTGTATTGCCTCCATCATGCGGCATACCCGAGATTCCGCCAGTCCGATCCATCGGGATCAGTATCCTCATACGTTTCGACTTCTCGCAATTGCCGACGGCGGGGGAGATGGCGGGGCCAACCAACCACCGGGGTGCTCGACCATATCTTTTGTTCGCGACGCCGGCCTCGCTGTGCTCCCTGTCGGCGCATAGACGGCGAAGAGCGCAAAGAGGATGACTCCGCCATAGAAATACTCACCTCCGAATCCCGCGACGATGGCCGCGACGAGAGCAGCCTTGAGGGCCAGGTCTTCGTACGGTTCGGCAGCCGCAAGTCGGCCAGCCTGCCGCCACATCGAGACCACGACAGCGAAGACAAGGGTGCCACCGATCACGCCCGTCTCCAGGAACATCTGAAGAAAGAAGTTGTGGCTACCAGTTGACCACAAGCCGGATAGCCCTCCACGGTGGTAAAAGCCGGTGCCCAGCAGCGGCTCATGCACGAACTGCCTCGACTCGTGTGACCAGTTCTCGAACCGGCCGCCATCGTCAAGCGACCCGACGTTCCGCGTGCCCTGATAACCACTGGTGGAAGCCGGCGCGAACACTGTCATGTCGACCTGATCCTTGAAATCGGGCTGGGTCTGGTATAGAGCGGCGACGACCACGAGAGCGAGGGTGCCGTAGACAACGAGTTGGCGGCGAAAGCCGAGACGCACGGCGATGTAACAGAGACCGGCTAACGCCGCGATCCAGCCGCCGCGGCCGTTCGAGAGCGCAAACCCAGCTGCCATAATGACAAATCCGAATGGAGCCGTCTGCCGCCAATGACGAGAACCAGAGCCCGTAAGATATCGTGCTGACAAGTAGACGAGCAGGATGGCCACCATCGCGCTGGTACCGTTCGTCGCACTGTATGTCAATCCTTGGCTGGCCTCATTTGTACGTTCGCCAGATCCAAGGACGAATAATGAGAGACCGGTAACGACTCCTCCGCCGAGCAGAGACCAGTCGAAGGCTGCTCGCGCTTCAGCATCCTTCAGCGCGCGGGCGGTCAGGATGCCAGCCACACCGTATAGGCACAGCTTCGCGATCTTGAGGAGCCCAAAGGTTACCTGCTCGTTGCCAAGGCCGAACGGACCGTAAACCTCAAGCGGATTGCTGATGTACGGGTAGCGCAAGGGAATCGTCAGCGTTGATGCCGTTGCCCATAGGACGAACATACCCAATAGGGGTGTGATTCGGCTGACGTTCAGTCCGCGTCGCACCGGCGTAGCGACGACCAGCAATCCGAGATATGACCAGATCAGAAAATCGGACAGCTCCAATCCTCCTTGCGCTGTCGCGATACCAACGCCAAGGTTGGGCAGGAACAGCAGCGGGAAGGACCAGAGCCAGAGTCGCTTCAGCATCATGGGGCTTCCCCCTCCCGGCTGAAGGATGTGAGAACGGGTCGCTGGCCACCTACTCGCCAGCCGCGCCAGAACCCGCGCGCTGCCCAGCCGAGTGCACCCGGTGAGCGGTAGTGCCAGGCGAACGCGGCGGCAGTTGCCGCGAGGTGGACGGTCGCGACTGGTGCCTGGAAGAAGCGAACGTGGCGGCGAATGAGCACGGCGCGGTTGTGAGCCAGTCCGAAGACGTACTCTGCAACCTGGTCGGTGCGGCAGCCTCCGGTTCCAGCTGCGAGGTGCTGAAGGCGCGCTGAACCAGTGAACATCACTTGGTAGCCGCACCTCGCGATCCGTAGGGCCAGGTCGGTTTCTTCGTAGAGTGATGCGCCGACCGTCAGCGCCTCGTCGACTCCTCCAGCAGCGGCAATAGCCGCCCGTCGGGTCGAAAAGTTGCATCCCATTCCGTGGTCGATCTCGCATTCACCATCGTAGGTAAATCCTGCCTCCGGCGTCGCAGACCAGCGCTTGAAGCGCCCTGGCTCGTTCGCAACCTCCGGAGTACGGTGGACTTCGTCGACGCCCCCACCAACTAGCCCGACTCCTTCGCGCGAAAGGACTCGCAGGTGATTAGCCACCAACTGTGGTCCGCAACGAATATCGTCGTCGACGTAGAGGATGGCGTCGTGACGCGCTCGTTGCCAGCCATAGTTTCTGGCTTGCGGTAAGCCGCGAAACTCCACTCGGTGATAACTGATGATGTCCGGGTGACGTTCGACGAGTTCCTCAACGTCTGGCACAACACTCGGTGATTGGTCGACGACCAAGATCTCCAGCGGCCGATGGTCCTGCGCCAACAGATCGCTTAGACATACTTGCAGATAGCCGCCCCTGTTAAGCGTTGGGACGACAACAGTGACACCCACTGTCTGAGTCTCGCTTGTGGCATCGGTCTTATCCACGATTGAGTCCTGCCTCAGTGAGCACTGCATTGAACTCTTTCATGTAATGATCCCACGTACATGAGCGCTCAACGCGAGCTCGGGCGGCTGAGCCAGCCTGCTGAAAGACGCTCGGATCAGCGGCACCAGTCGCCAGAATGCGAGCGAGGGCGTCAGCGTCATCCTCCTCGATCAGCCAGCCGCCGTCTCCCTCATGGATTGCGTCGGGAATTCCTCCGGTGCGAGTCCCAACGACTGGGACCCCACAAGCCTGTGCTTCGAGAAACACCAGCCCGAACCCTTCGACTTCCTGCTGCGCTGCATTTTTTCGCGTGCAGAGGACGAACAGATCGCTAGCTCGATAGAGATCGGGAAGGTCGTCTTCCGAGACGAAACCAAGCCAGCGAACAATGTCGGCCAAACCGAGCGCTGCTGCCTCCTGCCTCAGCTGATCACTGTCTGGTCCACTGCCAGCAATGAGATAGACGAATTGCTCACGCGTGTTCGGAGGCAGTGCGGCAAGCGCGCGAAAGACCGTATCGTGGCCCTTGTACCTGTGCAATCGTGAGACGGACAACAGGACGAGCCGGTTTGGTGCGTCGACATTGAACTTCCGTCGCGCGGCCAATCGATTGCCAAGGCTGAATCGTTCATGATCAACGGCCAATGGAACCGGCATTACGAGACTCTTCGGCGCGCTTTTCCGAGCAAGGTTGGCAGTGTATTGACTATTTGCGATGACGATCCTCGCTTGGCTTAACACGAGGCGCTGCAGTTGCGCCCAAAGTTTTCGCCGCCATGTTGCACGAGGAGGCATCAACTCCGAGCCGTGCGCCAGAATGGCAACACGTCGTCCGGCCAGCAGCGCCAATAATCCATCCGGGTACCATATGCCGGCCACGACAACGGCGCTCCGATCGTGTCGCACAAGCTCCCACCACGCCGCGAGTTCACGCCACGGCCGTTGTGGGGTCAGACGAGTCTCTGATAGCGCAGGCACGTTGCTTCCGCTGCGCCCGCGACGCTGCGTGACGACGCGGACGTCATTATCGACAGCTAGGCCCTGTGCCACCTCTGCTGCCAGGCGTGCCGCTCCGCCGTCGTTCGGTGGGTAATCGAAGGAAATCACAGTTATCAGGCTGTATGTCATGTCCCAACGATCCAGTCACGCCAATAGCCTTTGAGGCGCGCCCGAACTGCTGTCCCCATTCGTAGCACCTCCCACAGTGGCAGCAAGTGGCTCTTCTTCAGCCACCAATACAATTGGTATTTGAATTTAGTCGGATTAAGACGTATGGCTGCCCGTAGGTATGAGTCGGCATCATCCAGCGCAAAGCCTTCGCTCTGTCTCCCGATGCGATAGTAGTAATCGGCAAGTACGTTTGGCCATTGACTCAGAATGCTTCGATGCTTGTCAACGAGTCTTTTATAACTCTCTATTCCGCGAAGGCTAGGCATGCCAGAAATATTGGAATCGTGTATGTTATAATGATATAAGACTTCAGGGCATACAAAGACTTTCCATCTTTGCGCATTAGCAAATCGAATTGTGAATTCCAGATCGCACCAGTTCCACAGGCAGCGATCCATAGGTCCGATGATTTGAACTACTTCAGTTCGTATCATCATGCCACCAGCTCCAGGTGTCCAATTCAACATAACTGGTATCAATAACTCGTAATTATCATTGAAGCGATCGCGGTAGGCAATTTGAGAAGGGCGTTTATCAGCAAAATGTATTCGCGACCAACTCCATGCAAGTCCAATGTCGGGAGATTTGGTCATCGCACTATGAAGTCTTTCTAACCAGACACACTCCACGGTATCATCATCGTCTAGCATGGCGATATAGGGGGCAGTGGCAGCTTCCATTCCAGTGGCAGCAGCAGAACACGCCCCAGAGTTCGTGTTATGACGGATAGTCCGAATTCGAGGATCAGTTTGAGCAGAGACGATCTGGAAAGTATCGTCCGTAGAGCCATCATCAACGATTACTAGCTCAAAGTCAGACATAGTTTGGGCTAGAACGCTTGCGATGGCTGCTTCAATCGTCGCAGAGCCATTATAGGTTATTATTACGACAGTGACCTTTGGAGCAATGGCGCAATTGCCAGTGGTGTGCACATTACTTTGCTTGACCAAGTCAAACCTCCGCTAGTTCGCGATGAAGATATTCCGCTGCGGGCATTAGCAATGACGAGTGCTTTTGCGCGTTATACGACGTGATCATATAAGCGTGAAATAAGACCCAGTGTCTCTTTCGCTGCAGTATCCCATGTTCGGAAGGTGTTGACATAAGCGCGTCCGGCTATTACGCGTCGAATCGTGCGTTCAGGATGCAAGAGGATTTCGCGGAGTGCAGAAGTAACAGCTGAAGGGGATTCAGCCGGTACGAGGTGGAGAATCTCCTGTGCCCAAGCGTCGACTTGGCGCGTGGCATCAATGGCTTCTATGACGGGTCGTTCACACGCCATATATTCATAGAGTTTGTACGCACGGAGATTCCCATCTTGTAGTGCTACTCTTGTAAATGTATTGATGCAAACATCGGCCGCAGAGATATAGGAAGCGACGATATGCGGAGGGACAGATCCCGGCATAAGATAATGATGTGGGCTCAGCTTAGCCATAGCTAATTTGGCAACCTCTTCACGTCTGGGTCCGTCTCCTAGCAAAATGAGCTTGATATCCGGGAATTCGTGCACAAGTGATGCCGTGGCGTCGACAATTGTCTCGAAGTCATGCTGACGTTGAAATCCAGAAACGTGAAGGATAACAGGGCTGAGTTGGGGAAGAAGCAACTCGGTGCGGCAGTCTGAGAGTGATTGCGGTCGAAAAATGCTCGTATTCGTTGCAGGATGGCGATGCGTCGCCACGCGGGGGGCAGTGGTAGGGAACAGTGACTCGAGACGATGTTGCATTTCGGGCGAATCCACTAGTATGAGATCCATTGCTTGCCCGAATCGTTGGAAGGTCTGCGTGTTTATGCCTGTGCTTCCATTAAGCTCCAAAACCTTCAGCGGCCCGCGGATGCTATCAGATAGCGTTCGTGCAAGTTTGAGGCTAGGTGTGAACCTGAAATACGCAATGTTGTACTCGTGAAAGGGGAGACTTCGGAGGCGACGTTGAACAAGGGCCTCGAACACACGCCATCCCCCTCGTATTCTCGGATACCAGACCGGTATATCGGTTACTGTCATCCATTCCAGATGTTGTTGCTTCACGAGCGAATTAGTCGGCCGAACAAGGGAGTGTAGGTTGTTAGTGGATACCAGTGCTTCGCAAAAGCCTCGAACATGTTCGGCTGGCGCATTGTACTCGTCTAAGCGCACGCTCGTATAATATGAGATTCGCATTACTAGTACTCCTCAGAACTGCAAAATCTTGCGTCGTGGCGATTTGCAAGATGTTGTGGGCGAATGCTGGTCCTCCCTAGCTCATTGGTCACGGGGCTGGTCGTGGCCTGAGCCGCGGCCGCTTCGTCCGTAACATGGTCCTTACCCAAGCGTCGAGCGTGAGGATCAAGATTCCGTAACAGATAATGGCCACGGCTATTTTGATAGCCAAAGCGGTTACCCATCCTGTTGGTGAGTTCTGGAACGCCTGGTTGAGCGCCAAGACGGTGGTAGCCATAACCATCGTGGAAGCCGCGGCGGGCGCTATCGTTCGCAAGCTTGATTGAAACGGCAGCCCGGCTGCACGATGGGCAAGGTAGAGAATTGGGAACGTGACTAGAACGACAAATGCTACCGTGTATGCGCGCGCAACGCCGATGGCTCCGTGCTGGATGCCAACCAGGAAAGAACCACCGACAAGTAATGAGTGGAGGATTGTTGAGTGAAATAGGGCTTTAACCTTGCCCGTCGACGTGAAAAGCCAGCTACTTGTGCTGAAGATGGGTTGGAAAGCTGCTGCAATTGCTAGCCAGCTGAATATTGGGACAACCTGGCTCCATCGAGAGCCGTATGCAATCTGAATTGCCTCGGGCGCGACAAGTCCCAATCCAACTGCTAGGGGAAAACCTATGATGGCCGTGAAGCGGAACGCTTGCCGATAGGTATTTCCAAATCTCTCTCGATCATGCTGGAGAGCTGAAAGACCGGAGAGCATTACGGGCGCGACGAGACCCGTAGTAACTGCGGCTGGAAGCGACATTAGAAAATACGCGCGTGAGTAAAGACCTAACTCGGAAGCTCCCCAAACCCTGCCGATCAGAAGGTTGTCAAGGTTACGAGCAAGATAGAGAATCATGCCATTTAATGCGAGTAGACCGCCAAACTGAATCAGGGGACGCGTGCCTGAACCACGTGACACCTTGCCGGGTCGGTAGCCAGTTAGAATTAGGGCCATGATTAATACGGTAATGCTCGATGATAACGACTGCCAAACGAGTGCCCAAACGCCCTGTCCGGAAAATGCCAACATGAGTGCGATGAGACCGCTCACTATAGTGGAACTTATTTTGACCGAACCAGCCTGTTTGAAAAGCATCTGCCGTCCGAGGAGCGCCATTGGTTGGACGGCAATGCCGCGTATAGCGAAGGTAATACCTGATGTTATGGCGATTGGCGTCAGTCTTGGCTCACTGTAGAAATTGGAAATCAGTGGTGCGAGTGCAATTATGCAAGTACCGACTATGAAGCCCATCCCACTGTTTAGCCAGAAAAGATTATGTACTTGCTGAAGAGAAAGATCGGGGCGCTGGATTGTGGTTAACGATAGACCCATATCGGTAAGCTCGATGATAAGCGCAGAGAACACGGTAACCATGGCAACGAGCCCATAATCTTGCGGTGCAAGCATCCGGGCTAAGAATGCGGTAAACACAAAATTCAGCACAAGCGTCAACATAGTGAACAAGCCGGACCAGAGGACGCCAACACGAATTAAGCGTCCAACTGATCCCTGAGAAGGCTGATTGAATAATAACTGACTACGATCGCTCGTATTGCCAATGGGTGTGGCTGTGTCCCGCCTCATAGTCATTTGGTATCGCTGCCCTGTAACATGCTGCTACGCGTATTGGCGGTGTCATACATCTTAGAAATAGCGCTTTCGACGAAGCCAAAGGACACATCGGATCACAGAAACCGGTAGATAGGAAACGACTAGCCACTTGTACTTTGCGCGGGCGGGAAGATAATGGTCGTACTGCGCAATTAAGGGGCGTAACGACGGACCGCCCCAAGCGAGATAGGATCTGAAAAGATGCCATCGAAGCGACTGCCTGTGTCGCTCGACCATCATGTCTCGTTCTTGGTGCGATAAAAATGTCGTTGAGTGTAGTACATGTTCAGTCACGGCCACTCCTAATTGTGCTCCATGAGCTAGATCGGAATTACTCCGATTGTGATGTTGTGTACGGATTTGAGCTAAAGCGCCATTATAGTAAGACATGCGCGTAACTCCTGCCAATCGAACCATGAGTTCCCAATCTTCTAAGATACGAAAACTGGTATTATATAGCCCAACTTGTAGTAACGCCTTCTTGCGAATGCTCGTTGTGGATTGGTTGCCTAGATAAGCTCTAAAGAGCATTTCTCTAGGGTAATTCAACTTAGTCCATTTGCGAGGATAAGACGGTGCATCGCATTCAGAATGAAAGGCGTCTGCATAGTGTGACTGAGCATTAACGCTTCCCGCAAAAACAACACCAACTTCTGGATTGCTTTCAAGATATGATATTTGTGTGGCGATGCGATTAGGTAACATGATATCGTCAGAGTCTAACAGTGCGATGATGTCAGCGTGTGAGGCTCGGATACCGATGTTTCGCGCAGCAGCCGGTCCTTGATTGAAGCATGTGGATAGCACTGTCACTTGGTCGCGGTATGATCGTGCGATTTCGGCGGTGCAATCCGTTGATCCATCATCCACAACTATAATCTCGATTGACCCGTCGAAATCCTGGGCGAGTACAGAGTCGATCGCTTCTCGAATGTGGTCTTGGCGATTGTATGCAGGTATAACAACTGATACACGCGGATGGGTTACCTCAGAGGAGTGGTCATGTGAGTCAGTTGATGCTACCGGATGAGAGGCCTTCACATAAGATTCATTCATATGCTCGTCACAGCCTGCTTATTCCTGGCAGTCGTTGGAATCGCGTTCCACGTGTCCACAACAAGCGTCGCGTGCTGAATGACGCTGTCGAAATCGAGTGCCGCGTGGTCGGTAACCACCACGACGCAGTCGGTTGCTTCGAGTCGACTCGGTGTGAGGTCGTTTGACACGAGCTTCGTGTCGTCGATCACCAGCGTCTGGATGTGCGGGTCGCTGTATGAGACGTTCGCCCCGCGTGCCTGCAACAGCGCGATGATGTCGAGCGCCGGAGACTCGAGGGCGTCGGCGATATCGCGCTTGTACGCGACACCGAGCACAAGGATGTCCGCCCCCTTCACGCTCTTCTCGAGCTCGTTTAGTCTGTCAACTACCTTGCTGACGACCTGGTGTGGCATGGAGGTGTTGATCTCGCCGGCCAGCTCAATGAACCGCGCACGGTAGTTCAGCGTGCGCAACTTCCATGACAGGTAGAACGGATCGAGCGGAATGCAGTGTCCGCCAACGCCCGGCCCAGGGGTGAAGCGCATAAAGCCAAATGGCTTGGTCGCGGCCGCATCAATGACTTCCCAGACGTTCAGGCCAAGTCGATCGCACATCAGCGCCGTCTCGTTCGCCAACGCGATGTTGACGGCGCGGAAGGTGTTCTCCAGCAGCTTCGTCATCTCCGCCGCCTCGGGCGACGAGACGGAGACGACCGTGTCGATCGCCTGGCGATACAGCAGCGTTGCCAACTCGGTTGACGGTATGTCGATGCCACCGACAATCTTCGGGGTGTTCTTGACGGTGTAACGCTCGTTGCCCGGATCCACCCGCTCAGGCGAGAAGGCGAGAAAGAAGTCCTCGCCGACTCGCAAGCCGGATTCCTCAAGCGCTGGAAGGATCACCTCGCGCGTCGTCCCAGGGTAGGTTGTGCTCTCGAGCACCACGAGCTGTCCGGGCCGCAGCGCGTGGGCCATTGCGGTGGCCGCCGCGACGACGGCCGAGATGTCGGGGTACTTCGTCTTGCTGAGTGGAGTCGGCACGCAGATGCTGATCGCATCCATCTCAGCGAGCCGCGTCATGTCTGTCGTCGCCGCCAGGAACGCATCACGCACCAGCCGATCGACCACTGATGATGCCACGTCGCCAATGTGGGACTCCCCGTGATTCAGCGTTGATACCCGCTCGGCGTCAATCTCGAAGCCCAGCACATCGTAGCCAGCTTCGGCGAACGAAACGGCGAGTGGTAATCCGACATAACCCAGCCCGATGACACCGATACGCGCGCGCCGCGAAAGAATGCTGCGCCGAAGACTGGCAGCGTGCGTTGTGGTTGTGTCACTCGCTATTTCGGTTACTGTCATAGTCCCGATCGCTCCGGCCTCATCAACGCTACCGTCGGTCATACGGTGGCTCGCTCAGCGGCATGCGCCACAAGTCGCTCCAAACCAGCTTCAAACGACACCCTCGGCTCGTAGCACAACAGTGACCTGGCAGCGGTGATGTCCGCCAGTGAGTCCCGCACGTCGCCCTGCCGCGGTGGCTCGAATCGCGCATGGCATTCGACGCCGACGAGCTCGGCGAGCTTTGTCAGCATTGCGTTGACGCTGATCGCGCGCCCGGAGGCGACGTTGAAGACGCCGCCGCTGACTCCGTCTGTCGATGCAGCCCGCAGATTCGCGTCGACGACGTTCTCAATGAAGGTGAAGTCGCGCGACTGCTCGCCGTCGCCATAGATCACCGGCTCGACTCCGCCGCGCAGAGCAGCGAGGAAGCGTGGGATGACGGCGGCGTACTGCGAGTTGGGGTCCTGACGTGGCCCAAAGACATTGAAGTATCGGAGCGCGACAGTCTCAAGTCCATAAACGTTGGTGAACACACGGCAGAGCTGCTCGCCGGTCAGCTTCGAGATTGCGTAGGGCGACAGCGGCTCGGGCTTCATCGATTCGACCTTGGGCAGAGTCGGCGTGTCGCCATAGATCGATGACGATGATGCAAAGACGACCCGCCGCGCCCCGGCGTCGCGCGCAGCGAGGAGCAGATTCAGCGTGCCAGTCACGTTCGCGTCGAACGTCGTCGTTGGGTCGGATATCGAGCGAGGCACCGACGCCACTGCGGCTTGATGGAAAATGACGTCGACCCCTTCAACCGCCTGCCGGACCGCATCCGCATCGCGAAGATCACCCTCGACAAGCTCGATGCGGTCCAGGACATACTCGATGTTTTCGCGCTTCCCGCTGGAGAAGTTATCGAGGATGCGGACATTACGGCCCTTCGCGATTAGCGCATCGGCTAGGTGCGACCCGATAAATCCCGCCCCACCAGTAATGAGATCCGTCCGTCCAGATTCATCTTCCGGATTCAGACGCTCCGGGATGCCGTGTCGACTATTCATGGCAACTGCCTCCGCAGCGTAAATCGCATAGGGTGGGTTATCTCGGCGGGCGCCGGAAGTTCATGATCCAACGAAACTGCCTGTGGGTTCTGCATGGTCAGGCGGCCCGCTGCCTCTCCGCCCACGATTCGGCGCGCTTTTGCAGCGGCATTGCGGAGGCCGGGACGTCTCTGTTTCGCGGAATGGCAGTCTGAGGCAATGAAGTGGGCGAGATTGCGGCGCAATAGCATCTTTGCGCACCGTTGTTCCTGCCGCCCTTCGCCACCTGTGACGCTCCCAGCGTTGACCTGTAGCAGAATCCCCCGTTGATGCAATTGTACCGCGCGATCTAGATTCGTCTGTACAGCCTTGTAACGTTCTACATGAGCAAGGATGGGACGCAGTCCCTGTGTCTGCAGCCAGAACAGGCATTCTTCAACATATGCCGGCCAAAAGGCGACGGGCGCCTCCACGAGAATATAGCGGCTATTGTTGAGCACCAGGTCCTCAACGTTGATGTCTCCGTTGGAGAGCGCTGGTGAGAGCGCCACTTCAAAGCCGCTAGCGATCTTCACACCCAGACCGCATTGGCTCGCTCTCTGCTGCACGACTCGAAGCACGGATGAGGCGAGCGATACGACGGTGCCGTCAGTTCCGTCAAAATGCGGGGTTGCAAAAATCTTCGCTATACCATCCTGCTCTGCGATGCGCAGCATCGTGAGCGCCTCCTCGACTGTGCGTGGACCGTCATCCAATCCAGGCAGAACATGCGCGTGAATGTCAATCATAAGAGCATCTTCTTCGGTTAGGGTGTTTCATTTGGTTCCAGTTTCAATTGCGATCTCAAAGGCGGACGCAACGCGTGCCGGCTGATGATCACCGCTTACCGAGCTACGCTCTTGGCCCGGTTGGTGGCACCACATCCCGTGGGTTGCGGTAATCGAGCCAGGTTGATATTTGGGAACAAGCGCTTGCAAATGGCTTCGCACGGCTGCATCGTCCCTGCCATGTGCCACCTGCTTTAGTTGATCCAGCTTGGTGTGAAAGTCACTTGTTTGCATCTTCGGAGTCGGCTTGGAGATGAAGATCTTTTCGTGCGAAGTACGGCTGTAGTCTTCGCTTTCAAGGAAAAGCTCTTCATATAGCTTCTCCCCTGGCCGGGGACCAATGAACTCAATATCAATGTCCTCGTCCTCTGTCAGCCCCGAGAGTCGAATAAGGTCCCGGGCAAGGTCGAGGATCCGGACGGGTTCGCCCATATCAAATGTGAACACCTCGCCACCGGTGCCAATAACCGAAGCCTGCAGCACGAGTTGCACCGCTTCGGGAATTGTCATAAAGAACCGCACCATCTCAGGGTGCGTAACAGTTACTGGCCCGCCGCGTGCAATTTGATCCTTCATGGTCAGCACGACGCTGCCCCGGCTGCCCAAAACGTTTCCAAATCGAACGACGACATATGGCCTGACGACGTCCTTGGCGGCCTGGAGGACGAGTAACTCGGCGGCGCGCTTGCTCGCTCCCATGACGCTTGTCGGATTGACTGCTTTGTCGGTGGAGATGTAGACGAACCTCTCGACCCCCACGCGCTTAGACGCCGCCAGGACATTCTCGGTGCCGCAGACGTTAGTCAGAATTGCTTCTGTTGGGTGCTGCTCCATGAGGGGCACGTGCTTGTGGGCGCCGGCATGGAAGACGACATCGGGCCGATAACTCTCGAACACGGCATCGACTCGCTCGACAAATCTGATGTCGGCAATGACTGGGACAATCTCAGTCGGCGACAAGCTAGCATTATTCGCTTCGTGCACGAGGCGGAGGAGTTCGCGCTGAATAGAAAATATCGAGTTCTCGCCGTGGCCGAGAAGAATCATCTCGCGTGGATGAAACCTCAGGATCTGACGACAAAGCTCACTACCAATCGATCCACCGGCCCCAGTTACGAGGACTGACTTGCCAGTAATGGTTGCTTCGACGGCAGCCAGATCGGTGTGGATTGGTTCGCGCCGCAGCAGGTCTTCGATTTCTACATGACGCAACTGTTCAATACGAACCTGCCCTCCGATCAGATCATAGAGGCCGGGTACGATCTGCGCCTCAACGTTCGCGCTCTTGCAGATATCCGCGATCTCACGGATTGTGCTGCCGGGCGCGCTCGGCATTGCAATAATCGCCTTGGATGCGTGTGTGTGGAGCGCAACATCTGCCAGGTCCTGGCACCGACCTTCGACCTTGATGCCATGAATGACGGTGCCCATTTTGGTGGGATCGTCGTCGACAAACGCGGCAACTTTGAGGTTGAGGTGCTGGTTGCGGCGGATTTCTCGCGCAATCATTACCCCCGCATGGCCCGCTCCGAGAATAACCACCGGCTCCTGGGAGTTTGCAGTCTGACGATTGAACGACGTCATCCCAGCGAGACTGAGCGCAAAGCGTGGGGCGCAGACACTGGCTACAGTTCCAAACAGAGTCAGGACGAATGCACCAACGGGCGGTGGCTTTACTGCACTTGCCCCCGCCAATTCAAGTGAAGCGCCGACTATCAAGACCGCAAGCCTGGAAATCACGACCAGCGTGACCGTTACAAGGATCAGATTCGCGAAGTCCTCAGCTGTGGCGTACGGCCAGAAGCGCGAGTACAACCCTGCCCGGATAAACATCATCGGTGCCAGCGCAACACAAATGAACACGAACTGACCGTAGCTTGACCAGAAAGGGCCAAGGTCTGGGGTTCCTAGCCGGAACGCGTAACTCGCGAAGATCACAACTGGAAGCACAAGGATGTCGAAGGCAAATAGCCAGCGATTGCGGAGTCGCAAGCCTAAAGCTTGTGCTCCGCGTACAACGCCTTGTCCTGTCCATAAGCATGGTAGGCGTAAGCGTTCCTGAAGTTGCGTGCTCCAGAGTGCTCGGATCATGCGTGACCTTGTCATCCAGCGGGCAAATAAGGCGCCCACCGTCATTCATAGGAGACAAGGCATATCCTAGCACATGCTATTCGACTACGTGAAGTGTGATTGCTGAAAGATGCCGTGCGCGACATAAATGGAGAATGTTCAGCCTGACGCGTCTTGTCGCTTGTTGTCCCGTTTGGCAAAGTAGATGGTGTGAGTTATCAGTTTATCCATACAGACAGGACATCCTGCACGAAATGCTCTGCGCTCAATTGCGTCTAAGGGGCAACTGGCACATCATTCCGGCCTGCTCGCGCGCCCGCACAAACATGCTTCGTCAAGCGTTGATCTTATGATGAGACGGCATCCTAATTGCCCGATGCTGCGATCGACTTGACACGCATCGACCAGTGACCGGTCGTAGACACGATGAAGTCATACGCGTCATCGGCCAATGCCTCGAAGTCAAATCTTCCTTGCCACGATCCGTGATGCTCGAACAATGTCCGTGTTTGGCCAGTAGATAGCGCACGTACCTCAACTTTGATTGCTCCCGGCCCGTCGTATATCAGTTCCAAGCTGTAGGGGCCCTGTGTCAAATTCAGAGAATGGAGCCCTCCAGCCCCCTCGGCATCAGGGACGGAGGCATCTACTGGTTGCGCAGCTGAGGTTGGATCGCTTGTCGAAACTTCGGGGGACTGCCGAAGACGGGACGATGTAATTGATTCGGCATAGTCTTCGGATACTCGCGCAGCGCTATCGTGAGTGGGAACTGTTAGACCGCTCAGATACCATGCCGCTACGGCGCCGAAGCTGAAGGCCAGAAGCCAGGCAAGCGCAAGCCATCGCAGGGTCCTCACCTTTGCTCCCCTATTTCTTGCACGACGAACGAAGTTACCAGACAATCGCCTCATGCGTTTGATGGCTACTCGGTTCTGGATAGGTCAATCCTGGCGGCATAATGCGCCCGGACTACTAGCCTCTTGTCGTACTGTCGTTCGGCCGGGATCCAGTTCCCTGTACATGTGATCAGTGTGAGTACCGCGTCGCTCGAGGGGCCGATCACGCTGACGTCGCCAGGTTCAAATTCCTCAATCCAGTCCACGACGTATATATGGTCGTAGCTTGTCGTCAACACGCTTATCTCGTCACCGGGTTGCATTTCGTGAAGCCGGCCAAACGTGGCACCGCGGCCGTCAACGTGCCCGAGAAGCACGCTATTCCCTGCTGTGCCCGGCAGAGCGCTTCCGAAATACCAGCCTACGAGGGGCTGCTTTGGAAGGTTCGCATTACTTGCAACAACGACCGGGAAATCGATATCAATGTTTGAGATACGAAGTTCGACGGGTGGAAGCGGCGTTTCCGGGGATGCTTCATCAACCGATGCTTCTGCTGAGTCGGAAGCCGGATCAAGTGTCGGTGTGGACCTTGCGGGAGCGGCTATGTTGTCGGCTGCTGATGATGTAGACGGAGTTTTGGCAACTGCCAGACTGGGGGACGGATTAGGTGTCGCAAGGACCCGGGGCTGCTCCAGATAAATCTTCTCACCATCAATTACGATGGCTACCTTCCCCGAAGGCTCGAGCCACTCAGCGGCTTGGAGATAAGCGTTAAACCCGAGGAACCCGAAAATGAAGCATCCAACGATACAGACTGCGACTGCCCCAACGCGTTGCCAGGTTCGTTTGCCACTTTTAGCAGGCTGTTGTGTGCGCTCGCGGATTTCGCGATCTGCATCGTCTTCGTCGACTACGCTGAGGCCAGCGTTCTCTTCGACTACGCGACCGGATTTGTTGGCACGCTCAAGCCATCGTGGGTACTTAACCATACGCTACTTGAGGCCGTTCTATGCTGATCGGCCAGGGGATCGGCGTCTTGACTGCAAGCGCCACGCGCCGATACCGGACAAACCGAGCAGCGCTGAAAGGGCCCCGGCAATTGCCGCCGAGTCACGATGTGAGCTTGATTCGCTTGCGGGTCCTGTACCCGTATTCGGTAATGTCACGACCTCGCTCTCACCCGCGCCAGGGCTGCTGACTGTGTATATGCCCTCAACCGGTTCAGCTAGCTTTGGTGTGATGGCGATGGGGAGGGCCGTAAATGATACATCGCGGCCTTCGTAGCTCACATACCCAAGGGCACCTACCATTCGGAGAGTTGCGACTCGAGGAACATACGCACCGATCCCGGGTATTTTCCAGGAATCGATGGACGTCATTGTGATCTTGAATGTGTCGGCGCTGGTCGCTTCGAACTCTCCGTCTCCAGAGGCGGTCGCTAGTTGCCCGCCTATCATTCCCTGGAACGACCACGAGCCGGCACCAGTTGAATCATCGTATTCGATGGTCAGCTGGCCACTTACGATCCGGTCATAGTGGGGCATCACAATGTCGGAGATAATAAAGACCGCAGTTCGGCTCTTCGCGGTCGCTGCTCCAACGACAAGCAGATTCAGCATTAAAGCGAATGCAAGTGCGACGGAATAGCGACGCATGCGGACCCCCTTATGATGCAAAACCTTGAACCGTGTAGGAAATTGGCGCCGTCCCCTACGTGTTGGTGCATCGCGTTCATGCGATATTGCATTGCGCATTGGCCAGCAGACGCGGTCGTGAAACGAAAATCGCTTCTCAGAGGCGCTCACCGCAGACATATGTAGAATTTCACGTTTCGCCGCCAGAGTCAATAGTGTAGCGCACAGCACCATGAGCTTGAAGCCTGATTCCGTTGAGGAACGGAGCTAGCAAGATCCTCTTTGTCTCATTCCGCCGCCCAGGAGCGATGGGTCATGAAGTGGGCTTTGGATTCACAAATCTATCGTTAGAGCCACAGCGCTGGAAGCCTTCTCCGTGATTCAGGCTGCAGCGCAGTGAGCCCGTACCATTGCCAACACTAGTGGTGAAACGTTCGGCGCTGCCTGAGGTCATTGACCTCAGGCACGGGCGGCGTTGATCGATATCACGAACAGACAAGCCATGGCCAGTGAGCGGTCGCCTGCGACCGCTCACGGACCTCGGGCCTGTGAATGTGGGCACGAACTCGCCTCGCTCGCCTGATCCGGAGGGGCAAATGACGGCCTCGTCTTTGGCAGCCAGAGATCGGAACTCACATGCGTTTGTTACCGGAATCTGCGCCAAACTGACGACCACCGAGACCAATAGCGACTTGGATCATTGCCTAGAATGGGCGAGGCAAAGCGCTTCAGCCAGGCGGCATGCGATACCGCAACCTGCGGGTCTGATTAGTACTCTAGCGGGAAGAAGTCTCCTTCGCGTTGTTGGATTCGAGCTGGACAGCGACCCAGCGCTCCAACTCCACGCGCGGAATGCGGACGCAACGTCCAATCCGCACGACCGGCAGTTCCCCTGCGCCTATCAGCGAGTACAACTTGGATCTCCCGATCCCGAGCATTTTCGCTGCGTCATTGGGTTTCAGGAGAAGCGCCTCTGTCAAATATCAGCTCCCTTCCTCGCCGCTAGCAGCGATCTTGTCCCGCGAGACTCACTTCATCCGAGGTGAAATCTAGCGCACAGTATATCAGAAACTTATCCGCCTGGTTATAATAGGTTCCGTATGGCAGCATGCAGGCCAGGTGTGGTCCTGACTACTTATAGAGGGGGCTCAAGTGGAGTTTGGTTCATGGCTTCGAAGTGAGCTAAAGCGACGCAGAATCACCATGCGTGACCTTGCCAACGAGCTCGAAGTGAATCCGACATCAGTGTCACGGTGGGCATCGGGCACCCGGACACCCGACATTGGGACGATGGCCCGCATTGCTTCCATATTGAATGTTGACCCAGAAGTACTTTTGGAGCGGACTGGCCACCTGCAAGCGAGTCAACTGGATCTGAAAGCTGCGCAAAGAAGATTGGCCGCCCTTCAGGACGAACGGGTGAAGGCTGAGGAGCGGTTGACTCAGGCTGAGCAGGCCCTGCGGTCTGTAGTCAATCAGATTGAAGAGCTGGAAAAGCAAATGGAAGACATGCCGGGCCCAGAGTGGCTCGCGGCGCTGGCGGGCCCGATGAACATAGGGCCGGGTATAGGTAGCGCAGCTACATTGTTGCGCGATGCCGAGGTCGACTGGGACACAGTAGCCGAGTTTGTTTCGGCTGTGGGGGCATTGAGGCAGGGAGAAGGTGAAGATGCGGGCGAGACGGTCGCCCACATCCTTAGCCGCTATCTTCCTGACGATGCGACATCGAAAATGGTAGCCAGCGAACTCCAATACTCACTTCTGCACACGCTGATGGGCCGATCTTCTGGCACCAAGGGCCACAGGCGAACCAGCCAGCCAGATGACGGTACATAGATGAAGTGGAACGTGTTGAACGCTCTGGAAGACGTGAAACAACTTCGCTCGAAGGGACGAGATCACCGTGGGTAAGCGTGGACATAACGAGGGCTCAATCTACCAGCGTGCGGATGGGAGGTGGGTTGCTGCGATCACCGTCGCCAATGCCGATGGAAGCACGCGACGGGCGCAGCGATACGCCAAGACCCGTAAGGCAGCACACGAGGCGCTTCGGGACCTGCAGCGGCAGATAGAGGATGGGGTGCAGGCGCTCGGCAAGACGCCGACGCTTGCTGCCTACCTTGACCAGTGGCTCGAGGGGAGTGCCAAGCCCTCGGTGAAGGTCAAGACCTATGAGGGCTATGAGAGTATCGTCCGCATACGTGTGGTCCCACGAATCGGCGGCCTGCAGCTAAGTCAGGTGACTCCTCCGGTCATACAGAAGCTTTATGCCGATCTGTCGGCCTCGGGGCTTTCGCAGCAGAGTGTGATCCATACCCATCGCTGTCTGCGCCGGGCACTCAAGCAAGCAGTCAATTGGGGGCTGATTGCCCGGAATCCGTGTGACTCGGTCGACCCGCCACGAGCGCGTCGCGAGGAGCTTCGTGTCTGGAATCGTAGTGAGGCCGCCGAGTTTCTCACAGAGACGCGAGATCATAGCCTGTATCCATTGTTTGCGCTTGCCCTGACGACCGGCATGCGCCAGGGGGAACTGCTTGGCCTGAAGTGGTCGGATGTTGAACTGTCGGAAAACCGACTTCGCGTTCAGCGGACACTCCAGCGCCAGCGCGGAACGGGGCTCGTCTTTGAAACGCCGAAGACTGCAAAGTCGCGCAGAACGATTATGCTCAGCTCCGTCGCCGTGGTTGCGTTGCGGGAACATCGGCAGCGGCAGCTTGAGCAGCGTCTGGCCCTAGGCCCGGCCTGGGCCGACTACGACCTTGTCTTCCCGAACGAGGTCGGAGAGCCGCGGCATCCAAGCCCCGTAACACGGTCATTCAAGTCGGCTGTGGCCGCTGCGGGCGTGCCTGACATCCGCTTCCATGACCTGCGTCATACTGCTGCCACACTGCTTCTTACCAAAGGCCAGCACGCGAAGGTGGTGTCGGAGATGCTCGGGCACGCGACCATTACCATCACCCTCGATACCTATTCCCACTACGTGCCCGTGCTTCACGAGCAGGCGGCGCAGGTCATGGATGAACTCTTCGGGGCCTGAGTTGTTGCACGTTTGCTGTCAGTTTTGCTGTCACGTCAATCGAGAACACGACCAGCGGAGGATAGTCTCAGGCTGTGTCCCTATGTAGATGCGGAAAACTCTGGTGCCGAAGGTGGGAGTCGAACCCACACGACCTTGCGGTCAGCGGTTTTTGAGACCGCCGCGTCTGCCATTCCGCCACTCCGGCATCACCTGGTTGCGACCGCGAAGTATACCCCATCGTCGT
>Ga0182741_1000880_pt1 | contig 42334 bp, 30 predicted proteins | sample eDN5th37CBELigOP_FD_128874 | JGI IMG/M metagenome (GOLD analysis project Ga0182741, IMG submission 128874) | Enriched Organic Plus compost microbial communities from Emeryville, California, USA - eDNA 5th pass 37_C BE-Lig OP (version 2) (version 2) ... | reverse complement strand
TAGCTCAGCAAACGATCGATCGAGGCATGGGCCGCGTCGGGGTCGAACTGCACCGGCGTGGTGGAAGCCAGGATGAAGGCGCCTTGTTCGGTGTCGAACTCGCGGTAGGAAATGCCGAAGGTATCGCCGGTGAACACCGCGCCGGCGTCGTGATCGACGATGCAGTAGTGGTGCAGGGCGTGGCCGGGGGTGTGGATCAGCTCCAGTTCGCTGCCGCCCAGCCGCAGGCGCATGCCGTCGTGGCTTTCGATGATGCGCTCCGCCGCGATCGGCAGGATGTCACCGTACATCTTCTCGTAGGCTTCGTCGCCGTACACGGCGCGGGTGCCGGCGATCAGCTTGTCCGGCGCGGCCATGTGGCCGGCGCCGCGCGGGTGCACCACTAGCTTGGCGTTGGGCAGCCGCCGCATCAGCAGGCCGGCGCCGCCGGCATGGTCGAGATGAATGTGGGTGAGCAGCACGTAGTCGACGTCAGCCGGATCCAGGTTCTTGTCGGCCAGCGCCTGCATCAGCCGCGGCACGGCCGAGTTCGGGCCGGTGTCGACGAAGGCGGCGCGGCCGTCGCGCACGATCAGATGGCTGGCGTCCAGGCGGGGGCGGACGAAGTCGGTGTCGATGGCGCTGACGCCGTGGGGGAAGTCTTGTAGGTATAGGCTATTCATGTCCTGGTGCTTATCACGAGCGGGCCGGATAAGGCTAGAGCGGGACTTGAACAGCGATCAATCGCCGCGGCGGCTGCGAGCACCAACCTCGTGCGCCGGATAGTCGAAGGCGGCGGCGGCGCCGCGCAGCGCCGGCAGGCGCGCCTGGATCACGTAGCTCGGTACCGCGGCCAGATAGGTCGAGAACCGGCCGCGCTGCTCGAAACGGGCGCGGAACGGCGAACTGGCGAAGTAGTCGCCGAGCTTGGGCACGATACCGCCGCCGATGTACACGCCGCCGCGGGCGCCGAGCGTCAGCACCAGGTTGCCGGCGACGGTGCCGAGCATGGCGCAGAACATGTCCAGCGCCTGCCGGCACAGCGGGCAGCCGCCGGCGATGGCGCGGGCGGAGATGTCGGGCGGCCGCAGTTGCTCGGGCTTAGCGCCCTCCACCTCGGCGATGGCGGTATACAGGTTGACCAGCCCCGGGCCGGAGATGAGCCGCTCCGCCGAGACGTGGTCATAACGCCGGCCGATCACGGCGAGCACCTCGCTCTCGCGCCGGGTGGTCGCGCCGTAGGTTACATGGCCGCCCTCGCTCTGCAGCGGAACATGACGCCCGCCGCAGGGAATCAGCCCGGACGCGCCTAGGCCGGTGCCCGGACCGATCAGGGCGATGGCCGCGGCGGGCACCGGCGCGCCGCCGCCTACCTGGCGCAGATCGTCCGCGCGCAGCCGCGGCACCGACAGCGCCAGGGCGGTGAAGTCGTTGATCACCCGCAGTTCGTCCAAATCCAGCCGCTGCCGCACCGCGCGTATCGAGAACGACCAGACGTGGTTGGTCATCTTCACCTGATCGCCGGTGATGGGGGTGGCGACCGCGATGGCGGCACGGCGCGGGCGGGAACCGCCAAGCCGGTCCAGGTAGTGCTCGAGCGCCGTTTCCAGGGTGGGGAAATCGGCGCAGCGCAGCTCATGGATGTCTTGCGAGTCGCCGTCGTCGGCGATGGCGAAGCGCGCGTTGGTGCCGCCGATATCGGCCACCAAGGTGGGAATCTTGTGCTCGTTGCCGTTCATCCGCCCTCCTCGGCCCGCGCCCTGTCCGCTGCTGATATGGCGCCCAGGCGTCCGCCGCAAAACCGCCGCCTTAGGGACCGGAAGCCTAGTGCAAGGCGGAATCGGTCGTGGTTGGCACTTTGCCTGAGACACCAGCGCATTGCACCGAGATGCCTATAGCGCTGATAATCATTCTCGTTACCAACCATAGGAACCCGACATGCGCAAGGGTCGTTTCGGCCTGCACTGGCTATTCGTCCTCTTCATCTACCTCGCAAGCCCCTTGGCCGCGCACGCCGATCAGGCGCAAGGCGTGGCGATCATCATGCAGATGGCGGACTACCTCGGCGTCGACTACCCCGAGGCGGTGGAAGACGGCCAGGTGGTGAACGAGGCGGAATACGCCGAGATGCAGGAATTCTCGGCTGCCATCGAGAACCGCATCCAGGCGCTGCCCGATGAAGCGGGCAAGCCGGCGCTGCTGCAAGCGGCGGCCGCGCTGCGCCAGGCGGTCGAAACCAAGGCGGCGCTGGCGCAGGTGACGGCGCTTACCGCCGAGATCAGCCGCGGGCTGATGCAGCACTACCCAGTGACCATGGCGCCGCAGCAGGCACCGGACCTGGCGCTGGGCCAGCAACTGTTCCAGACACAGTGCACCAGCTGCCACGGCGTCGAAGGCCGCGGCGACGGCGCGGCCGCCGCCGGCATGGAACCGCCACCCACCGATTTCCACGAGCCGGTACGGCAGGATCAGCGCAGCCCATTCGCGCTCTACAACACGCTCACCCTCGGCGTGGAAGGCACCGCCATGGCGAGCTTCAGCCAGCTCAGCGAGGCCGAGCGCTGGGCGCTGGCCTACTACATCAGCCAAATCCGCTATAGCGACGCCGAGCGCGCCAAGGGCGCCGAGCTGGCGGCGCGCAACCACCCCGCGCTGGCGGCCCTGAACGGCCTCAACGAGCTGAGCCAGGCCACACCCGAGGCGGTGCGCGCTCAGTTCGGCGAGGACGGCGTGGCGGTGCTGGCGCACCTGCGCGCGCAGCCGGCGCTGGTGGTCTCGGCGGAAGGGCAGGATCACCTGAGCTTCACCAGCCGCACCCTGGACGAAAGCTTGGCCGCCTATCGCGCCGGCGACCGCGCCGGCGCCGAGCAACTGGCGCTGACCGCCTATCTGGAAGGCTTCGAGCTGGCCGAAGCCAGCGTCTCCGCCGTCGACAGCAAGCTCGGCCTCGCCATCGAGGCCGAAATGATGCAGCTGCGCCAGCTGTTGCGGCATGGCGCGCCGGCCGACGAGGTGGCCGCGCACATCGGCGGCATCAAGACCATGCTCGAGCAGGCGCGCGATCAGTTGCAGGCCGGCGGCCTGTCGGTGGTCGGCAGCTTCACCGGCAGCTTCATCATCCTGGCGCGCGAAGGGCTGGAGGCGATCCTGGTGCTGGCGGCGGTGTTCGCCTTCCTGCGCAAGGCCGAGCGCCGCGACGCGCTGCCCTACGTGCACGGCGGCTGGATCGCGGCGGTGGTGCTGGGTATCGCCACCTGGTTCGTGTCGACCTATCTCATCACCATCAGCGGCGCCAGCCGCGAGCTGACCGAGGGCGTTACCGCGCTGGCGGCGGCCGTGATCCTGCTTTACGTCGGCTTCTGGCTGCACAGCAAGAGCTATGCGGCGCGCTGGCAGCAGTACGTGGCCGGCAAGCTGCAGGGGGCGCTGGAGACGCGCAACCTGTGGGCACTGGCGGCCGTGTCGTTCCTGGCGGTGTATCGCGAGATGTTCGAAACGGTACTGTTCTACCGGGCGCTGTGGGAGCAGGGCAATCACAACGCCATCCTCGCCGGCGGCGTGGTGGCGGCGGCGTTCCTGCTGGCGGTGATCTGGGCCGTGTACAAGCTCAGCATCCGCCTGCCGGTGCGGCAGTTCTTCAGCTGGAGCTCGGCGCTGATCGCCGTGCTGGCGGTGATCTTCGTCGGCAACGGCGTGGCCGCGCTGCAGGAAGCGGGCTACCTGTCGGTGAACCCGATCGGCCGGTTCTCGCTGCCGCTGCTGGGCATCTACGGCAACGTCGAGGCGCTGCTGGCGCAGCTGGTCATGCTGGGCCTGGCGATCGCGGCGTTCGCGTTCAACCACTACAGCGCGCGCCGGCTTGCGCAATAAGCCGCGGCATCGTCCGGGCGGCGTTTCGCCGCCCGGCCTCCCCCGGTTTGCGGCGTCAGCGCCGCGCCCGCGCCACGATCCGGAACTCGATCATCACCTCGTCCTGCACCTTGAGCAGACCACCGAGCGCGCTCATCGGCGTGATGCCGAACTCGCTCTGGCGGATGGCGATCGCGCCGCGCGCGCTGAGTTCGTCGCCCTGCAGTCGCACGTCCACCGGCACCAACTGCCGACGGGTACGGCCGTGCAGGGTGATGGCCAGATCCAGCACCAGCTTGGGCAGCTCGCCGTGCACCCGCGCCGCGCTCAGCCCGATCTGCGGGTAGCGCGCCGCCTCCAGCACCGCCTCGCCGAGCATGTTGTTGCGGGTAGCCTGGGCAGCCTCCTCCGGCACCTCGGTGCCGAGCGCCCCGCTCAACTGCCGGCGCAACTCGGGCGGATCGACCCGCAGCCCCTCGGCCGGCACCAGCAGATCGAAGCGCGCCGCCTCCAGCCCCGACGCCGGCAGCAGAACCGCGCCCTGCATGGCTTCGGCCGCGATCACGTGGTTATGGCCGCGCGCCGCCAACGCACCGGCACGGTAGACGTAGATGTGGATCTGAGAGGCAGCCGGATCGACGTCGAATACCCGCCCCTGCGCCGGCGTGACCTGGGCGTAGCGCTCGGCGGGGAAGCGCACCACGGCGGCTTCGCCGTCGAGTTCCGGTCGTACCGATTGCGGCTGGCAGGCGGTGAGCGCGGCCAGGACGACGACCGCGGCGCAGGAACGAACAAGGCGCATCAGCGTGCTCCAGGACTGGGGAAGATCAAAGCATAGGATCATCCCCGAGCCGGCGACAGCGGCCGCTCGGGGCGCCCCTGTCTTGTATAGGGGCGGTGTCGCGGCCGAGCGACAGTTATTTCCTTCTAATTTTCTTGATTAGTCGCTAAGCGCCACAACTAACAGGGGCAATGCCAGCGGAACTGGCAGCCTTTTCAGGCGCTACCGGCGCCTGATTGCCCCGTGAAAGTTCAAGGAGGAATCCATGAAGCGCACATTCAGCGTCCTCGCCCTATCCGCGGCCAGCATCCTGGCGTTCTCGGTGGCGCACGCCGAGTCGAACGCAGCCGCCGGTCCGGCCACCACGCGAGGCGATGCGCCGCCCACGGCCGAGTCGCAGGACTCCGCGGCTAGCGGCTCCGTTGGCGGCGGCACGGCGGCCGGCGGGTCCACGCAGATCGAGCAAGACTCCAGCGCCGATCCGGCGCAGTCGTCGTCGACCAGCGACCCCGCCAGCTCCTCGAGCGCTTCTTCCAGCGCCGAGTCGCCGGACTCGGCCTCGGGTGGCGGCGCGGCGGGCGGCTCGTCGGCGCATCCCGGCGATCAAGCCGTACGCGACGCCCAGCAAGCCCTGAAGGACCAGGGTTATGACGTCGGCCCGGTGGACGGCATCATGGGCCCGCAGACCCAGGCAGCCCTGGAGCAGTTCCAGGAAGACCAGGGCATGCAGGCCAGCGGTGAACTCGATGAAGAGACCACCGCGGCCCTCGGCCTGGAGAGCAGCAGCACCGCGATGGGCGGCGGCTCCGGTGGTGGCACCGGTGGCGGCAGTTCCGATACCTCGTCCAGCACCGAGGAGGAAACCACCACGACCACCACGACGACCACCGAGGAAAGCAGCGGCGGCGGTACGGCGGGCGGCGGCTCCGACACCTCGTCGAGCACCGACAGCTCCGACACGAGCACGACCGACAGCAAGTAACACCGCACTGTCACGACCGCCGCGTCGGCGCGGCACCCACAAGGCGCGGGCTTCGGCCCGCGCTTTTTTTCGCTTGCGCGGACACGAAAATTGACCAGGGCGAAGGAGGCTCTCGATAATTCGGATTGGTCGTACCCGGGCTCGACACGAGGGAGCGACAGCAATGGCAGTACCCCGCCTCGCCTCCGTGATTGCCTCAGCCGTCCTGGGCCTTGCCTTCTCCGCCCAAGCCGCCGACGCGCCGCTGCTGGTCCGGATCGGCCACTCCGCGCCACTCACCGGCCCGCTGGCCCACCTCGGCAAGGACAATGAAAACGGTGTCCGCCTCGCCATCGACGAGCTCAATCAGCGCAAGCTCGTCATCGGCGGCAAGCCGGTGCGGTTCCTGCTCTGGTCGGAAGACGACATGGCCGACCCGGCCACCGCCGCCGCGGTGGCGCAGAAATTCGTCGACGCCAAGGTCAACGGCGTGATCGGCCATCTCAACGCCGGCACCACCATCCCCGCCGCCCGCATCTACAGCCGCGCCGGCCTGGCCCAGATCTCGCCGTCCGCCACCACCGTCAAGTACACCGCGCAGGGCTACAACACCGCGTTCCGGCTGATGGCCAACGACGCTCGGCAGGGGCGGGTGTTGGGCGAATACGCGGTAACCAAGCTGGGCGCTAGGACCATCGCCGTGATCGACGACCGTACTCCCTACGGCGAGGGCCTGGCCGACGAATTCGAGAAGGCGGCCAAGGCGGCCGGCGGCAGGATCATCCGCCGCGAGTACATCACCGACCAAACCACCGACTTCACGGCCATCATCAACTCGATCAAGGCGGTGAAGCCGGACCTGCTGTTCTACGGCGGCGCGGACGCGCAGGCCGCCCCCATCGTCAGGCAGTTGCGCAACCAGGGGCTGGACACGCTGTTCCTGGGCGGCGACGGCATCCACAGCGCCGCGTTCCTGAAGCTGGCGACCGACGCGGCGGAAGGCACGGTGGCTTCGCTGCCCGGGGTGCCGCTGGCGCGGATGCCGGGCGGCAAGGCGTTCGAGCGCAAGTTCACCGCCAAATACGGCGCCGTTCAGCGGTACGCACCCTACTGCTACGACGCCATGATGGTGCTGGCCGACGCCATGCAGCGCGCCGACTCGGTCGAACCGGCCAAGTACCTGCCCATGCTCCCGAGCACCGACTACGCCGGCGTGACCGCCAAGGTGCGGTTCGACGAGCGCGGCGACCTCAGGAGCGGCGCGGTGACGCTGTACACGGTCAAGGACGGCCAATGGCGGCCGTTGGAAACCGTCTGGTAGCGCTCGCCGTATCGTCGCGGCTCGCCCAAGGGCCGCTGGAAGCGCTCTCAGTCGGCGGCGGCATCGGCCTCGAGACGCGGCGCCAACGCGCCCACCGGCGCCACCAACAATCCGGGCAGGCGCTCGAAGCTCGCCGATTCCGCCGCCAATGCCCGCACCTCCCGCACGTCGACCAGCTTCTCCAGCTGCCGCCGCAACTGCTCCACGCCTTGCCCGGCGCCCAGCCGCAGCCATAGCCGGCCGTGCCTATCGCCGTCGTTCGCCAGGTACAGCATGCCCTCGGGCGGATGGCCGCGCCGGGCCAGCAGGCCGCAGACCTGCGGCAGGATGCCGGGATGGTGGCTCACCGTGAGTTCCAGGATGGTCTTGCCCATCGCCTCAGCCTCCGATCATGTCGCGGTTGGCCGCGCCCGGCGGCACCATGGGAAACACCTTCTCCCGCATATCGACCGGCGCGTGGATCAGGCAGGGCCCGTTGTGGTTCAGCGCCTGCGCCAGCAGCGCGCGCGGGTGCTTGCTGCTGCCCAGATCGAAGGCCGCGACGCCGAAGCCGTCGGCGATGCGGCAGAAGTCGACGTCGGACTGGTAGCCGGCGGCGAACGGCCCCTGTGCGTAGAACAGGCTCTGCTGCTGATGCACCAGGCCGAGACCGCGGTTGTTGAACAACACCAGCTTCAGATTGACCCGCTCCTCGGCGGCGGTGGCCAGCTCCTGCATGTTCATCAGTAGGCTGCCGTCGCCGCTGAAGCAGATCACCGGCTTGCTGCGGTCGGCCAAGGCGGCGCCGATGGCGGCCGGCAGGCCGAAACCCATGGTGCCGAGGCCGCCGGAGGTGAGCCAGCGGCGCGGCCGAGCGAAGGGATAGGCTTGCGCCACCCACATCTGATGCTGGCCGACGTCGGTGGCGACGATGGCCTGCTCGCCGGCCAATGCCGCCACCGCGCGGATCAGACCGTAGGGCGTGCGCGGGTCGTCCTCGCCCGGCAGACGCAGCGGATAGCGCTCCTTGAGCTCGGCCACCCGCCGCAGCCACTCGGCGCGCGGCGCCTCGTCCACCAGCGGCAGCAGCGCCGCCAGCGCCGAGCCGACGTCGCCGGCGATGGCCACGTCGGGCCGCCGCAGCTTGCCCAGCTCGGCCGGGTCGATGTCGATGTGGATCACCCGCGCGTTCGCGCAGAAGGCGTCGAACTTGCCGGTGGCGCGGTCGTCGAAGCGCGCGCCCACGGCGATCAGCAGATCGCACTCCTCCAACGCCAGATTGGTGTAACGCGCGCCGTGCATGCCCAGCATGCCGAGCGAACGCGGGTGTCCGGCCGGCAGCGCGCCCAGCGCCATCAGCGTCATGGTGGTGGGCAGCCCGGCCTTCTCCGCCAGGCGCTGCGCCATGCAGCTCGCGCCGCCGTGGATCACGCCGCCGCCGAGATAGAGCACCGGCCGGCGTGCGCGGTTGATCAGCGCCGCGGCTTCGGTCACGGCATCGGCGGCCGGCGCGGGCGCGGCCTCCGGCTCGCCGGGCGCCGGCCAATCGGCGAACTCGGCGATCTGGCTCTGCACATCCTTGGGGATGTCGATCAGCACCGGTCCGGGTCGGCCGGAGGCGGCGATGCGGAACGCCGCCGGTATCACTTCCAGCAGCTCCTTGGCCGAGCGCACCAGGAACGAGTGCTTGCTGATCGGCAGGCTCAGCCCGTACACGTCGACTTCCTGGAAGGCGTCGGTGCCCATCATGGCCTGCGGCACCTGACCGGTGATGCAGACCAGCGGGATGGAGTCGAGCTTGGCGTCGGCCAGCGCGGTGAGCAGATTGGTGGCGCCGGGCCCGGACGAGGCCAGGCACACCGCCGGCCGGCCGCTGACGCGGGCCATGCCTTGGGCGATGAAGCCAGCGCCCTGCTCGTGACGGGCCAGCACGTGGCGGATGGAGGGGCTGCGCGCGAGCGCGTCGTACAGCGGCAGATTGGCGCCGCCGGGTATGCCGGCGACGACGCGCACGCCTTGTCGTTCCAGCAGTCGGACGACAATCTGTGCGCCGGTAAGCCTGATCATGGCGGTCTCCTCGTACCGCTCGGGGAGAGGCGGCGAGGGAGCCCAGAAACGCAAAACCCCCGCCGGGCTCTCGCGCCGGCGGGGGTTGCTGAATTCGTAGCCTGAGCTAGAACGTCCCCGCTGGCGCGAAGCGCACGATCGCTACTACGGCTACTACCGCCAGAGCGGCAACAGGAGCGTTGTAGAGATCGAGGGCGGCCATGGGTCGGTCGGGCTCGGGATCCGTAAGGTGGTAAGTGCACCGATAATGCGCGCGGGATACGGAGCTTGGCAAGTCCTTCAATAACGTGGGTAACGCTCCCCCACCGTGACGGTCGTTCGTTCGGACACTGCCGGGCGAGCCGGGCCCCGGATGCCTCCCACGGACACGAAGACGAGACGCGGCAGCGACGGTGCCGCGCATCGTCTTGCCGCCGCTCCGAAAATTCCCGCCAGCGGCCGCGTCCGAATCCACTACACTGCCAGTCGAACCCTGTGTAGAAAAGGAGGTAGCCATGGGGAAAGGTGATCGCAGCAGCCGTCGCGGCAAGATCTTCCGCGGTTCGTTCGGCAACACCCGGCCCAAGCCGCAGAACGTGCGCAAGAAGAAGGCCGAGAAGACGGCCAATGCCGCCCCCGGCGTGAAGTAGCCCGCCCGCGGGTGCCGTTACTTCACCCGGAACGGCACCCGCGACGTTTCCTTATCCCCCACCCGCGCCCAGGCCTGGTGCGCGCCCCGCGCCAGCGGCCACAGCAGTTCCGGCCGCGTGGTCACGGCGATCCGCTCGCCGTCGACGAACCACTCCACCGGCTCGCCCGGCGCCGCGCCGTCCAACAGGAAGCGGAACCGCTCCTGCGCATCGGGTATGCGCGGGTCCATCGCCAACTGTAGGTCCCAGGACGGCTGGCGCAGCCGCAGCCCCGGACTGGGGGCCGCGGCCGGCGCGGCGGCCAGCGCCGGCGCCGGTGCGGTGCCGGGGAGGAAGTACTCGATGCGCGATGCGCAGTCACCGTCGGCGGCGGTGCCGCTGTCGCGGCAGACGCTGTGAGCGATCAGCCGTGGACTGAGCGGCAGCGGCGCGGTGTCGCCGTTGCGGGTGAGTTCGGCGAACACCGATCTGAGCACCAGCACCGGGCCGCGCGCGCCGGTGATGTTGTTCATGGGCCGGCCGTCGAGACTGCCCATCCACGCCGCCACCGTGTAACGGTGGTTGAAGCCCACCGCCCAGGCGTCGCGGTAGTCGCTGGAGGTGCCGGTCTTGATCGCGGTCTGCACCGGGAAGCGCATCAGCCCGGCCTGGCCGAACTCGAGCTGGCGGGCGCCGGGATCGGCCAGGATGTCGCCGATCAGCGTGCTCACCTCGGGCGAGAACACCGTGTGACCGCGCTCGCGCGGCGCGTCGCGCAGCAGCCGCAGCGGCCGGTACTCGCCGCCGCGCGCCAGCGCGGCATAGGCGCCGGCCAGCTCCCACAGCGTGATCTCGCCGTTGCCCAACGCCAGGCCGTCGCCATAGTGGTCCGGATGCTGGGTGAGGCTGGTAATGCCCAGCGCACGCAACCGCTCCAGGAAGCGGCCGGGACCGACGTACTGCACGGCGCGGACGGCCGGAATGTTGAGCGAGTTGCCCAGCGCATCGCGCAGCCGCACCGGGCCGTAGTGGCTGCGCGAGTAGTTGCGGTAGGCGTGCAGGCCCTGCCCAACCGCTTCCACCAGCGGGCTGTCGTCGATCAGCGTGGCGGCGGTCCAGCCTTGCTCCAGCGCCAGGGCATAAACGAAGGGCTTGAGGGTGGAACCGGGCTGGCGCGGCACGGCGGCGGCGTCGAAATCGCTGCCGGGACCGCCGTCGTGGGCGCTGGCGTAGGCCAGCACATCGCCGCTGCCGTGTTCGACCACGATCAGCGCGGCGTTGCGCACACCGGCCGCGGCTAGTGACTGGCGGCTCTGGGCCAGGATCGCCGCCGCCTTGGCCTGCAGGCCGGCATCCAGCGTGGTGTAGAGCCGCGCTTGCTGTGCCGCCGCCGGCGGCAGTGTCCGATACAGGCGGCTGACGAAATGACGCGCGTCCACCGGCAAGCGCGGCTGGCGCAGCTGCAGGTCCTGGGCGCGGATGGCGTCGACGGTGGCGGCATCGAGCAGGCCGGCGGCGCCGAGCTCGTTCAGGAAGGCGCTCACCCGCCGCTCCAGCAGGCCGGGCGAGCGGTAGGGATCGAGCCGCGTCGGCGCGCGGATCAGCACCGCCAGCGCCAGCATTTCCTTCTGGCTCAGGGTGGCGAGGTCGCGATCGAAGTAATAGTGCGCAGCCTGCACCACGCCGCGACGCTGCGCGGCGAACGGCACCTGGTTGAGGTAGAACTCGAGTATCTGGCTCTTGGAAAAACGCTGCTCCAAGCGCCGCGCCTCGAACCCCTCCAGCCAGCGCGACCAGAGGGTGCGCGGGCGCTGGTGCAGCAGCTTGACCACCTGCTCGCTGATGGTGCTGGCGCCGCGCACCGCGCGGCCGGCAAGCAGGTTCTGCCGGACCGCAGCGATACGGGCGCGCCAATCCACGCCGTCGTGCCGGTAGAAGCGCCTGTCCTCGGCCAGCACGAAGGCCTGCTGCAGGAACTCGGGAATGGCGTGCAGCGGCACGCGCTCGTGCACGTTCCACTCGTTCTGGTAGGTCACGGTCAGCGGCTGACCGCCGCGATCGAGGATCTGCGCCTTGCGCGGCGAGCCCGGCCCCGGCGGCAACTCGTCCGGCAACCGCCGCAGCCCGTGCAAGGTGGCGAGGTAAAGCAGGACCGCCGCGACCAGCGGCGTCAGCAGCAGGAGCGCGATGAGACGGCGCTTAACCATGACGATCCCCAGTGCGCGGCGTCGCAATCCGGATATGGCTTCCTGTACGGCTACGCGCGGCGCCGACTACCATTAGCCGTTTCGGGGCGTGGCATGCCCTCAACTCATGGCGGTGCGCCGCCCTTTGCATGGAGGCCGAATGGAGCTCATCAGCCAGTTCATAGACCTGGTCCTGCACCTCGACCAGCACCTGACCGCCCTCACCGTCGCCTACGGGCCGTGGATCTACGGGCTGTTGTTCCTGATCGTGTTCTGCGAGACGGGTCTGGTGGTGACGCCATTCCTGCCCGGCGACTCGCTGCTGTTCGTCGCCGGCACGGTGGCGGCGGCCGGCGGCATGGACGTGCACCTGCTGGTGCTGCTGCTGATCGTGGCGGCGGTGCTGGGCGACGGCGTGAATTACGCCCTCGGCGCCCGGGTGGGGCCGAGGGTGTTCACCGACGGCTCGCGCTTCCTCAAGCGCGAGCACCTGGACAAGGCTTCCGCCTTCTACCTGCGTCACGGCGGCAAGACCATCGTGCTGGCTCGTTTCATGCCCATCATCCGTACCTACGCGCCGTTCGTCGCCGGCATGGCCAAGATGCCGTACCGCCGCTTCCTCGCCTTCAACCTGGGCGGCGCCGTGCTGTGGGTGGCCTCGCTGTCCTATGCGGGGTTCTTCTTCGGCAATCTGCCGTGGGTGAAGTCGAATCTGTCGTTGGTGCTGGTCGGCATCATCTTGTTGTCCATCTCGCCGGCGATCGTCGAGTTCCTGCGAGCACGGATGGCGCGGCCGGCCTGATGCCTTCTTCCGCGCTCCTGGCCAGCAGGAGACGGATGAACCGAAAGGCACGCCCTCGGCGGTTGTGCGCCTAACCGCGCCCGGTGAGGGCGCACACACGCCGAAGGCGTGCCTTTCCCGCCATCAGCCGTCCGCACCGAGCCACTCGACCCTGCGACATAGCCGCCGACGCGTCCTAGATCACTCCCCCACCCGCAATACCGCCGGCGCCCCCTTCCCAAACACATCCGGATCGTACATCTCCTCCGCATGCACCGGCATCACCGTGAACTCGCCGTCGGCGATGGCCTGGGCGGTGTAGCTCAGGTGGTAGTTGCCGGGCGGCAAGTACTCGGAGTAGAAGCGCGCCGAGTCGTGGCGCAGCTCGCGGTGGTAGAAGCTCCACAGCGATTCGCCGAAGTAGCGCCAGTCGCTGTAGCGCAGGTACCAGGAACCGCCGGCGGCCTCGAACTCGCCGGCGTCGGCGTCCACCGCCGAGGCGGTGGCCAGGTCGCGGTTGACCGGTTCCAGACCGCCGGGGACGGGGTCGTCCACCACCACGAAGTTACGCGCCGTGGGCAGCGACAGATACAGGTCCACCCGCACCAGCTCGCCGCGCTTGAGCCGCAGCGGGGTCTGCAGCAGCACCCACTGGTCGCCGCGGCGCACGCTGTACTCGCGGCGGATCTCGATGCCGGCGTTGATCGGGTCGCGCTTGGGCTGCCGCGGCGAGTAGTCGAGATACAGGCCGTAGTAGTAGCGGCCCTTGCCCTGCTTGAGCAGCTCCACCACGCCGGCGCGGCCGGCGTCGCCCGCCTGCATGGGCCGCTCCAGCCGTACCGGCGGGTCGCGCAGGTCGTCGAACCTGGCCTCGCCCATGGGCTTGCCGTCCAGGCTGGCGCGCAGCGTCAGCGCCGGTGCGTCCGCTTCGTACACCCGGGCGTAATCGGTGAGCGCGTTGAGGCAGAACATGTTCTCCTGCGTATTCTGCCAGTGGTCGCGCTTGCCGCGGGCCTGGGTGATGAAGCGCACCAGTTTGGTCGGCACGTCGCCGACCGCGGTCTTGCCGGCGTCGGTCGCGGCGTAGGCGGTCAACGCCGACAGCACGGCGCAGTTGCTGCGCAGCGGGGTGGCGAGGATGCGGCTGTAGTCGTCCGCCCAGGTCTCGTTGAAGCTGAACTTGCCGCCGCTCTGCACCGCCTGCGCCAGGATGCTGTTGGCCGTTTCGGCGCGGATGGCGTCGGTGCCGGGCACCTTGAGCGCAGCCTGCAGGAAGTGGGCGCGGCCGAACAGGTCCATGCGCGGCACGTGCGGCCGGTAGCGCTCCAGCAGCGCGGCGTTGAGCCGGCCATGCTCGGACAGCGCGGCCAGCGCCACGGCGCGCACGGTGGCGGCCATGCCGGGCGAGTAGAAGTCCGGCATCACGTCGCGGCTGAGCAGGGTCTGCAGATAGTCGTGCAGGCGCTGCTCCACCGCCGCCGGCACCTCATGGCCGCTGCGCCGCAGCCAATTGAACGCCAGCGCGGTGTAGGCCGACAGGTAGGGGCTGACGTAACGGTCCTCGGGCACGTAGAACGTCATGCCACCGTTCGGCGCCTGGAAGCTGGCGGCATCGGCCAGCAGCCGCGTGGGATAGGTCTTGGCGTCGTCCCAGCTCAGGCTGTCCGGCAGGTAGGCCCGCAGGTTGGTGAAGTGCGAGGCCATCACGCCCTTGGACAGACGCTGCTCCCAGCACATGTACGGGTAGTCGCGCATGTAGCGGAAGGCGCCGTCGACGTTGCCGATCACGGTGGGCGAGGCGACCAGCGACAGCCCGCCGACGTTCTCCAGGATGTCCTGGGGGAAGCGGATCGACTCGGCGACCCGCTGCTCGCTGCTGGAGCCGTAGGTGGCGGCGGTTTCCTGCGCCTTGACCGGCTTCACCGGCAACGTGTGGCGCAGGCCGTCGCCGTCGATCTTGTCGGCGGCGCTGACGGTGAAGCGCAGCTCGCCGGCCGCGGCCGTGTCCACCGGCAGGTAGTAGTTGCCGCGCTGGAACGGCTCGAGCCGCACCTTCTGCTCATGGGTCAGGGCGTCGCCGCCGCCGGGCAGCTTGACCGCGCCCTCCACCCGCCAGCGCAGGGTGAGCTCGCGCGGCCGGTCGGTGCGGTTCATCAGGCTCACGCCGGCGCGGAAGCGGTCGCCCGCGGCCACCTGGTTGGGCATGACCGGACGCAGCTCGGTGGGCTTGTTGACCTTGAAACCGCCCTCGCCCAGGCCGAGCCGGTCGGTCGGCGTGGCGGCCAGCACCAGCACCTTCCAGCCGGTGAGGTTGTCCGGCGCCTCGAACTCGAAGCGGGCCTTGCCGTTCTCCAGCGGCAGCGCCGGGTTCCAGTAGGCCACGTACTTGAAGTTGCCGCGCACGTCGAACTTGGCCTCGCCGCCATCGCCGCCGGCGTTGGCGCCCTTCTTCTCGAAGCGCTGGCGGCCGATCAGGCGCAGCAGCAGGCTGTAGTTGTCGACGTCCAGATCATCCAGCGCGTAGAAGCCGGCGTAGGGGTCGTAGTGGCCGCGGCCGTCGACGAGCAGGTCGAACACCGCCTCGTCCAGCACCGCCACCGCCAGCTCGATCGGCTCGCCGTCGGCGCCGTGGCGCGGCGCCGCGCTGACTTCCACCTGCACGGTTTCGCCCGGCTTGTAGACCTCGCGCGCCGGCGTGGCGGTCACCACCAGCTGCTTGTACGGGTCGCGCACGTCGGTCTTGACGTAGCCCATGCGGAAGGTCGGCTTGCCCAGGTCGACCTGGTTGTCGCCCAGCGGTTGCTCCACCCGCGGCGAGGTCACCACCACCGACAGGTAGTAGCCCGGCAGGTAGTCGGGCTTGATCGGCACCTCGATCAGCGCGGTGCTGTCGTCCAGCGTCTGCACCCACTGATCGAGCACACCGTAGCGCTCCACCGTGACCAGCGCGCGCGCGCCGGGGAAGGGATTCTTGACCAGGTAGCGCGCGGTCTCCCCGACCTGGTAGCCGCCCTGCTCGGGCAGGATCTGCAGGCTGTTGTCGTCGCGCTCGCTCCACAGCACCCGGCCCTTGCCCACCGACCACTGCCACAGCCGGCTCTGGTGCGGCCGGCCGCGGCTGTCGGCGAGGCTGGCCACTACGCGGTATTCGCCGGCATGGGCCGGCGTGAACACGCAGCTGCCCGGCTCGTCGGCGGAGGTGAGCGCGCAGCGGTGCTCCTCGACCCAGCTGGTCTGGTACTGGGTGAGGTAGGCATTGCCCGCGCCCTTGACCCGTGCGGCGGTGACCTGCTGCCACTCCACCTTGACCTCCACCGGCGTGCCGGCGCGCAGGCGGCCGTTGTCGTCCACCACCACCACTTGCACCGCGGCCGGCTTGCCCTGCTCCAGCACCCAGCTGTCGCTCTTGAGTCCGACGTAGCGGTCGCGGCCAAAGTACTGGGCGCGATCGAAACCGGCCACCGACTTGCCGCGGTCGTCGCTGACCGCGCTCTCGATCAGCAGTTCGCCGTAGAGGATGGGGCTGTCGCCGATGGTGAACGACGACTGCAGCTGACCGGAGGCGTCGACCTGGCCGTCCTGCTCGAACAGGGTGAGCAGGTCGTGATCGTCGTCCAGGGTCTGGAAGTAGAAGCCCTTGGCGCGCGGGTCCTCGGGCCTGAGTTCCCGCTCGCGCAGCCGCACGTTAACGCGCACGGCGGCATCGGCGTAGGGACCGCCGGCGTGCATGCGGGCGGCGGTGGCGATGGTCACGCGGTCGCCCACGCGGAAGCGCTCGCCGTCGACCTCGGCGCTGACTCGGAACGGCGACGGCGTGAAGTCGCTTACCAGCACCCGCAGCGGGTCGAGTTCGTTGGGCAGGAAGTCGGCGCTGAGCACGAAGCGGTACCAGCCGACCGCGCCGTTGGCGGGCACCGTGAACTCACCGGCGTACGCGCCGAAGGCGGACAAGGTGAGCTTGTCGACCTTGTGCACCTCCTTGTCCATCGGGTCGAACACCGTGAGCGTGTACGGACCGGACGGCGGCGCGGTCAGGGTACGCGTGTCCTGGTTGCGGACGTAGAACTTGTAGCGGATGGTCTCGCCGGCGCGGTAGATGCCCTGCGCCGTGGTGCCCCAGGCGCGGATGTGGCCGTTGCGCTGTTTCCCCCAGGTCGACACCTCCCAGTTGGAGACGCGGCCGGCGTCGATCGCATAGCGGTGGTCCAGCGGCAGCAGCGCCATGTCCTCGCCGCGCACCACCTTGAGGAACAGCCGCTCGCCGTCGCGGCCCCACTGGCTGCGGTAGTCGAGCGAAGGATCGAGCGTTTCGCCGCCGGGCAGCCGGGCCAGGCCGCTAGCGTCGGTGCGCGCCTCGGCCAGCGGCGCGGCGGCGTTGGCCAGATGTTGATAGCTGCCGGGATAGACGCTGACCTGGGCATCGCCCACCGGCTCGCCGCTGGCCAGGTCGGTCACCCACGCCACGCTGCCGAAATGTCCGAGCTTGAGATGCACCTGGAACGGCGTGACCTGGGCGAAGAATTCCCAATCGGAGCGGGTGCGCTCGATGGACGCGTGCGGCTCCAGCCGCCCCAGCAACGCGCCCGAGCGGCCGCCCAGCAAGGCCCGCAGCCCGAGCGGCTGCAGGTAGGAAACGTTCTGGATCTTGGCCAGGGCGATATCGACCGCGCCCGCCGGCACCGCGCCGGCGGCGGTGACGCCGTCGTAGCGCAGGGTCACGCCGGACAGATTGGTCACGGCCATGGCCAGGTCGGTGTCGACCGCGCTTTCCAGCACCGCGTCCTCGTGCAGCAGCACCAGCTCCGGCGGACGATGATCGGTATGCCACCCGACCTGCAGCGGCTCCGGCAGGGTGCGGCCAAACTCGTCGCGCAACTGGCCGTCGCCGATCGCGGAGTAGGCATGGTTGGCCTTCAGCAGCTCCGGCAGGGTGACGGCGTAAACGTCGCCGCGCTCGTGCGGCGCGTGCAGCCGCGAATAGCCGCCGTGGTTCTCCCACGGGTCGTAGTCGGTGCGGCCGCCGGCCAGGTCCGGAGTGAAGCGCACATGGTCGCGCACCTCCTCCTCGATCACCGGGCTGGAGAACAGCAGCGACACCGGCCGCAGCGGATGGCAACGGCCGTCGGCCGGGCGCGACACCCGCAGCGTATCCCCCTTCAGGTCGGTGCAGCGCACGCCGAGAAAGCGGAATTCGGGCAGGGTGTCGAAACGCACCGTCACCCGCGACTCCGTGCCCGGCTCCGGCCCTTGCGGCGAGCGCAAACCGGGCTGGATCCAGGCTTCGACGTTGGCATCGGCCGGAAGCGGATCGACCGGCGTCAGCAGCCAACCGTCGCGTACCTCGGGGTCCTGCGGCGCGGGCGCATCGGCCAGCCGCGCCAGCAGCACCTTGTCGCTGCCCGGCAGCGGCAGCACGGCATAGCCCTCGCGCGGTCCTTCGGCGATTTCCACCACCCGCAGCGGCACCCGCTTACCGCCGTGCTTGGGCAGGACCAGCTGCAAGGATTGCTCGACCGAGGCGCGTGTCACGGGAATATTGAAGCGCGCACGCAGCACCGGCACTGTCGGTGCCTGCCAGCGCTCGAACGACACCCACTCGACCCGCGGCCGCTCGGTAACGAAGCGGTGTTCCACCGGCTCGGCCAGCGTCCCGCCGTCCTCGGCGCGCAAACCGGGCTCGACGCGCACGGTATAGACGGTGGCCGGCGCCAGCGCGTCCTTCTCGCCCAGCTGGCAGGCCAGCGCGCTGGTATTGAGCCAACGCCATTCGCATTTCAGCGCCGGGCTGATCCGCACCGGCACCTCGTTGGGCCGGCGCTCCATCCTGCCTACCGGCACCACCGCCCGGTTGAACTGGATCACCACCTGCCGTCCGGCCGGCACGTCTTCGCCCTCGGGCGTGATCCGGTCGATCCGTAGCGGAGCGCCGGCGGCCTGAACCTTACCCGGCTCCGACTCGAACACACCGCCGACCGCGGCGAAGAAGATGGCGATCATGCCCAGTGAGGCGAGCAGGGGCGCGCGCATAGAAAACCCTTCGTTATTTTTTGCGGGCGAGAGCATATACCGCCGGCGAACCGGCATATCACGGCCATGTGCGAAATTTCTCAGCGCACTGTGGCGCGACCGTGGCGGAAATCGGCCATTGGTCTGACCCTATCCGGCCCAATTATGGCGAAGCCTTGCTGATGCAGGTCAATGCCCGGTGCGGACAAGGACGCTAGGCTGCCCGTGGATACGGCTCCTCGGTACGAGGAGCGCACCCATCGCAGGGAGAGGCGCATGGCCAAAGACAATCTCGTCGACGTCGTCGGCGGCCCGCTGGGCAGCACCGCGGAGACCTGGCTCGGCCTGTGGCAGCTGACGATGCAGCACTGGATCGACCGCGAGTGGCAGGACTGGTACTACCACGTCGAACTGGCCGATCTGAACCGGCTCGCGCAGGACGCGCTCCAGGTGCAGCGCGAATGGTTGCGCGCGCTGCGGCGGATGCTCGGCGACGCCGCCGCCAGCACGCCGCTGGCGCTTTGGCTAGCCGCGGCCGAACTGGGTGTGGACATGCAAAGCCGCTGCTGGAGCGCCTGCGTCAGGGAAGCGGCGGACATCCATCTCGACGGCCGATAGACCGGCCGACCAGCCGCAGACTGTCCCGATAGGGCGCGCCGCGCGTCCTGCCTTTCTTTTCCTCTCTATATCTTCCGGCGAAGAACCAAGACGGTGCGCTGCCCTACGCGGAAGGCGCTGCGCTGTTCGAACGCCGTCCGGCTAGGACGCCGCCGAAGAGACGACGCGCATTGTCCTCCCCCAATGCCACAATCACTCACGCTCTCCATGTTCGCACGCCTTGTAGACCCGCCCCTTCGGGCGCACTATTGCATCAGCTTTTTTGCGGGTTCTGATAGGTAACAATGCGCGCGCGTTTTGTCTCGATCATCGGCCTACTGGCCCTCCTGGTCACCGTCGCCTGTATCGCCGCCGGTACGTTAAGCGGCCGAGTCGTCGCGGTCAGCGACGGCGATACGCTGACGCTGCTCACCAAGGATAAGCAGCAGGTCAAAATCCGCCTCAGCGATATCGACACGCCGGAGAAGCGCCAGCCATTCGGCAGCCGCTCGCAGCAAGCGCTGGCCTCCAAGGTTTTCGGCAAGGACGTCACGATCGCGGTCCGCGAGAAGGACCGTTACGGCCGCACCGTCGGCCGCGTGCTGCTGGACGGCCGCGACATCAACGCGGAACTGGTGGCCGAAGGCTACGCCTGGGTGTACCGCCAGTACTCCAAGGATCAGCGCCTGTTTCAGCTCGAGGACGAAGCCCGCGCCATGAAACGCGGCCTGTGGGCGCTGCCCGAGGCCGAACGCCAGCCGCCGTGGGAATGGCGGCGCGGGCAACGTAACGCGCCCGCCGCCGCGGCCAAGCGCGATGAGCAAGGCCCGTTCGTGTGCGGCCGCAAGCAGTACTGCACGCAAATGACTTCCTGCGAGGAAGCCCGCTTTTATCTCAACTCCTGCGGACTGCGTCGGCTGGATGTCGACGGCGACGGCATTCCGTGCGAGTCGCTGTGCCGCTAGCAACATAATTCCGCCGATCACGCCGGTCGTGACCGGCCGGGCCGATCGCAATCCACATCGCTCACACGCATAAGAATAGAGTCACCGGCCTAACTTACCGGCCTCCGCGCGAGGCCGTTGCACGCGATCGTTTCGCAGGGATTGTGTTGCGCAATTCCGCCCCTATCGAGAGGAAAGCATTCGCTCAATCCAAGGAGCAGAAAATGGATCTTTCCTCCTATAGCCGCCAAGACCTCATCAAACTGCGAAAGCAAGTCGAACACGAACTCGAGTCCCGCCGCCGGATTGACCAGCGTTCCGCTCGTCAGGAACTCAAGGACATCGCCGAGAAGTACGGCATGAGCCTGGCCGATCTGATCACCGGCATCGGTTCCGGCGAGGGCCGGGGCCCCAAGGGCGAGATCGTGTTCCGTCACCCGCAGGATCCCGCCAAGGGCTGGAGCGGCCGCGGCCGCAAGCCGAAGTGGATCAAGGAATGGGAAGCGTCCGGCCGGTCGTTGGACGAGCTGCGCCAGAGCTGATGATCGAGCCGCATCCGGGCCAGGTGCCTGGAACGCGGCCGGCGGCGAGCGCGCCGGCCGCGCCTTCGAACTTCCGATGGCCCATGCGTAACGGCCACAACGGCATTGCGACGATATGAGCGCCTATCGCCCGGCAAGCTGTATTAGACAAACTTGATGTAACGGTATGCGGCCCTAATCTCTGCCGGACACCACCGGCACAGCAGCAAGGAGAGCCGCATGGCCCTGCATCTTATGGAAGAGAAAGGTGTCGCGCTGGATCAGCAGCGCTTCACCTGGCGCGAACTGACGCCAGAACCCATCAGCAAATTGGACGACGACGCATTCACCCGCGTGCGGGTGATATTGATGAACGGAATCGAGCAGGAAGCGAACCGTTTCAAGCACCTGTGCGCGCGCTTCAACAAAGATCTGCGGCTGCCGCTGGCGCAGATTCGCCGCGCCGAGCATCACCAGCAGACCATGATCAACTGGCTGCTGCCCCCGGACCAATCGGGGCTGGAAACCACCATCGCCTATGAGCAGGTGGCCATCGAGGTGACCGCTGCGGTGGCGATGCACGAGCCCGATGAGTATCTCGCGCAAGCCTTCCGCTTCGGCATGCTGGAAGACTTCGACCACCTCTACCGCTATTCCGCGCTGCTGGACCGGCTCGAAGGGGTGGACGCCAACAACATCACCCAGTGCTACAGCGACATCGCGCCGGGCCGGCCAACCATGGTCGAGCACCGCGCGCCGGAGGACGATCTGCGCGAGCACTATGACCGTCGGACCGCGCATCCGCTGTCTAAGCTGCACACGCTGACCATCTATTCGGCCGAGTACCAAACCCGCGACTTCTACATGAACCTCGGGCCGACCTATGCCGACCCGGTGGCGCGCGCGCTGTACGCCGAGATCGCCTCGATCGAGGAACAGCACGTTACCCAGTACGAGTCGCTAGCCGACCCGTCCGAGAGCTGGCTGGAGAAGTGGCTGCTGTACGAAGCGTGCGAGGTCTACAACTACTACAGCTGCCTGCAGTCGGAGACCAATCCGCGGCTGAAGAAGATCTGGGAGCGCTTCGTCGACTATGAGCTCGGCCATCTGCAGATCGTGATGGATCTGTTCAAGCAGCACGAACGGCGCGACCCGGCGGAAGTACTGCCGCGCGAGTTGCCGGAGCCTATCAAGTTCGAGAGCCACCGCGAGTTCGTGCGCAAGGTGCTGTCGCAGGAGCTGAACCTCACCGCCAACGGCACGCGCTTCGTCGACGGCCTGGACCGCAACGAATCCGCCGCCACCCGCGCCTACCGCGATTACATGAACCAGGACGGCTCGCCTACCGAAGTCGTTGCCGCCGGCTACATCTGGCAGCCCGGTACCGAAGTGGCGCATCGCCACGCCATGCCGCGCCAGTCCATGTAAAGGAGATCACGCATGACGACCCCGACTTCAACCGGCATGAACCGCACCGGCATGCAGATGTCGCCGATGCTGGCCGGCAAGCTCATGGAGATTTCCGAGGAGCGCGAGTCCCGCCCCGGCGAGGAAATCACCGACCTGGTGGAGGCGCGCGAGTCCTTCTACCGCGAATCCAGTCCGGTGGGCACGGTGCCGCCGGCCGGCTCGATGAAGGGCATGGCCACCACCGTGATGGAGATGATCAAGGGCCACAAACCGACCGTGCTGATCGACAAGCTCGGTGAGCGGCTGGCGTTCGAGCGCACCGGCGTGCGTCTGTACGAGGCCGTGCTGGCCAAGCACGAGGCGCTGGGCAGCTGGGACGGCGGGCCGAGCCGCGACCAGCTGATGCATATCCGAGACGAGGAATTGCAGCACTTCCAGATGCTCGAGGAGCTGATCAAGGGGCTGGGCGCCGATCCCACCGCCATGACGCCGTCGGCGGACATCACCGCGCTGGAGGGCTCCGGCCCGCTCAAGGTGATCTCCGACCCGCGCACCACCCTGTCGCAGGCCATGCATGCGCTGCTGGTGATCGAAGCGGCCGATGTCGAAGGCTGGAACATGCTGATCCAGCTCGCCGACGCCATCGGTCAGAGCGACATGGCGGACCGGTTCCGCACGGCGGAGCAGACCGAGCAGCAGCACATGACGATGGTACGCCAGTGGCTCAGCCGCTCGGTGTTGGCCGATGCCGAACGGCAACTGAGCTCCGCGCAGGGCGGTGGCTAACCACCGGGGCGGGGCCGGTACGCGGTAAGCGCCGGCCCCGCTCGTCGACGGGCTGGAGATCTCCCGAGCCGGGACCGCGAAGCCGCTGTCACGTGACTTGTGCACAACTTGGGGGCGGGCTAGCCGGGAACGGTCGCCGCCGTCGACCGGCGGCGGCACTAAATAGCAAGCTATTGTTTTCGTTGGCTCGCACTCTGCTCCGCCGGGTACGCACCTCGTGTCGCACCTCGTGTCGCGCCGCGATGACGGAGCCGCCATCCGCAGCATTTCCTCCGTCTTTCCACAAAGTTATCCACAGGTTGTGCGGCAGGTGCGTTGCACCTTCCTGGTGCCGCCCCAACCATTAGCAATGCCGCACGTTCAAACCCAATAGACGAATCCAGGAGGACGCATGGCGTTGTTCGTTAGAAAAACCATGGCCGACCGCCTACAGGAAAACGCCAACCGTATGGGCCGTCGGCTCGGACGGCGCGCCCGGCACTATGGCGATATCGCCCAACTGCGCGGCCACCGGATGAGCAAGGAAGCCAGCCGGATGGCGCACAGCACCCGACGCTACCTCAGCCGTCATCCCATGGCGTCCGTCGGCATCCTGGCCGTGCTGGTCGCGCTCATAGGATTCATGCTGGGACGCATGCGCCGCTGAGCGCATCGAGCCGAAACGTACGGCGACCATATGGGCGACGCGGATGTCGTCGATTGAACGAATGTGGTGCATGTGGCACGCACGCGGCGATCCTGCACCACTATCGAGCACGATCGTTCCCGCTGTTCCTGGGCCGACATCGACAATGCGATTCCGCCTTGCGGAAACGGCAGTTCGCGTGGTTTTTTCCACCAACAGCCCGGCCTGGCGGAAACGAGAGTGGGAACTCAAGCTGCCGTCCTCGCGAAAATGGCGATGAAACTCAATAGTGGCGTAGGGTTAGCGCCTACCCGGAAACGGCGGCACGACGCTCGATTCGCGGCGCCGGCCTAGCCGGCTTGCGACACCCGGCGGGAATGAGCACGCCGGAAGAATTTCCGTCCGCCCAACTATCGACACCGAAATGCGCTAACCCCGACGCTACCTCCACAACGCTGGCATTCCTTTTGCTGATCCTTCGGCGGAGGTGCCTATGTTGTTCAATCGTTCCCGTCTTTTGTTCACCGCTCTCCTTTTCACGCTGTTACCCGTACCGACGCTGGCCGCCGACCTGGCCACCCTGCAAACCGCTACCGACACGATCTGGCTGGTCAGCGCCGGCGCGCTGGTGTTCCTGATGCAAGCCGGTTTCGCCCTGCTCGAAAGCGGCATGGCGCGCGCCAAGAACACCGTCAATGTGCTGATGAAGAACTACACCGACGTTTGCTTCGGCAGCATCGCGTTCTTCGTGGTGGGCTACGGGCTGATGTTCGGCAGCAATCCGAGCGGTTGGTTCGGCGAGGACCGGTTCCTGCTACTGGGCGGCGAGCACCTCGACTACAGCCTGCTGTTCTTCCAGACCATGTTCGCCGCCACCGCCGCCACCATCGTCAGCGGCGCCATGGCCGAGCGGACCCGCTACCGCGGCTACATCATCGGCTCGGTGTTCATCATGGGGCTGATCTACCCGATCTTCGGCGCCTGGGCCTGGGGCAGCCTCTACAGCGGCAACGGCTGGCTGAAGGGACTAGGCTTCATCGATTTCGCCGGCTCCACCGTGGTCCACTCGGTCGGCGCCTGGTGCGCATTGGCCGGCGTGCTGGTGGTGGGGCCGCGGCTGGGCCGGTTCGGCCCTGACGGCCGGCCGCGCCACATCCCCGGCCACAACCTGACCCTGGTGGCACTAGGTGGCTTCATCCTCTGGTTCGGCTGGTTCGGCTTCAACGGCGGCAGCACGGCCAAGGCCGAGGCCGGCATCGGCCTGATCGTGCTCAACACCCACCTCGCGGCGGCGTCCGGCGTGGCCGGCGCGGCGTTCACGCTGCTGCTGCTGCGCCGACCGCTGCTGGCGTCGATGCTGGTCAACGGCAGCCTGGGCGGACTGGTCGGCATTACCGCGGGCGCGGCCAGCATGTCGCCGATGTTCGCCATCGTCACCGGCTTGCTGGCCGGCGCGGTGGTCATCATCTCCGGCGAACTGCTGCTGTCGCTGCGCATCGACGACGTGGTGGGGGCGATTCCCGTGCACGGCTTCTGCGGCGTCTGGGGCACGCTGGCGGCTGGCATGTTCGTCGACGGCCGCTTGTTCGATCCGCAGCAGATGCTGGTGCAGGTCATCGGTGTCGCCGCCGCCTTCCTCTGGAGCTTCCCGGTGGCTTATCTACTGTTCCAGGCGATCGCCAAGCTCGGGGGCCTGCGCTGCAGCACGCGCGACGAGCAGCAGGGACTGGATTACGCCGAGCACTACGAATTGGCCTATCCCGAGTTCCAGCAGCAGCCGTTGCATCCGGCCATCGTCGGCGCGGCCGGCGACCGCGCGGCACGGGAGGAGCGTCATGTCGAGCGGGTATAGCTTGATCGTGCGCAGCGCCGTGCACGAGACGCTGCCGGAGGATGCTCACGAAACCGCGCTCGCCGCCTGGACACGCATCAGCGCCGAACTCGTGGGCGCGCCCTCGCTGCGCGAGTTGAGCCGGAAGCTCTGCACCGAGGCCGGCCACGCCAAACTCGAGAACAGCTTCTATGCGGCGCTGTTACGCAACTTCTTCAGCCAGCGCCCCGACCACGCCGCGCCTGGAGCCGCTACCAACGCGGCACCGGCCGCGGCGACGCCGGAGCGCCCCGCCCGGCGCGACCCAGCGAATTCGGCGCGCCCCCTGTTCACGGTCTTGGTGCACGGCTTCCTCGACCAGCTGCGCACCGTCAGCGGGCAGGACAGCAACGGCACGCTAGCCCGCGCGCTGACCGACGCGATCAGTGACCGCAACCGGCGCTCGGCCATCGAGCGCTGGCTCATGCGCGGCGACGGCATGGAGTCGGCGCCGTGCGATCTGGCGCAGCAGCGCGCGATCATGCACAGCCTCTACGTACAGGCCTGCCGGGAGTTCGGCCCGGTCATGACCGACGGCGTGCTGACCAAGACGCTACAACAGGTACGGACCGATCCGCGCGCGCTGCATCAACCGCCCGAGCAGTGGCTGTGATCGTGAGTGCTCGGTAGCGCGGATGCGCCGCGTCTTGCCTGATCGGTGCTCGGACGACGCGCACCTCGCCCTACCGAGAAGTCCCGAAGACGCGCCGGCACGGTGCGCCGGCGCGCACCCTCCGCACCAAAACACGGCAGCGCGCCAGAACAGGCGCACCGTTCTGGGTCACTCCCTCCCCCACTGGGGTCCGCACCGCGCATCGACATCGTTGCGCGCCGCGCGCCGCGATCCCCCGCCGCGCGCGGCTTTCCGCCTCGTGCCGGCAGCTCTGCGGCAGTCCTGGCACGGTGCTTGCGACAAGGCGCGTCGGACCGGGCCGGCACGGGCCGGACCCGGCCGCCGACGGCGGCGCGAACCAGGACCTTGCGCCGTCGCCCAATACCTTAGCCTGTGGCCGTAGAGGAACTACGATGTCGTACCTTGCCCCTTCCGAGTTCGTCAGCAAGATGGTCGATGCCGGCGAATCGAAGATCTTCATGTCCACCCGCGACACTTTGATTCGTGCCTACATGGCCGGCGCCATCCTGTCGCTGGCCGCCGTGTTCGCCGTAACCATCTCGGTGCAGACCGGGAACTTCCTGCTCGGCTCGATCCTGTTCCCGGTCGGCTTCTGCATGCTCTACCTGCTGGGGTTCGACCTGCTCACCGGCGTGTTCATGCTCACCCCCCTGGCGCTGCTGGACCGGCGCCCCGGCGTCACCGTCGGCGGCATTCTGCGCAACTGGGGCTGGGTATTCCTCGGCAACTTCGCCGGCGCGCTGACCGTGGCCGTGTTGATGGCCTTCGTCTTCACCTACGGCTTCAACACCGACCCGGGCGAGGTCGGCAAGCGGATCGCCGGCATCGGCGAGGCGCGCACCCTAGGCTATGCCGAGTACGGACTGGCCGGCTGGCTGACCATCTTCGTCCGTGGCGTGCTGTGCAACTGGATGGTGTCGACGGGCGTGGTCGGCGCGATGATCTCGACCGACGTCACCGGCAAGGTCATCGCCATGTGGATGCCCATCTTCGTGTTCTTCTTCATGGGCTTCGAGCATTCGGTGGTGAACATGTTCCTGTTCCCCTCGGCCATGATCCTGGGCGGCGGGTTCTCGGTGGCGGACTACTTCATCTGGAACGAAATCCCCACCGCCCTGGGCAATCTGGTCGGCGGCATCACCTTCACCGGCCTGACGCTGTACGCCACGCACGTGCGTACCGCCCCGAAGCGCGCGCCGCGCGTGGTCTCGCCGCGCGCCGTGGAGTCGCGTGAATCGCTCGGCTGACCTTGCCGCCGCCGCCCAGCGCCCCTCCGCGCCGGGTGGCGGCCGGTTGCGCGTCACGCTCGGCCAGCACTCGCACCAGGGTCGCAAGCCGAGCAACCAGGATTTCCATGGCGCCTGGATTCCGACCGAGCCGCAACTGAGCAGTAAGGGAGTGGCCATCGCCCTGGCCGACGGCATCAGCAGCAGCGATGTCAGCCACATCGCCAGCGAGGTCGCCGTCACCGGCTTTCTGCAGGACTACTACTCCACCTCGGAAGCGTGGTCGGTGCAGAAATCGGCGCAGCGGGTACTGGCGGCCACCAACTCCTGGCTGCACGCCCAGACCCAGCGCGGCCAAGGTCGCCACGACAAGGATCGCGGCTACGTCTGTACCTTCAGCGCGCTGCTGATCAAATCCGCCACCGCGCATCTGTTCCACGTCGGCGACGCGCGCGTCTACCGGCTGCGGGGCGAATCGCTGGAGCAGCTCACCAGCGACCATCGGCTGTGGGTGTCGCGCGACACCAGCTACTTAAGCCGCGCGCTGGGTATCGCCGCCCATGTCGAGATCGACTACCGCGCGCTACCGGTGGAACAGGGCGACGTGTTCTTCCTGGCCACCGACGGCGTGCACGAGTACGTCGACGCGGCGTTCGTGGCGCGGGCGGTGCATGCCCACGACGACCTGGACGCCGCCGCCCGCGCCATCGTCGAGGAGGCTTACGCCCGCGGCAGCGACGACAATCTCACCGCGCAGATCGTGCGGATCGACGCACTGCCGACTCCGGACGCCGACGAGTTTCAGCGCCGCCTGAGCGAACTGCCGCCGCCCCCGCCGCTGGAACCGCGGATGAGCGTGGACGGCTACCGCATCGTCCGCGTGCTGCGCGCGGGCAGCCGCAGCCATGTCTTCCTGGCCGTGGACGAGGCATCGAACACCCCGGTCGTGCTGAAGACGCTGTCGACCGAGCTGCGGCAGGACCCGGCGCAGGTCGAGCGGTTCCTGACCGAGGAATGGATCGCCCGCCGCATCGACAGCGCGCACGTGCTCAAACCCTGTCCGCACACGCGCGAGCGCAGCTGCCTGTACATCGCCACCGAGTACATCGACGGCCAGACACTGCGCCAGTGGATGATCGACAACCCCAAGCCGGACCTGGAGACGGTGCGCGCCATCGTCGAGCAGATCGCACGCGGCCTGCGTGCGTTTCACCGGCTGGAGATGCTGCACCAGGACCTGCGCCCGGAAAACGTGATGATCGACCGCACCGGCACGGTGAAGATCATCGACTTCGGCTCGACCCAGGTCGCCGGCTTGCTGGAGATCGATACTCCGCTGGCCCGCGGCGACCTACTGGGCACCGCGCAGTACGCGGCACCGGAATACTTCCTGGGCGAGAGCGGCAGCACTCGTTCCGATATCTACTCACTGGGCGTGATCACCTACGAGATGCTCACCGGCAGGTTGCCCTACGGCGCCGAAGTCGCCAAGACCCGCACCAGGGCGCAGCAGAACCGGCTCAAGTACCGCCCTGCCGCCAGTGCCGGGCGCCCCTTGCCGGCCTGGATCGACGCCGTGCTGCACAAGACCGTGCATCCGGACCCGCGGCATCGCTACGAGGCGCTGTCGGAATTCATCCACGACCTGCGCCATCCCAACGACGAACTGCTGAGGCGAACCCGCCCGCCGCCGATGGAGCGGGATCCGGTGTTGTTCTGGAAGGTGGTTTCGTTGCTGTTGGCGTTGATGGTGGTTGCGCTGTTGGTAGTGCGTTGATTCGGAGCCAGTCGCGCTTTCAGCGATCAGCTACCAAAACCCGCGAATCCCCCTCACCAGCCAGCAAACAGATAACGATCACCATACACAATTATCAGTTCACAATACACTTAAAAAACACCCAACTTGCAACAGCACTCCTCTCTGACTAGGCCAACAACAAAACAACGAGAAACCACTAAAAATGCCAAGCCCACAAACCCAACAAAATATTAGCCATAAAAATTTTGTTAAGCCCTAATAACATGACAACAAACAAACCGCCCCTCGCAACGCTCCGACTCGCCACCTTCATCACCTTTCTGACAGCGGCCACCACTGGACTCCGCGATGCATCCGCACACTCGCCAGAGAGTCATTTCGCCGAATACCAAGAACTCTGCCGAAACATAGAACTTGTCAGCAACCTTCCAGAATACCAATATGGCGACGAAGAGACGCAGCACAGACTTCTTGCGGAATTAGCCTATGAGAAGATCAATTCCGAAGAAATACGCGACATCACGAGGGCCTTATCCTTAACAGATCCAACAGACAGGTACAAAATTCTTGCCGAGACCGCCCACATCCACACAGGAAAGCAGTGGAGATGCCCCGCCTTCGAATCCGTTTCAAAAAATTGGCAAACCCCTTCACCCCATAAATAAAGCCACAGAAACCACAACCAAAGACAACAAAACAAACAACCCAGTCAAACTACCACGCCATGCACACCCAAGCAAAGCACGCCCAATGAACGGCACCGACGCAAAAAAGACGCCCACTGCAGCAATAAAATAATTTTTCTCTATGCGTCCACCTGGCAGCACTATGGACGGCAGCACCACCTCGCCCACAACGCAACAATAGACAGAATAAATAAAGAATGCCAACCCAATCAGAAAACTCACAATCCTTTGAGAAATCCCCTCGCACACCGCAAAACCCCCACGGAGAAGAAGATGGTCCTTAACAGCAAAATAGAACCCGCAATAAAACTAACCCAAGAAGAAAGAAATAAAATCATCATAGATCTGGTATCTCGGGAACACAACCTTCGCGGAAACCACCTCCCGACCCTTAAGAAGGCAATAGAGATCATTGGCTACACCGACACCACCCTGGCACTTTCGGAGGTGGCAGGCCTCTTATCCGAGATATCCATTGGTGCGTCAGCTGCATCCGCCGCCTCTGCTCTTGCAGCTCTTGCATTTCCAATCGGATCCATTCTTGCAGTCATTGACGCCAGGGAATCAGGCCGACGCATGTACGGGATGCGTGCGGTCGCATACACGATCACGGCATGGACATATGAGGATCCGATACCGTCGGAGTCACGAACTCTCATTCGCAACCTCACAAATCGCGGCACATTGGTTAAGCCTGATGAACTACAGGCATACCACGACGCCTGAAAACAATCCCGGGACGCAACCCTGCGAAATCTTCGACTCGCCCCAACCCGGAAAGGCATCATGGAAAGCAGCCTGCGCGTATTCTATAAATCTATAAGTGACAATAGTCGCGAGGCACTCTGCCACCTAATATTGCAAGGCTTTGAAAAAGATCTGAGCCCAACAGCTCTACCCACCTGGCGCTGGAGCTACAAAATCAGCTATCCACAATAAGTTCGCGAACCGTCTTTCCAGCCTCACATAAGGCTGTACCAACCGATCGCTCACCAACTTGATCGGCCACCACAGCCTCACACTATGCGTAGCCCTCGGATCAAGCACCATCGTTGACCGTTAACGACATGTGGCACGCCTTCAAAGGCGTGCCATGCCGATGTTGATCACTCACGCCACCCGCACCCGCCCCTGCAATCGCGCCACCAGCTCCCCCAAGCGCTGGATCGCCGCCCGCGCCGCCTCGCCGTGCACCTGGGCGCAGGAGATGCGGATGTAGTTCGAATAGAGGTTGCTGGGCGAGAACAGCACGCCGGGGGTGATGCGGATGCGCTGCTGCATGGCCAGCTGATGCAGCTCCACGCCGTCGACGCCCGGCGGCAACGCCACCCATAGGAAGTAGCCGCCGGCGGGCGTCGAGGTGACGGTTCCGGGCGGGAAGTACTCCAGCACCCACTGCCGCGCCTTGATCAGGCGGTTGCGGTAGATGCCGGTGGCGTAGCGCGTCACCTTCTCGTAGCCGCCCTGGCGCAGCAGTTCGGCCACCACTAACTGCGGCAGCGAAGCGGTGGTGAGGGTGGCCAGGAACTTCAGGTACTGCACCTGCTCGGTGTAGCGCCCGGCCACGATCCAGCCCAGGCGGTAACCGGGCGCCACGGTCTTGGAGAAGGACGACAGATAGATGACGTTGCCTTCGGTGTCGAAGGCCTTGGCGGCGCGCGGCCGCGGGTGCTCGAACACCAGGTCGCCGTAGACGTCGTCCTCGATCAGCGGCACCTCGGCATCCGTCAGCAGCCGCACCAGCGCCTGCTTGCGCTCCTCGCTCATGCTGCAACCGAGCGGGTTGCTCAACCCCGGCATCGCCGCCACCGCCTTCACCGGCGTCTCGCGCAGCACCCGCGCCAGCGCGTCGAGATCCATGCCGCCGCGCGGATGGGTGGCTATCTCCACCGAGCGCATCCCCAGGCTTTCGATCACCTGCAGCACGCCGAAATAGGTGGGCGACTCCACCGCGATCACGTCGCCCGGCTTGGCCACGGCGCGAATCGCCACGGTCAGGGCCTCGGCGCCGCCGTTGCAGACGGTCACGTCCTCCGGCCCGCAGCCGATGCCGGCCGCGGCGGCGCGGCGCGCCAGCTGGGTGCGCAGTTCCGGCAGGCCGCCGAGCGCGCCGTACTCGGCGGGCAGCTCGGCCTGGGCATGGGCGACGCGAGCGGTAATCGCCGCCAGCTTGTCCAGCGGCAACAGGTCGCCGGAGGGAAAGCCGGCCCCGAAGTTCTTCAAGCCCTCGACGGCGGCGTCGCCCATCAGCTCCATGCTCAGCCGGCCGACGGTCACTTCCACCGGCTCGCTGCTGCGCGGCCGCAGCCGCGGTAGCTCCAGCGCGTGTTCGCTGACGAAGTGCCCCGCGCGCGGCCGGGCGTACACCAGCCCCTCGTCCTCCAACCGCATGTAGGCCTGAATCACGGTGGAGCGGCTGACGCGGTAGCGGCCGCTGATCTCACGGATCGAGGGCATGCGCTCGCCCACGCGATAAACCTGGCGGCGGATGGCGTTGGCCAGGTCGTGGGCGAGGTGTTCGTACAGAGTGTGCTCGTCGGTCTGGCGCATGAACCTGGCTTCCCTTGCTTCGCGGCGGCCCTGCTCCCTGTCCTAACACCATGGTGACGGCAGGGCAATCTGTACCGGTGCAGTCGCGCCGATTCTGACCCGCAAGGAGTACAGCGTCGCCCGCGTCCATTGAGCGGGGGCGACTGGTTCGGCCGCAAGGCGGTGCCACCCTACGTGGAGAGGGGGTCTGCGCTTGCGCCGGAACCAGCAACTGGCTATACCTATCCGCCGAGCGAGCGCTCGCTCGCTTTTTCGGCTCGATACGGAAGCGCCGCCTGCTCATGACCCTGACATCCCGCCAGACCTCGGCTCCGAGCATCCGCGCATGAGCGGCTACGACGCTTTCCTGCGCGAGCTCGAGGACCTGAAGGCGGACGTCTGCCGCGAGACCTATTGCCGGCACCGTGATCGCATCAAGGTCAAGAACGAGGAAGTGGCGGTCGGGCGGCTGGCGGCGATCTTCGAGCACGCGCTGGAGATCAGCAACGACATGGGCTTCCAGGCCATGAGCGTGCGCGATCTCAGCGAGCGCACCGGCATCAGCATGGGTGCGCTCTACTCCTACATCGAGAGCAAGGAAATGCTGCTCGACATGATCCTGTGCCAGGTGCGGGTCGCGGTGGAACGCGCGCTGGCGCTGCCGGAGGCGGCGCAGAACCCGCGCCAGCGTCTGCGCTGGCTGTTGCGCCGGCACCTGTACCTGTCCGAGGCCATGCAGGGCTGGTTCTACTTCTCCTACATGGAGTCTCGGCACTTCGAGAAGGAAGCGCGCGAGCGCGCCATCGCTGGCGAGCTGCGCACCGAGAAGCTGTTCATCGACTGCCTCAAAGCCGGCATCGAGCAGGGCGTGTTCCGGCCGCGCGATCCGGAACTGACCGCGGCACTGATCAAGCCGCTGCTGCAGGAGTGGTATCTCAAGCGCTGGAAATACCGGCGCCGCGGCCTGAAGGTCGACGCCTACGCGGACGCCGTCACCGAGTTCATCGAAGCCGCCGTGCTGATGCCGACGGCATGCCAGCAATAACCATGGAAAGCCAGGCGCCCAAGGGAGGAGCCATGTCCGTCATCGACACACCCACCGATATCCGCAAGGGCGAGGAACTCGACCTGGCCCGGTTGGGCGCCTATCTGCGCGAGCACCATCCCGAGCTGGCCGGCGAGCTGTCGCTGCGCCAGTTCCCCGGCGGCTTCTCCAACCTCACCTACCAGCTGTCGGTGGGCGAGCGCCGCTTCGTGCTGCGCCGGCCGCCGTTCGGCACCAAGGCCAAGTCGGCGCACGACATGGGCCGCGAGTACCGGGTGCTGTCGGCGCTCAAGCCGCACTTCCCCTACTGCCCGGCGCCGCTGCTGTATTGCGAGGACGAGTCCGTGCTGGGCGCGCCGTTCTACGTCATGGAGCACCTGGAAGGCATCATCCTGCGCAAGACCATTCCGGAGGAGCTGAACTTCGGCCCCGCCGACGTGCGCAAGCTGTGCGAGACGCTGATCGACGTGCAAGCCGATCTGCACAACCTCGACTACCAGGCCATCGGCCTGGGCGAGCTCGGCAACCCGCAGGGTTACGTGCGCCGCCAAGTCGAGGGCTGGAGCAAGCGCTACGTCGCCGCCCGCACCGAGGACGCGCCCACCTTCACCCGGGTGATGACCTGGCTGCAGGAGCACATGCCGCCGGAGAGCCCCCGCGCCGGCGTGATCCACAACGACTACAAGTTCGACAACGTGGTCTGGGACCCGCGTGACCCGCACCGCATCAAGGGCGTGCTCGACTGGGAGATGTGCACCGTCGGCGATCCGCTGATGGACCTGGGCTGCTCGCTCGGCTACTGGGTGGAAGCCGGCGATCCGGAGTACCTGCACGCCATCAACAACCAGCCTACCCACCTGCCCGGCGCGCTCACCCGCGACGAGCTGATCGCCCGCTACGGCGAGCGCACCGGGCTGAAGATGGACCACTTCGACTTCTACTACTGCTTCGGCATGTTCCGCCTCGCGGTCATCGCCCAGCAGATCTACTACCGCTTCTTCCATGGCCAAACCCAGGACAAGCGCTTCGGCCGGCTCATCCATGCCGTGCGCGCGCTGGAAATGGGCTGCGCCAGGGTGATCAACCGCTCCCCGCTTTCCAAGACCCAGGTGCCGGCCTCGGCCGCACCTTCGCTGAACACCAAGGAGACATCGATGCAAAGCAATCTGTTCGATCTGACCGGCAAGATCGCCCTCGTCACCGGCGCCAGCCGCGGCATCGGCGAGGCCATCGCCAAGCTGCTGGCCCAGCACGGCGCGCACGTGATCGTCTCCAGCCGTAAGCAGGAGCAGTGCGAGGAAGTCGCCAAGGCGATCCGCGACGCCGGCGGCAAGGCCTCCGCCTTCGCCTGCCACGTCGGCGACATGGCCCAGATCGACGCCATCTACGACCACGTCAAGAACGAGTTCGGCCGTCTCGACATCCTGGTCAACAACGCCGCCACCAACCCCTACTTCGGCCACATCCTCGACACCGACCTGGGCGCGTTCCAGAAGACCGTGGACGTGAACATCCGCGGCTACTTCTTCATGTCCACCAAGTTCGGCAAGATGATGCGCGACCAGGGCGGCGGCGCCATCGTCAACACCGCCTCGGTCAACGGCATCGTCGCCGGCGCCATGCAGGGCATCTACTCCATCACCAAGGCCGCGGTCATCAGCATGACCAAGTGCTTCGCCAAGGAGTGCGGCCAGTACAACATCCGCGTCAACGCCCTGCTGCCCGGCTTCACCGAGACCAAGTTCGCCGGCGCGCTGTTCGAGAACAAGGAAATCTACAACCGCGTCATCAACAACATCCCGCTGGGCCGCTCGGCCAAGCCCGAGGAGATGGCCGGCACCGTGCTGTACCTGGTGTCCGACGCCGCCAGCTTCACCAACGGCGCCTGCATCATCGTCGACGGCGGCATGTTGACCTAAACCGCCGCCGCGGAGCCGGCCGCACGGCCGGCTCTTGCCACATGGAGCGCAACGCCGGAATCGCGCGTTGCGCCGCGACCCGAACAAACACAATAGAAGCGCCCAACAGGGCGCCGTTCGAGGAGAGGCAGACATGCATGGTCGGTTCGACGGTCGAATCGCACTGGTAACCGGCGCGGCGTCCGGCATAGGCGAAGCCTGCGCGCGCCTGCTGGCGCGGCGCGGCGCCAGCGTGGTCATCGCCGATATCAGCGACGGCGGCGAGCGCGTCGCGGCGGCCATCCGCGAGGCCGGCGGCCTGGCCGAGTTCGTCCGTGCCGACGTCAGCCGCGCCGATCAGGTCGAGAGCCTGATCACGGGCATCGTCGAGCGCCACGGCCGGCTCGACCTGGCGGTCAACAACGCCGGCATCGAGCACGAGCACAAGCTCATCGCCGAACTCAGCGAGGACGAGTGGGACCGGCTCGAGGCGATCAATCTCAAGGGCGTGTGGCTGTGCATGAAGCATGAGATCCGCCAGATGCTCGCCCAGGGCGGCGGCGCCATCGTCAACACCGCCTCGGTGGCGGGCCTGATCGGCGCGGCGCGCATGGGACCGTACGCCGCCACCAAGCACGGCGTGGTGGGCCTGACCAAGAGCGCCGCCGCCGAGTACGCGCGGCACGGGGTGCGCATCAACGCGGTGTGCCCTGGCATCATCCGCACCTCCATGCTGCAGCGCCTGGTCGACGCCGACCCGGCGTTGGCCGAGAGGGTGCAGCGCGCCCAGCCGGTGCGCCGGGTGGGCGAACCGGAAGAAATAGCCGAAGCCGTGGCCTGGCTCTGCTCCGACGGCGCCAGCTTCGTCCACGGCCATGCGCTCGCCGTCGACGGCGGCATGACGGCTGTCTAGTTGAAAACGTTTTCCGCTGTAGCGGCCGCCTAGCGGCCCCAGGAGCCTACATGAGCGACAAGCTGATTCCCGCTCGCGAACTCGCCTTCCAGCTGTACGAAGTGCTGGACGTCGAAAGCCTCACCCAGCGGCCGCGCTTCGCCGAACACGACCGCTCGACCTTCGACGGCGCGCTGGCCACCGCCCGGCAGCTGGCCGAAACCTATTTCGAACCGTTCAACCGCAAGGCCGACGAAAACGAACCGGTATTCAAGGACGGCACCGCCATCACCGTGCCGGAGACCAAGGCCGCGTTCCAGGCCTATGCCGAGGCCGGCTTCCTGGCCGCGCACCATGACGCCGAGCTGGGCGGCATGCAACTGCCGTTCACCGTGTCCGACGCCTGCGGCGCGATCTTCAAGGCCGCCAACATCGCCTTCTCGGCCTATCCCCTGCTCACCGTCGGCGCCGGCAACCTGATCCACGCCCACGGCAGCGAGCAGCAGAAGCGGCTGTACCTGGCGCCACTGCTCGACGGCCGCGCCACCGGCACCATGGTGCTGACCGAACCGCACGCCGGCTCCTCGCTGGGCGATCTGCGCACCCGCGCCGAGCCGCAGCCGGACGGCAGCTACCGCATCTTCGGCAACAAGATCTTCATCTCCGGCGGCGACCACGACTTCGGCACCAACGTCATCCACATGGTGCTGGCCCGCATCAAGGGCGCGCCGGCCGGGGTGAAGGGCATCTCGCTGTTCATCGTGCCCAAGTACCACGTCAACCCCGACGGCTCGTTCGGTGAGCGCAACGACGTGACCCTGGCCGGCCTGCTGCACAAGATGGGTTACCGCGGCACCACCTCGACGGTGCTCAACTTCGGCGACAACGGCGGCGCGGTCGGCTACCTGGTGGGCGAGCCCAACAAGGGCCTGTCCTACATGTTCCACATGATGAACGAGGCCCGCATCGGCGTCGGCATGGGCGCGGTGGCGCTGGGCTACGCCGGTTACCTGCACTCGCTGGAGTACGCCCGCAACCGGCCGCAGGGCCGGCCGGTGTCCGGCAAGGATCCGAACAGCCCGCAGGTGCCGATCATCCAGCACGCCGACGTGCGCCGCATGCTGCTGGCGCAGAAGAGCTACGTCGAGGTCACGCTGGGCCTGTGCCTGTACGCCGACCGTCTGGTGGACGAGATCGCCACCGGCAGCGACGAGCAGCGCGCGCGCGCCCAGGAGCTGCTGGACTTGCTCACCCCCATCGTCAAGGCGGGCAGCTCGCAGTTCGGCTGCAAGGCCAACGAGCTGGCCATCCAGATCCTGGGCGGCGCCGGCTACACCCGCGACTACCCGGTGGAGCAGTTCTACCGCGACAACCGCCTCAACCCGATTCACGAGGGCACCGACGGCATCCAGTCGCTGGACCTGCTCGGCCGCAAACTCGGCCAGAACGGCGGCGCCGGCTATCGCTTCCTGCGCGAGGAAGTGACCAAGACCGTGACCGAGGCTGCGGCGCTGGAGGCCACCGCCGAGCTGGCCGAATCGCTGGCGGTGGTCGACAAGCGGGTGGCCGAGGTGGCGCAGGCGCTGTTCCAGGCCATGCAGAGCAAGGGCCCGGACGTGGCGCTGGCCAACTCCTTCGTGTTCCTCGACATGTTCAGCCGCTACGTGCTGGCCTGGCAGTGGCTGCGTCAGGCGGTGGTGGCCGCCCGCGCGCTGGCGGCCGGCGCCGGCGAGGACCAGGATTTCTACCAGGGCAAGCTGCAGGCGGCGCGCTACTTCCACCGCTGGGAGCTACCTGCCACGCGGGCCCAGGCCGAGCTGCTGATGGGCTTGGATACCACCTGTTACGAAATGCGGGATAGCTGGTTCTGATAGGCGCCCCTCCCTAGCCCTTTTCCATAAGGGGAGAGCGAAGCGAGAGGCCGGGGACCGGCGTTTGCGGACGCGCTCTTGCCCCTCTCCCCTCGCGGGAGAGGGGTTGGGGGAGAGGGGGCTGTCGAAAACGGCACCCCCTCACCGCCCGTACCGTCCCTGATCACCACGACGAACGCCAGGAGGAACACGAACATGGAACAGAACATCCAGGTCAAGCTGATTAAACGTCCGGTCGGCGAGCCCAAGAGCAGCGACTTCGAGATCGCCCGAACCCCCATTCCCGAGCCGGGCGAAGGCCAGGTGCTGATCAAGAACCTGTACCTTTCGCTGGACCCGGCCATGCGCGGCTGGATGAACGAGGGCAAGTCCTACATCCCGCCGGTGGGGCTGGGCGAGGTGATGCGCGCCTTGGGCGCCGGCAAGGTGGTGGCCTCGCGCAACCCCAAGTTCGCGGTCGGCGACTACGTCACCGGCACCACCGGCGTGCAGGGCTACGCGCTGTCCGACGGCTCGGATCTGACCAAGGTCGATCCGTCGATCGCACCGCTACCCACCTATCTGCACGTGCTGGGCATGACCGGCATGACCGCCTACTTCGGCCTGCTCGAGGTCGGCCAGCCCAAGGCCGGCGAGACCGTGGTAGTGTCGGGCGCGGCCGGCGCGGTCGGCTCGGTGGTCGGGCAGATCGCCAAGATCAAAGGCTGCCGCGTGGTCGGCATCGCCGGCGGCAAGGACAAGTGCGACTTCCTGGTCAACGAGCTGGGCTTCGACGCCGCCGTCGACTACAAGGCGGGCGACCTCAAGGCCGCGCTGCGCGCCGCCTGCCCGGAAGGGGTGGACGTCTACTTCGACAACGTCGGCGGCGACATCCTGGACACGGTGCTCACCCGGTTGCGCCTGCACGCCCGCATCGTCATCTGCGGCGCGATCTCGCAGTACAACAACACCCAGCCCATGAAGGGCCCGAGCAACTACATGTCGCTGCTGGTCAACCGCGCTCGCATGCAGGGTATGGTCGTGTTCGACTACATCGACAAGTACGACCAGGCCGCGCGCGAGATGGCCGGCTGGATGGCGGCCGGCAAGCTCAAGCACAAGGAACACATCGTCGAGGGCATCGAGACCTTCCCCGAGCGCCTGCTGATGCTGTTCCACGGCGAGAATTTCGGAAAGCTGGTTCTAAAAGTGGCCGATGATGCGGCCGACAAGGCCGCGTGAGCGGCAAACGAGGAGACGAAAATGCGTGCGATGATTTGTAAGGAATATGGTCCGCCGGAGAGCCTGGTGCTGGGCGAGCTGCCGCGCCAGCCGCTGGGCCCGCAGGACGTTCGCATCAAGGTCCACGCCTGCGGCGTGAACTTCCCCGACACCCTGATCATCCAGGGCAAGTACCAGCTCAAGCCGGAAATGCCGTTCGCCCCGGGCGGCGAGGTGGCCGGCGAGGTCATCGAGGTCGGCGAGAAAGTCAGCAACCTCAAGGTCGGCGACCGGGTGATGGCGCTGACCGGCTACGGCGGCTTCGCCGAGGAGGCCGTGACCCAGGCGTTCCGCGCCATTCCCATCCCCGAGGGCATGGACTACGTGACTGCCGCCGGCTTCTCCATGGTGTACGGCACCTCCTACCACGCGCTGGTGCAGCGCGGCCAGCTCAAGGCCGGTGAGAACCTGCTGGTGCTGGGCGCCTCCGGCGGCGTCGGCCTGGCCGCGGTGGAGATCGGCAAGGCCCTGGGCGCGCGCGTGATCGCCGCCGCCAGCAGTCCCGAGAAGCTGCAGGTGGCGAAGGAGCACGGCGCCGACGAGCTGATCGACTACAGCAAGGAAGACCTCAAGGAGCGGGTGAAGGAGCTGACCGGCGGCAACGGCGCCGACGTGATCTACGATCCGGTCGGCGGCGACGCCTTCGACGCCTCCCTGCGCTGCATCAACTGGAACGGCCGCATCCTCATCGTCGGCTTCGCCAGCGGACGCATCCCGCAGATGCCGGCCAACCTGCCGCTGCTCAAGGGCAGCTCGGTGGTGGGCGTGTTCTGGGGCGCCTTCGTCGGCCGCGACCCGAAGACCAACTTCGAGAACTTCCAGCACCTGTTCCAGCTGCACGCCGAGGGCAAGATCAAGCCCCACGTCTGCCGCACCTACCCGCTGGAGCAGGCCGCCGACGCGCTCAACGACCTGCTCGCCCGCCGCGTCACCGGCAAGGTAGTGCTCACGCCTCAGGCCGGCTGAACGGCCCCTTCGCCCCGGCGCCCGCGCCGGGGCTCGCCATGGTTGGCAAGCTAGCCGGGGCGCGGTCGCCGGTCGCGCCCCGGTTTCGTCGCATCGGACAACACATCCGGAGGATCAAGGATGATCGCTTCCGCGAAGGATCGCGCTCCGCTCGGGCTGGCCGCCCTCGGCCTGGCGCTGCTGGCGCTCGCCCTGCCCAGCGCCGCCCACGTCAAGTGGTTCGCCGACTACGCCGCCCATCCCCGCCCCGTGGCCTTGTCGCAGCTGTTCTCCGCGACCGGCCTGGCCCTGCTGCTCGCCGCCTTCGGCGTGACCTACTGCGCCTATCTGCTGGGCCGCGGGCTGCACCGCCTGCCGCTCGCCAAGTGGCCGACCGACAGCGAAAGCATGCTGCGCTTCAGCGAGTGGCTGATCCGCGCCGCGCTGGTGGCGGCGGTGCTGCTGTGCCGGGACCATCGTGTGATCCTCACCCCCGAGCTGGACTACAACGGCCCGCTGCTCAGCGCGGTGCAGCTGCTGGTGGTGGTCGGCGCCGCCATCGACCGGCCCGGCTGGATCCTGCCGCTGGGCATCGTGGCCCTGTTCGCGGCCGGCTGCGTGCAATACGACCTGGTGCACATGCTGGACTACACGGTATTCCTGGGCGCCGCCTTCTTCGTCTACGCCGCGCGCCGCCACGCCTGGGGCAAGCCATGGCTCGCTTACGGCGTGCTCTACGGCGCCACCGGCTTCTCGCTGTGCTGGGCCGGGATAGAGAAGCTGGTCTATCCGCACTGGGCGGCGCAGGTACTGGCGCAGGAGCCCGCGCTGGCGTTGGGCTTCCCGCACGAACTGGTGGTGCCGGCGGCGGCGATCGTGGAGTTCAGCGTCGGCTTCTTCTTCGCCACGCAGACCCTGCCGAGGCTATGCGCGGCGGTGCTGACCGTGCTGATGGTGCTCACCTCGCTGCTGTTCGGCGAAACCGAGCTGGTCGGCCACCTGCTGTTCCACGCCGTGCTGCTGACCTTCATCGTGGTCGGCCGCCAGCGCCCGCCGCTGCTGCGCGGCCATCCGGCGCTGCGGGCGGCGCGCTTCACCGGTGCTTACGCCCTGGCCCTGATCGGGCTGACCGCCTGTTACTACCTATTCGCCACCGCGCCCGCCGCGCCCCTGCCGGCGCCCGCCTGACGCCCCCACTTTGTCGATCTGTACCGGCCCCGGTTGCGGCGCTCTGGCCATTGGGCCGGTACAGCCTCCAGACCTAGAGTGGATCGGCCAAGCCACGAGGTGCGCCATGGAACTACCCCTCTACCAAATCGACGCGTTCATCGGCGACGGCTATGCCGGCAATCCGGCCGCCGTGGTGCCGCTCGAAAGCTGGCCGGACGATGCCGTGCTGCAATACATCGCCGAGGAGAACAACCTCTCCGAGACGGCGTTCGTGGCGCGCGAGGGCCGCTACTGGCGGCTGCGCTGGTTCACGCCGGTCACCGAGGTCGCGCTGTGCGGTCACGCCACCCTGGCCACCGCCTACACGCTCTGGCAGCACCTCGGGATCGGCGGCAACCGCGTGCACTTCATCACCCACAGCGGCCAGCTCACCGCCTGCCGCAACGGCGAGCGGATCGAGATCGAACTGCCCGAGGCCTCGCCCGTGCCGGCGCCGCCGGAGCTGGCCGAGGCCGTCTGGCGCGCGCTCGGCATGCGTGGCGAGACGGTGCTGTCGGCGAACTTCCCGCTCGCCGTGCTGGAAAGCGCCGAGCAGCTGCGCCGTCTCGACCCGGACATGAACGCCCTCCGCCGGCTGGACGCGCCCGGCCTGATCGTCACCGCGCCCGGCGACCGGGAAGGCGTGGACTTCGTCTCGCGCTTCTTCGCGCCGACGGTGGGGATACCGGAAGACCCGGTCACCGGCGCCGCCCACTGCGCATTGGTGCCGTACTGGACCGACCGCACCGGCCGGCCCGAGCTGCACGCGCTACAGCTGTCGAAGCGCGGCGGCGAGCTGTTCTGCAGCCAGGAGTCGGGCGAAGTGGTGCTGGCCGGCCGGGCGCGCACCTATCTGGAAGGCCGGATCTTCGTATGAACCCGACCATGAGTTACCGCCGACAAATCCAAACCGCCCGCTAGCGAGGTCGATACGCCCGTGTTCGCCAGCCGCATCAACCGCCTGAGTTCTTCGCTGATCCGCGAGATCCTGTCCCTGGCGCAGGATCCGCGCATCATTTCCTTCGCTGGCGGCCTGCCCGCCGCGGCCGCCATGCCGGCGCTGGATCTGACCGCGCTGCCAACGGGCAAGTCGCAGTACGGCGCCACCG